>JAEEGL011425363.1_pt1 | contig 82423 bp, 51 predicted proteins | sample 9134231 | NCBI WGS metagenome assembly JAEEGL01 (sample SAMN16246548, study PRJNA631951) | gut metagenome | biome: gut microbiome; feature: rumen; material: fiber-attached | host: Bos | place: Iran: Karaj | collected 2018-10
GGTAATATCGTAAATAATTACAGCCAGGGGTCATCTTCTAACGCTACTTCTTACCACTATGCCATCGGTGGCGTGGCAGGATACAGTGTCGCTGCACTTTCATCCTGCTACAATACAGGTGATGTTACGAACAACGGATCCACATACAAGAGTGAAATCAATCTTGCCGGTGTGGTAGGTATCAGCGAGGGAGACCTCACATCTTGCTCCAACGGTACCAACTCTCTTGCCGGTGGCACGATTACCAACACGGCCACTTCTGGTACCAACTCCAGGCAGGATATGCAGGTTGGTGGTATCATTGGAAACAACAAGGGTGGAAATACCATAACCTCCTGCTTCAATAAGGGAGAGGTGACCAACTCCGGTGCGGGTGCCAAGATTTCCATCGGCGGTCTTGCCGGCTGGTCCAGCGCCTCTACCACATACACTTCTACCTGTTACAACACCGGCTTCCTTACCAATACCGGTACCGGCAGTTCGAACCCCGGTCTGTGCATGGGTGGCCTTCTGGGCGTTGCCCGCGGCACCAACACGCTCACTGGTACTGCTTCAGTTTACAACTACAATCAGAGTGTAATCGTTGATGATTCTGAAACTCTGAACGTCGCGGTGGGCGGTATCTGCGGATATTCCGACAATGCCCCCTCCAGCTTTAACTATTGCAAGAGCCTGGCCCCTGACAGTGAAACTGATTACGACGACATTGAAATCAAGAACAATACCAAGAATAAGATCTATGTGGGCGGTATTCTTGGCATGAGTGCCGTGGCCTCAACCTTAGACTATTCCTACAATGAAAGTGACATCAAATTTACCAGTCTTGCAATTACTCAGACCGGCCAGGTATTCGGTGGTGGTATCATAGGCGGTTGGACAGCCTCCGGCGAACAGACCATAACCGGGTGCGAAAACAAGGGATGGGTTTATACCAAAGCATCAGCTGGCGATTTGGCCGTTGCCAATAGCGATAATAAACCTAAGTACTGGTCGTGCTTCGGCGGAATTGCCGGAATGGGCGCAAGTTCCAGCAACGAAGCGTTGAATGGTGGGTGGAACACCATTACCGGTAAAACCTTTACCAATTGCTCCAACTCGGGGACCATCAGAATTTATGCTGCGCTTCGTTGCTGCATCGGCGGCATTGTAGCATATACGGAGAACAATCTTTCCAATTGTGTCTGTACCGCAGAGAACATTCGTCCTTGTCTGACGGGTGGTATTGGTAATGTTAGCGGTAACTATCACCGTAATATTTGCGGTGGCGTGGTGGGTTTGTTCACGGGAAGCAAGGTTACAAATGCGAAATTCAGTGGAACGCTTCTTTCCCAGTCATCATCACCATTTGCTTATACGGGCGGTATTATCGGCTATGCTTATACAGGCTCTATTGAATTGGATAATTGTAAGGTTGGCGGTTCTGTCCGAGCTGCTAAAAACGGGCAGGGTGCAGCCGCATTGTTCTGTAATAATTCAACTAATTCGGTCACATACACCTTTACAAACTGCAAGATTAAGTCAGGAACCAAGATATATTATGATGATAAAGCGACAACGCTCTCTTCCGACGGATCTATTACAGCGGCTCACTGCCTCGGAGGTGGCGCAAGTGGTTACACCGTCACCGACGACGTTCTTCCAAAAATTGGTTCTATTTAATTAATCTTTCACCCCGCGCGCCCTGACCGGCGAGCGGGGTACCAGGTGGCCCGGATGTCCAGATGCCCGGTCGAGCCGGGCATGACGGACAGAAATGGCGGGCATGACGCCCCCCTCACACGCTCTTTGACATACTGCTTACCGCAATTATTTGGTATTTCGGCTTTTTCTTTGCATATTTGTCCAAGGGATAAAGTATTGTTGTTATGAGTTACGAATACACAGTCAGTGTTCCTTCTACAGATAAGGCAACATTCAGGCAAATTGCCAAAAGAATGGGATGGACGGTGTCCGGCCCCAGGAAACTGTCGGCCTACGAACGCTCCAAAATGGAAGCCAGCGAAGGGAAGGTTCAGAGTTTTGAGTCTCTGTCAGAGCTTTTCGATACACTGAATGCATAGTACATGTATATCGTAAAGATAACCAACCAGTTTAAAAAGGACTGGAAACTTTGCGCCAAGAGAGGCTATCCGATGGACCTCTTACAGGAGGCTATCACCTTGCTCGCGCAAACTGGCACTCTCCCGGCTCAATACAAAGCCCACAAACTCTCTGGAAACCGAGAAGGAGAATGGGAATGCCATATCAAACCGGATTGGCTCTTGGTTTGGGAGCAGAATGATACGGATCTCATTCTTTTGATGCTGAACACAGGTACCCATTCCGATATCTTTAATAAATAGACATCTTTTTGCGGACGAAAATTTCGTCCACAAATTCAGCGGTAAGCAGTACGTAAAAGCGTGCTGCTTTTTTTGCAGCCCATACACGATTAGGAAGAAATAAAAGATAGATGAAAGAAACGTACATAACACCCCTGGCAGAGGCCGTCCAAATGGATTGCGGACCGGCACCGCTGTGTATTTCGGGTGAGGAATTCGTGGAATTCCCCGGCCTGTTTGATCCCGACTCAGATTAACGTTAACCCCAAGGAGCTATGAAACGCAATTGCATGAAAGCCGGCCTTATGGCCGCCATGGCGCTCGGGCTTGCCTTCGGGTGCAACAAAACCAATCTGGAAACAAGCGAGCCGGAAGACCGGATCATCCTGAGTGCCTCCCCGGCCAGCTCGGAGACCCGGACCACGCTGGGCGCCCCGGATAACGGCGTGTATCAGGTGCTCTGGAAAACCGGAGACCGGATATCTGTGAACGGCGTCCTCTCCGACAACGCCGTCACCAGCGCCCAGAACGGACTCAAGAACGTGGACTTCACCGTGAGCGGGGCCGTGTCTTCCCCCTACAAGGTGCTCTATCCCGGAACCACATCGGCCAACGTCATCTCCCTGCCGGCCACGCAGACCTATGTGGCGGGAAGCTTTGACGGAGCCGCGGCCGCCTCTTATGGCAATGCCGTCAAGAGCGGGAACCGCTACGATGTCAAACTCTCCAACTTCTGCGGGGTCATCCGCCTGGCCCTCAAGGGCAGCGCCACGCTGAGCCGCATCGAGCTGGGCAGCCTGGGCAGTGAGAAACTGTACGGCAACTTTACCCTGGCGACGAACGGGAGCGGCTTCACCGGCGCCTTCAGCGGCGGATCGGCCGGAACCCTCACCTACAACTGCGAGGGCGTCACCCTCTCCGGGGCCGACACCTATTTCTACATCGTCCTCCCCGCCCAGACCTATGCCAGCGGCCTGGAGGCCCTGGTGTATCAGGCCGACGGCGCCTACATGCGCCTGAAGTTCTGGGGCAGCGGCCAGAGCCTGAAGGGCAGCGACCTGGCCGCCTTCGAGAGCAAGACCTTCGCCGCCGGACGCACGGAGAACCTGCTTTCCATCGCCAACCTCACGGCCGAAAACGGAGGTGAACCCACCGCCGAAGCCCCGGGCATCACCGTGGGCGTGTATAACATCAAGATGCAGGAGAACCGTTCCGGCGAGAACTTCGACTATATTGACATGGACCGCGCCGATGTCCAGGCAGCGCTGGGGGCCAGCATTGCCGGTATGGGCGCCGACATCTTCGGAATCAACGAAGTCGGGGAAGACAACATGCCGGGAAAGAGCCGCGACATCAAAGCCATGGCCATTGCCGCCGGGCTGTCCGGCAGCAATTATACCTGGATGATGGATTATCCCAATAAAGTGAGCAGGAGCGGCATCATTTTCAACTATTCCTACTCTGCGGAGATGTATTACGCCAATGTATTCGCCTACAACAAAACCACCATCGCGGTGGAAGACGAAGATTACGTCTGGCTTTGCAACGACGAAGACAACTACTATTCAACCAAGCAGAACGCCTACGAAAAGGGGTCCGGACGCCATACGGCAGTATATGCCAAATGCCGGCACAAGGTATCCGGAAAGCGTTTCTGGTTCATCGTCACCCATTTTGACACCTACATTGGCAACGATGACGGCGACAATCTCAACAATGTAAAGAGTTTCAAGACCTTCGCCAAGTACCTGAAGGAAAAGGTGGAAGACCTCCCCATCATTGCCGTGGGAGACTTCAACTTCGGGCCCAAGGAAACCGACAAGACCACCGACTGCCCCAACTACACCACCCTTACCTCCTACTGGACCGACGCCTACGACAAAGTAAAGGCCGACGGCAACATGACCTCGTTCTACAAGACGTACGACGGCACCCAGACCGGCAGCCAGCATAACTATTATTATCCCTTCATTTCGTTCACGAAGAACCATCCCGACAGGCGTCTGGACCACATCGTCACCAAGAACACCGCCTCGCAGCGTGTGACGCCGGTTTCCTACAAGACCGTCCGGAGGACCTACGTGGCCGAGGATGACAATACCTGGTGCCCGTCAGACCACTTCCCCGTCGTCTGTGACATCAAATTTGACTGATACCATGCTTCTGCCGCGTCCCAGCCTTCTGTGTATGCTGCTTTCTTGCCTCGCGCTCTGCCAGATGGCAGCGGCGCAGGGCTATGAGCGGAGCATAAACGACGGGTGGTCTTTCCGGAAGGAGGGCTGCGGCGCCGTGCAGACGGTATCCCTCCCGCACACCTGGAACGCGGAAGACGCCGTGGACGACGAGCCCGGCTACTGGAGAGGGATTGGCTGGTATGACAGGAAGCTCCTCCTGAACGACGAGCTGGGCGGCAAGAAAGTCTTCGTGCGCTTTGAAGGCGCCAACCAGGAGGTGGACCTCTTTGTGAACGGCCAGCACGCCGGAAACCACAAGGGCGGCTATACGGCCTTTGTCTTTGACATCACCCCGTTCATCCGTCCCGGCGAGAATACGTTCCAAGTGAAGGTGGACAATTCCCACAACGAGGGCATTCCCCCCATGGGGGCCGATTTCACCTTCTTCGGCGGCATCTACCGGGGCGTCTCGCTGGTCTTCGTGCCCGAAAACCATATCAGCATCGAGCATTTCGCCAGCAGCGGCGTATATATCACCACGCCGGAAGTTTCACCCGCGCAGGCCTCCGTGGAGATTCAGACGCATCTGAGCATCGGCCGCCCGGAAAAGAAACTGCTGCTGGAACAGGTGATCCTGGATCCGGAAGGAAAGCGGGTGGCCAGCGTGCGCCAGACCATCAGGAAGCCGTCGGGCAAGCTGGTCCTCTCCACCCGGCTACAGGTTCCGCAGCCCCTTCTCTGGGATGTGGAGGATCCGGCATTATATGCGGTGGAGACCAGCCTGCTGGACCAAGGCGGCGCGGTAATCGACACCCGCCGGAACAGCTTCGGGATCCGCACGTTCCGCTTCGATCCCGACAGCGGCTTTTTCCTGAACGGCAGGCACCTTAGCCTTATCGGCACCAACCGTCACCAGGATTATCCCGGCCTGGGCAACGCCCTCCCCGACGAGATGCACCTGCGCGACGTGCGTCTGCTCAAGGACATGGGCGGCAACTTCCTCCGGATTTCCCATTACCCGCAGGACCGCATGGTGTCCGACGAATGCGACCGCCTGGGCATCCTCACCTGTGTGGAGATACCGGTAGTGAACCGGATCGGCCTGGCCGACGACTTCACCCGAAACTGCGAAAACATGGCCCGGGAGATGGTGTACCAGCACTTCAACCACCCTTCCATGGTGGCCTGGGCCTATATGAACGAGGTGCTGCTGGACCCGTCCCCCTGGAAAGACGGAACCCTGACCCGGGAGATGTATTACAGCCAGGTGAAAGACTGCGCCGCCGCCATTGACGCCGCCATCCGTGCGGCCGACCCTTCCCGGCCCACCCTGATTCCCTGCGACGGCGACCGGAAGAAATACCAGGAGAGCGGACTGGGAGACATCCCGGACATCCTGGGCTTCAACCTCTACCACGGCTGGTATTACGGCCGGCTGTCCGACCTGGAAGCGGCCCTTGACAAGCTGCACGCCACCTTCCCGGGGAAGGCGCTGTTTGTTTCCGAATATGGGGCCGATGCCGACGTCCGCCTCCACAGCTTCGAGCCCGAGCGCCAGGATTACACCGGCGACTATGCCCTCCTGCTGCACCGGAGCTACCTCCCGGTTCTCCAGCAGAAGGCCTATCTTTCCGGCGCCACCGTCTGGAACCTGAACGATTTCCACTCCGAGGCCCGGGGCTTCGCCCTCCCCCACTTTAATTGCAAAGGACTCACCACGGCCGAAAGGGTGCCCAAGGACAGTTACTGGTGGTACAAGGCGAAACTGGGAAAACAGCCGTTCCTGAAAATTTCCGACTGGCGCATCCGGGGCGGTCAGGAAAGCGGCGGAGCCTGCATTCAGCCCGTCGAGGTCTTTGCCACGGCCCCCGAAGTGGCCTTGTGGGTGAATGGAGAACCGCTGGGACACCGGCCTGTCCGGAACGGATCGGCCGTGTTTGACGTACCCTTCCGGGATGGTGAGAATGTCCTGGAGGCCCGCGGCTCGGACGGCGCCGCCGACCTTCTCCGGGTCGATTTCCAGATGGTGCCGGAGGACCTGTCCCAATTCCGGGAGCTCAACGTCCTGCTGGGCACCCGCCGCTATTTCGAGGACAGGAAGGGCGGCCGGATCTGGATTCCGGAGCAGGCCTACCAGCCCGGTTCCTGGGGCTATGTGGGCGGCGAACGGATGTACCAGAAGACCACTAGCAGCCTTCGTCCGGCCTTCGAGGCCGACATCGCCGGAACAGACAGGGACCCCTTGTTCCAGACGCAAAGGGCCGGTCTGGAGGCCTTCCGGGCCGATGTCCCGGACGGCAGTTACGCTGTGTACCTGTATTTTGCCGACCTCACCGGCCCCTTCCGTGGAAAGCCCATGCTCTATGGACTGGGGAACGACGCCCTGCCCGCCAGGGAGACGGTGCGCGTTTTCTCGGTTGCCATGAACGGCGTCACCGTGCTCCGGGACCTGAACCTGGCGGAAGAATATGGATATAATACGGCTGTGGTGCTGCGTTTTCCGGTGACGGTGACGGGAGAGCGGGGGCTCCGCATAGACTTTGTGCCGTCCCAAGGCCTCCCCGTACTGAATGCCATCCGGATCGTAAAAGTTCAATAGTATGAAAAAATGGTGTTTCCTCCTTTCGCTGCTCTGGGCAGTGTCCTCGTTTGCCGGGAATGTCTCGGTACGGGATTTCGGTGCCCGGGGCGATGGCCGCACGCTGGATACGGAAGCCATCCAGGCCGCCATGGACTGCGTGGCCGGACAGGGAGGAGGACGCGTCGTGGTGCCGGCCGGCACCTACCTCTGCGGTTCCATCTGGCTCCGCAGCCATCTGGAACTCCACCTGGAGGCGGGCGCCGTCATCAAGGGCAGCCCGGACATCCGGGACTACTGCGGGGCCGACTGCTGCCCGCAGAACGAGGCCGAAATGGGCTTCGGCGACTATATCAGCGGCGGTCATCTGCTGCTGGGGGTGGGCGTGCAGGATGTGACGCTCAGCGGCCCGGGCAGGATTGACGGCAATTCCGACGCCTTTTTGCTGGACGGCGAGGGCAGGCGCTATGCCAAGAAATCGCTCATCCCGGCGCGTCCCTCCCAGATGGTCTGGTTTGTGGACAGCCAGGATATCCGGATCCGGGACCTGGAGCTGGCCGATGCCCCCTACTGGACCTGCTTCATCCTCAACTGCGAAAGGGTGTGGATAGACGGCTGTTATGTCCATACCCGCCGCAAGGACTATCACACCTTCAACGGGGACGGGATTGACATAGACCGCTGCCGGTATGTCACCCTGTCCAACTGCCGCATCGACACCTCCGACGACAGCATCACCCTCCGGGCTTCCAGTGCCTACCTGCTGGAGCAGCCGAAGGACTGCGCCTTCGTGAGCATTACCAACTGCCACCTGTCCTCCAGCTGCAATGCCATCCGCATTGGCGTGGGAGAAGGCCATATCCACGATGCCGTCATTTCGAACGTCACCATTTCCGACACCAACGTAGCCTTCAACTTCGTGGGCGCCTATACCCAGGGCAGCCGGGGAACGGACATCGACGGCATCCTCCTGAGCCAGATCCGGGTGCAGGCGCAGGAACTGCTGCGCATCCATCACATGCGCTCCCGGGCGGCCGTCATCAAGGACATCACCCTGGACGGCATCAGCGGGACCGCGCCCAACACATCCCGCATCTGGGCCAGGGAAGCGGCCCCGTTCGAGGGTATTATACTACGCGATGTGGACGTCCCGGCCCAGTTCGAGTGCATCCATGCCGAGGTCCGGGTGACGGGCGGGCTGCTGCGGGAGAAGGTGCTTTCCGACGAGGAACGGGCCCTTCGCCGCGAAAACATCGAGAACGGGAAAAAACTCTTGTACTGATAAGGACTTTGCACGAAATGAACAAGTTGCACTATATATGGCTTGTGCTGGTGCCGGTGCTTCTGGGCGCCTGCGGGAAAGCGGTGGATCCGCACCAGGACCCGGGGCAGGAAAGCTATGACGGCGGCCCCGTCACCCTCACGGTGGCCACCTGCAACGTGCTCAAGCCGTCGGGGCGCCGGGATGAGATGTCCCTGGACAAAATCGCGGTGCAGCAGGCGCTGGCCAAATCTGTCCGCAGTACCGGGGCCGATATCATCGGCTTCAACGAGCTGGACGAGACCCTGGTCCCCGGCGGGAGATACTCCCTGCCGGAAAAATGTGCGCTCCTCAACTTCACCTGGAAGCTGGAATGGCCCAATGCCCCGCACGAGAACAACACGGCCACCTACTCCTATGCCAACGGATTCGCCTTCAACCACGCCAAGTTCAAACTGGAAGAATCCGGCTACGTATGGCTGTCCAAGGACGAGGCCGAAACCTGGTATGTGAAGCCGGCATCGGCCTACAAGAACGCCGGCAGCCCGGCGCGCACCTGCGTCTGGGCCCGGATGACCCACAAGGCCAGCGGCAAGGTCTTCTGGCTCTTCGTGACGCATCTTCCCACCGACTCCCAGGGCGGCGCCTACAACATGGCCGGCGTGCTGAACCGTTTCGCCGCGCAGAAAGCCGGGGACGCCCCCGCCATCCTCACCGGCGACATGAACTGCTCTCCCGCCATGAGCAGCGTTTCCGCCACCGCTGCCTACCGGCGCCTCACCGGCTACTGGACAGACGGGAACCTCACGTCCCAGGAAGGCACCATGAGCGGCAGTTCCGAAAAGTACTATTATACCACCGACGTTTACTCCTCAAACCACCCGGAGCGCCGCATCGACCACATCATGACCCGGGGTTGCAGCGCCAGCGGATACCATAGCATAATCACCACCTACACGGCCGGCGACAAAGCCTGGTGCCCGTCGGACCACCTGCCCGTATGTGCCACGATAACAATTAAATAACCATAGTATGGAAAAGTATCTGACCCTTCTTCTGTTCCCGCTGGCACTCACTTTCTCCTGCGAGAGGCCCGAGCCTGAACCCGAGCCCGTGAAAGGTGCCATCACGCTCAAAACGGAAGACGCGATCATCCTCTCCGACGAGGGCGACAACAAGCAGGCCGCTTTCTCGGCCACCCTGGACTGGACGGCATCCTCCAGCGAAAGCTGGCTCACCGTCGAGCCCCGCAGCGGGAAGGCCGGCGACGCCGCCATCTCGCTGAAAGCCGGGGCCAACGCGGCCTACGACCCCCGCTCGGCCACGGTCACCCTCACTTGCGGGGAGGACAAGAAGACCATCCAGGTTACCCAGAAGCAGAAAGGAGCCCTGCTGCTCACCGCCAACAAACTCTCCGTGCCGGCCGAAGGCGGAAGCCTCAACATCACCGCCAAGGCCAACTCCAATGTGAGCGCCGCTATTGACCCGGCCGCAGCCGGCTGGATTACCAACGTCACCACCAAGGGGCTCATCGACTACAACTTCACGTTTGAAATCAAAGCCAACCCCGACGAGACGCCCCGGAGCGGCCGTATTGTCTTCTCCAACGAGAGCGGCAGCGAGACCGTCACCGTGGAGCAGGACGGCGTGGAGAAAGAGTACAACGTGTACGGAAAGGTCACCTGCGACGGGACCGGCGTGCCGGACGTGCTCATCTCCGACGGCATCGAGATGGTGAAAACCCGTGCCGACGGCAGCTACCGGCTCCAGTCGGCCAAGAAGTGGAAATACGTCTTCATGATTACCCCCAGCGGCTACGAACCGTCGGCCCTGGGCTTCCTCCCCCGCATCCACGTGCCCCTGACGGCCGATACCGCCACCAAGGAAGAGGCCAACTTCACCCTGGAGAAGGCCCAGAACGACGATTACACCCTCCTGGTGTGCGGCGACATCCACCTGGCCCGCCGCACCGGCGACCTGGCCCAGTTCGAGAAAGTGGCGGAGTTCATGAACAAGACCATCGCCGCCGCCCCGGGCAGGGTCTATGCGCTCACCCTGGGCGACATGACCTGGGACATGTACTGGATTGCCAACAACTATGGCTTCTCGGATTACATCCAGACCATGAACCAATACTTCCCCACCACCACCTTCTTCCATACCATGGGCAACCACGACAACGAGATGGAAGTGGGCGGAGATTTGGACAAGGCCCTCAAATACACCGAGAACCTCACCCCGGACTACTATTCCTTCAACCTGGGCAAGATCCACTACATCGTGCTGGACAACATGGATTTCACCGATGTGGAACCCGGCGAGGATAACCGCAGCAAATATGCCAAGAACTTTACGGCCGAGCAGCTGGAATGGCTCAAGAAGGACCTTTCCTACGTGGACAAGAGCACGCCTGTCTTCGTGACGGCCCACGAACCCCTGGCCCGTCCTTCGGGCCTGAGCTGGGGCGAGATCCTGGACGGCAAGGATGCCGACCTGGACACGTTCATCGGCCTGTTCAACGGATATAACGTCCGTTTCCTGAGCGGACATACGCACAACCTGTTCAACAAGAACTGGACGTCCAGCTTTGTGGAGCACAACAGCGGCGCCATCTGCGCCAGCTGGTGGTGGAGCGGCTATATCACCCCGGGCATCCACATCGCCCAGGACGGCGCCCCCGGCGGCTTTACCATCTGGGACGTAAAGGGCACGCAGTGCACCCATTACTATCAGGCAGCCCTCCAGCCCCGCGAATACCAGTTCCGCGCCTACGACATGAACCAGGTGAAGGCCACCATCACCGAAGACCTTTCCACGCATTCCGGCTATCCGAAGTACTACAACCATATCCAGGGCTACGGAGACAACGTCATCCTGGTGAATGTTTGGGATTACGACGATGACTGGAAGGTGGAGATTTCCGAGAACGGCACGCCCCTGGAGGTTTCCGAGGTGGGTGTCTATGACCCGCTCCACATCTACGCCATGACCATCCCCCGGCTGAACAAGTACAACACCACCACCTTCAGCACGGCCAAGTGGTGCCACTTCTTCCAGGCCACCGCCTCCGCGGCCGATACCCCGGTGACGGTCAAGGTCACCGACCGCTACGGCAATGTCTTCACGGAAGAGATGACCCGCCCGAAGGCGTTCCGCGTGAGCGACTACAAGAACGAGGTCATCCGTCACAAGCCGGTGGCCGAGTTTGTTTCCGGCTCCTCGTCCTCCCTGGTATTTGGCTGGACCACCGGCGGAACGGCGGCAGAGGATGCGGAAGTGCCGTACAAACTGGAACTCTTCAAAGATGCCGCCTGCACAGACCTCCAGCTCTCCTTTGACGTCCCGGCCGATGCCTCCTGCTGGGGCGGCAATCCCATCCGCTTCACATTCGGCAGCCTGCAGCCTGCCACCTCCTACTGGTTCAAGGTGACCAACGCCCAAAGCGGCGAGGTATCCGATCCCGTGGAAGGCACCACCGAAGCGTTTACGGTGGTGGATCCCGCCACGGTAACCAATGCCGGCGTGGGTGACGTGATTCTGGCCGAAGACTTCTCCGAACTGGGCTGGAACGCCGATATGCTGGCCAATGCCGGCGGCTTTATCCCGTCGCCCAAGAGGCTGGATCCGATAACGGGTCATTTTACCGCAGACGACGGCAATTTCCAGAAATACGACAACACCTCGGGCCGCATCTACGGCGAAGTCCGCGTCACGCCCGACAAGAGGTTGTACAACTGGGGCTTCTTCGGAAACAGCTCGGTGTACGCCTATGCGGGGTATTTCCGTGTGGGCTCATCCACTTCCGGCGCCCGGACACACCTCGTATCCCCGCCGCTGTCGGGCATCCCCGAAGGGAAGACGGCGACGGTGGATGTTACCGTAACGGCCAGCACATACAACAGTGGCGCCGATGTCGCGGTCTTTGTCAATGACCACTCTTCCCTTAAGCTTGTCCTGGCACCGGATCAGAAGGAAAGCACCAATCCCGCTTTCTCCGGTAATGGCGGCAAATACACCGGTGCATCGCTCTCCGACGGCCATCCGCTTAACACGGAAGTCAAGAGCTGGACCACCAAAACCGTAAGGATAGAGGGTGTCAACAGTAACAGCTGCCTGCTCATTGGTTCATACGAGAACGTCGATACCAAGAACCGCTTCTTCCTGAACGACGTGAAGGTGCAGATTGTTTCGCTGGAGGATGTGCCTGAAATCCAGGCCGATTTCTGCACGGCATCCTCCTCCAGTCTCTCCTTCACCTGGACAGAAGGCATCTCGGCTTCCGACGATGTGAGCAAGCCCTACACGATAGCCCTTTACAAGGATGAGGCCTGTTCCCAGCTTGTGGTAAGCCACAACATTCCGGCCGGTCACGCCTGCTGGAGCGACAAACAGCCCAAGTTCGTATTCGGCGGATTGGATCAGAATACAGACTACTGGTTCAAAGTGACGGACACCACCGAGGGCGCTGTCAAGACTTCCCATGCAGTCAAAGCCACCACGCGTCCGTTCACCCGGGTGGATGCTTCCACGGTGACGAATGCCGGCGTGGGTGACATCATCCTGGGCGAAGACTTCTCGGAGATCCACTACGGACCGGATGAGTTTGACGGGGCTGCCGGATTCATGCCCAGTCCCCACACCCTGGCTCCCATTTCCGGAGAGAACCCTGAAGGCTCGTTTGAAAAATCCACCTCTACCAGTACCCGCCTGTGGGGCAACAACTTCGAGATTACCGAAGGTACCCGCATGTCCCATGGCTGGGGCTTCTACGGCAACAGCGCCGTGTATTCCAGAGTGGGTTATTTCCGCTGCGCCACCACCGCCAATAATGCCCGTACGCATATCGTTACGCCTAAGCTGGCCGGTATTCCGGATGGCTTCACCGCCACCATTGAGGTAACGGTAACCGACCGGATGTACGAGAGCAACGGTGATGTGGGCGTATTCGTCGCCTCGAACCTGACGATGAATTCCACCACCGACCAATCGAGCGCATCCTTTGGCAAGTACACAGGAAGCGGCGCCCTGTCCACCGGCTATGCACTGGGCATCGGAACCGGCAGCTGGCAGACCAAGACCGTAATCATTGAAGGCGTCACCAATGCCGACCAACTCCTGATTGGCTCCCTGGAGAACGTGAACGTGAGCAACAAGAGTAAGAACCGCCACAACTTCTCCGACATCACCGTCAGGATTGTGGAGCTTGGCGACCCCAAGCGCAACACAAAGGTGAGCATCATCGGCGACTCCATCTCCACCTTCAAAGGTTGGTGCGACGAGACCAAGGGCGGCGCCTATTATCCCAAGAGCGACTGCGATGTGAGCTCGGTGAGCGATACCTGGTGGCACAAACTCATCTACCAGAAGATGAGCACCGGCACCTTCGAGAAGAACATCTCGGCCGGCAACACCACCGTTGTGCAGAACAGCACGGGAGATTCCGGCGCCTACTGGTATGGCTGGGACTTCGGCACCCGCCTGCAGGTGAAGGGAATCGGCAATCCCGACGTGGTGCTCATCTACGGCGGCACCAACGACTACGGCCATACGCTGTATAACGACACCGCCGAGGAACTGATCGACGGTGTGCCCATGGGCGCGGAGTCCTTCCCCGAGACCTCCAAGGCCCGGCTGGAGGAACTCCTGGCCACGGCCGATGCCGCCACCACGGTGGAGGCGGCCGATGCCCTGGACGGCAGCAGCTTCGCCTCGGCCTACATCCGGCTCATCCAGATGGTCCGGACGCGTTTCCCGGAGGCAAAGATTGTGTGCATCATCGGCGACTACCTGTACTATGGCCTGGGCGATGCCATCAAGCTCATCGTGGCGCACTACCCGGAGGGACAGGTGCGCGCCGTAGACATCCTGGGCGAGTTAGGCTACAAGGCCAACTCCTCCTCTGCCATTCCCAAATACAATTATGCCCACCCCAATGCGGCCGGTATGGAAAAAATTGCCAGTTTCGTTTATGACAAAGTAGGAGCATGGATCGATTCCGCAGAATAGTAACAAGCCTTTTGGCCGGTACCCTCCTCATGGCCCTGCCGGCCTGGGCGGGTGACCGGAACCTGGACATAGCCAGGCTGGGTGCCAGGGCCGGGGGGCAGAAAGACAACGCCCCGGTGATACAGAAAGCCATTGACAAGCTCAGTGCGCTGGGCGGCGGAACGGTCACCGTTCCCGCCGGGGACTTCCTCACCGGTCCCCTGGAGCTCAAATCCGGCGTGGAACTCCATCTGGAGATGGGGGCCCGGCTGCTGGGCGTGGCCGATATATCGGCCTATGAAAAGGCTCACTGGGTGAATCCCCAGACCGGAAAGACGTCCCCGCACTGCGGCCTCATCTATGCCAACGGGCAGCGGGACATTGCCATCACCGGCCTGGGCACCCTGGACGGACAGGGCGGAGACCCGTCGTTCAACGTGGGGAAGGCCGACCCGGGCGGCCGGCCCATGATCATCCTTTTCCGCGACTGCAAGAACGTGGTCGTAAAGGATGTGCGGCTGGAAAACAGCGCCCACTGGGTGGAGTATTACACCGACTGTGAGAACGTCCGGGTGAGCGGCATCAAGGTCTATTCCCACTGCAACTACAACAACGACGGCATTGACATCGAATCCAGGGACGTGGTGGTAGAGAACTGCCTCTTTGACTGCGAGGACGACGCCATCTGCCTCAAGGGCGCCGGAGACCGGCTCTGCGAGAATGTCTCCGTGTCCAACTGCCAGGCCGCATCCAACTGCAACGCCATCAAGCTGGGAACCGGTTCCAGCACCGGCTACCGCAACATTACCATCAGCAACATCACCGTCCGGCGCGCCAGCGAGGACAATTTCCGGCACTGGTCCTCCAAGCTGGCCGGGGTCACGGCTCCCGTGACGGTCATTTCGGGCATCGCCCTGGAAGTGGTGGACGGCGGCATCCTGGAGAACGTGAACATCAGCAACATCTCCATGCGGGACGTGCAGACGCCCATTTTTATCCGCATGGGCCGCCGGGGTAGCGACTGCAGCAAGAGCTGCATGAAAGGCATTACCATCAGCGGGGTCACCGCGGTCTCGGAGAGCCTGATGTCCAGCTCCATCACCGGGGTGCCGGGCCTGTATCCCGAGAACATCTACCTGTCCGACATCGACATCACCGGTCCGGGCGGCGGAACGGCCGCGATGGTGGATATCCCCGTTCCCGAGGCCGAAGACAGCTATCCCGAGAACCGGAAACTGGGGCACAGCCTCCCCGCCTCCGGCCTCTATATCCGGCACGCCAGGAACGTGCATCTGTCCAACGTCCGCTTCCATTTCCGGCAGCCCGACGCCCGGCCGCTCATCGTGACCGACGACTGCACCAACCTGGTCCAGGACGAGCCGATGCCGGGACGGGTCAATGTCATGCACTTCGGGGCCAGGGGAGACGGGGTGACAGACGACACCCAGGCCATCCAGCGGGCCATTGACTACCTGGACAGCCGGGGCGGCGGCAAGCTCTTCTTCCCCTACACCCGGCACGGCTATCTGCTGGCCTCCCCGGGGCGGGAATATGACGCCGAGGGGCGCCTCGTGCGCGCCCAGCTCATCCTGCCGGCCGGCGACTCGAACATCCAGTTTGAAGGCGAGATGCCCTGCAAGCTGCTCTATACCTATCAGGTGCGCCCGCTGGAAAGCGTGGCCCAGCACTTCGAACCCACCCGCTTCGGCGACATGGGCATGCCCAACACCTGCCTGCATTCCACCTGGGATGCGCCGGAGGTAAGGGATTCGCTGGATCGGCCCTGGGCCGTGCTGGCGGCGCCGGAAGGCAACAGCTGCGACGGACGTTTCTCCCGCAACTGCTTCTCCATGAAGAACCTGGAAATCCGGGTCCATCTGGACACGGCCCGGATGTATCCCACCACCTCGGCCGCCTTCCTGAAGAATGTGTCCCGGCTGGTGATCGAGGATTCGCAGTTCTGCCTGGATGAGCAGGTGGGCGATACCGAGCTGGGCAAATCGCTGCAGGCCAATCCCTGCCATACGGTCGGGCTCCACGCCTCCGGAAACCAGAACGACGACCAGATTCTGCGCAATGTGGCCGTCCAGGGATTCCGCTACGGTTTCGTGATGGGCGAGCACATCTGTGCCGACTATCTGTACGTGCACAACTGCGAGGAGGCCATCGTTTTCCACGACGCCACCCATCTGTCCACCATCGGCCACATCGTGGCCCAGCACAACCGCATCATCCTCTCCACCACCCGGGGCAGAATGTTCGGCAACACGCCCGACCTGGTGCACCTCACCATTGGCGTCCTGAATTTCGAGGGCGGCCAGACCGTGGCCTCCCCGCCCGAAGTATCCAAACTGGTATATGGCGTCTATGACCCGGAAAACCGCCTGCGGGGCCAGCTCATCTGGCACGAGCCCTGGGGCCTGGGTAAATTCCCCGTGTTCGGAGCCAGGAAATACAAGATCAAAAAGTACTGATGAAGATGAAGCGTATCCTTTGCTACCTGACGCTGGCCGTCTGCCTGGCCGCCTGCACGAGTGCGGGCACAGGGGAAGACGTATTCGCCCTCCTGGACCTGGAGCGTCCCGGCCTGGAGCAGGTGAAGGGATACTGCGATGCCGGACAGTGGGACCAGGCCGCCCGGGCGCTCCTTAGCTATTACCGCGAGCGGGAAGACGTGTTCATTCCGGGCCAGGATGCCCGGGAGGCCTCGCAGACCGACTGGCTCTGGGCCGATGACGCCCTCCGGCACACCTTCCACGTACTGGAAGACCCCGTCTGGAATTACGGAAAAGACATTGACTGGACCTACTGGCCGGTCAAGAACATCGAGATGCGCGTCCAGCTCCACCGGCAGGGCTGGTGGACCTCGCTGGCCAAGGTGTACGCCACCAGCGGCCAGGAGCGCTATGCCCGGGAATATGTGGATGAGTTCCGCGACTGGGTGAAGAAAAACCCCTACCAGCCGTTCGAGGCAGACGAGCACGGCACGGTGAGCAGCGGCTCCATCCATGTGGACTCCCCCAACACCTGCTTTGCCTGGCGGCCGCTGGAGATTGGCATCCGCCTGCTCCGCTGGTGCCGGCAGTTCCCCCTTTTGCTGGATGCCCGGAGTTTCACGCCGGCATTCCTGCTGGATTTCCTGCGCGCCTACCACCAGCAGGCTTCGGTCCTGATGCAGTCGTTCAGCTCCTCCGGGAATCACCTCATCCACCAGTCCTCAGGTATCATCCGGGCCGGCATCTGCTTCCCCGAGTTCCGGGAGGCCGATGCCTGGGTAAGCGCCGGCGCGGAGAACCTCAAGCGGGAAATCTCCCGCCAGTCCTATCCCGACGGCTGCCACTTCGAGCTGGATCCCGGTTATCATATCGGCGTGGTGCAGTCATACGACGATGCCATCCAGGTGGCGTTCGAGAACAATCGGAGGGACCTGCTCCCGCCGGAGTGCCTGGAGCAGCTGGTGCGGATGACCAACTATTATCTGGACTACTGCTATCCCGACGGAACGCACCCCTGCTTCAGCGACGCCCGCCGCGGCGACGACCTGGCCAGCCCCGAACTCCTGGCCGATGTGGCCGCCTACAGCGACTCCCCTGCGGCAGAGCAGGTGCGCTGGTTCGCCACCGGCGGCGCGGAGGGCCAGGCGCCGGCCTACCGCTCGTCCGGACACCCGGACACCGGGTTCTACACCTTCCGGGACGGCTGGATGGACGAGGCGCACATCATCATGCCCATCAAGGCCACGGAGCGAGGCCGCTGGCATGCCCAGCCCGACTTTGGGACCTTCGAGCTCTGGGCCTACGGCAAGATCCTGATGCCGGACGCCGGGGCCTATACCTATTCCGGCGACGAGGAGATCGAGCGCCAGCGGGCCTATTTCAAGGCCACGGCCCGGCACAACGCCCTCACCCTGGACGACCGGGACTATGACGACCCGCAGCCAAAGGTCCTGACCTGGGATCCCCGGGGCCGGCTTTGCGTGGAGCACCAGGCCTATGAAGGCCTCACCCGGCGGCGCAGCATCCGCTTCGAACAGCAGAAGTACTTTGTCATCGAGGATGAAGTATCCGGTCCCGCGACCGGCCGCCTCACCCTGCGCTGCGGCCTGGGACGGGGCACGGTGCACGAAATCGCCCCCGGACAATATGCCTACCGGGACGGCCTGGCGGGCCTTCGTATCGTGATGTCCGGGCCGGAAGGCGCCAAAATCAGCCTGGACCAGGACTGGTTCAGCGAAGCCATGCACGAAAAGGCCGAGCGTCCGGTCATCCGCCTGGACGTTCCCCGCTCCCCCGGCGCCGGGACCCAGCGCTTTGTCACCATCCTTTATCCTTTTTCTGAAGAAGCCTTATGAAACGTTTCCTGACTTGCCTGCTCCTTCTTGCTTTGGGCGCAACCGCCTATGCCCAGCTCTCGGACGAGCTGGAGGCCTACCTGCGGGATTGCCCCCAGCGGGCGTCATTCAACATCCACGCCTATGAGTTCCTCCCGCTCCATGATACGCCGGCCCCCAAGGGTTTCAAGCCTTTCTATATCAGCCACTACGGCCGGCACGGCTCCCGTTCGCACTCCACGGACGAGCCCTATGTGCTGCTGCGCGACTGCCTGCAGACCGCGGCCCAGGAAGGGATCCTCACCCCCTCGGGCGATTCGCTGCTGGTCTGCGCCCGGGAGATGATCGGCCTGCATGACGGCATGGACGGACGCCTCACGCCCCGGGGCGCCCGCGAGCATGAGCAGCTGGCCCGGCGGATGTACCAGCGCTATCCCGCCGTGTTCCGCCACGGAGGAGAAGTCCACGCGCTGTCGTCGGATGTGGTCCGCTGCCTGGTGAGCATGTCGGCTTTCACGTCCAGCCTGCGTGCCTGCCAGAAAGACCTTGTCTTCACCTGGGACTGCGGAGCCAAATACCAGCGTTTCATTACCAGCAACAGCCCCAAAGACGTCAAAAAACAAGCCCTGGACATTGTCCACGGGCCGCTGACAAACATCCCCATCGACACCCTGGCCGTTTTCTCCCGTTTCTTCACCGATCCGGCCCGGGGCCGCATGCTGGCCGGGGGAAAACCCAAGCGTTTCATTTCGGCCGTCTTCACCCTGGCCCAGTTTGCCGAAGCCTACGACATTGACGAGAACCGCTTCGACTTCCTGCCCTGGGAGGCCGTGCAGACCGCCTACGCCCGGCATGCGCTCAATTTCTACCTGGGGCACTGTAATTCCGTGCCTTTCGGCGAGCTGCGCCTGCCGCGGGCCAGACCCCTGGCCATGCACATTGTCCGCAAGGCCGATGAGGCCATCGCCGGAGCGCCGGTGGCCGCCGACCTCATCTTCGGCCACGACCTGCCTTTCCTGGGCCTGTGCGCCTACTTCGGCCTGGAAGGCTACGGCTATCCCCGGCTCACCGCCGAGGAGGCCTACCGCAATTGGAACGGCACCCGCCTGTGCCCCTTCGCCGCCAACCTCCAGATCGTGTTCTACAAGAACCGCAAAGGCGTAGTCCTGGTCAAGTTCCTGACCAATGAACAGGAAACCCTCATTCCCGAACTCACGTCTTACCAGGGCCCCTACTATCGTTGGGAGGATGTCAAACAGTATGTTGAATCCAGAAGTTAATCCGATATGAGAAAATTGATCATTGCAGCAGTTGCTGCCCTCCAGGCCCTGTTTGGCTGCAACCGGGCCGACAAGAAGCTCGTCAACCCCGACGGCTTTGTCCTGGAACATCCGGCCATCGACGTGGCCGATCCGGTGGCCGTAGCCGCCTGGTGGTGCGAGAACCTGGGCTTCACCATGACCCGCCAGCGGGATGACGAAACCCATACCACCTTCATCGTGGATGCCAGCGGACGCGTCGCCATAGAAATGTACCGGGCCAAAACCCAGCCCACGGCACCCGACTACGCATCCATGGATCCGCTCACCCTGCATTTCGGATTTACGTCCAAAGATGTGGACGCCGACATCGAACGCCTCACCAAGGCCGGGGCCACCCTGGTCGTGCATGAAAAGGCCCCGGGCTTTGACGGCGCCATGATGCGCGACCCCTTCGGCATCCCCATCCAATTTGTCAAACGTGAACAAAGTATCCTCCTGAGATAAGATGAAAAAAGCACTCACTATTTCCCTGGCACTGCTGTGCGCAGGTATCGGCCTGTCGGCCCAGATTACCGTTTCGCCCGATGTTTCCATCGGCCCCGTCAAGCGTATGAATGCCGTGAACAACGGCCCCAGAATCAATAATGCCGAACAGGTATATACCGGCACGACCGGCTATTTCCGGGCTGCCAACGTGGGCTATTCCCGTAACCATGATGCCGCCGGATATGGCGCCTACGGAGAGCATGTGGTGGATATGTCCATCATTTTCCCCGATTTCTCCAAGAACCCCGACAAGCCCGAGTCGTACGATTTCACGCTCACGGACCGCTATGTCAAGAGCATCCAGGATGCCGGCGTGGAAGTGTTCTACCGCCTGGGCCAGAGCATTGAGAACCAGCCGCTCAAAAAGTACAACATCTATCCCCCCAAGGACTACAGGAAGTGGGCGAAGATTGCCGAGCACATCATCCGCCATTACAACGAAGGCTGGGCCGACGGCTTCCACTTCAACATCCGGTACTGGGAAATCTGGAACGAGCCCAACCTGGAGTGGGATAACGACAAGTGGAAGACCGATCCCCGCTGCTGGGCCGGCTCGCCCGAGGAGTTCTACGACTTCTTCGAGGTGGCGGTCAAGCACCTGAAAAGCTGCTTCCCGGAGCTGAGCATCGGCGGTCCCGCCATGTCCGGCACCGATCCGGGCGTGCGCCAGATCCCCGTCTGGTATGAACGGCTCCTTTCCGAGATGCAGCGCCGCGGCGTGCCGCTGGACTTCTTTGCCTGGCACATCTATGAGTACGACCCCACGGTCTATGTGGATTATTCCTATCAGGTGCGCGCCCTCCTGGACAAGTATGGCTACCAGGACACGGAGTCCTTCCTGAACGAGTGGAACTATATCAAGAGCTGGACCGACGATTATCCCTATTCGGTCCGCGCCATGGCCAGCCCCAAGGCCGGTGCCTTCGTGTGCGCCGCCATGCAGGAGGGCCAGAACTGCCCCACGGACATGATGATGTATTATGTGTGGACGCCCGGTGCCAAGTTCAACGGGCTGTTCGACCAGCTGAGCGACACCCCCATCTGGCCCTACTGGGCCCTGTATGCCTGGGGCAAGCTCAAGACGCTGGGCACGCAGGTCAAGGCCGACTGCGCCCTCCCCGACGTGCGCGTCACCGCCGCCCGCAACGCCCAGGGAAAACTGGGCATCCTGGTGAGCCGCTACTGCCTGGATGACAACGTGACGGCCGTCCAGGACGTGACGGTGCGACTGGCCGGCGGCGCCTTCGACCAGCAGGTCCGCTGCCACATAACGGATCAGTTCAACATGTACACCGAGTACCCCGTGGCCCTGCAGCAGGACGGGAGCCTGGAGCTGGCCCTGCAGCCCCATTCCTTCGTGTTCATCGAGCAATAATGATTAAGCAAAAAACAACGATATAATGAAAAAGATTCTGATTATTGCCACCCTTGCGCTGACGTTCTCTTCCATCGCCGGCGCACAGCCTTACACCATCACGAAGCAAGACAAGGACCGTGCGGCGGAACTTGTGAGCCGGATGACGCTGGACGAGAAGATTGAGTTTATCTCGGGAAAGGATGATGGATTCCACACTTATGCCATCCCCCGGCTGGGCATTCCGTCGGTCCGGATGGCCGACGGCCCCCAGGGCGTGCGGAACAAGACCAACAGCACCTACTATCCCTGCGGAATCGGCCTTGCGGCCAGTTTCAACCGCGAAGTAGCCCAGGGCGTCGGGGACGGCATCGGCTTCGATGCCACGGCGCGCGGGGTCAGGATCATGCTTTGCCCCGGCGTGAACATCTACCGTTCGCCCCTGTGCGGCCGCAACTTCGAATACTACGGGGAGGATCCCTACCTCTCTTCCGAGATTGCCGCCAGCTACATCCAGGGCATCCAGCAGCACCGCGTGATGGCCACCATCAAGCACTTTGTCGCCAACAACCAGGAATACAGCCGCCACTGGACGGGTTCCATCGTGGATGAACGCACCCTCAACGAGATTTACTTCCCCGCCTTCCGCAAGGCGGTGGAGAAGGCCGATGTGGCCGCCGTCATGACCAGCTACAACACGGTGAACGGCCAGCACGCCGCCGAGAGCGCCTGGCTCATCCAGGACAACCTGCGCGCCTGGGGCTTTGAGGGCATCGTGATGTCCGACTGGAAATCGACCTACACCACCCTGGGCGTGCTCACCAGCGGCCTGGACCTGGAAATGCCGCAGAACTTTACCACCCAGCCGGAGATGGTGAAGCCGCTCATTGCCAACGGGGTCCTTCCCGAAGCCAATCTGGACCGCATGTGCCAGCACATCCTCCAGGCCTTCATCGCCTACGGCCTGCTGGACCAGCCGGCCAAGGACGAGTCCATCCCCGAGGATTATGATTACTCCCGCCAGATGGCCTACAACGCGGCCATCGAGGCCCCGGTCCTGCTCACCAACAACGGCCTGCTCCCGCTCAGGAAGGGACGCATCGTGGTGCTGGGCCCCAACGCCAACACCGTGGCCTACGGCGGCGGTTCCGGCCGCATGGACCCGATTCCCGGCCGCATCATCACGCCCCTCGCCGGTCTCCAGGCCCTGGGAAAGAAATACCAGGTCCAGTATATCGACCATGCGGAATTCACCGCCGATGAGCAGAAGGCCCTGGCCAAAGCCAACGCCGTCATCGTAGTCGCCGGTTTCAACCACGACACCGAGCGGGAAAACCACGACCGCACCTACGCCCTTCCCGAAGGCCAGAACGAGCTCATTGCCTCGGCAGCCGCCCTCAACCCCAACACCGTGGTCATCATCAACTCTGGCGGCGAGGTGGACATCACCCCCTTCCAGGACCAGGTAGCGGCCATCATCATGGCCTGGTACGGCGGTCAGGAGAGCGGCAAGGCCCTCGCCGACATCATCTCCGGAAAGGTCTCCCCTTCCGGCAAGCTCCCCTTCACCTTCTGGGGTTCGGAGCAGAAGAATCCGGCATCGGCCTACTACGCGGCCACCACGCCCGAGGTCTATCAGTCCAGCAAGAGCCGTGACCCCTTCCCGCACGCCACCTATGCCGAGGGCCTGTTCGTGGGCTACCGCGGGGTGGAGAAATTCGGCGTAGCGCCCCTGTTCCCCTTCGGATACGGTCTCAGCTACACGAGTTTCGCCTACTCCGACGGCGCCGTCATCCCCACGGCCGATGGCTGCGAGGTGGTGTTCACCGTCAAGAATACCGGAAAGATGGACGCCCTGGAGACCGCGCAGGTCTATGTGGCTCCCCAGCATCCGTCGGTGATGCGCCCGGCTTTCGAACTGAAGGGTTTTGCCAAGCAGGCCATCGCGAAAGGCAAGAGCGTGGAGTTCAGGATTCCCCTGAGCCTGAGCGACTTCGCCTACTATGACATAGCCTCGCACAGCTGGAAAACAGACGCCGGGGATTACAAGATCCTGGTGGGTTCCTCCTCCAGCGACATCAAGTTCAGCCTGGATTATACCGTAAAGTAGTTGGTGGATACGGCAAAAAACAATACATTTGCACTCATAAACACTGGAACTAAGCTGTCTGCTATGAGAAATGTATTGTTTTTTGCCGGCCTGCTGCTCGCCGGCGTTACCGCTTCCGCCCAAGGTATCCTGGACCGCTATACAGACCCCGAGAAAGGGAAAGTGGTCTTTATTCGCAAAGGCAACCACGCCTTGGGCATCGCCGGCGGTTACCGCAATTTCAACGTAACCGGAGACGCATCCAACAACTCCGGTTACGCCATTCTTTCGCTGCTGAATATCGGCGAAGGCAGTCTCCACACCTGGAACGTCACCCCCAGCATCTCCTGGTTCGTGGCCGACGACCTCTCGCTGGGACTGGACCTGGAATATGACGGATATACGGTAGATACGGACCTGAACCTGGACTTCCGGGACATTATCCCCATCGAGGCCGAGTCTCTGAACCTGAAGGTGTCCAACCGCCACATGGCACATCAGGCCTGGGGAGCCTCCTTTGCCGTGCGCAAATACATGTCCTTCTTCGGGAGCAACACCTTCGCCGTATTCGGCGAGGGTCGTCTGTTCACCAATTATGGCGAGACCATGTCTGAGCCGCGGGAGCGCAAGATGACCAACCGGGACCGCGAATCCTATGGTTTCGGCGTAGGAGCCAAAGTGGGCGGCGGACTGGCCGTCAAACTCCGCGACGGCAGTGCCATCACCGTAAGCGTTCCCATCTTCGGCGTGAGCTGGAACGCCACCCACCAGACCAAGCACACCCTGACCATCAAAGATTCCGAGGCTTTCGAGGCCGATCCCAGCAATCCCGAAGCCTCCACCCTCACCACGTCCAACGCCCGGATGACCCAGCTGAGCGCCTCGCGTAATACAGATATCCTGGGCATCAAGTTCGGATTTGTCCGATACATTGAGCCCAGGAATAAAAGGAAATAGCCGCTAGCTTCTACCGCTCGTTGGAGGGGATACCGCTCACGCTGGTTTCGTCAATGGGAATCTGATACTGGATTCTGTTATCCGTATAAGGAATCACGACACACTCGGCCCGGCTGGGGAAACGGCGGTCGATGTCCTTCTTGTTACGCAGGAGATCCAGCACGCGGAAACCTTCATAGTACAGTTCCAGCCGACGTTCGTCCAGCACGGCATCCACTGCGTTGGCATAACCGCGTCCGGCCATATTGGCGGCCGTCATCTGTGCCTCGCCGGTGAGGCCGGCACGGGTGCGCACCACATTGATGTCGTCCAGCGCCTCCTTGGTGCTGCCCAGGTGGGCATAGGCCTCGGCCCGGTTCAGGATCACCTCGCCGTAGCGCAGCAGGATGTAGGAAGACGAAATCGGGAAGGTCAGGTCGGTCTGATGGCTGAACTTCTCACAGAACCAGGTAGGATAGCCTCCTTCGCGGATGCTGGTGTTGGTGGTGGTCCAGACCACGGATCCCGTACCGGTAATCACGGGCGTGGGCATCACCTCACGCACATAGCAGCGCGTCTTGGCGTTATCGTTCAGGATATAGCCGGGGAAATCGTCGCACACCTTGGTGGAGGTGTTGTCCGGCAGGACCTTGTAGCTTTTGCCGTCCTTGGTGAAGGAATACGTACCATCCCCGTTGTCGGTGACGCTGGAGGTGACAATCTTTGTGTTCACGTCCACATTCGGAAGCGCAATGGACTGGGTGAGGCAGTTGTTCACGTCGTCCAGGACGCCCCAGGTCACCATCAGGCCGGGCTTCGAATTATGCAGGCGCACCAGATCCTTATAGCGCTTGTCCTGCGGGAAACGTTCCATCAGGTCCAGCAGCGGGTCGGCCACGTAGAGCTCTCCCCAACCGGTGCCCTGAGTGCCGTCGGGTGAATCGAAGAGGCTGGCCAGGTTGCCCTTGGGAGACAGGTTGGTGAGGTCGTTGTTGGTAATATCCACACACCAGATCACCTCCTTGGAAGTAGGGACCGTGGAGTACAGGTTGGTCACTTCACTTTCCAGGTGGCTGAGTGGATCGGCCCCCAGCATGTCGTTGCACACCTCGATGCAATTCTGCCATTCCCCCTTGTACAGGTACAGACGGCCCAGCAAGGCCTGGGCGGCCTCGCGGCTGGCATAACCGTTATCGCCGCGCTTGCTTTCCGGGCTCATCAGGCGGATGGCTTCCTTGAGGTCATCCTCAATGGCCTTGTAGCACTGGGCCACGGTAGAACGGTGGGTTTCGCTCATGTCGGTGCCGATACGCATCACCACGCCCGGGCTCTTGCCCTCGTCAAAGCTGTAGGGCTTGGCGAAGAGGTTGCAGAGGGTGAAATGGAAGAATGCGCGCAGGAAATAGTTCTCTCCCTTGAGCTGCCGGTCCGAACCGGTCTCCTCGCCCAGGTTGCTGATATTGGCATTGGCGGCATAAATGAGCTTGTAGCAGATCACCCACATGTAGGCCGAATTGTCCGTATTGGCATCGTCCATATAGGTGGCGGCCAGCCAGAAGGGGTCGGTACTGGTATTGGAATAGCAGATATTGTCGCTCTTCAGTTCGTTCAGGAGGAAGTACTGGCGGATGAAGGTGTTGTTCTGGCTCACGCCCTTACGGAATTCCGCGTAATCCTTCATCATGGCATAGATGCCGTCCGTGGTATAGACGGCAGCGGCCGGATTGCTTCTGAGCGCGGCGCTGGAGAGCGAATCGGACGGCACGAAGTCAAGGTTCACACATCCTGCCAAGAGCAGGGGAAGGAATATCATGGATAATATCTTTTTCATGGCTTCCGTGAATTAAAATTTGAGGTCAATGCCCAGGACGAAGGATCTGGGAACGGGATAATTGTTGTTGAACATACCGGCGAGCGACCAGGACGTGCCTTCCAGACGCACCTCGGGGTCGGCACCCGAGAAGCGGGTGAGGGTGAATACGTTGTCGGCCGTGAAATAGATCCGTCCGCCCTTGACAAAGTTGTTGAACAGGGGCTTGTTGATGTTGTAGGCCACGGTTACGTTCTTCAGGCGGACAAAGCTGCCGTCTTCCAGGTAACGGGACGACACCGCGTTGCTCTTCCGGTTGCCGGCCTGTTTGGCCCGGGGATGGGTCGCGATCTCATGCGTGCTTTCGTCATCCGGATCCCAGCGCACCCAGCCCAGTCCGTTGTTCAGACTCATCATGTTGTAGTCGGTGTAGGAGCCGTCGGCATCAATGGTACCGCGGGCGCCGTTATAGACCTTGTTGCCATACACCACGAAGAGGTTGGCGCCCAGGCTCCAGTTCTTCCAGGTGAGGTTGGTCGTCAGACCGCCGGTGAACTTGGGCGTAGCCGAGCCCATCATCCGGTAATCGGCCTTGCTGTAGGTGTTGGTCGTCTCCCGGTTGCCGGTAAAGACGGGCCAGGCCGTTTCCACCGTAGATTTCTCGGCCGTGGGGTTTCCCCGTTCGTCCAGCACATAGTAGAGCGTCTTGCCCTCGGCGTTGGTTTCCTTTTCGTACGACCACCAGAGCGGATCGCCGTTGGCCGGGTCCACACCCGCCCATTCGGGCATGTACCAGGTGTAGATGTCGTGGCCTTCACAGACAATCTGCTCTACCATGGGGGTGCCGTAGCCGCGACGGAAGGCACCGTTGGGAAGGTACTTCACCCGGTTGCGGTTGAGGCCGAAGTTGATGCCCAGGTTCCAGCGCAGGTCCTTGTTCTTGATGATGTCGCCGTCGGCCGCCAGCTCAATACCCTTATTGTTCACCGTGCCGATATTGGTCGTGAAGGTGGTAAAACCGGTAGAAGGGGCCTGCGGCACATCCAGCAGCAGGTTCCGGTTGTCGGTGCTGTACACATCCAGGGTGACGTTGAAGCGATCCAGCAGGCGTGCATCCACGCCCAGGCTGGCCATGTGGGCCGATTCCCAGCCCAGGTGCTCGTTGGCCATCCGTTCGGCCACGGCCACCACCTTGTCATTATAGGTATTGCTGGTGGCGAAGGAGTCCTGATACAGGAAAGGCTCGATATCGGAGTTGCCGGTTACGCCGTAGCCGGCGCGGACCTTGAGCAGATCGATGGCGCTGATTCCCGCCATGAAGGGTTCCTTGCTGATAATCCACGCGGCCGATACGCCGGGGAAGAAACCGCCGCGCGCCTTGGGGGCGAACTTGTACGTCCGGTCGTAGCGGATGGACGCGGTGGCGATGTATTTCTCCTGATAGGAGTACTGGGCCTGTGCCAGCACGGCCCAGGCGGCCGACTGGGAACTGTTTCCCCAGACGCTCACGCCCGTGGCGCTCACGCTGCTGAGGGCCTGCATGCCGGTGGGCATATCGATACCGGAGCCGCCGATGCCGTCGGAATAGCCCCAGCCCACTTCATAGCCCACGATGCTGCTCACGGCATGGTCGTCAAAGTTCTTGTGGAACTTGAGCAGTTCGGTCAGGCCCACGCTCCAGCCGCTGCCGTAGCTTTGGGAAAGGCTGCCCTTGTTCTTGGCCGAGGTATTGGTACGGCTGTCCTGATAGGTCTTGCTGCTCCAGTTGGAGGAGCCCAGCCGGTTGTTGCTGGTGAAGGTGAGCCAGTCCGTGATGTTCCAGACCAGCTGGACATCGGCCACGATGTCCTCGCCCCAGCTGTGGCTGTTGTTGTACTGCAGGGTGTGGAAGGGGTTGTACTGCTCCTTGCCATACCATACCACGCCCGAAGCCTGCGGCATGCCCACGGCGATGGGGTCGCCATTCTCATCGAAGGGAATATCCCAGGGCATTCCGTTGTAGGCCGTCGCGATGTCCTTCCAGTCGGAATAGGACGTGCTGTGGCTGCGGTTGTAGCCCAGGCGCATGTTGAGCGTTGCGCGGTCACCGATGGGCGCGGAGAGGTTCAGGCGGGCCGAGTTCCGGTCGAAGGCGGTGCCGATGAGGGAACCCTGCTCGTCATAGTGGTCAATACTGGCAAAGTAGTTCACGCGGCCGGCGATTCCGGCGATGGAAGCATAATAGTCCTGCACGACACCCACCTTGAAGATGCTGTTATACCAGTCAAAGTCCTGTTCCAGCAGGCTGGCTGGACGCTGGTTTTTGAACAGGGTCTTGTTCATCATCATGCGCTGGGTCTCGTAGAGCTCTTCGCTGTCCATGGGATGGAAACGGCCCGAAAGGGCCTGCTTGATACCCGCGCTGGCCTTGAAGTTGACCTCCGTGCGGCTGCGGTCCTTGGCGCTCTTGGTGGTCACCACGATCACACCGCCCGCAGCGGAAGCACCGTACAAAGCCGTGGCCGAAGCATCCTTCAGGATGGTCACGCTCTCCACATCGTTGGGGTTGAAGGTACCGCCGGCGATACCGTCCACCACATAGAGCGGATCGGCACTGGCCGAGATGGACCCGGTACCGCGGATACGGATCTGAGCGGCTTCACCGGGCATACCGCTGGCGTTCATGACAACGACGCCGGCAGCCTTGCCCTGGATCATATTGCCCAGGTCGGGCGTGGAGTTGTCCAGCAGTTCCTCGCTGCGGAGCGAGACCACGGAGCTGGAGAGCTCGTTCTTTTTCTGGGTCGTATAACCCATGACGACGACCTCGTCCAGGAAACGGACATCTTCCTTCATGAGAACGTCCACCTTGCTTCTGCCGTTTACGGCTTCCACCACATCGGTATAACCGAGGAGGCTGAACGTGAGCGTGGCATTCTTTCCTGCCTTGACGGAATAATTACCGTCCATGTCGGTGACAGCTCCACCGCCGGTGGAGACAATCACACCCACGCCGACCAGGGGATCTCCCGTGACGGCATCTTTCACAGAACCTGTAACGGTGTTCTGCGCAAAAGCAGACAGCGAGACGAGGCTCAGAAGGATGATGGAAATGATTTTTTTCATTGATTATTGGGGTTGTTATTAAATATTTTTACAAATCTACTTTTTTCTGTTCCAAAACGAAATAATGAAACAAGAAAAAACAGGGTAAAAATGGGACACAATCCATAATCAATTAACCATCACCGCATTATGAAAATAAAAAACTGTTTTGGCCTATTGCGTTTTAAGCGGCCCCCGGCGGCATAATGAAACAAATGAAGCCGACTCCACGGAGTCGGCTTCAAGCGCTTACAAGATATGCCTGATTCCTTTACAGGGTGGTCTTGAGCTGAACCTTGCTCAGATCCTTGTTACCCCAGGAGGTAATGGTGATTTCGGCATTCGGGATGGCAGGAACGTCCTTGCGAGGGATGCTGTACTCGAATTTGGCACCCGTTTCGTCCACGATACCCTTCACTTTCACATTGGCCACCGTGCAAGAGGCAGGCAGGGCGTCACCGGCTGCCGTGATTTCGATTACCGGCGCTTCTGCCGTACCGCCGAAGCAGTAAATGAAACCGACGAAGTCATAGGGTCCCTGACCATTCAGCGTCTCACCGTTGGTGGGATCGCCGTCCAGGTCGAAGGCGAAATAGACATAGCCTACGCCCGCACCCCAGAGGGAGGAGAATCGTCCTTCCGTCGTTCTGTAGGTGTAGAAATAGAGGTTATCGGCATCGGAAGCGGCCTTGAACATGCCATAGGAACCATGGCAGACACCGTCAAAGGCCATCCATTCGGAGAGGTCACCGTCAACCGAGACGGCAGGGATCTCGCCCCGGTAGGCCATGGCGTGGTCGGCGGCCGGTGCACTGCCGATGCGGGTGGTTGCTTCGCCGTCCCATACCTCCGAACCGGAGGAATCGTCGCAGGTGCGGTTGTTGATGTAGGCGCCGTAGCAAAGCTTGGGCTCGCTAAAGATGGCATCGGAAGACTTCTTGAAGCCGAATTCGTACTTCTGCACGTCGCCGTCCACTTCCTTGTGGACAAAGCCGTCCAGACTCCAGGTAACCATATTGGGGACACCTTTCTGCATGAGCCAGATCTCGATGATCCTGTCATAGCGGGCGCCGCCCCAGGCATCGCTGCTATATTCACCCTGGCCGTCACCGTTGTCGAAGCAAAGCATCACCTGGTGGGCGTAGGACATGCCGGCATCGGTCTTGATCTCGTCGGTCTTGGCCACTTCCAGGTAGAAGTACACCATATCGTCCAGCTCTTTCATCTTCATGGCCTTGAGGGCGCCGTCACCGGACTTGCCTTCAATGGTCTTCCATTCGGAGAAATCACCGTCAATCTTGATCGACACCTCGGGGGCAGCCGGGATTTCCTTGCCGTTCTTGACCACCTGGGCCACCGCGTCGTTGCTGGGAAGGTAACCCATGGCGACATAGTTGCCGTCCTGGATGTCGAAGCCCACGCCAATCACGTCGGCCAGGCCGCCGGGATAGTTGGAATAATCCATGGCGCACTCATAGTAGTTGCCGTTGCCGGCGAAAGTGAAGGCCGGAGAGGCATCGGCAGCCGTCCAGCTACCGCTCCAGGTTGCGGGATCCGTCCCGGTCCACTGCTGATACTTCGAACTGAGGGCGCACCATTCGCCGCTGGCGGTCATCTTGCCTTCCAGCATGCAGTCAATCTTACCCTTGTAGCCCTTGTCGCCGTCGTTTCCGTTGTCAAAATAGATGTGGAAACGGAGTTTGCCGTCGGTCACACCCTGGGCCAGGGCCTCATTCGTCACTTCCAGCAGCATATAGAGCTTGTCTTCGTAGAAAATCTTGGCGCTCTTGAGGCCCTTGAGTTCGGCGTCACCGGCGCAGGAGAGCTCGGTCACATAATCGCTGGGCAGTTTGGCCCATTCGGCCGCATTGCCATCCACCGTAACAGGAGCCGGCTTGGGCAGTTTGATGGAAAGGGGCGATACCTTACCGAAGGGGGTACCGGCCACGGAGGCCACGAGGACCGCATGATACTGGACCTCGGGCGTAAGGGCATCCGTATCTACGGTGAGTTTGCCGCTCACTTCACTGGCGCCCTTGGCCATAACCAGTTCCGAAGGGAAGGTCATGCCCGTCATGTTATTGGTAGCGTCGGCTGCCAGGGAAATGGTCACATCAGCGGGAACGGGAACGTCGGAAACGACCTTGAGCGTCGCTTCTGTCTCAGAAGTAGCCGTGGCCGAGAAGGTGAACTGCACCGGGGAACCCTTGGGGTGCAGGATCTCGTTTTCCTTCTCTTTCTCGCAGGCGGCGAGGGTGAAGGCGGCCATGACAGCAACAAACAGATACTTTGCAAATTTTCTCATGGTGATTGTATGAATTAGTTTTATCGTTATTATCGTGTTACCACCCACAAATATATCGAAAATATTCCGGAATTGTTCCGTTTCGTTTCGAAATATCATTTCGGGCTATTTCGCAACCGAAACAGGGCGAAATAGTTACTTGATATCGGCCTGATACTGAATTTCTTGCCCGGGGACCAGATGATCCGAAACCACGGCGGGACGGGAGGCCGACGTAGCCCGGCACGGAATGACCACCCAGGCCTCGTCGCCCGGCATCAGGCTGCGCAGGTTATAGCCGCCCCGCACGCCCTCCACGGCCACGAAAGCGTCCCGGTAGATGGGCGCCACGCCCACATTGGCCACGAGGACGGCAGCCCCCTCCCCTTCCTTGATCCGGAAATCCCGGATTTCGAAGCGGTAGCCCATGGACATGGAGGCCTCCTTGATGCGTTCGTCGGTCTGCTTGCCGGGCTGGTCGTTGCCGATGATGAAGCTCATGTGCACCTTGGCCACCACATCTTCGAAGACGCGGCCGTGCATTCCCGCCTTGTCCAGGGCATGCTTCTGGTCGGAATCCGTATAATAGCTGAACTCGCCGCCGGCAGGACCTTTCTTATAGCGATCCTTGCCGAAGAACGACCAGCTCTCCCAATTGTAGCCGTCCCAGTCCTGGCACATGAAAGAGTCGTCAAAGTTGCCGAAGCGCAGGTCCAGCAGTTCCTTCTGCTTGTGGAAAGGCGCATACTTGCTGTCGGCCGCATCGATGGAGAAGAGCCAGGGCGTATCCTGGAACCACTCGTCCATCTTGGGCAGGAACCGGGCCTGGAATTCGTGGGACGGGAAGGTCCGGCCCATGATGCAGGGACCGTCATAGATATGATACTCGGCCCAGAGTCCGAAGCCGATTTCCACAAAGGCCAGACGGGGGTCCTTGTCATAACGCTCGGCAAAACGGCGGTGGAACTCCATGTGGAAACGCTGCAATTCTTCGCAGCGCCAGTCGGGGAATTCCGTATTCCGGCCCTCGCTTTTGGCATTGGTGGCTTCATAGCCCGGCCAGGACTTGATATAGGCCGGCACGGCGCAGGAATAACCCGGGTAGGTATAGCGGAAACGGACCACCACCTGGTGGCCGCGGGCGGCCACCTGCTTGAGCAGGTTGTCCATGGGCGTCCAGTCAAAGACGTCCTTTTCCTTGCACACGTCGCTGTACAGCATGTACGCGTACTCCAGCTGGACATACTCTTTCTTATTGGCGCCGCTGGTACTCCAGAGCACGATTCCCGTCATGGGCTGCACATGGGTAAGGGCCGACTGAAGGGGCACCCGGGTGGTGTAATCCTCGGGGAGCTGGTCGGGAACGGGGTCGGGACCCGGTTCGGGGCCCGGTTTCTCGCCGCAGCAGCAGCAACCCCAGGCCATGGTGAACAAAAGCAGCAGTCTTTTCATGGCTTACTCCCGGCTGAAGATGAACACGCAACTGATGGCCGCCACCATCCCGATGAGCTGGGGCACGGTGGGGAAAGCCGCGTAGAGAATGAGGGAAATCACGCACATGATCACCGGGGCGCAGGCATCGGCCAGGGGCGCCACGATCATGGCCTTGCCGTAACGGTTGGCATACACCAGGGTAAAGGCGCCAATCGCATTCAGGATCTGGACGCCGAACACCTTCAGGGGCTCGGCCCAGCCGAAGGAGCACAGACTGGGTTCGTTCTTCCCCATGAGCAGGGCCACCGGAATCAGGATCACGGCCGAAATGGCCATGTACACGAACACGCTCTCGGCATCCGGGGTGGAATTGTTGGCCAGTTTCATCACGAAGGCCTGGATACCCCAGCAGATAAACACCACCGAAGCGTACACGATCCAGATCCAGCTCTTGGCCGCCCCGTCGGTGTTGTCGGGCAGGGCAAAGCACACCAGGGCCACAAAGGCCAGGGCAATCCCCACGAGGCCCAGTCTGGAGACCTTCTCCTTCAGGAAAACGGCCGACAGGATCACCGTCACGATGGGCGCCACGGAAATCATGGGCATCACCAGATAGGCGGGCGCATAATCCAGGGCCAGGAACAGCACCAGCTGTCCGCCGGCACCCAGCAGGCCCACGCCCATGCTCAGGAGCGCCGGTTTACGGCGCATGTCCAGCTTGAATTTGATGTTGGCCAGCGCCACCAGGGCGCAGGGAATCATACTCAGGGCCCACACAACATAGACCAGGGTTTTGGGAAGGGTGGTCTGGTCGCTGAATGCACCCCAGATGCCCCAGGTAACCATGGTTATCAGGGCATACAATAGCCAAGTGTTCTTCTTCTGTGTCATGATAAAAAGCAATCTTATTGTACAAACGAGGCAAGGAGCTGGCCCCAGTCGGCATTCTCGCGGATACCGGTAAAGCGGTCGGAGCCGGGGCCCCAGGCATAGACCGGAACGGCGATGCCGTTATGGCTTTCGTTGGCGAAATGTACGCCGATGGTTCCCTCCTCCAGGTTTCCGTCCTGCAGGGTGAGGCAGCCGGTGGCATGGTCGGCCGTCACCACCACCAGGGTGTGGCCGTCGGCCGCAGCCCACTGCAGCACATCGCCGATGGTGCGGTCAAAGTCCAGGACCTCCTCCATGGCCTTCTCAATGTCGTTGCCATGCAGCCAGTCGTCGATGCAGGAGCCTTCCAGCATCATCACGAAGCCCTTTTCGCCGCTTTCGCGCGAAAGGATGTCCAGGCCGCGGGCCACCGTGTGCCGGTACAGGTCTCCGCGCTCCATGGCCACGGGGAGGTTATCCGGTGCCAGGATGCCAATCACCGGCAGTCCGGCCTGCAGGAGTTCTTCCTCGGTGAGGGCCACGTGATAACCGGCAGCCGCCATCTCGCGGGTAATGTCCCGGCCGTCCTTGCGGTTCACGGTGAACCAGTCCAGACCGCCGCCGGAGAGGTAATCCACGCCGCAGTCCACGTAATCGGCAATAAGGTCGTCCTGGTTGTAGCGATCGGCATTGTGGCAGCAGAAATCGCAGGGCGTGGCATCGGCGAAATGGCAGGTCACAGCCACCCCCGTCTTCTTGCCCAGTTTCCGGGCCTTGACCAGGATGGAAGGGAGGTCCGTATTGTCGGCCGCCGTGCCTACATGGCTTTCGGCCGTCTTGACGCCGGCCGCCCAGGCCGTTCCACCCGCGCCGGAGTCCGTAATCAGATAATCCGTGCAATAGGTACGGGACAGGCCGATGTAGGGGAAGTTGTCCAGATTCAGTTTGCCGCGATTCAGCACCCAGGCGCAGCTCACCTGCTCCAGGCCCATGCCGTCACCAATCATGAGGATCACATTGCGCACCGCATTGTCCACAGCAGGCATGTCCACCTGCACAATTTCATAGGGATGGGGCGTGGCATAATACTGCAAGCTCACCTCCGTCCCCTGCCGGGCGCAGGCGGCGGCGAGAAACGCACTGATAGCGGTAAGGAATACGAACTTTTTCATAAGCGACAACCTATTCCTCAATAATCAAGAATATAGTCCTCCAGTTTATCAAACTCATATTTGTACAGGTAGGACGTGGAGCCGTAGTCATCGGCAATCCACACGCAGCCACGGGAGTGGTCAACGCAGATGCCTTCCTCGTTGGATTTGGACTTGAGCGCATAGGTGCACAGAAGCTGTGACGCATCTCCGCTGAATACGAAAATCTTATGCGCCTCGGAGTCAACCATCCAGAGCCAGTCGGTGAGCGGGTCGTAGGAAAGGCCGGCAATCTCCAGGACGCCGGTAAAGCGCCTGCGCAGGGAGATGGGCTCCTGTACCAGGGTCGTATATTTGTTGTTGTCCACCGGCGCGTTCAGGTCGCAGAGGAAAAGCATCGCGTCGGTCTGGGCCCCACAATAGACCAGATCCCGCTCGCCATCTTTCTTGTAATAGGTAATGCCTTCCATACCGGAGTTTCCGTAGCCCTTCGCCTCCTCGATTTTGAAGAGCGTGGACTGCTTGTCGCCATTTTTGACCGGGGCCTTCACGATACCCACGGCAACCGGTTCTTCATTTCCCACAATCAGGTTCCCGGTCTCGGGATGAATGGATATACCCTCCGGATCTCCGCCCAGGCTCCAGGTCTCCAGCACTTCTCCCACCTTGTCGGTAAGATCGATGCGGCCGATTTTTCCGTTGTCGTCAATGGTCCAGAGGAAAGAATTGTCCTGGCTCAGGCAAAGGCCGGAGAATTCGTTGAACTTCACCGCATACTGGGTCACTTTGGAAATCTCAGGCATGGACGGCCTGGGACCCGTATAATCGGCCAGCTTGGACGTAATATTACCCAGTTCCAAGGTTTTGCCGGCTTTCAGGTTGCAGTCCTCGGTATAGGTATAGGCCTTGGGCCAGCTTCCGTCCTTGCCAAAGAACAGCGTGAATCCCCCCGTGAACGCCACCCCGCCCGGGAACCAGACGGTGGTGGTCCTGCCCGAGGCAACCAAGGGGACTTCGCGGAAAGGATAACCGTCCGATACCACCCGGCTGAAGCTGGTTCCGGCCGAGGAATGGGAGTTCGTATAGGACTTGAAGCGGATGCCGGGACGCTGGACTCCGGCCACGAGTATCTTGTCGTAGCTGCCGGATACCGAGAAGGAGATGCCCGCCACCCCATCGTGGAAGGCAAAGTTCGTCCCTTCCAGATAGGCCTGGGCAAACGGCTTGTCGGCCACCTGGAACGTGGCACTGGCATCCAGGAGTCCGTCTTCCGCCTGCACGGCCGATGCCGGCCAGGCCGCATACAGATAATCCGGCTTGTTCATGTACTCCAGGATATCCCCTTCCAGCCGCAGCGTGGCGGTCTTTCCGTCGGCCGAAATGTTGGCCGCCTGCAGGGTATAGGTCTTGGCGGCAGGGGCATAGGAGCCGTGCACCCAAATCTGGTCACCGGCCTCCCACTTTCCCTTCAGGGGAGAAACGGTGAAGGTATAGTCGCCGGCCTGGGGTCTGGATTCATCCTCGGGCTGCTCCGGTTTCTTTTCTTCTTCCTGGGGATGATTGTCTTTCACGCAGGAAACACAACAGGGCAGGAAAGCCAGTGCCGCCAGGGTGGCGAGCATAGGGAAAACAGTCTTTTTCATCTTTGAGTTATGATAATGCCATGGTGTAGCCGCGCTCGACCGTACCGTCTGCGGCCACCACAAAGTAAATGGGGGTCAAATGTATGTCGAAAACGGCCGAAGCGTTCTCGGAGGATATGTATTCCCAGGCGGGGACCGCCGGTTCCGGCCCATATCCCAGGCCGATGGCCACTTTTTTGACGTCGCGCCACTGGGGATCGGCGGCCAGCTTCTCCAGGGCTTCGCGACAGGAAGGGCAGCCCAGGTCCAGCACCAGTACCAGGGTGCGGGTGCCCGGGGAAAGGCCGGGAACGACGGCCTGCGTCCCTTCCAGGTTATACCCCATCCATTCCCGACGTTGCAGGAAGGGATGGTATTCCTCTTCGCCGAGGATGCCGTCGGCCACCATCCGCTCCACGGCCTTCCCGTAAAGTGCCGCGTTGCGGCAGGGCGAGAGGGGGTGATAGAAGGCGCCGTCCATCCAGCCGGCGTAAATGTAATAGGCCACCGGATCCTGGCCAAGCTTGTCAAAAAGCCGGTCCAGGGCCGTCAGGGCCTCCTCCTGCGGGGCCGATACCGCCAGTTCGGCGAAATGGGCGAACTGGTCCTCGGCAGCGCGGATGTCCGAATAATCGATGCTGTGGGTATCCCAGAAAGAACTGACGCCCTGTGTCTGGCACCCCGTCAGGAGTGCCAGACACAGGACGACAGTCTGGAAATACTTCATGGGGAAACTACTTGACGGTAGTCACCTTCATGAGATGGCCCCAACCGTTGCCTTCGCCTTCATCAGCAGAGGCGTTGGGCAGGTTGGAGAGTTCGCCCCAGCCGCCGTTGCCATAGAAGCGGATGCCGGTGTAGAAGACATCGCCCATCTTGTGCTCGGCAGGTACGGCGTTGTTGAAGAGTTCACGGATAAACAGGATTTCATACTCGTTGCCGTTGCCCTTGCCGCTCACCAGGCCGCCCGTGGAGGGAATCAGCTCTTTCCAGCCATCTTTCTCCTTATCCTCAAGCCAGGTCCGGAAGTGAAGGGTGCCGGTATAATCCGTCCATTTGCCGGCACCGTCGGCCAGGGCACCTTCCACGATGAAATCATAGGCGTCCAGGGAATAGCTTGCATAACCGGAAGTAAACTCTCCGTCGGTATTGATATTAAGACGGATGGGCAGGCTCTCGCCATTTTCCATCTGCTCTTTCAGCTCTTCCTTGTTGAACTTGATGTAGTAGTACACGAAGTCGGCGTCTGCACAGCAGCGGATCTCCGAGACGGCCGCCCAAGGAGAATTGGCATTGTTCTTGGCGACCGACACCTGTTCGGGTTTGAGCGAAGCCCAGTCATCGAAATTGCCGTCAATCTTGATGGCGAGACCGGTTTCTTCCTGCGGGTCATCTTTCCCACCCTTGTTGGGATCGTCCTTCTTCGGGTTGCAGGAGACAGTGAGAACAGTGGCCGTCATGGCCAGAAAAAACAAAACCTTCTTCATGATTTTTGTAATGTGTTAAAAATTTAAGTGTTATAATTCAAATAGTTTATTCCATCCTCTCCCTTCATCCCACACGGCCTCATTCGCCAGGGCGATGCTATACTCCGGCCGGCCCGGCAGGAGCGGATCCTCCAGGGCCAGATAGAGCGAGCCATGGGCGGCGGGAAGGGTAAAGGACCGTTTGATCTCATGAGCGCCGGGCTGCCAGTCGCGCGGGTCGGACTCCAGCGGGAAACGGCTGATTTTCCCGTCCTTGTCCACAAATACAAGCTCGGCGTTGCGGGGATTCATGGGCGCCGCGAAGCCCTTGTTCTCCAGCTTGATGGTGAGCGCAAAGTCCTTCCCGGCCTCCGGCTTGGCCGTACGGGACACGGAGGTGAGCACCAGACGGTATCCCAGGCGGGCTGTAATCTCGTCCATGCAGCCGGAGGTCTTCCAACGGTTGAGGACCGAACTGTGGTAGCCGCTGTTGAGGTAGGTCCAGTGATAGTTCTCCATATCATGGAGCGAATACGCACACTTGCAATAGTCCGACACCTTGCAGGTCTCGCCGCCCATCAGGGTATAGCGGGTGTCACCCTTCCAGAAAACGCGGTCGGAGGTTTCATTGCCGAAGGTACCGTAATCGTCGTTCGAGGCGCCAAAGCAGTCGTTGTGCCCACAAAGGCGTGACAAGGGCGATCCGTCGTGCGCCGTGGCGGCCGTCAGGGTGTCCTTGACGGAAAGGCCGAACATACGCATCTTGAACTGCGGGGTGCGCAGGGCCACCTGACGGCACTCCGGCAAGGCTTCCAGCAAGGCATCCGTGAGCCGGCGGCGAGGCAGATAGTCGGCATCCGAACTGGGGTCCATGACAAAGTTGTCGGTGTAATACCACTCGCCCCATACGCCCACAAAGCCGGCCTGAAGCACGAAGATCACATCGGCATTATTCTGGAGCAGGGGCTTCAGCTGCTCGATATGGCGCAGCGCCACCGCCTCGGTCGGATCCCAGGGCTTGGAACTCTCACTGTTCTGGTAGGCGAAACGGAGGACACACTTGATACCAGCTTCGCGCATGGCATCCAGGGAACGCTGGATCATATCCAGATAGGCCTGGGAGATGTCTCCTTTGATGAAGTCCGTGAGATAGAAGCCCACATACTTCAGGGTCATGCCCTCGGCCCTCACGGACTTGGCGGCCGACACGCTCACCGGGCTGGAGGCGCTTCGGATATCGACTGCACCGCCATAAAATCCTCTTTCCGGGTTCACCAGCGGCTTGGTGCTTTCTGTATAGGACAGGGTTACGCTTGCGCCGTCTCCGGCCGGGCCCGACGGGTTATTATCCCGACAGGCAGGCAACAGGCAAGCACAGCACAACAAGAGTTGGGCAAAACGAAGAAGGGGCATGATGGCTTATTTTAAAGAGTGAAGCGATGCAAGGTATTGTAACCGGTATTCTCATCCCAGACGCCCTCGTTGGCCAGCTGGATGGAATAGTAAGGATTGCCGCGAAGGTTTTCGCACGGGTCGGGAAGATGCAGCGACAGGGTCAGTTCACCGGAAAGGCCGGCAGGAAGGGTGAACGTCTGATCCACGGTTACCTTCTCATTGGGCATCCAGAAACGGGGGTCGGAATCCAGGGGCCAGGTCTTGAGCACCTTGCCGCCCTTGTCGGTGAGCACCAGCTCGGCATCGCGGGGGTTCTGGCAGGGCGCAAAACCTTCGTTGTGCAGTTTGAGCACCACCCGGAAAGGCTCACCGGCCTGGGGAGTCTGGGTGAAATGGCCCTTGTCCAGCACATAGCGGTAACCCAGACGCTTCTGGATTTCCTCATAGCAGCCCTGGGTGCGCCAGCGGTTGATGACGCCCGTATGATAGCTCTGGTTGAGATAGGTGACATGGTTGATGGCGAGATCCTTCAAGGCCCCGTTGTAGGTGTCGGTTCCCACACAGTTGCAATACGGGGTAACGTCACAGGATTCGCCGCCCATGATGGTGTACAGACTTTCCGCCCCCCAGTACTTACGGTCCGTGGGGCCGTTGTAGGTGCCCTGGTCGTTCGCGCTGGAAACATAGCAGTCGTTGTGACCGCCCAGGCGGGCCAAAGGCGTAGGCTGATGGGCCGTGGCCCGGGTTATGGTATCGGCTAAAGCGAAGCCGTAGAGTTGTCTTTTGAAAGCCGGGGTGCGGAGCGCAATCTGACGGCAGTCGGGCACCGCATCCAGCAGGGCGTCCACAATGGCTTTGCGGGACGCATTGTCATAGTTTTCGGTATAATACCATTCTCCCCAGCTGCCGATGAAACCGGCCTGGACCACCATGATCACATCATAGTACTCCTGAAGCAGCGGTTTGAGCTGGGCAATATGCCGGAGCGCCTGCTCCGGGGTGGCATCCCAGGGCTTGTCTTTCTCGGAAAAGCCGTTGGAATAGCAGAAGCGAAGGATACATTTGAAGCCGCCGTCACGCAGGGACTGGAACCGAAGCCGGATGGTTTCCAGATAGTCATCCGCAATATCGGTATTCACATAGGCCCCCATATGGAATTCCAGCAGATAGAGCGTACGGCCCATCCGTCTGTTCGACTCCATATTCTCTTTGGCAATCCCGCTGGTCGAGACACGGGAAATCTCGGAGGGGGCATAGAAACCGCGTTCAGGATTGGTAATAATAGCATCGGATGCCTGATATGTGACGGCCTGCATACCAGGGATATTGTCTTCACCGTTCTTCTCGCAGGCCATGGCCAGGGGAAGGAGAGCGATTAGGGCGAGGATGTTTCTGTTCACGGTATTCATGGTTTTGTTGTTAAAAAGCCCTGAGCGGGGACCCCGCCCAGGGCTAGAATAAAGGTCTTACTTACTTTACAGTAACAACCTGGAGAGAAGGAGCGGTACCGGAAGGGTTCTCATCGCTAACCGCAGCGTTGGGAAGGACACCCACGGTTTCCCACTTCTGCTGGATGTCAAAGCCGATGGAGAAGTTGTCGGCCAGTTTGCCCACCGGATAGAGTTCACGAACGAGAGCGATCTCATACTTGCCCTCGATACCGGCACCGGAGCAGAGACCGGAACCGGAAGCCAGGATATTCTCGCCGTCTTTTTCCCAACTCCAACCGGAAGCATTGGGTTCGCCGAGCCACTTGAATGCACCGGGATCATAACCCTGCCAGGCAGAGCCGTCGAAAAGGGAGCCCTCCAGAAGAAGGTCGGAGCAAGCATCGCTGAACTCATCGGCATAACCGCCGGTAGCAGCATTGCCGTCACCGTTGATGTACATGTGGAAAGGAACATGCTCCACATCGGGAACAGCTTCAATCTGCTCCTTGTCCCACTCGAGATACACGAACACGAAGAGTTCGTCGGCATACACTTTCACAGTCTTGAGAGCCGTGTACTTAGCATCGGCAACACAGGTAGCTGTGGAAACCTTGGTGGCGTCCAGTTTGGCCCAGTCGGAGAAGTCACCATCAATCTTGATGGGCTGCACGTACTCCTTTTCATCGTCGGGATCGTTTCCACCGCCACCGCCTTGGTTGGTCTTGTTACAAGAGACGAATGTCACCATGGCAGCCATGGCCAGGAAAGCAAATACTTTCTTCATAATGATTAAAAATTAAGAGTTAATAAAAAATGTTGGGTTAACAATTGTTTCTTGCATTAACGGCGGTTCTGTTCGATGCCGCTGGAATTAATCTCGTCAAGCGGGAGAAGCAGCGCGATACGGGGATCGTTGGGCTGGATCACTTCCCAGTCGTGGCAACCCACATAATGACGGTCCATGGGGAGGTTGTTGCGGAATACGTCGAACATGCGGTGGCCTTCGTAGCAGAGTTCACGACGGCGCTCGTCCAAGACCAGGTCCAGCACGGTGGCATAGCCGCGGCTCTTGTAGTTCGTGGCGGTCATTTCGGCCTCGCCGGTGAGGCCGGCACGGTCGCGGATGGTCTTCACATCGGCCAGGGCCTCGGTTTCCTTACCGGTCTTGGCATAGGCCTCGGCGCGGTTGAGGACCACTTCACCCCAACGCAGGAAGACCGGGGAAGTCATCATGGGCAGACCGTCCTGATAGCTGAACTTGGAGCAATAATAGATCACGTAGTCACCGCCCATGTTGTTACGGACACCATCCTTGCGGGTGATATTGGGACGGATGTACACGCGGGCCTTTCCGTCTGTCTTGACGCCAGGGAAAGAAGCATCGTTCACATAATACTCCGTATAGGTGTTGACGATGGTGGGCACCGCCGTGTATTTCTTGCTCTGGTAGGTGAATTCCACGCTACCGTCCGCACCCTTCCTGCAGTCCGTGACAATACCGTCGGAGCAGGCCTTGGTCTTGTCGTTGGTCTTGATGGGGAATACCACGGACACCTTGTCGGTCTCGGGATAACCCTGTCCCCGGTACTCCGGCATGATAAAGTAGGCGGCGAAGCGCTTGTCCTGCGGATAACGGCGGAAGTTGTCAATGAGGTCTTCTCTCCAATAGTGCTCACCCCAGCCGTTTCCGTCCTTGATGTACATGGAGGCGATGGAAGCCTCGGCGCTGCCGCTGGCCCACTCGTGATTCTCGTCCAGGCGCAGGCACCAGATGGTCTCCGGATGGTCGTAGGTATGGGTGGGATAGTCGGCGAAGTCATAGCCGGTGGTCACGGAAGAAGGGGCATGGCCCAGCAGGTCGGTGCATTCGTTGATGCAATTCTGCAGGGACTGGTCATCCCCCATGTACAGATACACGCGGGCCAGAAGGGCTTTGGCGGCATCCAGGCTCACATAGGCCTTGCTGCCGGCCTTGATGCGCTCGGCTTCCCCGTTGGCCAGGTACTTCTTGGCTTCGATGAGGTCTTCGACCACGGCGTCGTACACCTGCCCCACCGTAGCACGCTTGGTGGTGGAGATGTCCAGGTCGCGGCGCAGCACCACACCGGGGTTGTCACGGCCCTGCACATACGGCATGGCGAAGAGGGTGACCAGGTTGAAGTGCAACATGGCCCGGAAGAAGTAGTTCTCACCCAGCAGGTGGTCGCTCAGGGCCGAAGCACCGGGTTCGATGGCCGCTATGTTGGAATTGGCGGCATTGATCATCTTATAGGCAATCCACCAGGTGTAGTAGATGTTCTTGGTGGTGGGGTTCTCCGCGTACATGTAGGCGTCGGTGAACGGGTCTTCGGATTTACCGGAAACGGTCACGTTGTCACCGCGGAGCTCTGCCAGCTGGAAATAGTGGCGGATATAGTAGTTGCCGCTTTCACCGCTGCTCTGACCTTTGTAGGCAATCTTGTCTTGAAGGAGGGAGTAGATACCGTCGGTGGTATAGACAGCCGAGGAGGGGTTGGATGCCAGCTGGGCGGAGGTCATGGAATCCGAAGAATAGAAATCCATGTTGCAGGACGCCAGCGCCAGGGCAGCAATTACGAGAACAAATATCTTTTTCATAATAGCGGTCATTTTTTAGAATTTGACGTCGATACCGAACACAACTGACAGCGGAACGGGATAGTTGCTGGCGTACAGACCGGCGTGATGATAGGTGTCACCGTCCAGGCGGACTTCCGGGTCCATGCCGGAGAAGCGGGACAGGGTGAGGATGTTGTCGGCCGCAATGTACACGCGGGCGTTGGACATCTTGATCTTCTGGATCAGGGTCTGCGGCAGGTTGTAGGACAGGGTCACGTTCCTGAGGCGGAAGAAGCTGCCGTCTTCGAGGTAACGGGAAGAGGTGCCGTTGGAACCGTCGGGACGGGCGGCCAGCAGGGCGGGATGGGTGGCGATGTCACCTTCCTTCTCCCAGCGGCTCCAGCCCAGGCCGTTGTTGATGGACATCTGGTTGAGACCGGTGTAGGCACCGTCGGAGTCCATCTGCTCACGGTTCTTGTTGTAGATCTTGTTGCCTACCACGAAGTTGCCGTTGGCGCTGAGGGTGAAGTTCTTGTAGCGGAGCGTGGTGTTGAGACCGCCGCTGAAAGCGGGAGAGGCCGTGCCCACCATCTGCTGGGGAGCTTCGCTATAGAGGTTCGTCACGCCGCTCTTCATCTTGGTCTGGGCATTGCCGTTCTCATCGATGTAGTAGATGGGATTGCCAGACTCGTCCAGGTCCGGAACGAAGGTTTCCCACATGGGCAGGCCGTTGGCGGGATCCACACCCAGCCACTTGGGCATGTACCAGGTGTAGATGTCTTCGCCTTCGCGGATGATCTGGTTCACGTCGCCGCGGTTCATCACGATATCATTGTGGTCCGGGAGCTCCAGCACGCGGTTGTTGTTGAGACCCAGGTTGAAGCCCAGGTTCCAGCCAAAGTCCTTGTTGTTGATGATGAAGCCATCGGCCGCAAATTCAACACCCATATTGCGCACCTTGCCCACATTGTCCATGACGGCGAAGAAACCGGTGGACGGGGACATGGGGGCCTGCAGGAGGATCTTGCTGTTGAGCGTGTGGTAGAAGTCAACGGTCACATTCCAGTTCTTCAGGATGGTGGCGTCCACGCCCAGGCTGGTCATGTAGGCCTCTTCCCAACCCAGGTTCGGATTGGCCATGCGCTCCAGGATGGCGGTCTTGCTGCCGTTGTACTGGCCGCTGAGGGAGAAGGTATCCTGATACTGGAAGGCCGGGATGTTGTCGTTACCGGTCTTACCGTAACCGGCGCGCAGTTTCAGGAAGCTCAGGAAGCTGTTCTTCATGAAATCTTCCTTGGAGATGATCCAGGCTGCGGAAGCGCCCGGGAAGTAACCGCCGCGGTTGAGGGGGCCGAACTTGTAGCTTTCGTCATAACGGATGGAGGCCGTCACGATGTACTTGCCCAGGTAGGAATACTGGGCCTGAGCCAGCCATGCCCAGGAGCGGGACTTGTAATCGCTGCCGGAAACGCCGTTCTTCACGGTATTGGACAGGGAACGCTGGCCCACGGGGAACTGGATACCGGAGGCACCCAGGCTGCGGGAATAGCCTTCGCCGTATTCCCAACCTACGATGGCGTTCACGTCATGGTCGCCGAAGGTCTTGTGGAACTTGGCCAGATCGGTGGTGCCCCAGCCGGTCCATTCACCGTCGCTGTTTTCCAGGGTACCGCCCGTACCGGCATAGTCGTAGGTGCGGGGATCGCCGTAGAACTCGTAGAAGGAGCTCGAGGTGTCGTAGCGGTTCATGGAGGTGAGGGTGAGCCAGTCGGTCACGTTCCAGACGAACTGGAGGTCACCGGTGAGGCTTTCGCCATGGCCCTTGGAGTAGTTGTAGCTCTCGCTGTGGAGCACGTTGGAGGGGTTCTGGGTCCACCAGGTACCGCCGCCGTAATTGTCGGAACGGGTCTTGCCGGACATGAAAATGTATTCACCGGTGGAGTACCAGTTGCCGTTTTCGTCCTGTGCCATCACGTAAGGGACATCCCAAGGCATGGCATAGTAGGAATATTCGAGGGTACGCCAGGAAGAGGTGCCCTGGTCGTAGGACTTGGCATAATTGAGACGCAGGGCCATCGTGAGTCGGTCCGTGATGGGGATGGACAGGTTCATGCGGCCGGAGGTCTTCTTGAAATTGGTATTGATGAGGGTACCTTTTTCGTTGTAATGGTCGGCGCTCACAAAGTAATTCACCTTGCCGGACTTACCGGAAGCCGATGCATAATAGTCCTGCACCATGCCCAGCTTGAAGCAGTTGTTCACCCAGTCGAAATCCTGTTCCAGGAGGGATTCCGGATAACGGAGGTTGAACAGGGCCTTGGAATACATGGAACGGGTGTAGTCATACAGTTCCTGGGAATTCATGGGATGGAAGGTACCCATCAGGGCCTTCTTGATACCGGCGCTGGCCTTGAATTCCACATGGGTCTTGTCGTCGGAACCGCTCTTGGTGGTCACGACGATGACACCGCCGGAAGCAGCCGCACCGTAGAGGGCGGTGGCAGAAGCGTCCTTCAGAACCGTAATGGTCTCAATATCATTGGGGTTGAAGCTGCCGCCGGCCACGCCGTCCACCACATAGAGGGGACCTGCGCCTGCGGTGATGGACCCGGTACCGCGGATGCGGATATCGGCATTGTCACCGGGCTGGCCGGAACCGTTCATAACCACCACACCGGCCACCTTGCCTTGCAGCATGTTGCCAACATCGGAGGTAGCGACGTCACGGAGTTTCTCACCGCTCATGGAAACGACGGCGCTGGAGAGCTCGGCTTTTTTCTGGGTGGTGTAACCCAGTACAACCACCTCGTCCAAAGCCTCTGTGTCGGGAACCAGGGACACGTTGATGACGGTGCGGCCACCCACAGCTTCAGAGACACTGACATAACCCAGGGAGGAGAAAGTGATGGTAGCGTTGGCCGGAGCCTGGATCACGAATTTTCCGTCATAATCGGTGATGGTTCCATTGCCGCCCGAAATCATGACACCCGCCCCGATGATGGGCTGGCCGTCCGTGGCGTCTGTAACCTGGCCCGAGACGGTGATCTTTTGTTGGGCCATTGCAGGGATTGCAAGCACAGCGGCCGCCATAACTGCAAGAAGGAAGGAATAGATTCTTCTCATGGTTAGACCTATTGGTTATTACTTATTTAAGATGAAAAAACTGTCCGTAGTGTTGCAGACTCTAGAGTAAATCGTTGAGTCCGATGAGGTTAAACGCCCGGAAGTACTTGTCCATATCCCGCTCGATGCGGCCCAGGACAATCTGCTCAGGATCTACGCCCAGCCGCTGCAGGTTGGCATAGAGGAAGCCGCGGGCGGCCAGCGGGGCGGGCTGCTGCCAGATATAGCGGCAGCAAGTGGCCACGATCCAGTCCTGGCGCTCGGGGGTGAGTTCATTCAGGTCTTTGCCCTTCTCGTCCTCGTGGAGCCACTTTTCCCAGCGATGCGAATCGTGGACTGCCTGCAGGAGGACCTCCTTCATGTGGGAAAGAACGGCCACGCGGCCTTCCTTCTCATAGTCTTTCTCCATCTGTTCCAGCTCACACAGGGCGCGATACTCGCTCATGGTGAACTCCGGGCCCACGTTGGCGGCACCCATGCCGCACAAAGGATACTCCTCCGGGTTAGCTACATCATCGGTGTAATGGCCTTTGATGTAACTACCCAGAGGACGTACCTTTGCGGTGAGCATCCTGGCCACCTTGGGATCAAATACCGTGGTGTCCAGGTCGGTACCCACCTTCCCGACGATGAAGCAAGGCCATACGTCGGGCAAACCAACACTAATTAACCCGTTTTTCAACTCCCGTATGAATGTATCGAAAGTCGTCTCGTCAGCGAGGCCGCCATGGACCTCTTCGGTGCCCACCTCATAAGAAATGGCCGGCAAACCCTTCTCCTTGCGGAACTTCTCCACATGGGCGATGAGTTCCACCGTACGGGCGGCCACCACGTGGATGTCGATAATCTCACCCTTGGGGACATTGATATCCACCGTGGGATCCACGTGAATGAGGTCGTACCCGGCCAGAACCGCGGCCTCGAACGATTTCTTCACACCGTTCATGGCGTCTTCCACAGACCATTTCTCCGTGCGCTGCTTGTCCTTGAGCCAGGGACCGCCGTGGTCGATGGCCACGATGACCGGACCGGTGAAGTGGACTTTCTCCACCTCGAAACGGATTAGGCGCGTGAATTCGGCCTGGGTCATTCCCGTGTAACCGCCGTCGCAGTCAATCTGGTTCAGCGTAGCCGCGAAATAAATGGGCGCGTTGTTCCGCTTGGCGGCACGGATGGAGGCGCTGATCACAGCCGGCGAGTTGGGGCAGGCCGCAAAGATGGTGCGGCGCACACCGGTCTCTTTCTCCAGCTGGTCAATGCGATGAAGCAATTGTTCTGTTTTCGGGCACATACTAACTAATTATTAATCAATTAAATATACAATGTCACGCCTTCCACCACACGGGATATGTTGCCGGATACCGACGGGGCGTCCGGGCAAAGGCCGTTGGCCAGGGACTTGAACAGGCCCAGCAGCTGACCCACGAAGATGTAAGACACGCATTTGTAATAGTCGGCCACGTTGTCCGGAAGGCCGATTTCCACGCAAAGGTCGTAGCAATCCTCTTCCAGGGCAGGCTTCTGCTGGCACACGATGACGCTGGCCTTCACGTTGTTGTTGGACTTGATCTGGCGGATCAGGTCCAGCTCATAACGCTGGATCTCCGGCTTGGAGGACAGGAGATAGACCAGCAGGGAATCCGAATTGACCAGGGCCTTGGGGCCGTGGCGGAAGCCCAGGAAGGAGTCAAAGGTGCACATGACGGCGCCGTCGGTGAGCTCCTGCAGTTTGAGACGGGATTCCTCGGCCACGCCCTTGAGCGGGCCGGAGCCCAGGAAGATGGCGCGGGTGAAAGGACGGTTCGCGATGTCCCGGATGCTGGACTCATAACGGGCGATGGCGCTTTCCACTTTCTCCGAAACCAGGTCGATGCTCTCCTTTTCCTTCTCGAAATGGTCGATATTGAAAATCATGGAGCACACCAGGAGCATGGTGGAATAGCTGCTGGTCATGGCCAGGGAAACGTCGTTGGTCTCCGGAGGCAGCAGCAGGGTGAGGATATTGTCCCCCTGCATCTTGGCCAGCTCGCCGTTTTCGTTGCAGGTAATGAAAATGTGGGCCACCTGGCCGGCGGTCTTTTCCACGGTCTTCACGGCGCCTACGCTCTCGGGGCTGTTGCCGGAACGGGCGAAGGACACGAGCAGCACCTTGCTGCTGCTGTCGAAATACAGACCGGGATCGGTGATAATGTCGGTGGTAGCGACGGCGCGCACCCCCTTCCGGACAGGGAACAGGGCAGGCTCCAGGGCATCGCCGATATAGGCCGATGTGCCAGCCCCGGCCAGGATGACGCTGGTGTCTTCCGTGAGATGGGTATCCAGGAAGGCCTTGATCTCATCCTTACGCGCATATATAATGTCGTAAGCCTTGCGCCAGACGCCGGGCTGCTGCAGGATTTCTTTGTATGTGTGTAATTCTTGTGCTTGTGCCATAATCTACTGCGGTTTTCTACTTTAACTTTGCAAAAATAGAAAAACCCCCTCAAAATATTTCGATTTGAGAATAAAACTTCGAATCGAAACAAGCCGAAAAAGCCGGCGAAACCCACCTAATATATTTACCTACAATAATTTAGCTATGTTTTGAAAAACGCTTCGCAATGTTTCGTTTTGAGTTAGACCGATACAGTTTCCACATTTACATGCATGGCCTTCAATTGATTACGTATATTGGCCGGAATATGGTTGTCGGTAATGACCGTATTGATCTTGTCGGGCATGGCGATGAACGCCAGGGAGCGCTTGTTCACCTTGGTGGAGTCGAACACGGCAATCACCTCGCGGGCCCGGGAAATCATGACCTGATTGGTGCTGGCCTCCTCCATGCTGGGGGTGGACAAACCGGCTTCCATACTGAAACTGTCCACGCCCAGGAAGAGCTTGTCGCAGTAGAAAAGTTTGAGGTTGGACTCGGCCAGCGGGCCCACGATGGAGCTGCTGGATTCGCGCACCCTGCCCCCCAGGAGAATCACGTTGAAACGCTTGTACTTGAGCGCTTCGAGCATGGCGTAAACCGAATTGGTAATGATAGTTAACTCCGTGAATTTCTGTAGGTTCTTGGTAACTTCCAGGGCCGTGGTGCCCGAGTCCACCAGAATGGTATCCCCATTCTTGATGTGCGCGGCGGCGGCCCGGCCGATGGCCTGTTTTTCCTTGGCATTCACCAGTTGCTTGAATTGGAAATGACGTTCCTCCATTTCGTTGGCGCTGGTGCCCGTTCCCAGAATCGCGCCGCCATGTACACGGATCAGCAACTTGCGGTCCTTGAGGATGCGGAGATCTTTTCGGATGGTCACTTCGGAGACACCGAATTCTTTGCTCAGTTCGGCCACATTGACAGAGGCGTCTTCCTTGAGTCTCTGCAGGATAGCGGAACGTCGGCCTTGGGCAGAATCGTAAAAATCCATATCAGTTTAGTGTTTCGGTTTCGCTGCAAATATAGGAATTATCCGAAATGAAACAAAACGAAATGTTTTTTTTTTCAAAAAATTCCATTTTCATCTATTTTTCCGGAGATTATTCAGATATTCGCATAGGTTAAGCTAATAACCATACACAAATGAAACGTTACGACATAGCAGCTATCGGTGAGTTGAATGTGGATATCATCCTCAACCGTATCGAATCGGAACCCGAAATCGGCAAGGAAAAGTTCGCCAAGGACATGACCGTCACCCTGGGTTCCTCCACCGCCATCTTCGCGGCCAACGCCGCCGCCCTGGGAAGCAAGGTCTGCTTCGTGGGCCTGGTCGGCCGGGATTCCTTCGGCGACCTGGTATGCACCTCCCTGCAGGCCAAGGGCGTGGAAACCCGTTTCATCAGCAAGGGGGAGACGCCCACCGGCGCCACCATCTGCATGAACTACGGGGAAGACCGCGCCAACCTCACCTACCAGGGTTCCATGGACGTGATGGGCTTTGAAGACATCGACCCCGAGGTATTCGAAAGCGCCGGTCACATCCACCTGTCCAGCCTGTTCATGCAGTCGGGCCTGCTCCGGGACATTGACAAAATCCTGGACAAGGCCGCTTCCAAGGGCATCACCGTGTCGCTGGACACGCAGTGGGACCCCATGGAGACCTGGAAAATGGATTATGCCGCCGTCCTGCCCAAAGTGACCGTCTTCCTGCCCAACGAGAAGGAGTTGCAGGCCCTCACCCACACCGGCGACCTGGAGAGCGCCATCGCAGCCGTCCTCCCCTACCTGGGCAATGCCATGGTGGTGAAATGCGGCTCCAAGGGCTCCCTGCTGGTGCGCAAGGACGGCAGCCGGAACTTCCTGCCCGCCTTCCTGAACCAGGAAGTCGTGGACGCCATCGGAGCCGGAGACAGCTTCAATTCCGGTTTTGTCAGTGCCTTCGTGAAAGGGCTCCCGCTGGAGCTTTGCCAGAAGACGGGCAACCTCACGGGCGCCGTCAATACCACCGCCGCCGGCGGCACCGGCGCGTTCACCTCGCTCGAAGCCGTCCGCGCCATTTGCCAGGAACGCTTCGGCCAAGCCATCGCCTTATGAAAAAACTAATCACGTTGACCTGCCTGCTGGCAGCGCTGGCGGCCTGTTCCCCGCAACCTGCCGGGGAAGGCGCCTATTTCCGGGGCAAACCCGTAAAAGGCCTGGACGTCGTTGTATCCACCACGTCGGCGGCCGACCTCACGCTTCGCAGCGTGTGCTTTGTGAACAACGGGGACAAGATGCTGCGCGTGGACGCCCTGGTGACCTCCCCCGTTTCCCTGAGCGGCACGGAGATCTGGTCCCTGCAACCCTCCTCCACCGAGGCCCGGAAAGACTGGGTCCTGCCGGTGGAACCGGGTTTTTATCAGCGTAACTTCCTGGGAATGAACAACTCCGACTACGGCGGCGGCATCCCCATGGTTTGCTTATGGAATAAGGACGCGTGCGTGAGCGTCGGCCTCGTGGAGCCGGTGGCCAAAATGGCTTCCCTGCCCGTGAGCCGCCAGGGAGACACAGCCCAGGCCTGCATCCGCCAGGAATTCTCCCAGCCCGTGGAACTGGCTCCCGGCGACACCCTCTTCGCCCTGAAGCAGTTCGTCATGGAGGGGAAGGGCGACTTTTTCCAGCCGCTCCGCAGCTTCGCCGGCTATATGGCCGATACCTACGGCTGGCAGGCGCCCATCTCCCCGGAAGACGCCTACGAACCCGTCTGGTGCGCCTGGGGCTACGAACGCCAATTTACGGTAGATGAAGTGATTGGTTCCCTCCCCAAGGTGGTGGAACTGGGCTTCAAATGGGTAGATATCGACGACGGTTACCAGCGCTGCGAAGGCGACTGGGAAACCAACGAACGCATTGGCCCCGAAGGCATGCGCCGCATGACGGACGCCGTGCACGAAGCCGGGCTCAAAGCCAAGATCTGGTGGGCCCCCATGGCGGCCGATCCCGAAAGCGACCTGGCGCAGCGGCATCCGGAAATGCTGCTGGTCCAGCAGGATGGCTCCCACGAGGACATCACCTGGTGGGACAGCTGGTACCTCTCCCCCGTCAATCCCTACACCTGGGCCTACACCGAAAGCCTGGTGGACATGTTCCTTTCCGACTGGGGCTTCGACGGGTTCAAGCTGGACGGCCAGCACCTGAACATGAGCGCCCCCGACTACAACCCGGCCAGCGGATTGTCCTACCCGGAAGAGGCCTGTGAGCGCTTCCCCGAGTTCTTCGAGCATCTGTACACACGGGCCCAGGCCGACCGCCCCGGCGCCGTGGTCCAGATCTGTCCCTGCGGCGACGCCATCAACTTCTTCAACCTGCCGTGGATGAACCAGGCGGTGGCCTCCGACCCCACCTCCAGCGCCCAGATCCGCCAGAAGCGGAAGGTCTATGCCGCCCTCTGCCCCCAGCTGGCCTACTATGCCGACCACGTGGAACTCAGCGACGGCGGCCTGGATTTCGCCTCCCAGATTGGCGTAGGCGGCATCATCGGCACCAAATTCCCCTGGCCCAAGCCCAATCCGCACGCGACGGAAAACGGCGGCAGCCTCCTCACCCCCGAAAAAGAGGCCCTGCTGCGCAAGTGGGTGCCCATCTATTCGGCCAAGATGCTCTCCAAAGGCACCTACCTCAATCTGTACGCCTACGGCATCGACAAGCCGGAGGCCCATGTTATCGGGAAGGACGGTGCAACGTATTATGCTTTCTACGCATCATCTTGGAAGGGAGAGCCCATCGAACTGCGCGGCCTGTCCCCCGACCACAGCTACACCGTTACGGAATACACGGCCGACGAGCCCCGCTCCTATACGGTGGACGGAGCCCATCCGGTGATCACGCCCACGTTTGAAGGAAACTATTTAATTGAAGTAACATTAAATTAATACCCCACCCATGAAAACGCACAAACTGTTTGCCTTCCTGCTGGTCCTCCCGCTGCTCGCCAGCTGCGGGGATAACAACAAACCCCAGCCCGAACCCAAACCCGAAACGGAGGATCCCAAGATCCAGCTTGCCAACGATGACGAAATCGTGGTAGCCTGTGAAGGAGGCTCCGGAACCATCAGCTTCATTTCCAACGTGGACTGGACGGCCGCCGCCGACGATGCATGGGTGACCGTAAGCCCCGCCAGCGGCAAGGCCTCCGAGCAGACCGCCACCATCACCTACACCTGCGAGCAGAATCCCAAGCTCAAGAACCGCTCCACCTATATCGTCATATCGGCCTATGGCGCCATGAAGAACGTGAGCCTGGTGCAGAAGGGCGATCCCATGTCGGGCGCCGCCACCGAGCTCAAGAGCGGGGATGTGGTGCAGGCCACCAATATGCTGGTGGAGAAATTCCTCACGGAAGTGAACTACCCCGACAAGACCTATACTGAATACACCAAGATCTTTGACTATTACGGCGGTTTCGACGGCAAGACCATCACCTGGGACAACTGGGGCAAGGAATGGCCCGACGGGGACATCCCCTGCCAGTACAGCATCCGCTGGAATGCCGATGACATGGATTCCGGCAAGATGACACTGCACCTGGAAGACAAGCTGGGCTGGAGCGGAGACCTGGAGATCGCCGCCGGATCGCGCTATGTCAATATCACCAACCTGGTGCCCAACGACCGATACACCTATCGGGTGAGCACCACGGGCGGGAAAGTCCTTGCCGAGGGCAATTTCAGCACCGTCGGCACCCTGCACCAGTGCTACTTCCTGGGCGATCCCCAGAAACCGAACGTCAAGGGCGGCGGCGGACGCAACTGCCGTGACTTCGGCGGCTGGAAGACCCTGGACGGCAAAACCGTCAAGTACCGCAAGGTGTACCGCGGCGGACGCCTGAACGAAAAGTGGACCCCCTATCCGCTCAACGCCCAGGGTGAGAAAGAAGTGCTCTTCGAGGGCCTGGCCGCCGAGCTGGACCTGCGCGGCAACGACGATGTCATGTTCACCCCCGCCGTGGCAGGCATGGCCCATTGCGCCCCCGTCATCGAGCAGGGCGGCAAGACCATGCTGGTGAGCGACTACGCCAAGACCAAGGAATGTTTCGAATTCGTGGTCAAGTGCGTGCGCGAGGGCAAGCCCGTCCACTTCCACTGCTCGCTGGGCCGCGACCGCACCGGTACGCTGGGCATCCTGCTGCTGGGCCTGCTGGGCGTGCGCGAGGGCGACATCGCCAAGGAATACGAACTCACCTACTTCGCCCCCGTGGGCTACAGCGTGTCCTCTTCCGACAAGAACAGCAACCCCATCCCCACCTACAAGAACACCCGCATGGCGTGGGTCTATAGCGACGTGGCCCCCTACTTCTGGGAGCTGGCCGGCGAAGGGACCTTCGCCCAGGGCGTCGAGAAATACCTCCTGGAGGTAGCCGGCGTGTCCCAGAAGGACATCGATGATTTCCGTAGTTTAATGTTGGAGTAATGATTTGACAAGCATGAAAAAGCGTATTCTTTTCCTCTTGATGCTGGTTCCGCTCCTGACCCTGTGCGACAAGCCGGCCCAGAACCAGGATGATCCCAAAGACGATCCCATCGAGGATCCGGTGGTCAATCCCGACGACGAAGTGCCTCAGGAAGTCAAAAACGGAGACCGCATCCTGGTGACCAACGCGGTGGTGGAAAAGTTCATCACCACCATCCACTACCCGGAAAGGGATTACACCTATTCGGCCATGAAGCGCGGCGAGGAAGCCGATTTCCTCAAAGAGGACTACATCTCGGAAGAAGGCGAGCAGAAGACGCGGCTCCTCATTTCTCCCGGCCGCTCGGACCTCCCGCCCACCTATACCATCCGCTGGCCCAAGGACAGCAAGAGCAGCGAATACACCGGCAAACTCTGGGAAGGAGACTGGAGTGCCGATTATACGCTCTCGCCCGATCCGGACCCGGAGGTTTCCTTCGGCTACTGGACCATCAACAACCTGCGCCCCAACGCCCATTACCAGTATGAGGTGAAAAACGGAGCCACCGTCGTAACCAGCGGAAGCTTTGACACCTACGGTTCCCTGCACCAGCTCGCCTTCCGTCCCGCCAACGCCTCCGGCGTGAGAAATGTCCGCGACCTGGGCGGCTGGAAGACCAAGGACGGCAAAACGATCAAGTACCGCAAGGTGTATCGCGGCGGGAGACCCGAACACATCAACCGGACCGGCATCCAGGAAGCCCAACGCGAGGGCATCCGGGCCGAATTGGACCTCCGCGGCGTGGACGACCACCTGTCGGCCTCTGCGTTTGCCGATGCCGAATTCCTGTCCCCCGTCATTGAGGAAGGCTATGCCACGATGCTCCGCGACGACCAGGAGAAGACCCGCCAGTGCATCCAGTTCATCATGGATATGGTGGACCAGAACAAGCCCGTTTATTTCCACTGCTCGCTGGGCCGCGACCGCACCGGCACCGTCTCGCTCCTCACCCTGGGCATCCTGGGCGTCGATGAGGGCGACATCTCCAAAGAATATGAACTCACGCAGTTCGCCCCTTCGGGATACAGCGTCTCCACCGGCGAAAAGACCCGGATGACCCGCCTGAACGGCGTGGACTACGACGGCGCCGCCAAGTATCTGTGGGCCCTGGGAAAACAGGGTGACGGCTCTTATCTTCCTTTCAAGGACTGCGTGGAGAAATACCTCATTTCCATCGGCATCAGCCAGGCCGATATTCAGAAATTCCGTTCCAACATGCTGGAATAATCATGCTATGACCATGGACAGACATTTTTGGGCGCTGCTGCCGCTGCTTTTCCTCCTGTCAGGCTGCGGCTCGGGCAACGGGACCAAGACCGAAGAACCCGCCCCCATCGAAATCAAAAACGGAGATGTGGTGCCGGTCACCAATCCCAACGTGGAAAAGTTCCTTACCGAGGTGAGCTATCCCGACCAGGATTATTCCTTCACCCGGGTCCTGGACTATTATGGCGGCTTTGACGGCCAGCACTTTGACTGGGACAACGAACCCGATTCCGACAAGCCGATGGCCTACAGCATCCGCTGGGAGCCGGACGGCCTGGAGAAGGGCAGCACCCTGCAATGTGTCCTGGAGGACGAACTGGGGTGGAAATTCCAGAAAGAATTGCCCGAAGGCAGCTGCTTCTGGAATATCACCAACCTGGTTCCGAACGACGCCTACACCTACCAGGTGAGCAGCACGGCCAGCGGCAAAATCCTCACGGAAGGCCGCTTCACCACCACCGGAAGCCTGCATCAGCTCTTCTTCAAGCCGGGTTGCCGCAACTGCCGCGACCTGGGCGGCTGGAAAACCCTGGACGGGAAAACCATCCGCTACCGCAAGCTCTACCGCGGCGGACGCATGCAGGACGAGACCGTGGATGCGCTGGGCCAGCAGGAAATACTGGCCGAAGGGATTGGCGCCCAGCTGGACCTCCGCAACAGCGACCGCATCCTGGAGCCGGCCGTTCCGGGACTGGCCTTCCTGGCCCCGGGCATCGAACAGGGCGGCACCGAAATGCTGGTCAAAGACCATGAGAAGACCCGGCAGTGCTTCGAATTCGTGGTGAACTGCCTGCGGGAAAACAAACCCGTGTACTTTCACTGCTCGCTGGGCCGCGACCGCACCGGCACCCTGGACATCCTGCTCCTGGGCCTGCTGGGCGTACGGGAAGGCGATATCGGCAAGGCCTACGAAGTGACCTATTTCGCCCCGGTGGGCTACAGCGTCTCTTCCTCGGAAAGGAAGGAGAATCCCACGCCCGTGTTCCGGAACACCCGGAAAGAGTGGGTGTACAGCGACGTGGTCCCCTACTTCTGGGAAATGGCCGGCGAGAACGGCAGTTTTGCCCAGGGCGTGGAAAAATACCTGCTGGAAGTGGCCCAGGTATCCCAAAAGGACATTGACGACTTCCGTAACATCATGCTGCAATAAATGCTAATTACATATATGAAAAAAATGTTGTTATTGGCGGCACTGGCCGCCGTGGCCTTCTCCTGTGAAAAGGCCGACGAGTATGGGTACAAGATCAAGAACAACCAGATTGTCTATAATACGCCCGAGCGCCCGGCCGGCCAGCAGAGCATGCTGGGATTCCGTGCCGAGCCCATCGAGCATGTACGGATTGGCCTGGTGGGCATCGGAGACCGCGGCGGCGGCGCCGTACAGCGCCTCCCCTATGTGGACGACTGCACCATCGTGGCCCTCTGCGACCTCTATCCCGAACGTGTAGAGAAAGGCCAGAAGCTGCTGGAAGAAGTGGGCGCTCCCCGCGCCATTTACGAGTACAGCGGCCCGGAAGGCTACAAGGAACTGTGCCAGAATGACAGCATCGACCTGGTGTATCTGGCCGTTCCGTGGTACCTCCACACCCCCATCGCCGTGTATGCCATGGAGCATGGCAAGCACGTGGCCGTGGAAGTGCCTGCCGCCACCTCCATCAAGGAGTGCTGGGAGCTGGTGAACACCTCCGAGCGCACCCGCCGGCACTGCATGATGCTGGAGAACTGCTGCTACGACTACTATGAGATTACCTGCCTGAACATGGCCCAGCAGGGGCTGTTTGGCGAGATCGTCCATACCGAAGGCGCCTACAACCACAACCTGGAGCCCTTCTGGGACAATTACCAGGGTGACTGGCGCATGACCTACAACAAGGACCACCACGGCGACGTGTATCCCACGCACGGTATCGGCCCGGTGTGCCAGGCCCTGAACATCCACCGCGGTGACAAGATGGACCTCCTGGTATCCATGGACACCGATGCCTTCGCCGGCCAGGAAGTGGCCGACCGCCGCTACGGCAAGGGCGTGGTGGAGAAATATGCCAACGGCGACAACACCATGACCTTCATCCGCACCCGCAAGGGCAAGACCATCCTCATCGAGCACAGCGTGGTAACCCCCCGTCCCTACGACCGGATGTACCAGCTCCAGGGCACCAAAGGCCTGGCCAACAAGTATCCCAACGAGGGTATCGCCATCTTCGACCAGGCGCTGGTCAACATTGACTCCGAAGACCTGGAGGCCGAGAACTACCTGCCGGACAGCGAGCGCGACGCCATGATGGAGGCCTACAAGCACCCCATCCTGAAGCAGTACGAGGCCAAGGCCCGCGAAGTGGGTGGCCACGGCGGCATGGATTTCATCATGGACTCCCGCCTCATCTACTGCCTCAAGAACGGCCTTCCGCTGGACCAGGACGTCTATGACGCCGCCGAGTGGAGCTGCCTGGTGGAACTGTCGGAAATGTCCATCACCCATGGCTGCATGCCCATCGTCATGCCCGACTTCACCCGCGGCGAATGGGACAAGGTGCAGGGCCTGAGCTTCGCCTATGCCGAGTAAGTAAGCAACCAGCCATGAAAGCATTATTCCGATATATGATGGCCGTCGTTTCCGCGGCGGCCATCTGCTTTTCCTGCCAGAAACCGGCCGAAGAGCCCGAACCGGAACCCGAAGACCTCGTGGACCTCGTCCTCAAGGTCCCCGTCACCCAGGACTGGATCTATTCCGGCAGGCCCACGTTCACCATCCACGCCGAGAATCCCAACCGTGTGGCCGTCCAGACCGAAGCGATGGTTCGCGTCTCGACGGACAAGGGGAAACAGGTGGTCCTTTTCAACAAGGAGGTGGAAGTCCCGGCCAGCGGCTCGCTGGATGTCGAGATGACCGTCCCCCAGGACCTGGAGCCGGGCTTCTACAAAGCCGCCTGCTTCATGGCCAACCGCTCGGCCCGCATCTTCGGCTTTGGCGTCAATCCCGGACAAGTGGTTTCCGCCCCGGACAAGCAGGCCGATTTTGACACTTTCTGGGACCAGGGCAAGGCGCAGCTGGCCGCCTTGGACATGAATGCCCATCTCACCGAGATTCCCGGCAAGAGTTCGGCCCAATGCAAAGTCTATCTGGTCGAGATCCAGTCGGTTCCGGACGGACCGGAAGGGGATCCCGTCACCGTGCGCGGTTACTACCTGGAGCCCCAGGACGGCAAAGCCCATCCGGTGATTATGCATTTCTACGGCTATGACACCATCGGGAATTTCGTGAGCTGCCCGGGGGCCAACAACGGCAACTATGCCGAGTTCTATCTCTCGCACCGGGGGCAGTATATCAACCGGGCACCCGCCAACAAGCGGGGCGACGGCCTGCCCATGGACTTCGAAAACACCTACGGAGACTGGTTCGCCTTCCAGTTCGGCGACAAGGACGGTTATTACTACCGCGGGGCCTTCCTGGACTGCGTACAGGCGGTCCGCTTCATGGCCACGCGACCCACCAGCAACATGAACCTTCTCTTTGGCGAGGGGGCGAGCCAGGGCGGCGCCCTGTCCTATGCGGCGGCAGCCCTGAGCGACTATCCGTTCACCGCCATCGCGCCCTGCGTGGCCTTCCTGGGCGATTTCCCCGACTACTTCAAGATTGTCTCCTGGCCCGCCGGCACCGCCGAAACCGCCTGGAAGAAATACACGACCACCCATCCGGACCTCACCGAGGCGGACATGTACAAGTTCCTGTCGTACTTTGACACCAAGAACCTGGCCACCCTCATCACGCACACGGCCGTGATTGCGTGCAGCGGCCTGCAGGACGGGACCTGCCCGCCGCACACCAATACGGCCCCCTTCAACAACCTTCCCGTCTCCGACAAGGTCATGTACTATTATCCGGAGCTCACGCACCAGATTCCCGGCAACTGGCCGGCGCGTTACATGGCCTTCTTCAAGGAACGCATGAAATAGCAGGAGACTAGCCCTCCTTGATATGGATATCGCGCTGCGGGAACGGGATGGTGATTCCGTTCTCGTTCAGGGCGTTATAGATGATTTCCTTGGCTTTTTCTGTGTAGGCCACGTGTTCGGCGGCCAGCACATGCTGCTTCACGAGCACCGCCACGGCACTCTCGCTGAATTCCCCGAAACGGATGGTGATGCCATAGCGGGGATCCACCACGTCGCGCCCGTATTTGTCCTTGGTCTTCATCACCTCCATCGCCTTCTCCAGCACGTCGCGCACCAGCTGCACATCGGTACCGTAGGCCACGCCCACCGTAATCTTCAGGAGCTGGTAGGAATTCCCCTTGGTGAGGTTGGTAAAGCTCTTGCCGAAGAGCGTGGCGTTGAGGAAGGAGACCGTCGTCGCCTGCTCGGTGAGGACCTGGGTACTCTGGTAATTGATGTCCGTCACCTGGCCGCGGACGCCTTCACATTCAATCCAGTCCCCCACCCTGAGGCGGCCGCTCATGAGCTGGATGCCATAGATGAAGTTGTTGATGATATCCTTCATGGCCAGGCCGATACCGGCCGACAGACCGCCGATGGCGAGACTGAGCGTGCCGGTGGGGATGTGCAGCAGGTTCACGATGGTGACCAGGTACAGGAACCAGACCACCACGTTGATGAGGCTGTTGCCCAGGGAGAGGTTGATCTCGTTGGCCCGGATGGTCTGGCGCTTGTTCTTGCGCATAAACGCGGCATAGCGCCCGCGCTGCCAGAGGGCGTGCAGGGCCTTGTTCAGGTAACGGAAAATGAAGAAGAGGCTGCTCACCCACACGATGGACTGCAGGGACACCCGGAAGAAAATCTCGCCGTCCTTGCCCGGCACCTGCGTGAACGGGGTATGGTAGAGCTGATGGTAAAGGTCTTCAAATTCAAATACATCCAGGGAGTAGCGGATGCACAGCGGGATGGAGGCCAGCGCCAGGCAGGGCAGAGCCACCTGGCGGACCAGGTCGTAGAACCAGGTAGCCTTGAACAGGAGGGACTCCTTGTCGGCCCCGCTCACCAGCATGATGCCTTCCGTGGCCTTCTGTACCCGGGCAATGAGGAAAGTCTCGCGGTAACGGACAATCAGATGGCCGAGCGCGGCCAGGCTGTGGATGGCCGCCAGCTGGAAGTACCACCAGACCAGCAGCATAAGCGCCAGGAAAATATAGCCGCCGATAGCCATGACGGTAGCCAGGCCGGTGATGCCGAAGGATATCCAGCAGATGATGCGGTCGCCCTCGTCGGCCCGGCGTCCCCGGAAGATGCAGGTGAGCAGCTGCCACACCAGGATAAAGACCAGGGCGGGCGGGAAGAAGAAGTTCATGAGCAGGTTGGGCATGAAACTCACCCGGCACACAATCACCACCAGGGCCATGATAATCGTGGGCAGATACAGCAGGAAAGCGTTTTTGATGCCCTCCGGCTTCTCGCGGATCAGGAGCGCGACATCAATGGCCAGGAGCAGCCAGAGGAAGGTGGCAATCTGTCTGACGGCCTGGTCCATACTCAGGCTGAGCGCCGAGTTGCTCATGAAAAGGAAATAGAGGAGAACCCCCAGAATCAAGGAGAAGAAAGGGCGCATTTCCCTGGGAAGGGACTTGACGGGCTTGATGAGACAGATCAGCCAGAGCACGCCACGCATGATGAGCCAGCACAGCAGCAGTACGAAAATGAGCATGGAAACCCAGATGAAAAGCAGGGTGTTCATACTCTTTCCGTCCATATGGTTCACGTCAAAATCGGCGTCCGAAAAACCAGACACGCTATACTGCCCCCGGGCCTCGTCCTGGGCCTGTTTCCAATAGTAGCCCAAGTGGGACAGAATCTTGCGGAAAGGCAGCTGCCCCTCCACGAAGATTTCCTCCCGGAGCATCAGGTATCGCTTTTCGGCATAGTCGTACGATTCCTTCAGGCGCAGGTAGGCCTCCTGGTAGTGCAGGCTGTCGGCCAGGATGACAGCCCGGTTCTCCGCGTAGATCCGGAGGAGCTCGCCGGCATAGAAAAGGCAGGTGTCGCGGTCGGCCTGGCCCTTTTCACTGAGCACAAGCGGCGAAGGGATGGAATCGGCCATGGCGATGGCTATCACCTCCCGTTCCAGCGAACTGCCGGCCCGGGCCAGGAAAACATCCAGCGTGTCGTTGTGGAAGGTCAGGCTGTCAGGCACCAGGTCCTCCAGGGAGGGCAGTTCCGGAGGCAGGCGCCGCAGGGCTTCCATGAAGCGGGCATAGCGGTCAATCTCGACATCCAGGTCCCGGACAATGAGATCGTAGGGCGTACGGTTCTTGTTGAAATCCTTATACTCCCGGGCCACCCGCTGCAGGGCGTTGCTCAGGTCGAAGGTGAATTCCTTCTTCTGAAGATAAAGGGTCATGGACAGCTCGTTGCAGTCCTTGATGATATCCAGCATCCGGGCGTGCTGGTCCTCATAATCGCGCTGGAGCCGTTGCTGTTCATGCTGACGGAGCGCCCAGTCTACCCGGAGCTCGCTCTTGACGTTCTTCAGGATACCGTCAAGTCCCTGGGCATCCATGACGGCCAGGAGAGGAAGGGAGAAGACCAGAAGCGCGAATAATGTGGTTAGCCGCTTTCTTTTCATAATGCAAACATACAAAAAATACGGATTCAAAAATTAGGATTATTTCCATTATTTTGCTTTCTTTGTGGAAAGGTATCAATTTAAATCAGTTATGCTAGTGTATCTCTCGCGAATGATTTCCCGCTGCGGAATCATCTTCCTGACGGTGCTCCTCCTGCTCGCCTGCTTCCAGCCGGCCTGGGCGCAAAGTACCGCATCCAAAGGCAAAGGCATCGAACTCAAGGGCCGTATCACCGACCCCGAGGGTGAACCCGTTGCCGGCGCCGCCATCCAAAACCTCACGGAGAAGACCTTCACCACCTCGGATTCCGATGGTAACTACAGCCTCTCCGTGAAGGACCTGCAAAAAGCCCTGATTGAAGTCTCCTTCCTGGGCATGGAGACCGTTACCGAGGCCCTGGCCGGACGTGACCGGCTGGATATCCAGCTAGCCAACGACGGGCTGTTCCTGGAGACCTCCGTGGTAACCGGTTACCAGGAAATCCAGCAAAGGAAAGTGACGGGCGCCATCTCCACGGTGAGCGCCAAGACCATCGAAGAACGCTACAGCCCTTCCCTCATGCAGAACCTGGAAGGCCGCGTGGCGGGTCTTTCCACCTACGGCGGCAAGCTCACCATCCGCGGTGTCAGCTCCATGTATGCCGAATCCAGCCCCCTGCTGGTGGTGGACGGACTGCCCATCGAAGGCGATATTGACGACCTCAACCCCTACGATATCGAGAGCGTGAACGTGCTGAAGGACGCCGCCGCGGCCGCCATCTACGGTGCCCGCGCCTCCAACGGTATCATTGTCATCACCACCAAGAACGCCCGCGAGAAGGGCAAGATCGACGTGGATTTCTCCTCCAACATAACGGTCTATCAGAAACGCAACCTGGACTACGGCGCCAACTTCTACCTCACGCCCGAGCAGCAGGTGAAGGTGGAGAGCGACTACTACCAGTACTATTTCAACACGCCCGAAGAAGTGGCCGATCCGGTCTCCTCGCTGGAGAGCCTGCTCGCCACCAGCGCCAGCCGCATCTCCCCCATCCGCTATGCCTACTATATGCAGGCCAAGGGAGAATACTCCCAGGCCCAGCTGAACGAAATCCTGAACAAGCTGTCCCAGAACAATTTTGCCCGGGAATACGGCGAGACCGTGTACCGCCGGCAGATTCTGCAGCAGTACAACCTGGCCCTGCGCAGCCGCAGCGACAAGTTCCAGAGCAATTTCGTGGTGAACTACCGCACCGACAACGCCGGTACCATCAACAGCTTTGACAACCAGATGAGTATCAGCTACAAGGGTTCCTACGACATCGCTTCCTGGCTCACGGCCACGGCCGCGGTGAACGGCATCTATGCCAAGCAGCGCGAAAAGGGCTACGGCGGCTCCTACGGCCCATGGTCCTATCCCGCCTACGAAACGCTCAAGAACGAAGACGGCTCCTATCGGCCGATGGGCACCAACCTGTATCGCGACAACACCGAGGGCGGCCAGTTCAAGGACCTGGGCGTGAACCTGGCGGACGAGTACTACAACAATGTGGAGAACACCTCCCGCCAGTACACCCGCTACCACGGCGAGCTGCTCTTCAAGATTATCCAGGGCCTCACCGCCAACGCGCAGCTGGTCTATGAGACCGACCACCGCACAACCGACTGGCAGGCCAACCAGGACAGCTACGTATCGCGTCTGTTCTACAATGCCTACAAGGAGATCGACCCCGAAACCGGCATGGCCACCTACCACACGCCCGAGACCGGCGGTTTCCGCAACGTGACCAACATGGACGGCCGCTACTGGACCGCCCGCGGCCAGGTGAACTACGCCGGGACCTTCGGCAAGCACGAGATCGTGGCCCTGGCCGGTACCGAATTCCGCGAGACCCTCTCGTCCGGTACCCGCAGCCTCATGCTGGGCTACGACGACCAGCTCCAGAACGCAGCCACCCAGCTGGTGAACTTCGGCGACCTGAGCAAAATCGAGCAGAGCCCTTCCTACATGAAGACCTCTACCGGCGGCTATTATCCGGCCTACTATAATGTGTACCTGCCCTACATCGACGGCAACATGAGCCCCATCATGGAGCAGCATCACCGCTATGCATCGGCCTATGCCAACTTCACCTACACCTACGACAAGCGTTACAACCTGTTCGGCTCCTTCCGTAAGGACTATGCCGACGTGTACGGCCTCAACGTGAAACTGCGCGGCCGTCCGCTGTGGTCGGCCGGTGTGGCCTGGAATGCCGGCGAGGAAGATTTCCTGCAGAACCTGGGCTGGGTGAACACCCTGAAACTGCGCCTGAGCTACGGTATCACGGGTAACATCTACCAGGGTGCCACCAGTTACATGACCGCCCGGAGCGACGATCTCAATACCCTGACGGGCCTGCCTTTCGGCTATATCGAGAGCCCGGCCAACCCCAACTTGCGCTGGGAACAGACCCGCACCATCAACGCCGGTCTGGACTTCGCCTTCGTGGACAGCCGTTTCCGCGGCTCCCTGGATTACTACCGCAAGCAGGGACTGGACCTGTTCTCCTACAAGACCCTGGACCCGACGGTTGGCTTCACCCAGATGTTCGTGAATTCGGCCAACATGACCAACCACGGCGTGGAACTGCTCTTTACCGGTGACTGGATCCGCGAGCAGCGCCGCAGCGACTTCGGCTGGAGCAGCACCGTGACTTTTGCCGTGAACAAAAACCAGATCACCCATGTGGACAACCCCGCCATCCAGGCCTATCAGCGTTTCAGCAACCCCTACGTGGTGGGTTATCCCACCAGCGCCATCTGGAGCTATGAATTCGCCGGCATCAGCGATGCCGATGATTCCCGGGGTATGACGCTGTGGTACGGCAAGGTGAACGAAGAAACCGGAGAGAAGATGAAGTCCACCTCGGCCCAGGGAGCGCCGGTGAGCGCCCTGGTGTATTCCGGCCAGACCGACCCGGTGGTCATCGCGGGCCTGGACAACCGTTTCAGCTGGAACGGCTGGAGCCTGAGCATCCTGATGGCCTACTACGGCGGCCACAGGATGCGCGCCCTCGTCGAGGACGAAATCATGAGCGACTCGGTGGACCGTTCCACGCTGGGCGCCTATTTCATCAATGCCTGGACGCCGGAGAACAAGACCCTCACGCCCGGTATCGGCCGCTACAGCACCACCGGCTATGGCTCCGAGCCCACGCATAGCGACATCTCCGTGCGCAATGCCTCCTTCCTGAAGATCCGCAACATCGTACTGGGTTACGAACTGCCCGAAAAGTGGGCGCGCGCCATCAAGGCCAGCCGCATCAACCTGCAGCTGCAGATAGACAACCTGCCGCCCGTCTGGACCGCCTTCCGGCCCGGCAAGGAAATGAGCTACTATGCCAAGAACGCCGTGTTCGATCCCGAAACCGGCGGCATCCCGCTCAGAAGCTCCTATATTTTTGGTGTTCACGTCAACTTCTAAGTCAGTACTGTTATGAAAAAGATAGTTACCATCCTTACCGCTACCCTGATGCTGGCTTCGTGCGCCAAATTCACCGACCTCAAGCCCAAGGGCATGAATATGCTCTCTACCGCCGACGAGCTGGAACTGCTGCTGAACACGGAGTTCCGGGATTTCTACAACTTTGACATGTATCAGATTCCCGGAGACCTGCTCATCGCCTCCGTCGGCCAGATTGCCAACCTTATTTCCATGCCCACGCCCAACCGGAACGCCATCCTGGTCCTCTGGGACGAGAGCCACATCGAGCGCCTGGCCGAACTCACGGCCAGCGACGACGACTACCGCATGCTGTACGGCTACGTCGGCCAGATAGCCAATCCCATCCTGGCATCCGTGGGCTTTGCCTCCGGTGATGCCAACAAATTGGAACAGATCAAGGCCGAAGCCCTGTGCCTGCGTGCCTGGGCCCAGTTCCTGCTGGTGAACAAATATGCCGCCGCCTACAACCCCACCACGGCCGAATCCACCCCGGGCATTCCCTACCTCATGGAAGACTGGGACATCTCCCTTCCGCCGGAGAAATGGTCTGTGAAGGCCGTTTACGAACAGATTCTGGCCGACTGCAACGCAGCCATCGAGACCAATGCCCTGCCCGTCAAAAACGTGAACCAGATGCGCTGGAACAAGGCCTGCCCCTATGCCATCAAGGCCCTGACCTTAATGGGAATGCAGCGTTTCGAGGAGGCCGAGGCAGCTGCCAAGGAATCCATCAAGATCAACAGCGCCATTACCGATTACTGGTCCGATACCTATACTGCGTCCCGCATGCCCTTCATGCCGCCCATGGAGCCCTGCCTGTATGTGAACCGCATCCCCTTCGGCTGCGAGGAAGACCTTTTCCACACCTATACCCAGGTCATCTTCAATCCGGCCCGCACGCCTGAGTGCGAGTCCCGTCTGGAGGCCGGTCACAGCGCCTTGGTGCGCATGCCCACGGACATCATGCTCTTCGGCAACAATCCCATGATGGGCATGGGCCAGAGCATGTGCGGCCTTCCCTACCCCGTCATCGGCGGTATGGGAACCGGCGCCGGCTCCAGCTGGAACACCTATGGCCTCAAGACCACCCAGCAGTACTTGATCGTGGCCGAATGTGAAATCCGCCAGGGCCAGTACGACACGGCCATGGAGTATCTGGACGCCATCCGCGTCAAGCGCATCGATCCCTCCTTGTACGCCCCGCTCAAGGGCAGCGTCTCCAATAAGGAAGATGCCATCGCACACCTGAAGCAGACCGCCCTGGGCGAGAACCTCTTCTCCCCCTACAACTTCGTGGAGCGCAAGCGCTGGAACCAGCTGGACGACATGAAGGAGACGCTCACCCGCAGCTTCAACGTAAACACCGCCGACGGTCCCCAGACCTTCACCTATACCCTGACGCCGGAGTCCAAGCTCTGGATCTTCCCCTTCCCGGGCAATGCGGTGGACAACAACCCCAACCTGAAACAGAACAGCTACGATGAGTAAAAGCCGCCTGCTTTCCCTTCTCGCCGTTGCCGCGGGCCTGTCTGCCTGCGGCAACGCGCCGGAGGGTTACACCATCCAAGGCCCGGCCGAGGGCGAAGGATATGCCGTCCTGAACATCTGGAATCCCCAGAAGGAGACGATGCGGGACACCGTGGCCCTGCAAGACGGCCGCTTCCTGTTCAAAGGCTCCGTGGATGAAGTCTTCATGGGCGAGGTAACCGTATTTGCCGAGGGGAAAGATCCCGTCCGCCACGTCCTGCTGCTGGAAAACAGCCCGCTGGTGCTGAAAGACGGCCATTTCACAGGCGGTCCCAACAATGATTTCATGCGCGATATGGATGCTGTATCGGCCGGTCTGGACCACGAGGCCCCCGACTTCAACGAGCAGCTCCGTCAGGCCATGAACGTCTGCTTTGCCGCCCATCCCGACGTGGAGGCCGCCGCATTCTATTTCTATGTCTTCAACCGGGACATGCCGCTGGACCAGTACGAAGCCGGCTTCAAGCGGTTCACGCCGCGGGTACAGGCCAGCTTGATGGGCCGTAACGCCCGCGAAGAGATTGCCGCCCGCAAGGCCACCCAGAAGGGCATCCCCGCCCCGGCCTTCACCCTGAACGACCGGGAGGGAAATCCCGTATCCCTGGCGTCCCTTCGCGGCCGCTACGTGCTGCTGGATTTCTGGGCCTCCTGGTGCAAGCCCTGCCGGGCCAGCATGCCGCATCTGAAAGAAGTCTATGCCCGGTACCACGACAAGGGCCTGGAAATCCTGGGCATTTCCATCGACACCGACGCCGATGCCTGGAAGAAAGCAGCCGAAGACGACGCCACGCCCTGGCTGCACGTCATCGACCCGCCTGCCGACAAGGGAGAGGCCTCCCAGGTAGCCGGAACCTACGGGGTCCATGCCATCCCCACCCTCTTTCTCATCGACCCGGAGGGCATCATGCTGGGCAAGATGGAACATGACGCCCTGGACGAGACCCTGGCGCAAATTCTGAACAAATCACTCTAATCTTCCTGAATATGAAAAACAACAAAGGCATCATCATCCTGGCTTCCGTAGTGGGCTTCTGCGCTGCCGCTTATGCCCTGTCACGGATTATTGACTGGCCTGTGGACAGTGACAAGGCCAGCGGTAACATCGCCAAGTCTTCCCGCTTCTCCCGCAAGACGGAGGCTGACAACCTCTCCAACATCGAAGAACTGCTTGCCAGCGACCCCTCCTTCAAGAACGGTCTCGTGGCGGCCCATACGGTCATGCAAACACGCGCGCTGCAGTTCGGCGCCCTGGTGGACATGTCCAACGAGGTGGCCCAGGACATCCCGGTCTATGCCACCGTCCTCAAAGACATGAACGAGGCCCGCGAGGTCATCAACAATGTGTGCACCTCCCTGGAGACCGCCGGAAAGGACCTGAATGCCGCCCTGGACGGTGAGAAGTGCCCGGAACTGGCCCAAAACACCATCAATGCCTCCCTGGCCTACACCACGCTCCAGAAGCAGAACAAGCTGGCCGACCAGTTCATTGACATCACCGACCGGTATCTGCAAAACAACGACGCCGACGACCGGCTCAAGTTTGTACGCGACCAGTGGGTGGACTATCAGCAGATGACCGCCGCCCTGGAAAATGACATCAAGCGCGCCGAGGAGCTGGACAAGAAAGGGGCCCTGCTCACGGCCGAGCAAAGTGTCAACACCCTGGGCGAGTTTAAAGTGCCGCAGCAGCTGGTGATCCTGTTCCATTCGAATCTGGCCCGTGATTTCGGCGTGGAAAATTCCCTGATCAAAGCCATCCCCCTCGAGGTAACCGGCAAACTCAACGGTATCATAAACGATGCTGCCACCGCCGTGCTGCGGGATGTGGAAACTGTCCCGGTGATTGCGTTCCGCGACGCCATCACCAGCAGTCTGTCAAACACGCCCGGGGCCGATTCTTTCCTCAAGGCCATCAAGTGGGATGACCTGGCAGCACTGCCCAAGGACAATCTGGCAGCACTGCCCAAGGACAATCTGGCGGCACAGCCCGTCACCGTGACGGGTCTGCTGAACATGGGTATTACCCCCGGCATTTCGGAGGTTTTCCAGCACATCAACCTGCATGACCATGTCGAGTCCGACAAACTGGGCCAGGTCTTCGAACAAACGGGCAATCTCAACGCCATCATCTACGGTATTGCGCAGGGCGAAACCGTCGTACTCCATAGGCTATAGATCATTTCCCATGCGGATTCGTATCAGTTTACTGCTCCTGATGCTGCTCCCGGGCGTGGCCTGGGGGCAGCACCGGACTTACTACCAGTATAAGACGGATGACGCGCGTCTCGTCTTTTTTGACAAAAACCTCTCGCGCTACATCCCTCACATGATACGGATGTACCAAAACGGCAAAGCGCTTCACGAGCAAATCTGGACCAAGGATTCCCTGTATGTCCCGGAAGCGCCCCTGCTGCTGCTCACCGACTGGGAAGACGACGGCAACGGCGGAGCTACGCCGCTGCCGCGCTCCCTCATCCAGATTGGCATGGCTCCGCTCAACATGTCGTATTATATCAACCCCTCCGGCGAACGGTACCGGCAATTGTTCTGTCACGAGTACACGCACATCGTGATGACCGACAAATACAACCGCCGCGACCTGGGCTGGCGCCGTTTCTTCGGCACCAAAGTGAGCGTGGACAATGCCCATCCCGCCACCGCACTCTGGAGCTATCTGAGCGTCCCCCGCTGGTATGCGCCCCGCTGGTACCAGGAAGGCATCGCCTGCTTCATGGAAACCTGGCTGGGAGGCGGTGTGGGACGTGCCCTGGGCGGATACGACGAGATGTATTTCCGGAGCATCATCGACGGCGGCGACCGGCTGTTCTCGGTGGTGGGCCTGGAAACGGAAGGCTCCACCATGGATTTCCAGGTGGGGGCCAACGCCTACCTCTACGGCACGCGTTTCGTCAATTACCTCACCAAGGAATACGGCTACGACAAACTCATCCGCTTCTACAACCGGACGGCCGACAGCCGTACCTTCTTCGGCAGCCAGTTCAAGCAGGTGTACGGACAGTCGCTCCGGAAGGTGTGGAACGCCTGGAAAGAAGACGAGAAACAGCACCAGGAAGAAAACCTGGCCGCCATCCGGGAGTACCCGCTTACGGAAACCACGCCCCTCACCCGGGAGCCCCTGGGATCGGTGTCTCCGCTGGTGTTTGACCCCGCCACGGGCAAGGCCTATGCCGCGGCCAACGCCCCGGGCAGTTTTGCCCACCTGACGGAAATCGATCTGCATACCGGACGGGAACGCCGGCTCGTGGACCTGTACGGCATCCAGCTGTACAATCCGGCCTTCGTGGCCCTGGATACGCGCTCCGGCCGGCTCATCTACACCTCCAACAATGCCAAGATGCGCGGCCTGGAAGTGTATGATCTCCACAAAAAGAAAGTGGTCAAGAAGAAAATCTTCCAGCGCATCAACAACATCGTTTACGACAACGCCAACGACTGCCTCTACGGCCTGTTCTCCAACGGCGGCACCCAGTCCATCATCCGCCTGGACAAAGACCTGGAGAACCCCGAGATCATCTATGCCTTTCCCTTCGGCGTGAGCGTGTTCGACATGGACGTGAGCCATGACGGCACCTGGCTGTCCCTTACGCGCCAGGGCGACAACGGCGAGCATACGCTCCTGCTGTTCAACACCCGGGAACTGGCCCAGGCCATTTTCAAACCGGTGGAACTGGTCACCTGGGAAGACGCCAACCTGGGGCAGTTCCGTTTCTCGCTGGACGACCGCTACCTGATTGGAAGTTCCTACTATACAGGCGTTTCCAATATCTGGCAGATTAATCTGGACACGCGCGAGATGGAGATGCTCTCCAACACGGAAATCGGCCTTTTCGCTCCCCTGGAGATTGCCCCCGGCCAATTGCTGGCCCTGGCATTCGAACGGGACGGCATGCGGCCGGTCACGCTCCCCCGCCAGGTGGTCCACGACGCCAATGCCATCAGCCTGTACGGCCAGCGTGCCTATGAGAACAATGTGGAGGCGCTCGAATCGGTGGGACTGCTCCAGGAGCCGCTTCCCAAGATTGACTTCGGTGACGTCTATCACAACATCGTCCCCTACCACGTGGTCAAGGAAATGCGCTTCGCAGGCGCCTACCCCACCGTCACGGGCTTTACCGATGCCAAAGCCTGGAACCATGTGACGCCCGTGCTGGGATACCGCCTCTTCTTCAGCGACCCCGTGGGCCTGAGCAGCATCAAACTGGGCCTGGGCATCTCTCCCTGGAGCTACAATGCCTGGAAGAACAAGTTCCACGCAGACTTCGAGTGGAAGTATTTTATGTGGACCCTGAAAGCCGCCTGGAATCCCACCTGTTTCTACGACCTGGTAGGTCCCATGCGCGTGAGCCGCAAAGGCTACATGGTCTCGCTGGCCTACAACCAGAGCTTTACGCTGGTAGCGCCCTATACCAGAAGCTGGGGCTTCTCCGTGGGGGCCTATGGCGACATGGACGCCCTGCCGCTGTACCAGGAAATTGAAGTGAAGGACATCCATTCCTTCCAGACGGCCTCGGTGTATGGGCAAATCTCAAAAGTCCGCACGTCCCTGGGAGGCATCATGGCCGAACAAGGATACAACCTGGGCATCCAGGGCTACGGCTATCTGGCCGGGGGCCATTTCTACCCCTCGGTGGAAGCCACCGGGGATTTCGGCGTGCTGCTCCCGGTGGGCCGGAACAACTCTTTCTGGATCCGGACGGCGGCCCAGCACAACTTCGGGGATGCCCATACCGTCTTTGGCAACACCTATCTGGGCGGATTCCGCAACAACCGGGTGGATAACCGGAGTCCCCTCCAGTACCGCACGTCACTGGCCATGCCGGGAGCCGGCATTGACGCCATCCAGGCGCACAGCTTTGCCAAAGCCACGGCCGAACTCAACTTCCGGCCCATCCGCCTCAACGACTTCGGCGCCCTGTTCTTCTACCCTACCTGGATCCAGTGTTCCCTCTTCGGCACGGGTCTGTCGGCCTGGAATCCCGGCATGCCCCAGCAGATGTACTACAGCGCCGGCATCCAGTTCACCACCGAAATGGTGCTGCTGAATTACCTGAAAACCACCTTGGCCATCGGCTACGGGCATCTGTTTGCTCCGGAAGGATTCCCCGGCGGCCGGCATGGCAACGAGTTGATGATTTCCCTCAAGCTTCTGTGATGCCCTTCGTCGCCGCCCTGCTGCCTGTCGTCATCTACATTTTTGTCGTCTATCGGATCGACAGCTTTGCGCTTGTGAGCGTGAAACGGCTCCTGCTGCTGGTGGTCTGCGGCATGGCGGCAGCGCTGGCCTGTTTCGGCCTCTTCCAGTTCATGGGCAACGATTGGCTCAATCCCATCCTGGAAGAGGTGGTCAAGGCCATCCCGCTCCTGGTGCTGGCCAGCCGGAAGCGCATTGTCTTTTTCATTGACAGCGTCATCTGCGGAGCGGCCGTGGGGGGCGGATTCTCCATCCTGGAGAACATCTTCTACCTCCTTCTGGGCGATGGACTGAGCATGGGCACCGTCCTGTTCCGGGGCCTGGAAGTGGCGCTCATCCACATGGGCTGCAGCGCCATCGTGGCCGCCGCACTCATGTTCACCGTACGGCTGGCCGAACGCGCCCGTTCCCAACTGGACATCAAACGGAAAGACCTGCTCATGGCCGGCCTGCTGCTTTGCGCGGCACCTGCGCTGCATGTCTTCCACAACTATTTCCACTTCAATCCCCTGCTGCAGTTCCTGATGGTATTCGGCACCATGGGAGGCCTGCTGCTGTGGACACACCAGTACGACGGCGACATGATTCACCGCTGGCTGGACCGGGGGCTGGACAAACAGGTGAGCCTGCTGCAATCCATCCAGGCGGGGCAGTTGGGCGAGACCAAAACCGGGAAGTTTCTGCTGTCGGTCAAGGACAGCTTCCCCCCGGAGGTCTTTTTCGACATCATCTGCTTTGTCCAGTTGTACGTGGAGCTGTCCGTGGCGGCCAAGAGCCGCGTCATGATGCGGGAAAGCGGCCTGGACCTGCCGCTGGAACCGGCCCAGAAGGAGTTGTATCTGTCACAATACACCGAGTTCACCCAGCTGGAAAAGCGCCTGGGAAAGAGCGCCCGGATTACCATCGCCCCGGTGGTCAAATTCTATCCGGCCGACCGCAAATCGCTGGACGACCTGCTGGCCGAATGCCGGAGTTAGCCTCCTAGAAAGTATAGAACACATTGTACCCGCCTGAAGTCCAGGTGGTTTCCTGGTTTGCCAGCCGGATGGAATAGGCCGGAAGGGACTGCAGGTCCTCGTCGGCATCGGGCAGCCAGAGAGCCAGTTTGTCGCCCTCGCAGAGGGGCTGGGTGAGGGAGAGGTCGAAGGCGTAGGTCCGGGTTCCCGGCGTAACCGTGACTCCGGAGACCGTCCCGCCGGCGACCTGACGCACATCGCCTACATCGGCCTTCAGGACCGTGGGCGTGCCATTGTGCAGGAGTACCAGCTCCATGGGACGGGCACGCATCACCCGCGCCGCCCCGCTGTTGGCCAGTGTCAGGCTCACATGCAGGGTGCTCCCGCTGGCGGCACTGGGGCCCGTCACCGTAACGTCCGTAAGATAGAGACGGTAGCCCAGCATCTTCTCGATATCCGGCATCCAGCCCTGCTGGTGCCAGTGGCGCATGAGCGTACTGCCGTCATCGGGACTGGTAGAACCGGGATGGGTATGGTATCCGGTATCGTGATGCAGGTAGGAATAATGATAGTCATAGATGGATGCCATCACGTTGGCGTAGGTATAGCCGTCCATGTCTTCGATAGGATTGGAGGAATACGGGGCCTCACCGCCATTGATGAGCCAGGCGCCCTGATCCTTCCACATCTCCTGCTGCCACGGCTGGTGGAAGGTACCCATATCGCTGCCATGGCCATACAGGAAGGCGTCGTTGTGGAAAGCCAGGCGGTGACTGGCATCGGTGCCGAAATCCGTGAGGGCCGAATACTGGGACACGCTGCCGGGGCTCACGAAACAGGCCTTGTATTCCGGGGTGCGCAGGGCAATCTGACACGTGGCGGGAATATGGTCCAGCAGGGCCTGGACAACCGCCTGCCGATGCTCAAACCCCGAGACCACATCGCCGGAGATGCTGTACTCGACGCCCCCATTGGCCGGGCCGAAGTGGGTGGTATAGTACCATTCGCCATAGGTCCCGATAAAGCCGGCCTGGACCACGTAGATCACGTCTTCGAAATCCGTGAACGTATCGCTCAAGTCTTCCAGATGGTTCTGGATCTGAGCGGCCGTGGGTTCCATGGGCCATTGGGAAGGGTGCCGGTTGTTGTAGCCAAAACGGACAATCGCCTTCTTCCCCCGGGCACGAACGTTCGAGAGCACGGAACGGACATAGTCGATTCCCGCCTGGGAGATATGGTCGGCATCCACAAAGTCGAAGAGATAGAAAAGCGTGAGAACCAGGGAGTTGTCCACATACGCGTCTGCCAGGCTGCTGGTGGCCGACGTGACTTCCTCCGTCTCCAGTTCATCCAGTTCCGGATGCTCCGGATCTGAGGTACGCTTATGATACTTGAACTCCACCATCTTGTACAGGCCCCTTTCGGGATTGGCCAGCACCTCATCGGACGGGGTATAATGCTGGTTCACGTTCACACTGCCCGAGAGCGCCTGCCCGGAAGTGGCCAGGGAAACGGGATAGAGGTCGTTTCCGGAAGGAATCTGGCCCAGGGTGATGGTGGAGCTGCCGCTGCCGGCATAGCCGTACGTGCTATTGTCGTAGGTCCGATTATCCAGTTTGACGCCGATGTTCACGGTTCCGCTGCCGCCCAGGGCGTCGGATGTAGTGGCGTGGGTGCGGGAAATCCGGATCTCATACAGCCAGGAGGTAGCACTCACGGTCGTGGCAGAACAATCCGAATACGCGGTCTGCCAATTGTAATAGGCGGGCGCGTTATTATGTACGGCCCACGACTCATGGCCAAACTGGGTACTCCAATTTCCGGCGTACAGATACATCCGGTGGGCATATTCGTGGTTGGGCTCCATCTGGTTGGGATCCATATCCAGTAGCAGATAGAGGTAGTCGTCATCGGCCGTGGCTTTCAGGGACTTGATGACCGGATAGGCGGTGGCATTGGTGTTCTCCGCGGCCCCGATGCCGTCCCAGTTGATGCCATAGGCCGAGTTGAAAGGGACCTCGGCCTGGCCCGTGGCCACGTCGATGGTGGGCAGGACCGTAATCTGGTTTTTGGTGAGCGAGATGGTCTTGAGCGAAGGATGCTCATACAGGACCGCCCCGGTCTGGGCATTCTCCAGCCGGATGCTGCTGCCCCAGATGGAACCGGTGGCATACGGGACATAGAAACTCACCCGGCCCTGCTCCACGTCGGCATAGTAGGTAACGGTCTTTTCCGCATCCGTGGCCGCATTGGCAGCATTCCACATCACATTGGACGCGTCGTCCAGATTGATGCCGCTCCAATACAGGCTGAAGGTCCCGTTCATCTTGACGCCGGTGGAGGTGAGCACGAACTTCACCTGGGAAGCGTTCACATGCGAGAAGGAGAATCTGGCCGCGCCGGTGAGGTTGGAAAAGCGGAAGGTATCCCCGTCCTTGCCCCAGGCAATCATGGGAATGGCCGATTCCTTATGTCCGCCTTGGGAGGAACGGAAATCTCTTTCGGTCGGAATGGTATATTGGACGGTCCAGGCGTTTTCATAGACATGCGACGCGCAGGCGGGATACATGGCCAGCCGGGGTGCGCTGGCACTCAGGTTTTTGGGGCCGATGCGCACCTCCGCCGCCACCGTTGCGGAAAAGGTGGCAGAGGCGCCGGAGGATTGCGTCGTGAATGTTTGCCAGAAATTTTGGGTTCCGTCGTTGCACAGGACGGAAATCTGATCGCCGGCGCTCCAGGAGAAGTTCACCTCGCCGGCATAGGCCGTCTTGGTCTCGCTCCCGCGCGAGGCCTGGATGGACAAGACCTTGAAGCCATCGGGAGCCGGCGCTTCCGCAGGTTCTTCCGGGTTTACAGCCATGCAGGCCGTGAGCAGTGCCGCCAGAGCGGACCCTATGACATATATCTTCTTCATGGCCGCTGCTGCATTAAAAGGGATTCTGAAAAATGGGATCATCCATGTCCAAGCCGGAAGCATTGCCGGATGTAATCTCCGACATCTCCAGGAGGCTTTGATCCAAAACGAAGGCGATGCTTTCGCTTCGAGGCGATTGGTACTCTCTGTTCATGTCCTGCGAAATTATGGAAAAAACTCCATTATTCGTCTGGTTCTGAGCAGAAAAGACCAGAAAGGGGCCAACAAATGGTTTCAGGCGATTTCGTTTCCTTCATCTCCCCCCAAACAGCGACGCCGGCCCCATGGGGACCGGCGTGCTGCGTAAAGGACAAAGGCGTTTATTTCGTATAGATAATGTTGTATCCCTTGCCAACAAAGTCCATATTACTGTTGGCCAGGCGGATGGCGTACTCGCTTCTATTGTACAGCTGCTGGTTATTCGGGTCGGCATCCGGCATCCAGATGGCCAGCCGGTCTCCGGAAGAAAGGGTCCTGGGCAGAGTCACGTCAAAGTTGAACTGCTTCGAATTGTCGGACAGGATCTCCCGGATATCGCCAAAGGAGGAGCTACTCGCGCCGAGGGGAGCCAGGACGACAGGCGAGCCGCTGACGGGCAGGAGAACCAGCTTCATCGGCCTGTGATTGATGACCGGAGCGGCACCGCTGTTGTTGAGGGTAAGGGTGACGTGCACGTTCTGGCCATTGGAAAGGCTGGTACCCGTGATCCGCAAAGACGACAGCCAGAGACGGTAGCCCATGGCCTTCTTGATGGCCGGAAGCCATCCTTTCGTATCCCACCATTGGTACATATAACTGCCGGGATGCTCGTGCATGTAGGAGATATGATATTGCTTGATGTTATTCACCACATCGGCTACGTGCAGGCTGTTCCGATAGTTGATATAATCCTGATAGTGAGACATCTCGCTGTTGATGGTAGCGGTCTCTCCACCCACGGCGAGGTAGGCCGACTGCTGCAACCACATAGCGGTATCATAACTCGTATCGAAGGTACCCATCTGGTCGCCGTCGTCAAGCATATAGACATCGTTGTGGAATGACAGGCGCGAATTGGAACTGCCCGTAGATACGCGCTCCAGCCGCGTCCAGGATTCAAAATGCGCAGCATCCCGGTACATGCGTTTGAAGGCCGGCTTGCGGAGCGCCACCTGACGGGATGACGGGACGACCGCCAGCAAGGAATCAATGACAGCCTTTCTGTTCTGGAAACCGATAACTTGCGTGGTGTGCCACCAGTCATCATGCACGTACCATTTTACCGATTCCCCGCGAGCGGGGTCATAGTAACTGTAATCGGGCCACTCGGGGGCGTCGGGGTCACGGAAATAAGTGGTATAGTACCATTCCCCCCATGCGCCGATAAAACCGCACTGGACCAGGTAAATCACATCGGTATACTCACTGAAGACCGTTCTCAACTGGTGGATATGACCGAGGGTCCGGCTCAGCGGAGCATCATAGGTAGAAGAGCTGCTCGAGTGGGTGTATGAGAAACGGACAATCGCCTTCTTGCCGGCCGCACGGATGGCCCCGAGGATAGCCTTGATCTGGGGAATGGCGTCCCCGAGGTTATCCTCATACCGGTAGTCCTTGAGAATCAGGTGCGTAAGGATCAGCGACCCGTTGAATCCCGTGATCTCACTTTGGCTGATATCCGGAATACCGCCTTCGAAGACATAATCGATCTGCTTGTACAGGCCTCTTTCCGGATTGGGGACATCGTCAGGAGACTGCGAGTAGGTCCGGTTCACCAGCGGATCGCCGGGGCCGCCGGGATTGCCCGGGTCGCCGATGCCCAGGTAATTGTTCAGGCTGAGCCAGTACATGTTACTGCCGTTGTTGGGCCGGATGCCCACCGTGGAGTAACCGGAAGAAGGGGTATTGTTCACCTGGTAGCGGTTGTTCATGTAAACGCCCACCAGCACGTCGGAACGCTGGAGATGGTTGTTGATGGAGCGGGGGTAGCGGATCTCATAATAATAGGTTCCGCTCACATTTACAGCCTGGGCCATGACGCCGCTCCCCCAGGAAGTGAAGTAGGGAGCGCCGTTTTTCACAAGCCATCCGCCCATCTCAGAGACATTGACGGCTTTTTCGGCCCAATACGAGCTGCCGGTATCGGAACTGTTTCCCAGATAGACATTGAGCACATTGGCATAGTTGTAGGAACTGCTCGTTGTCATCATGGTGGGATCGGCAGTCAGCAGCAGATACAGATACGTCGCATCGCAGGTGACCTGCATGGATTTGAAAGCAGCATAGGTGCAGGAGGCGTTCTGTTTGGGGACAACGTCCCAGTTTACGCCAAACTGAGACGTGAAGGAGGAGGACCTCGTCACCAGGGACGGAGTGTTCAGATTGTTCTCAGAGAACTGATTGTCAGTCTCTTCAACCTTCTGGCAAGCGCACATGGCGACAAGCAAGGTAATGGAAAGGATAAGGAACTTTTTCATGATCACTACGTTTTAAACCTTCGGCAAATAAAAATAATTCTCCGATACATAAAACGATTCAGTCCCACTTTTTTCAAAACAAAACATTCCGAAACCTTTCATTTTCAACGAAATACACCGAAACGTCACCCTTTTTCCGGGCTGGTCGAAACCCCACGAAAGTTTACCTGTGCCCCGTTTGGTGCAGTTCCTTTTCATAAAGCACTGGATCACATGTGCTTGTTTCAAGCCGAAAAAAAAGGTACATTCGCATCACCATTCGTTTGATGCCATGAAAAAGTTCCTGCCCTTCTTTATCGCTCTTGCCCTGCTCCTGCCTTTAGGGTGCGTTTTATGCCAAGCATCTGTCCCCGCGCCTGGTGACAAGTGGATCCAAGACCATTACGCCAAACGTGAGGTCTATATTCCTGCCAGGGACGGCGTGAGGCTGCATACCGCTGTTTATGAGCCCAAAGATTCGCTGCAACATCCCGTAATAATGATTCGCACACCCTACGGCATCGCGCCCGGTGGAGAGAAACTTCCCGGGAGTCTGGGAACCTGGATGAAGATGTTTGCACTGAACCGATATATTATTGTATTTCAGAGCGTTAGAGGAACATTCCTGAGCGAAGGGACCTATGAGAACATACGCCCGTTGAAACCAGAAGGGGCAAGCTGGTCGGAGACTGACGAGGCGACCGACTGCTTCGATACGGTGGAATGGCTCCTCAAGAACACAAATACCAATGGAGCCGTGGGCGTAAAGGGTGTGTCGTATCCCGGATTCTACGCTACGATGGCGGGGCTATGCGGGCATTCGGCCATCAAGGCGGTGTCACCTCAGGCTCCGGTGACCGACTGGTGGCGGGGCGACGACGCCCATCATAACGGGGTGTGGATGCTGGATTTATACTCGTTTGCCAGTTCTTTCTTCCGCGTGCGCCCGGGACCGTCCGAAAAAGGACCGGAGCGGCTTGTACACATCGACCGCGATATCTACAGTTACTTTATGCAATTCCCTGATTTTACGTCGCTGACGGCAAATTTCGGAGAGCGTATCCCATTCTGGGAAGAGATGCTGCAGCATCCCGACTACGACTCCTGGTGGAAAGAGCGCAATGTGGCCGACAGGCTGCACGACGTGCGTCCGGCGGTGCTTGTCGTCGGCGGAAATTATGATGCCGAAGACTGCTACGGAGCCATTGAGACATATGCCGCCCTCCGCCGCCAGTCGCCCGATACCCAAACCTGTTTTGTATATGGTCCCTGGTCGCATGGTGCCTGGCGGGACCTGAAATACACCGGCCTCGGCGACTCCTACTTCGGTGCCGGATCGACCGATTACTTTGTAGAAGAGATTGAGTATCCTTTCTTTGCGTATTACCTGGAAGGGAAAGGAACGCTGCCCTCTCCGGTACATATCCTGCCCTCCCGGGCCCTGGACGGCAGCACGGCCTATGATGCCAACAAGGACTGGAAAGTATATTCCGAATGGCCGATAAAGGAGCGAAAGGAGGTCTCCTTCTATCTGAACGGCAAGAAGCTTTCCAGAAAGCGCCCGTGCGGATTGCCCAAAGCGAGGCAATATGTATCCGACCCTTCGGATCCGGTGCCTTATATGGAAAAGATAACAAACGGCCGGGACAAGAACTATATGGCTGCCGACCAGCGCTTTACCGCATCACGGAAAGATGTCCTGACCTACCGTGGCGAGCCATTGGAGGAGGACTTGCTCACCGAGGGCCCGGTTCCGATACACCTTATGGTTTCGCTCTCCACCACCGATGCCGATTTCATAGTCAAGATAATAGACGAGAGACCGGACGGGTACCGGATGCTGGTGAGGGGCGATGCCTTCCGCGCCCGCTACAGGAACAGTTTATCCCGTCCGGAGCCTGTGACGCCCGGCCAAAGGACGGCCATCGATTTCACCCTCAACGACATTGCCCATATCTTCCAGAAAGGCCACCGTATCGTCGTGCAGGTGCAGTCGTCCTGGTTCCCTACCATGGCCATGTCGCCGCAGTTCTTCCAGGAAAACCCCTACACCGTCCCGGCAAGCGACTACCGCTCCTGCCGTATAAAAGTCTGGAACGACTCCAGGGTGTGTATTCCTGTCATTTGATTACCGGGCATAAGTTCTGCGCTCCGGATGGAGACAGAGGGGAAGTCTGGGGCAGGTTATTATCCGCTAAATGACATGATACCTTCCTATAACAGGCTTTTCCCAGAACTTCCAGTGCCGATATGCTTTGTCCAGGGCCTTTTCAATCACCTCATAGTCTTCCATGAGAATGATATGCCCCATGGTTCCTTCTTTAGCTTCTGCTGGACAACCCTGCCATACTCATCCAGGTATCGTGAGTAATAATAGGCATAAAGTAAAAATGTGCTTCATGGCGTGCTATGCGAAGCGCCGGCCCCCACGACTCCAGCCGCAAGAACAAGCAGACTGTTCTGGGTCTTCCGGCACCCTCCTCTCGCCATCCTCCCCTATACAAAGCCGTGGAGGTAATCGGCTAAGAATCAGTCATTTAACGAATAATGCCTACTGGAATTTTACCAGGCTTATTTGCTTACTAGCCTAAGAATTAGTAAGTTAGCTCCACGGCTGGCTGGGCCGGTGCAGGCGGAAGGCCTCTGGAGGAGGGATGACCCTCCCGGGGGCTTGTCCATCCCCGGACAAGGGAAGGGCCGAAGGGAGCGAAGCGACCGGAGTCCCCCGGGAGGGTCATCCCTCCTCCGAAGGCCGTGAGGCCGACACCCAATGTGGCAGAATAAACAAAAACTGCCAAGGTTGATTCCTTGGCAGTTTTGCAATTTATTGATTTTCTATATGTTATAAAATCAATATTCCTCCTCGTTCCACATATGGTGTAACTTCTGTAGGCTGATTATTATCAGTTAGTTACGCTCGTGTTTAAAAACTTGGATAGCCACAGGGGAAGTCTGAGGCAGGCTGATAGTCTCTAACTGACATGATACTACCTGTTTTTACTGTCCCTGATAGATATCTATGCCATTCTTTTTGATTACTGATGCAGAATGTGTATTTTTGCTATGCCATGTTTAGAAGATTTA
>JAEEGL012757712.1_pt1 | contig 82415 bp, 60 predicted proteins | sample 9134231 | NCBI WGS metagenome assembly JAEEGL01 (sample SAMN16246548, study PRJNA631951) | gut metagenome | biome: gut microbiome; feature: rumen; material: fiber-attached | host: Bos | place: Iran: Karaj | collected 2018-10
GGAAGCAGGACTTCCTGCTCGACGCCGCACCGGAAGCACTGGAGCGGCTCGACATGCGCGACGTTCTGTTGCAGGAACTGAATAACATGCCCAGCTACAAGCCTTACATGGAGAGCCAGTTCATCTTCCAGTATGTCTATTGCGACATGAAGAATCCCAAGGACACATTGATGAACATCAGGCTGACGCCGAAGGACTACCAATAATTATTCGGGAATGAGGAAGTTGATGACTTCCTGCTCCACCGTGATGGTGTAAGCGCCGTCGGGAGTGGGGATGAGGCGTCCGTCGATGCCGACGAGGGCATGACGTGCTTCTTCCACCACGAACTCACGGGTGCGGTAGGGGTGCACGCTGCGATGGTTGAGGAAACGTCCGCTGATGAGCAGCCACAGGCCGCTGAAGAGCTGCATCATCTTTGGGTCGTAGACCACAGTGACGTCGAGCATCCCGTTGTAAGGCACAGCGCTGGGCGTCTGTCCGTAGCCGTGGGCATTGCCTATGCAGACGGTCATAATGCGGCGGTCGATGGTTTCGCTGTTCACATGCAACCGCATCTTGTAGTCCTTGCGGTGGAAGATTTTGAGAATGATGGAGGTGATAAACGACAGCATGCGCGACCAGAGGATGCGGCGCGTCTGCTGTCGGAGGTTCATAATGTCAGCAGTGGTGCCGATGTTGACGCAGTTCAGGAAATAGCGGTGCTGCGGCATACCGTTCTTGTCATGGTAGCGGATGCAGCCCAGGTCAACGCGGCGTGTGCGGTGCTTGGTGAGCCACTCCACAGTCTGAGAGTCATTGTCGTCATTGAAACCCCAGAAACGCGCAAAGTCGTTGACCGAGCCGTTGGGAACCAGTCCTAAGGCTACCTGTTGGCGCACCTTCTTCTCTTCATGCATCAGACAGTTGGCTGCATCGTTCAAGGCAGAGTCGCCGCCCACCACGATGATTGTTTTGTAGCCGTTGTGTATGAGCATCGTCACTAAGCGCTCCACGCTGTCGGTGTTTTCGCTTTGTACCATATCGTAGTGCACGCCGCGCAGGTCCAGCTCTCTTTGCAGCCGTTCCCAGCGCTTGCGTTTGCTCTTGATGCCTTTGCGCGGACAGTAGAGGATGCCCCAACGTGAATCTTCCATTTATCTTAGAGGTGAGAGATTTGCATGATTTGTGCAACTTTTGTGGCAGTGGGCAGGGTGGCGTCAATCCACTGGATGATGAGCCCTCGGCGCTCCATGCCGCGGAACCATGTCATCTGGCGCTTGGCAAACTGGTGGATGGCAATCTCCAGCTGACGGAACATCTCGTCGTAGGTCAACTGGCCTGTGACATATTCCGTGACGTATTTGTATTCCAAGCCGTAGTAGGTCAGGTCTTCCGCAGGGATGCCCTCGTCCAATAGCGCACGCACTTCGTCGGCCATGCCTTCGTCGAGGCGGGCCTTCAGTCGCTGCGTGATGCGCTGGCGCCGCAGGTCGCGGGGGATGGAAAGACCGAAGAGGGAAGAACCGGAAGTTGACCCACCCCCAGCCCCTCCCTGTGAGGGTGGGGAGGTAATACTTTGCAAGCCCTGCTGCTCCGCTTGCAAGTCGCTTTCTTCTGTGCTTGAGGTACAACCTTGCAAGCCTTTTTCTGTGCTTGAGGTAATATCTCCCCTCCCTGCAGGGAGGGGTTGGGGGTGGGTCTGTTGGGGGTGGGTCTGCTGGGGGTGGGTCTGTTGGGTCTGCATCTCTATCTCTATCGCCCTGATGGCCCTTTGTGCGGTGTCCACATCGGTGGTGTTGTGCATGTGAGTGCCGTTGCGCTGTTTCAGCTGGCGCAGCATCTCGGTAAGCTCGGATAATGATTTGCCTTCTAACTGCTTACGTAACTCGGGATTCTGCGGCACGGGCGAGAGCTGATAATTTTTCAGCACAGCCTCCAAATAGAGCCCGGTGCCGCCGCAGAGGATGGGCACGGCTCCGCGCTCTGTCACCCCCTTGTAAGCTTTTGCAAAGTCCTGCAGATATTGAAACAGGTTGTACTTCGTGCCCGGCTCGCAGATGTCGATGAGGTGATAGGGCACACCGTCGTATTCGCTCAGGTCCTTGCCCGTGCCGATGTCCATGCGCCGGTACACTTGACGGGAATCGGCGGAGAGAATCTCTCCGCCAATCTCCTTCGCCAAGGCTACGGCTAGCGTAGTCTTGCCACAGGCTGTAGGGCCTAAGATGGTAATCATGCTTATTTGATAATCTGCTCCAGCTCGCTCACGTTTTTCTCAATCGTTTCGTCGCTCACGCTGTAGTTCATCAGGTCGCCGTTGATAAACTGGTCATAGGAAGGCATATCGATGAGTCCGTGGCCGGAGAGGTTGAACAGGATGACCTTCTCCTCGCCCGTCTCCTTGCACTTGTTGGCCTCGCGGATGGTGGCAGCGATGGCGTGGCAGCTCTCGGGAGCGGGGATGATGCCCTCTGTGCGTGCGAAGAGCATACCAGCTTCGAAACTCTCCAACTGGGGAATGTCAACACCGTGCATCAGTCCGTCCTTAATCAGCTGCGACACAATCATGCCGGCACCGTGATAGCGCAGGCCGCCGGCGTGGATGTTCGACGGCTTGAACTGGTGGCCCAAGGTGAACATGGGCAGCAGCGGCGTGTAGCCGGCCTCGTCGCCAAAGTCATACTGGAACTTGCCGCGTGTCAGCTTCGGGCAGCTCTCGGGCTCAGCAGCGATGAACTCGGTCGTCTTGCCGTCCTTGATGTTGTGGCGCATGAAGGGGAAGGCGATGCCGCCGAAGTTGGAGCCGCCGCCGAAGCAGGCTATCACCATGTCGGGATACTCGCCGGCCATGGCCATCTGCTTCTCAGCCTCCAAGCCGATGATGCTCTGGTGCAGGGCCACATGGTTGAGCACCGAGCCGAGCGTGTACTTACAGTTGGGTGTGGTGGTGGCCAGCTCGACGGCCTCGGAGATAGCCGTTCCTAATGAACCGGAATGCATGGGGTCGCGGGTGATGATGTCCTTGCCGGCACGTGTCGACATCGAGGGCGAGCCAGTGACAGCGGCACCGAAGGTACGCATGGCGATGGAGCGGTAGGGCTTCTGCTGCAGCGTGATCTTCACCTGATAGACAGCGCACTCCAGACCGTAGAGCTTGGCGGCATAGCTCAGCGCCATACCCCACTGTCCGGCACCCGTCTCGGTAGTGACGTTGGTCGTGCCTTCCTGCTTGGCGTAGTAGCACTGCGGCAGGGCGCTGTTGATTTTATGCGAGCCAAGCGGATTGGTCGACTCGTTCTTAAAATAAATATGTGCAGGCGTGCCCAGTGCCTCCTCTAATGCGTAGGCACGGACAAGCGGCGTGGAGCGGTAGAACTTGTACTTGTCGAGCACTTCCTCGGGGATGTCTATCCAAGCGTGCTCGGTGTCCAGCTCCTGTACGCAGCACTCGCGCGGGAATATATGTGCCAAGTCGTCAACGCCAAGCGGCTGCTTCGTGCCCGGATGGATGGGCGGCAGAGGCTTGTTGGGCATGTCGGCCTGGATGTTATACCACTGTGTAGGAATCTCGCTTTCCTGAAGGATGAATTTCTTTTGTTTCATAATGCTTTTGTTCATAAGTTTAGTTATTGCGTGTGCAAAATTACACTTTTTGTTTCTATTGGCCAAAGAAAAATGCTCTTTTCTTCTCTGCATTTTTATCATGGCTACCTTTTCTCGCCCTATGCGGTTGAAAATGGGAAGGCTTTTTCAACTGCACAGGCCGTTTCTTTTCTTGCCAGCTGATTGTTTTTCTTCATTTGGGTACCCCTCAAAAAAGTCCGAAGGCTTCGGACACTCTGTCCGAAGGCTTCGGACTCGTTGTCCGAAGGCTTCGGACTCGTCGTCCGAAGGCTTCGGACGGACAGTCCGAAATGTAAAGAAAAATTGCGGACAGTTTGTAAATAGCAAAATCAATGAGGCGACGGCCACGTGCGGGCTGAAAAAATGTAGAAGAATATGTCCCGTCTGTCGCTTCTTATATCACTTCCCAAAAAGGTCGGAGTGGGTGCCTGTGTTGAGCATCAGCAGTTCCAGCTCGTTGCCAATCTGCTTCCATATCAGCAACCAATCGGGCTGGATATGGCACTCCCACTGGCCTTGGCGGTCGCCGTGGAGCATGTGGGGGTGATAGACATCAGGCAATCCTCCGTCACGTTCGAGTAGCTGGATGACGGTTCGAAACTTATCCATTGGATAGCCTCGCTTGATGCAGCGTTTCAAGTCCTTTTCAAACTGGTGAGTAGTGGAAATCTTGTACGCCATCAGATGCCCATTTTCTTAAAGAACTCTTCACTGCTTTCGTAATGGTTGACGCGCCCGTTGCGCTCGTCGTCGAGTGAGCGCTCGTAGGCAGACATCTTACGGCGGTTGCTTTTCAGCGTCCAGCCCATCTTTTTTGCTATTGTCTTAAGAAAAGCCGTGTCGGCCTTCGGCACGGTCAGCGTGAACGTGTCGGGAGTAGCTGTTGTTGTTGCTGCTGTTGTCATATCTTTGGATTTATATGGTTCGTCGGGTGCAAAGATACAAAACTTTCTGCAAACCATGTTTGTTTTTAGAGAAAAAATGAAAAACAAAAATGATGCGGAGTGCGGAAAGAAAACTGTGCCTTACAGCACCTGCCCGTCGTATGCCAGCTCCACGCCCTCTGGCAACCGCCTGTTCGCCTCGTTGTGCAGCCCCACGTCGTGACATACATGGGTGAGCAGGGTGCGGCGTGCGCCGATGCGTCGGGCAAAGGCAATGGCATCGTCCACAAGCTGATGGGAGTGGTGAGGCTTGTCGAAGCGCAAGGCGTTGACCAGCAGCGTGTCGACGCCGAGCAACAGGTCGGCCTGGTCGTCGGCGATGCTCTTCATATCGGTGATGTAGGCAAAGGCACCAAAGCGGTAGCCCAGGATGGGCAGCTTGCCGTGCATCACCTCTACAGGCAGGATGTCGATGTCGCCGATGCGCATGGGCTGTCCGGCATGTATCTCGTGCAGTCCTATGGCCGGCACACCGGGATAGCGGTTGGCGGCGAAACAGTAGGGCAGCATCTCCAACATACCCTTGCGGGCCAGCGGGTCGGCGTAGACATCTATCTGTCCGAACTGACAGTAAGGACGGATGTCGTCCATGCCGCCCACATGGTCATAGTGTGAGTGGGTGACGAGGATGCCGTCGATGCGGCGGAAAGGCTGGGGCAGAATCTGCTGGCGGAAGTCGGGACCGGCATCCACGAGGACGCGTGTGCCATCCGTCTCGACCATGATGCTGCAGCGCAAGCGTTTGTCGTGCGGGTCGCTGCTGCGGCACACCTCACACTGACACCCAATGACAGGCACTCCGCACGATGTCCCTGTTCCAAGTATTGTGATTCTCATACAATGTTTACTTCTGGTTTTAACGTGATGCCGAAACGCTGCTGTACATTGTCCTGAATGGCGTGGCACAGCGTCATGATGTCCTGGCCTGTGGCTCCGCCAAGATTGACTAAGACCAAAGCTTGCTTGTGATGCACACCAGCGCGTCCAATGGAACGTCCCTTCCATCCGCACTGGTCGATGAGCCATGCGGCGGGAATCTTTTCGCTGTCTTTATTAATATAATAATGTGGAATCTGCGAGAAAGCAGCTGCCAGCTCTTCATACTTTGCACGGCTGACTACTGGATTCATAAAGAAACTGCCGGCATTGCCCTGCTCGGAAGGGTCGGGCAGCTTGGAGCGTCGTATGTCGATGACAACCTGCCGCAACTGCTGTGGGGTAGGGGAGCTGATGCCCAGGCGCTGGCATTCAGCCCGCAGATGGCCGTATTCCAGATTCAGAACACTCTTGCGGTTTAACTTGTAGCTGACATGAGTGATGAGGAAACGGTCCTTCCACTCATGCTTGAACAGACTGTCGCGATAGCCGTAGTGGCAGTCCGCGTTGGGTATGACAACAGACTGGCCCGTGGTGATGTCCACAGCCCTGATGTCGTGGATGAACTGACAGGCTTCGGCTCCGTATGCACCTATGTTCTGCACGGCTGAGGCTCCCACCTCGCCGGGAATCAGCGAGAGGTTGGCCAAATCGGCAAAGCCTCTGTCAACCGTCCAGGCCACCACATCGTCCCACGTCTCGCCGCTGCCACAGCGCAGCAGGGCACTGCCGTCGGGCTGCTCCATCAGGCTGATGCCGCGGACAGCAGAGTGTACCACCGTACCGTCGAAGTCAGAGGTGGGCAGCAGGTTGCTGCCAGCGCCAACAATCAAGAATCGACTTGCTTCACGGCGCAAGTCCTGAGCCACGCTGACAGCCTCGTCTGTGGTGGCGTATTCCAGATAGCGCCTGCAACTGGCCTCAATGCCAAAAGTATTCTGAATTTTCAACACGCTATGATCAATTTTCAATTCTTACCAGTTTCCATTTCCCACGTTTCTGCTGGAAGGTGAGCACCGTTTCCATGCCGTTGGCGATGCCGCAGATGACGAAGGTCTTCTCTTTTGTCCAGGTGTTCTGTGGCCCATATACAATATTATATATACTGTCGCGGGGCAACTCCGGTGCGAAGGCCTCCCACGAATCAGGCGTGATGAAGCCCTCCATCATGGCAAAGTCGTCATCGGGGTCAGGCCCCGTAAAGGCAATCTCTTTGTTAAGGCTTTTTTGCTGGAAGGCGGAGTCGGTAGCAAAACTGTGATAGAAATGCAGGAACTGAGCGTTGGGGTTGCTCTTCAGTGCCTGATGCTTTATGGCGGTGAGCTGCCATCGGCCCTCATTGCGCAAGAAGAGATACTGCCTGACAGAGTCGGTCTCGAAAAATATCTGCTCCACAACGACGTTGTCTACAGTGGTGTCGCCAGGCAGGTCAAGCTGTTCCTGCGTGTCGAAGATGCGCACATACTGACCCTGTTCCATGAAGAAACGGTCGGTGGTCCAAGAGGAGTCCTCCACCACACTCTTCTTCCCATCGGCATCCGTTACCTCCAGCGGAAACAAGGTGCGCCGCTGCTGAAGGGAGGAGTTGCCGGCATAATAATAGAAGAAGTCGTCGAACAGCTCGTCGGCAGCCTTTGGCAAATCATCGCTCTCATAGCGCTCTGGAAGCGGTTCTTCTTCGTCTTCAACGGTTTCGGCCAGTACGGTAAGGTCCTTCTTTCCGCTTAAGCAGCTGGCCGTCAGCACCAGTAAAAGCAGGGCTGGTATTGTTTTCTTCATTTCAGTGTCTACTCAAATGCTTGATTTTCCGTGCAAAATTACAAATATTTCTGTAATGGGCGAAAAAAAGTGAAAAAAAACTTGCAGGTAAGAAAAAAAATGTCTACCTTTGCACCCGCTTAGATGAACAAGCCGCAGGGAAGAAAGCAGAATGGACCCGTAGCTTAGCTGAATAGAGCGTCAGATTCCGGTTCTGAAGGTCTTGGGTTTGAATCCCAACGGGTTCACAAACAGCAAATAGGAGCATAGCTCAGTTGGTTTAGAGCGCTTCAGTCACATTGAAGAGGTCTTGGGTTCGAGTCCCAATGTTCCTACAAAGACAAAGCATATCATTGACGCAAACAATGATATGCTTTCTTTTTTGAAAAAAAGAATGTGTTTTTCTTGTGTAATCACGGAAAAATAGCTAATTTTGCATCCGATAAACAAGCAGACTTAAATGATTAACAGAGAAATCATACGAATAAAAATTGTTCAGTTAACCTACGCATACTATCAAAACGGTAACAAGAACATTGATACGGCAGAGAAAGAATTGTTTTTCAGCCTCTCCAAGGCTTACGACCTTTACAACCATTTGCTGGCTCTCATAGTGGCCCTGACCAAGGAGTCACGCCGCCGACTGGAGGTGCTGCAAGCCAAGGCACTGCGCGAAGGCACACCCGAGCCTCCGCAGAAGTTTGCATTCAACCGCTTTGCCTTGCAGTTGGAGAACAACAAGCAGCTGATGGAGTTTATGGAGACCCAGAAACGCACTTGGGCCGACGATTTGGAGTTTGTGGGCCGGCTGCTGGAACAGATAGAGCATAGCCAGATATACAGCGATTACTTGAATGGTGAGGACAGCTATGAGGCTGACCGCGAATTGTGGCGCCGTATTTACCGCACACTCATACAGGACAACGCCGACCTCGATCAGCTTTTGGAAGAGCAGAGCCTCTACTGGAATGATGACAAGGAAGTGGTGGACACATTTGTGCTGAAGACCATCAAGCGTTTTGACGAGAAGAAAGGACCGAAGCAGGAACTGCTGCCCGAATACGACTCGGAGGAGGAGAAAGACTATGCCCGCAAACTGTTTCGTGCCACTATCATGAACGCTGACGAGTATCAGCGCTACATGAGCGAGGCTTCCTTCAACTGGGACTTCTCACGACTGGCCTACATGGATGTCATCATCATGCAGATTGCCATAGCCGAAATGCTCACTTTCCCCACCATCCCGCTCAATGTCACTATCAACGAGTTTGTGGAACTGGCTAAAGTGTACTCCACTCCACGCAGCTTCGGCTATATCAATGGTATGCTCGATGCCATTGCGCGCCACCTCATCCGCCAGGGCCGACTAATGAAAAAGCTTGACAAGGCCAAGGACCCAAAAGAATAAATAAGATAAATACATTATAATAGTAAATCTAAAAATGACAAACATCCTTTTACAAGCCCAGCAGGGCGGTGGCGGCATGATGATGCTGCTGATGATGGTGGCCATCTTCGCCATCATGTATTTCTTCATGATTCGTCCTCAGCAGAAACAGCAGAAGGCGATTCGCAACTTCCAGAACCAGTTGGCCGAAGGCATGGAGGTCGTCGTGGGCAGTGGCATCTACGGCACTGTGAAGAGCGTTGACCTGGCAAAAGGCACCGTCGATGTGAAGATAGCCAAGGACACGGTCATCACCGTGGCTAAAGGAGCTGTCTTCCAGAACATGGCCAGCATCCCCATGCAGAAGTAATACTGAGAACGGACATTCACAACGAGAGTCCTTACAAGGCGGATGGCAGACATCTTCAAGAATATCAGGCGTTTCCTGTTCGGCTGGGCCAACAGGGAATTCCTGATATTTCTTTTCTTCCTGCTTGTGGCTGGCGTCTTCTGGATGCTGACCACGCTCAACGAGAGTTATGAGCAGGAACTGAAAGTGCCGGTCAGAATCACCAACATACCCAGTAATGTCGTCATCACTTCGGGCGAGAGCGACACACTGCGTTTCACCGTACAGGATAAGGGCTTCAGTCTCATCACCTATCTCTACGACAAGGAGCACCAGCCCCTCAGTATCGACTATCACCGCTATGCTGGCAGCGATGGCAGGGGTGTCGTGCCGGCCACCGACTTGATGCGGCTGCTTGATGCACGCCTGCCAGCATCGGCAAAGACCACCGCTGTCAAACCAGATACCTATCGCTTTTATTACAACAACGGCGAGAAGAAAACGGTACCCGTCAAACTGAATGTCAGCGTAGAGACCGACATGCTCTATTATATCGCTGACACCGTCATGTCTACTCGCGAGGTGACGGTCTATGCAACTCCCGAAAAGCTGGACAGCATCCATGTGGTGTACACTGAACCTATCAGATATAAGGGCCTGCAGGACTCGCTCTCGGTGACTGCACGCCTGCGCTCCATAGCCGGCGTGAAGATGGTGCCGTCATATATCCATGTCACCTTCCTTACCGACATGCTCACTGAGGTACGTATACCTGGCGTGGAGGTGAAGGGCGTCAACATGCCTCCTGGCAAGGTGCTGCGTACATTTCCTGGAAAGCTTGATGTCATCGTGGTCACTGGCATGAAGAACAGCCAGACGCTCACGGCCGAAGACTTTGAGATAGTAGCTGATTATAATCAGTTCAGCGCTGACTCTACGGCGCAGTGCGACGTCTTTATCCGTCGGCAGCCGGCCAGCATCAAGCGTTTGCAGATAGAGCGTCAGCAGGTGGACTACCTGATAGAGGAAGTGAAAAGTGAGGAGTGATCAGTGATGAGTGGGGAGATGCGGCATGTTGCCATCACAGGAGGAATAGGCAGCGGAAAGAGCTTTGTCTGCAGGTTGCTTGAGTCGAAAGGCATCAAGGTCTACGACTGTGACTCCGCTGCAAAGCGCCTGATGAACACCTCGCCCATACTGCGCCGCCAGCTGACGGAGCTGATAGGTCCCGAGGCTTATGAGACTTTTGAGACTACCGAGTCCCGGAATCTCCCGCCACTCAACAAGGCTGCGGTGGCGCGTTTCCTGTTAGCCTCTGCTGAGAATGCTCAGGCTATCAATGACGTTGTACACCCGGCAGTGGCTGAAGACTTCCTACAAAGTGGTATGCAATGGTTGGAGAGTGCCATCCTCTTCCAGTCAGATTTTCACCGCCGTGTGCCTTTCGATGCTGTCGTCTGCGTCACTGCTCCCGACGAGGTGCGCATCCGCCGCATCATGCTACGCGACAACATCAGCGAGGAGCGGGCTGAACAGTGGCTGCAAAGCCAGTGGCCTCAGGAGGAAATGCTTCGCCGCTCCGACTACGAAATCGTCAATGACGGGCAGCAGCCTTTGCTGCCGCAAATAGAAATAATCATGAAAAACATGAAGCTTTAAACTTCAAAATTAAAAACAATGCAACAGACTATTTTAGCCATCGCCGGCAAGCCCGGCCTCTACAAACTCGTTTCACGTGGTAAGAACAATCTCATCGTCGAAGCTCTCGACGCTACGCATAAGCGTATGCCCGCCTTCGGCACCGACCGTATCACCTCGTTGACCGACATCGCCATGTTTACCGACACCGACGACGTGCCCCTCATGGATGTGCTCGAAAGCCTGAAGACTCTTGAGGAGGGCAAAAAGTGTACGCTCGATGTGAAGAAAGCCAGCAGTGGCGACCTCTTCGAATACTTCGCCAAGGTGTTGCCCACCTTCGACCGTGACCGTGTGCACGGCAGCGACATCAAGAAGCTCATCCAGTGGTATAACATCCTCGTTGAAGCCGGCATTACCGACTTCAGTAATGATAAAGAATAACTGGAGACGATTTTTGTAACTTCCTGTTAATAGGTTTTATACTTATTGTACTGATCCCTAACGGGAAGTTTTTCGTAGCCAAAAGAAACGATTACCCGTTTTTGCGTTAATATATTTAGAAACATTCTATTTATTAACCAAAAACGGGTAATCGTATGAATACAACAGTTTCCGCCATCCGGCATGCAAGTGAGCTTCATAGTTTCTCGATTCTTCGAAACCACGAAGCCCTATATCATTGCCATTTTTAATCATTACCTAACTGGGAAAAAAGGCCCTCTCATGTGAAATATTCTTCTAAAAGGAGTGGTTTTCTCAGATTTTATGTTTACCTTTGCCATGCCATTGATGATTAACGCTTGTCTTTCATTCCATCACTGAGGTGAACGAATAAGCTGATAGGTAAAATCCTGGGCCGCTCGGCACTACCGCATGGCAAGGCAAGAACTTTTTGTCGCTCAGGAACTTATTATGATGGTTAAACTAAAGCGCTGCGAAGTTTAGGTTAGAGAAAAATGGGAACTACGATTGTAAAGTTGCAGAGGAGCCGCTTGGCAAGCCTGCTGATGGCCACATCCCTGCTGACAGTGGGCTCAAGGATGCAGGCTCAGGAGACGGGGAGACAGCCTCAAGACAGAGACTATGTGAAGGACGAAGTTATCGTCAGATTCAAAAATGATGTCATGACGGTGGCCGACGGCAGCCGACGGGTTGCTCCAACACGGAGCGCCATGAACGACGTGCTTCAAGGCATCGGAGTAGGAGAATTCCGCCAGCTGATGCCTCTGACCAGCCAAAGTGAAGCCATGAGCAGGGGGAAGGGTGAACCGCTGGTGCCAGCCTGGCAGACACCACGCAAGCCGATAGACTTGTCGCAGTTGTATGTGATGAAGATTGACACTGCGATGAATTCAGTGACAGAGGCTGTAGAACGGCTTCAGAACTTAGAAGACGTGGTGTATGCCCAGCCCAACTATATCCACATACATGACACCGGAAAACCCGCCACGGCACCACAGCGCCGCGTCTCGGCAGAGGGCATCGACTACGCAACGACCGACCCCTATTTTGCCGACCAGTGGTATCTGACGGCCATCCATATGCCCGAGTTGTGGGAGCAGCCCATCATTCACGAGCGACGCCCTGTGGTTGCTGTCGTCGACACGGGTGTTGACACCTTGCACGTAGACCTGAGGGACAACCTGCTGCCGGGCTGGAATGCTCAAAACGAAACAAACATCGCCTACGACTTTGAGGGTCATGGCACGTCGTGTGCCAGCGTCCTCGCTGCCGTGGGAGGCAATGGCGGCATGGTGGGGGCCAACCCTTTGGCACGCTTGCTGCCTGTAGCCAAAGGGTATGACGATGTGTCAATCATCCGGGCAGTGGACTATGCCGTTGCCCAAGGTGCCGACATCCTCTCGTGTAGTTTCGTCTTTTACAATTTCCGTGAAAACAAAGCGATGCAGGACGTGTTCGCCTTGGCGATGGAGAATGCCATCGTAGTAGCAGGAGCGGGAAACTCGTTTGCCGACATTGCAGAGAATCCCCATTTCCCCGCAAGTCAACCCGGCATCATTGGCGTCATGGCCACAAACGAGGACGGTGACCTCGCCATTTTCAGTAATCATGATCGCGACGGCAGTTATTATTCCGACAACGGCTCGGGCTACAATTATGAGTTGCGTGCCCCTGGTGCCAACATGCTTGTGGCACAAGTTGGCGGCGACTATTTCTTCTCGGAAGGTACCTCGTTTGCCACTCCATTGGTAGCTGGGGCTATATCGCGCCTGCTCATGTGCCGCGACTACAGCAGTCGCGAGGAACTCCTGCGTGCGCTGGTCGAGAGTTGCGGCAGCCATTTCGATGCTATGGCGGCTTACCACTATCAGCAACCACTGAGCGGCACCTTCACACGGAATATTTGCGGGCACGACATCACGTTTGTGAAGACCGGCGAAAACAGTCTGACGATGGGCGATGGTGACCATCCCTGCCTTGAGGGTACCCTGAAAACATTCACCATTCCTGACGCCGTGGCTGGCTATGCAGTGACCGCCATCGCTCCCAACGCATTCAAGGGTGTGACAATAGGCAAACTGACCCTGCCCTACATGCTGCGGGAAATAGGCAGCGGAGCCTTCCACGACAGTCATATTGACACTCTGAATGTCCATGGCCTAAAACGTCAGCCAGCCTGTGCCGACGATGCGTTCTGCGAGTGGCATTTCCAAAACACCTTTATTGCAGCCAATGGCGTGTACTTGGCCGACTGGCTCACCGATGGCGTCTGGAGCAGATTTGCCAAGTGGGATGTTGATTATTTCTATTCCGATATCTGTGGCGCGCAGACCAAGTTCTGCTTTACCGATGCAACACCTCAGACCCTGATATTAGGCCTCAATGGTGAAACTGCCATTCCATTTTCTTTTGAAGGCACCTTTGTCATCCCCGACGAGGTGGCAGGTTTTCAGGTCACCGACGTTGCCGACTATGCCCTCAGCGAATGCCCACAAATGAAGGGTATCGTGCTACCCAGTTGGCTCACCGACATCCCCGAAGGCCTCTGCCGCTGTTGCACGTCGTTGCAGCATGTTGCTATACCCGAGGGCGTGCGCAGCATCGGCATGTATGCGTTCAGTGAGTGTGCTCTGACGGAGATGGTGCTGCCCGCGAGCCTCATCGGTCTGGGCCACAAAGCCTTCGACTCCAACCCGCCCTACGTGATGCAGGTTGCTAATGCCATTCCTATCGACCTCAAGGATGAATACGGCGACGACAGCCAGCCCTTCGGTGATGCCGATTTTCTGAAGGCGTGTACGCTGCGTGTTCCTCAGGGCAGCAAAGCCGTCTACGAAGCCGCACCTGGATGGTGTGAGTTCGGCACTATCGAGGAATACGTCACCAGCGGCGTTCCACAACAATATGCCGGTATGGAAGCCCCCGATGGGCCATGGTATGACATACAGGGACGTCGTGTGAGTGGTCAATCCCTTCGTAAGGGCGTATATATCAGCTCTCACAAGAAGAAACTCATCAAGGAATAGCCCTATGAGCATCAAGACACTCTTTGCCCGCTTTCGTACCTGGCAACGCCAACCGTTCAACTACCGCACGGTGAGTAGCGATGTCCACCACTGCCTGAACTGCGGGTATGACTACACCGGCAACTTCTGCTCGCGCTGCGGACAGGAGGCCGGAACAGGAAGACTCGACTGGCATGTCATTTGGGATGGGCTCCTCGATGTGTTCGACGTCGAGAAGCGCTCACTGCCCCTTACTATCTGGCATCTTCTCTTCCGCCCCGGCTACCTCATCAGCGACTATCTCGACGGACGCCGCCGCAACTGCTATCCGCCCATATTGCTGATATTCATGCTGTCCATCGCCTTTACCTTTGTCGATGAATTGAATAGCGGCAACAGCCCAGAAAATGTTCAACAGAAGGCCACGAGCGTGACTGAAGCCTTCTCACATTTAGGAAGCGTGGCGTGGTATTTCCTCATCAACTGCTTGTTCCTCATCTTTCCCACGTGGCTTCTCTTCCGTCATTCACCGCGCCACACGCGCCACACGCTCTCTGAAGGTTTCTACATTCAAATGTTCATCGGCTCACAGATGATCATGCTCAACATGCTGGTCTTCGTTCTGCCCTTCAACATCGTTATGGTACTTTTGTTGCTTCTCTTCCTGTTCAGCTATGCACCTGTCTTCGGCTATGGAATATGGGGCACCGTGTGGCGTTCGGCCGCCTGCATGTTTGCGGCCGTCGTCGTACCCCAAGCAATAATGATATGCATCGATTTGGCCTTGGGCAACATGGTCATAGACGCATTTACCAGAGAACGCCTTATCATGTCAGTGGGCGCCATCTTGGCGGTGGTCATAGGATATTATATTGGGCAACATACCGAGCATCGCCGCAAGGTACAATCCCCTGTCTCATAGAAATCTGCTGCCCCTTATGAAGAAACGACGCTACCTTTCGTACTTGAAACTTGAGCCACCCACGAACTCGCGCATGATGCTTGTGGGTGGTATTTCTTTGTCGCTGACGGGCAGGAAGAAATGGAGAAATTTCAGCAGACGGTGGGCTTCGCCATACTCTGGACAGTTTCTGGGAATGGCTGAAAGGATAATCTCAGCATGAGGGCGCAGCACAGCGAATTCGATGTTCAGTGCCGAGTTAAACATCACGTCGGCAGTCTCCTGGAAGGGGAAAATCCATTTGTCTTCAGCCTCGCATACGTTCTTCCACTGACTGATAGTCTCGCGGGCCGTAAATGCACCCTTGTTGTAGTCGCGGATGATGCGGCGCAGCAAGCGGTTGTCGCGCACCGGTATCCAGTTGTGGTCGTCAAGTGAGATGCTGGTGAGTGCAGAGATATAAATTTTGAACTTCGCCTCGTCGGCAATATTCTTCGTCAGCAAGGGGTTCAGGGCATGAATGCCTTCCATGATGAGCACGGCGTCACGCTGCAATTTCAGCCTTTTGCCGTTATATTCGCGCTTGCCAGTGGCGAAATTGTACTCGGGCACCTCCACCGTCTCGCCCTGCATGAGGCGCGTGAGATGCTCCTCCAATAACTTGTAGTCCACAGCTTCGATGTTGTCGAAGTCATAGTCGCCGTTGGGCAGTTTTGGGGTGTCCACGCGGTTGACGAAATAGTCGTCGGTGGAAAACGCCATTGGCCGCAAGCCGCAGGCTAAGAGTTGCACACCGAGGCGCTTGCAGAACGTCGTCTTTCCCGACGATGACGGGCCGGTGATGAGCACCAATTTAGGTTTCTTCTGTGCTATCTCCTCAGCTATCTGCACGATTTTCTTTTCCTGTAGCGCCTCGCTGACCTGGATAAGCTCTGAGGCATAGCCTTTGAGAATGGCTTTGTTGACGTCGCCAGCATTGGATAGTCGCATGATGATGTCCCACCGCGTCTTTTCAGAAAACATGCTGAAGGTCTTGGGCATATCAACATATTCGGCCAGGCGCGACGGGTCGTTCCAGTCGGGCACGCGGAGCAGCATACCGTCCTGATAACGCTGCAGGTCCCAAACCTTCAGATAGCCGGCAGACGGCACTAACGGACCGTAATAGTAGTCGGCGGTGTCGCCCAGCGTGTAGTAGTCGCTGTAAATCTGGCCGCTGGTCTCTAAAAGCTTCACCTTGTCCGAGAAACCACGCTCGGCAAAGATACGGATGGTCTCCTCGGTCGTAGCCTCATTGCGTCGGAAGGGCATGTCAAGGTCTACTATCTCTTTCATTCTCACTTTCAGCCGCTCCACATCGTCATCGGTAACAGCTCCCGCAGGGGCCTTTTTCTTGAAGTTGCAGTAATAGCCTCTCGACAAAGAGTGCTCGATGAACAGCTTCGACCCGGGGAAGAGATCCTGTGTGGCCTTGTAGAGCACAAAGGATAGCGACCGCACATAGACGCGGTGGCCCGAGCCTTCACGGGCATCGAGGAACTCAACGTCACGGTTTTGGAAGAGTCTGAACTTCAGACCTTGCGACACGTTGTTCACTTTGGCTGAGACTACTGGGTAGGGCAGGTGAATGTCTTGGGCAAACTCCTGATAGACGTCGAGCAGTGAGCTACCTTCAGGGAAACTCTTCGTCACGTTGTTGTTCTTGCAGCGTATCTGTAGCATTTTTATGGGGAGTTAAATGGGAAGTTAAAGTGGGAGTTAAATGGGAAGTTAAATTGGGAGTTAAATGGGAAGTTAAAGTGGAAGATGAAAGGGGAGCTGAGTAATGTCCACTTTAACTCCCTTTTTAACTTCATCTTTTACTCCCTTTTTAACTTCAAAATTAAGTGATTCATTTCTCCACGAGGATGCGGGCATCGACGGCTATGACGTCCTGTTCGTCGGCCAGCAGGGGGTTGATGTCCATTTCCTTGATTTCGGTGGCGAAGCGGAGTAGGGTAGAGAGGCGGACGATGATCTCGGCATACTTGCGCTCGTTGATGCCCTTCTGCCCGCGTGTGCCCTTCAGTATCTTATAGCCGCGCAGGGAGCGAATCATCGAGTAGGCTTCCTCATAGCTGAGAGGTGCCAGGCCCGACGAGACATCCTTGAGCACCTCGACGAAGATACCGCCCAGACCGCAGAGGACAACGTGTCCAAACCTCGGTTCGTATTTGGCACCGATGAAGAGCTCGGTGCCGCGTATCATCTTCTGCACCATGACAGCCGTAGCATCGGGAATCTGCATCATCCGGTCGAACTCGGCACTGAGCACCTCCTTTGAGCGAATGTTCAGCGCCACGCCGCCCACGTCGCTTTTGTGAACGGGGCCTACTACTTTTGCCACTACGGGGAAGCCCGTCTTTTCGGCAAAGGCCAGCACCTCGTCTTTCTTGTCGCTGACAAACTCTGGCACCGTGGGGATGCCGGCGCTCTTCAGCAAATCATGCACAAGAGATGGTGCAATGTAGCCGTTCTCCGTGATGCTGTCGATGATGCGCCGTATCTGGGGCACATCCACTCCGTTCACCACCACGTTTTGGTCGGCAGGTGCGGGAGTCTTCATAATCTGTGTCAACGCCGTGGCCAATGTCACCTCGTCGCTGAAGTTCACGTGGCCGCGCTTCAGAAACTCCTGCACCTCGGGGCCGGCGGTGCTGACGCTTGGCAGGATGGGGAAGATGGGCTTGCTGCACTCGCGTATCTTCTTGTCGAGCACATCGTAGACCTCGTAAATCTTCACTAAGCCGGGTGTGCCGAAGATGACCATGATGGCGTCGATGCCCTCAGCTTGTTCGCAATAGTCGATGGCTACGCCTAAATGCTCAGCCCCGCCTGTCGCCAAGATGTCGATGGGGTTGGCCACACTGCTGCCTGGCAACAGCTTTGTCTTCAGTTCGTTGGCAACGGCTTCCGGGAATGGCGGCACCATCATGTTTCCCTTCGACAGGGCATCGGTGAGCATGACGCCGGGGCCGCCGGCATGGGTGACGATGGCGAAGTTCTTGCCTGTGAAGCGAGGCAGCGTGAAGATGCAGCCCACCGTTGTCAACTCTTCGCGCCCGAAGCAGCGCACGATGCCGGCTTTGCGGAAGAGTGCTTCCACGGCACTGTCGGACGAAGCAATGGCACCTGTGTGGCTGCTGGCTGCCCTACTGCCTGCCTGCGATGTGCCTGCCTTGATGGCGGCGATGCGGCAGCCCTTGCGGATGAGGCTGGTGGCGTGGAAAAGCAGCTTGTCGGGGTCGGCGATGTTCTCGATGTAGAGCAGCTTCACCATCGAATCGTGCTCGGCATCGAAGTGTTCGTCCATGTATTCCAGCACACTCTCAATGCCTATCTGCTTGCCGTTGCCCACGCTCCACACGCTGTTGAACTGCAGGCCCTTCGTCACGGCGCTTTCCAGAATGAAAACAGCCGTTGCTCCCGAACCGCTGATGAAGTCGACGCCACGCGGGTTGAGCTGAGGAATGGGCTTGGTGAACACGGAGTGATGCCATCGGGTGAGCAATCCGATGCAGTTGGGACCTATCAGAGCGCACCCGTACTGCTCGCAGATGTCGAGGATGCGCTGCTCGAGCATGGCTCCCTCGTGCGTCTCCTCGCTGAAGCCTGCAGATATAATAATGAATGCGCGTACATTTTTATCTTTTGCCAACAGCTCGACGTAGTCGGGACAGAACCGGGCCGCCACCACGAGGATGGCCAAGTCGGTAGGGGGCAGCTCGCGGGCATCGTGAAACGCCTTGATGCCCTGCACCTCGTCCTCCTTGGGGTTCACCACGCGCAGCACGCCGCTATAGCCGCCGCTCATCAGGTTGCGCACCACGGCGCCGCCAGGTTTGTGCACATTGTTCGAGCCGCCGATGACGACGATGCTCTCAGGCTCCAGTAGTTGTTTGTTTATCATAGTTGTTAGGTCTTGGTCTTGTCTGATCTATTTGATTTCAATGTCGCGTTTCACGTTATTGCGTATCTTGGTGAGATAGCCCTTCATCCCCTCTCCGTCCTTGTGGTCGATAATCTCCAGCAGTTCCTTCAGCTCAGTGCGTATCTGGCTCACTTGGTCGTGGGTGTAGGGGTTGAAGAGTATTTCCTGCAAGAGATAGTCATCCTCGTTCAGCACACCCTTGGCTATGCGCATGTGGCGCTTGAAGGTGGTGCCCGGCGCATCCTGATGTTTCATCACGGCAGCGAAGACGAAGGTCGAGACGAAGGGAATAGACAGCGAGTAGGCCACCGTCTTGTCATGCTCCTCAAAGGTGTACTCGTAGATGTTCAGTCCCAGTTTCTGGTAGAGGTCCTTGAAGAAGATGCGTCCCATGTAGTCGCCCTCGCTGATGATAATGGCGTTCTCCTCAGAGAGTTGCTGCAGGTTGGCGAAGGTGGGACCGAACATGGGGTGCGTAGAGACGTAGCGCATGCCTGCCTGTTCGTAAAACTCCTTCAGGTCGGTCTTTACTGAGGCGATGTCGCTGATGATGCACTCCTTGGGCAGATGGGGTATGACCTCCTTAAATACGGGAATGGTGTACTTCAGCGTCACGGCGTTAATCAGCAACTCCGGCTTGAACCCCTCAATCTCTTCATAGGATGTAAACCGCTGACAGTTGTAGGTGAAACGCATCCGCTTGGGGTCGCGCTCAAACACTGCCACTTCGTGGTCGAAACTCAGCAGGTCGATGAAGAAGCTTCCCATCTTGCCTGCTCCTAAAACCAATATTTTCATTTTTCTATGCTGTTATTACTTCCACCTGTCCCTTGTAATCAAGGATATGGCCTTGCGCACCTCGTCGCTGATGGCGGGAATGTTATGCTGGCGCTCGTAGGCCTCCAGGTCTTCGAGGGGCATGTGTAAGTAGTTTCTTGTGCTGTTCAGAGCGTTAATATCCTTGCACTTCTGTTTGAACTCGTCCTCAGTCATGTAGCCGTGGTCGGTGGCCCCCTTCACATCGGCAAGCACGCCGTTGAGGTCGGTCAGGCCGATGAGCACGCCGTTGCCGTCCATCACGCTGGCCAGCGCGATGCCCTTGCCCTCTTTATCCACCACTTGAATCTTTTGTGCCTGCACCTTCATCGTTCCGCAAATAGCGAGGATGACGGTGAGCCAAATATCTGAAACTATTCTCTTCATGCTGACATTGTATTGGTTTGCGGCTACAAAGGTAAGCATAAGCGAGCAAAATGCAAAGGAAAAAAGATTTTTTCTTTGCACTTTCCGTTGAAAAACGCCTTTATGTCCGCTTGCCTACTTTCCTACTTTCTGCGTTTCTCGATGTGAAAAAGTGAGTGTTTGTAACTCATTCTGTTTTATTGTTTTTAAAAAGTCCGTAAAAAACCGAAGTTTCCAGCCGAGAAACCTTTGGTTTCCTGCCGAGAAACCGATGGTTTCTCGGCAGGAAACTTTTAAAACCCATGTTAGCTTGAAGCTGCAGGATTCTCACCACGGATTTTCTTCAGACAAAAATTATGAAAGGATGCAAAACCTTGCGCTATCTATGTGAGTTGATACCGCGAAGCGGCCTGAGAAAAAACCAATAAAAACAAGAAAAACAATTTGTGACAACAGCTATCGTCTTGACCGGGCAATAAGTCCCGAAGGTACGACAGAAGCCGATGGAATGATACATGTGGGGAAAAAGCATTCCCGCTCCTGAATACCGTTACTCAGAAGCGGGAATGGCGTTATTTAGAAATGAAACCAGCGGTGTTTCCAAACGGAAACAGCCTACTTAGCAGCGGGAGTGCTGTGTTCACCCGCTGTTACTTGTTGATAATCTCTATCTGCTGGCGTACACTTTCCTCATGGATGCTCTCGAAGACATGAGCCACGAACTCAGGCCCCATGCCGCAGAGGGCACCCTGGGCACCGCGCTTGCTCAGAATCTCGTTGTAGCGCGAGGCTTGCAGCACCGTCATATTGTGCTCCTTCTTGTACTGGCCAATCTCACGGCACACGCGCATACGCTTGGCCAGCAGATCCATCAGCTGGTTGTCCAGCTCGTCTATCTGCTTGCGCAGTTCGTGGATGCCCTCGGTGGTAGTGTTTTCGTCGCGGATAACGAGGAGCGAGAGAATATAGTCGAGCACGTCGGGCGTCACCTGCTGTGCGGCGTCGCTCCACGCCTTGTCGGGATCGCAGTGGCTCTCCACGATGAGACCGTCGAAGCCCAGGTCCATGGCTTGCTGGCAGAGGGGCGCTATGAGTTCGCGGCGTCCGCCGATATGGCTGGGGTCGCTGATGATGGGCAGGTCGGGAATGCGGCGGCGCAGCTCGATGGGAATCTGCCACATCGGCAGGTTGCGGTAGATCTTCTTGTCGTAGGAAGAGAAACCGCGGTGGATGGCTCCGAGGCGTTTCACACCGGCTTGGTTCAAGCGCTCCATAGCACCTATCCACAGCTCAAGGTCGGGATTGACAGGATTTTTCACGAAGACGGGGAGGTCAACGCCCTGCAAGGCATCGGCCAACGCCTGCATGGCGAAGGGATTGGCCGAGGTGCGGGCACCCACCCAGAGGATGTCGATGTCGTACTTCAGCGCCAGCTCCACATGCTCGGGAGTAGCCACCTCAGTGGCAACAAGCATCTTCGTCTCTTCTTTGACGCGCTTCATCCAGGGAAGAGCTTTCTCACCATTGCCTTCGAAGCCACCGGGCTTGGTGCGCGGCTTCCACACACCGGCGCGGAAGTTGTGGCAGCCTTTCATGGCCAGCTCACGGGCGGTTCTCATCACTTGTTCCTCGGTCTCGGCCGAGCAGGGGCCTGCAATAACAAACGGGCGCTCATTGTCGCTCGGCAGGTTGAGCGGTTGCAAATCTAATTCCATAATTATATCTTTTTCAATATTGTCTTTAAATCCAAAACTAACGAAAGTTGAATTATATCGTTTTTTTGATTCTTTCCAATGCCTGTTCTATCTTCTCCTCCTTGGCACAGAGGGAGATGCGGATGTAGCGCTCGCCGTTGGAGCCGAAGATGAAGCCGGGCGTAATGAAGACACGAGCCTCGTGGAGGACGCGCTCGGTGAGGTCTTCTACATTATTATATATATCAGGGATGCGCCCCCAGAGGAACATGCCCACCTGCTGCTTGTCGTAAGTGCAGCCCAGCACATCCATGATCTGCTCGGCATAGTGGCGACGGCGGGCGTAGGTCTCAATGTTCGCCATGCGGTGCCACTCGTCGCTGTTGTTGTATGCCTCGGCTGCGGCCAGCTGGATGCCGCGGAACGTGCCGCTCTCGATGTTCGACTGCACCTTCAGTATCCATGTGATGAACTCGGCATTGGTGGCACAGAGGCCGACACGCCATCCAGGCATGTTATGGCTCTTCGACATCGAGTTGAACTCTATGCAGCAGTCCTTGGCTCCCGGCACCTGTAGCAGCGACAGGGGCTTCTCGTTGAGGATGAAGCTGTAGGGGTTGTCGTTCACCACGACGATGTTGTTTTGGCGAGCGAAACTCACCAAGCGCTCGTAGGTCTCCATACGTGCAGGGGCGCCGGTGGGCATGTTGGGATAGTTGGTCCACATCAGCTTCACATGCTTCAGGTCCATCTTCTCCAGCTCGTCGAAGTCGGGCTGCCAGCCGTTCTCAGGCCTGAGGTTGTAGTTGACAATCTTTGCACCGAGTATCTTGCTCAGCGAGGTATAGGTGGGATAGCCGGGGTTGGGCACCAGCACCTCGTCGCCGGGGTTGACGAAGGCCAGAGTGACGTGCAGGATGCCTTCCTTCGAGCCGATGAGCGGCAGCACCTCCTTCGCCGGGTCGAGGTCTACGCCATAGAAACGCTTGTAGAAGCCTGTCATGGCCTGGCGAAGCTCCGGCGTGCCCATCGTGGGCTGATAGCCGTGTGCGTTGGGCTGCCGTGCCACCTCGCACAGCTTCTCTATGGTCTGCTCCGAAGGTGGCATGTCGGGACTGCCGATGGCCAGTGAGATAATGTCTTTGCCCTCAGCGTTCAGCCGGGCCACCTCCTTCAGCTTGCGGCTGAAGTAATACTCGCTCACCGAGTTGAGTCTTTCTGCTGGTTGTATCATAATGCTTCAATCTTGTTTACATTTCTTATTAAATAAAAACCCCGCTTTCACTGTCTTGTGAAGCGGGGCGTTATGAGTCATTCTCTCTTCTTGCTGCCACGACCATTCGCTTCACAATCATATTGTAAAGTAATAATAGCCGTAGAAGTAGGAACTGGTGTGTGTCATTTTGTTACTTTTCATGCGTTTCGGCTGCAAAAGTACAACTATTTTTCGTAACCGCCAAACATTTTGTCATCTTTTTTTGCTACAATGTCTCTTCCCCCAAAAATATATCTCCTCAGCAGCCCGCATGGTCGTGTGGTGCACGTATTCGTGCACGCCCACCAACAGAAAAAGCTAAAGAACCCTCAAAAAAAACTGCGTCACTGTTTCGCTTTTTGCTCGCTTATTTGTACCTTTGCCACCGATATGAAGAAAATGTTACTGCTTGCACTTTTGCTGCATGTCTTTGGAGCTCAGGCTCAGAGTGTTCGTGAAACCATCCGCTTGGACAAGGGATGGAAGTTTGCCATGGGTCATGCCGCCGACCCGAAAAAGGATTTCGGCTGTGGCACGGAGTATTTCAACTATCTGACGAAGGCCAACTCTATTCATAACGAGGGACCCTACGCTCAGAAGTTCGACGACAGCGGCTGGCAGGAAGTGCAGATACCCCACGACTGGGTGACCACTCTGCCCTATGCCGGCAACGCCAGCCATTCGCACGGCTATAAGACCGTAGGCTGGAAATATCCGGAGCACAGCGTGGGGTGGTATAGGAAAAAGATAACGATAGAGCCATCGGGCGATGGCAACGAGCTGCCCTGCAGGTATTATCTGCAGTTCGACGGCATCTTCCGCAATGCTCGTGTCTGGTTCAACGGCTTCTACATGGGAACGGAGCCCAGCGGATATGCCACACAGGTGTATGACGTGACGGAGTATGTGAACTACGGCGGAGAGAATCTCATCTGTGTGCGTGCCGATGCAACGCTGGAAGAGGGATGGTTCTACGAGGGAGCCGGCATCTACCGCGATGTATGGCTCGTCAAGACAGCTGCCGTCAGCGTAGCACCCTTCGGTACCTTCGTCTATGCCGACCTGAAGCAGCCTTACGACCAGGCTACCATTCATGTGGAGACGGAGGTGAGCAACCACTCGCTGACCACCCAACAATGTGAAGTGAGTCACAGCCTGCTCGATGCCGACGGAAAGGAGGTTGCCAAGTCAGCACCCTCAACACTCACTCTGAAGGCGAAGCAAACTATTCACTCTTCACTTTTCACTCTTCACTTAAACCATCCTCACCTCTGGAGCACTGCCGATCCCTATCTATATCAGGTGGTGACGACGGTGAAGGTCGCTGGCAAGGTGACCGATGTCTATACCACCACTACCGGCCTTCGCGACATCGCCTTCGACAGCGAGCGGGGCTTCCTGCTCAACGGCGAGCCGCTGAAGCTGAAGGGCGTCAACATGCACCAGGATCATGCCGGAGTGGGGGCTGCCATCCCCGATGCTCTGCAGGCATGGCGCATCAGGCAGCTGAAGGCCATGGGGTGCAACGCTTACCGAGCCTCTCACAATCCCATGACGCCGGCACTCCTCGACATCTGCGACCGCGAAGGCATCTTCGTCATCGACGAGAACCGCCTGATGGGCATCAACGAAGAACATCTGCGACTCCTGGAACGTATGATCAAGCGTGACCGCAACCATCCCTGCATCATCCTCTGGAGCGACGGCAACGAGGAGTGGGGGCTCGAGAACACCGTCCAAGGCAAGCGGGTGGCTGAGGCCATGCGTCAGTACACCCGGCTCTACGACCCGACGCGGCCCAGCACAGTGGCCAATGCGGGGGGCGGCGAGCTGATCAAAGGGCTCGACGTGGTGGGGTTCAACTATATCGTGCAGAATGATGTGGACAACCGAAAGAAGGCCAACCCATCGTGGAAGATAGTTGGCACCGAGGAGACTACAGGATGCGGCACTCGCGGCTGCTACTTCAACACGCCGGAATACCCGGGACGGATGGTCAGCTTAAACCGCACCATGGAGCAGAACTATGAGAACATCATAGAGCGCGGATGGAAGTTCTACGACGAGCGGCCATGGGCGGCGGGACTGTTCTACTGGACGGGATTCGACTATCGCGGTGAGCCCAATCCGCTCGGCTTTCCTGCCCACGACTCCGAGTTCGGCATCCTCGACTACTGCGGATTCCCGAAGGACGAGGCTTTCTACCTGAAGGCGTGGTGGACTGACGAGCCTGTGCTGCACGTCTTCCCGCACTGGAATCTGCAAGGGCATGAGGGCGAGGAGATAGCGCTATGGGTCTACAGCAACTGCGACGAGGTGGAGCTGACCGTCAACGGTAAAAAGCTTGGCCGCCAGCCGATGCCGAAGAACGGACACCTGACGTGGAAGGCGGTCTATCAGCCGGGAAAGGTCGTGGCAACAGGCTACAAGGGTGGCAAGCGCATCATGACTGAGACCATTGCTACCACAGGATCTGCGGCCAAAACGATGCTGAAAGCCGACCGCGAGTGCATTGCGGCCGATGGTCGGGACCTGGCTGTCATCACCGTGGAGGTGCAGGATGCCAAGGGGCGGCGGGTGCCTGATGCCTGCCCGATGCTGTCATTCCAGTTAGAGGGCGAAGCGCACATCCTGGGTGTTGGCAACGGTGACCCGATGTATCTGGGCGACGACCATCCCAAGGGCAATGACTGCAGGCAGTTCGCTGTTCCTGCTTTCAACGGCTTGGCGCAAGTGCTGGTGCAGAGCTCCGGCAGTCCGTCAACAGTCACGCTCAGGTGTCTCGCCGAGGGTCTAAGTACAGGAATCGTCACCATCACTGCAAAGTAAGTGCTCCGTCCCTCGGTTGAGTGGTGCACGTATTCGTGCATGCCCCTCCCCCTTCCCTCCCGGTCGAGTGGTGCACGTATTCGTGCACGCCCACCTCGCCCACAAAAAAATATCTGAAAACATTTTTCGTTTTTTCCTCACTTCTTCGTACCTTTGCAGCCGATTATGAAAGAATTTGTTATATCAGAAGCAAAAGCCGAGACTGCTCTCCTGGTGGCTCTCATCACTCCTCAGCAGGACGAGGCTAAGACAAAGGAATATCTTGACGAGCTGGAGTTCCTGGCCGAGACAGCTGGAGCCCGCACCATCCGCCGCTTCACCCAGCGGGCCAACGGCCCCAGCCAGGTGACCTACGTAGGCAGCGGCAAACTCCAGGAGATACGTCAGTACATCAAGGACTGCGAGGACCGCTACGACCACTGGGACGGTGAGGGCGACGAGCCGGAACAGGTGGGAATGGTCATCTTCGACGATGAGCTCAGCGCCAAGCAGCTGCGCAACATTGAGAAGGAGCTGGGCGTGAAGATTCTCGACCGTACATCGCTCATACTCGACATCTTTGCCATGCGCGCACAGACGGCGGAGGCAAAGGCACAGGTGGAGCTGGCGCAGCACCGCTACATGCTGCCACGCCTGCAGCGCCTGTGGACGCACCTGGAGCGTCAGGGCGGCGGCTCAGGCGGCGGAGGCGGCAAGGGCACAGTGGGATTGCGAGGACCGGGAGAGACGCAGCTGGAGATGGACCGGCGCATCATCCTCCACCGCATCACCTTGCTGAAGCAGCGTCTGGCAGAAATCGACCAGCAGAAGACCACGCAGCGGAAGAACCGTGGCCGCCTTATCCGTGTCGCTCTGGTGGGCTATACCAACGTAGGGAAGTCAACGCTCATGAACCTCCTCTCGAAAAGCGATGTCTTCGCAGAGAACAAGCTCTTCGCCACCCTCGACACCACCGTCCGAAAGGTAACCATCGAGAACCTGCCGTTCCTACTGGCCGACACCGTGGGCTTCATCCGCAAGCTGCCCTCCGACCTCGTGGAGTCGTTCAAGTCAACGCTCGACGAGGTGCGCGAGGCCGACCTCTTGGTCCATGTCGTAGACATCAGCCACCCAGACTTCGAGGAGCAAATAAAGGTAGTGGAAAAGACGCTGGCCGACTTGGGATGCGCCGAGACACCGTCAATGATTGTCTTCAACAAGATCGATGCCTACCACTGGACACCGCAGGACGACGACGACCTGACGGAGCCGACAAAGGAGAACATCTCGCTCGATGAGCTGAAACAGACATGGATGGCAAAGATACAGTCGCCCGACTTTAAGTCAACAAGCGACTGCATCTTCATTTCTGCACGGCAGAAAAACAATATTGAGGAACTTCGCGCGTTATTATATAGTAAGGTACGCGAACTGCATGTCCAGAAGTATCCCTACAACGACTTCTTGTACAACATCGACGATTGAACCAAACACAACACATACACTTATGAGAGACTACCGACAACTGACACAGGACGAAATCCTGGTGCTCGAGCAGAATGTCTGCTGGGCTGAGGACTGGAAAAGAGTAATGGTGGACGAGGAATTCCGGCCCTACAACTTCCACCGGGTGATGTTCTATGGCGACATACGCCTCGGACGGTTCGAGAAAAAGATAGAAGTGGCAAAGGGCTTCTTCAAGCACTCGGGCATCAACGACGCAACGCTCCGCAATGTCACAGTGGGCAACGACTGCCTCATAGAGAAGGTGGGCAACTTCATCAACAACTACACCATCGGCGACGACTGCTACATCTCTAACATCTCCACGCTGGAGACGCTCGAGGGGGCAAGCTACGGCGCTGGCTCTACCATCAGCGTGCTCAACGAGATGGGCGACGGCAACGTCACGCTCTTCCGAGAGCTGAACTCGCAGCTGGCGGCTTTCATGGTCAAGCACCACACGGACAAGGCGCTCATGAACCAGCTCAAGCAGCTCATCGACGACGAAGTGCGCCTGTCAACACCCGAGCGTGGCATCATCGGAAACCGAGTGAAAATCATTAACACAAAGGACATCACCAACACAGTCATCAAGGGCGACTGCGAGATAAGCGGATGCGCACGCCTCAACGAGTGCACCATCCTCAGCAGCGAGGACGCATCGGTCTTCATCGGAACAGGGGTCATCTGCGAGAACTCCATCATCTGCGACGGATGCTCCATCAACAACAGCGTGAAGATGCAGGACTGCTTCGTAGGCGAGGCATGCCAAATCACCAACGGATTTACTGCCGAGGCCAGTCTCTTCTTTGCCAACTCCTACATGGCCAACGGCGAAGCATGCGCAGCCTTCTGTGGGCCGTTCTCGGCCAGTCACCACAAGTCGAGCCTACTCATCGGAGGACAGTTCTCGTTCTACAATGCGGGCTCAAACACCAACTTCTCCAACCATGCCTACAAGATGGGACCGCTACACTACGGCACGCTGGAGCGGGGAACGAAGACGGCATCGGGCAGCTATGTCCTCATGCCGGCCACCATCGGAGCGTTCAGCGTATGCTTCGGCAAACTGATGCACCATCCCGACACGCGATGCCTACCTTTCAGCTATCTCATTGCCTACGGAGAGACGATGTATCTCTCACCGGGACGTAACATCACCACCGTGGGACTCTACCGCGACATCAAGAAATGGCCCAAGCGTGACAAGCGCTCCAAGCAGTCGAAGAAGTCCATCATCAACTTCGACTGGCTCTCACCTTTCACCGTAGGCGAAATCTTGCAGGGCATCAAGATTCTCGAGGCATTGCGGGCAGCATCGGGCGACAATGTCACCACCTACAACTTCCACGAGTATGTCATCAACGCCACATCGCTCCAGAAGGGCCTGAAATACTACGACATCGCCCTGCGCATCTACATGGGCGCAGTCCTCAAGCGTGCACAGAAGGAGGGATTCTTCAGCATGCCGAAGTCGGAGATAGGCAAGGGCCCGTGGGCCGACCTCAGCGGACTGCTGACACCGGAGAGCGAGGAGCAGCGCCTCGTCGACGACATCAAGAACGGTGACATCGAAAACATACAACAGGTTCTCGACCGCTTCGAGGACATCAACAACCACTACAGCGACTACCGCTGGGCATGGAGCTATCAACTCATCCTCGACTATTATCACCTCTCCTCCCTCGACGAGCAGGCTTGTGAGCGCATTCGTGAGGACTATGTCCGTGCCCGTCGTGCCTGGATTGCAGAGATACGCAAGGATGCCGAAAAGGAGTTCCTGATGGGTGACGTCGAGCAGGAGGTCTACGACGATTTCCTCGAGAAGCTCGACCACGAAATCGACTACGAGAACTAATCTCTCTCCGCTTCCTACAAAACCCACAATGCCCACTACGCCCACCACGCCCACAAAAAAACACCCCCCCCAAAAAAAAACAAAAAAAAATGACCACCACCTCTCTCCCCACCCCCATCAACAAAGACCTCGTCGACCGCCTCATTGCCGATCTCGGCGTCAACGACTTTGCCAAGGCCACCATCCGCGAAGTAAAGCAGGTAGCAGCACAGGCCGAGCAGCAGAGCGGCGTAGAGTACATCAAGATGGAGATGGGCATACCCGGCCTCCCCGCCGCACAGGTCGGCGTCGACGCTCAGGTCAAGGCCCTACGCGAAGGCATAGCGCACAGCTACCCCGACATCCAGGGCTACCCCGAGCTCAAGCGACAGGCATCGCGCTTCGTCAAGGCTTTCATCGGCGTTGACATCGCTCCCGAGGGATGCGTCCCGGTATGCGGATCCATGCAGGGCACCTTCGCGTCCTTCCTCACATGCTCACAGGCCGACAAACGCCGAGACACCGTGCTCTTCATCGACCCGGGATTCCCTGTGCAGAAGATGCAGCTGCAGGTGCAGGGGGTCAAATACGTCACCTTCGACGTCTACGACTACCGCGGCGACAAGCTCGGGCCAAAGCTGGAGACCTACCTCGCAAACGGCAACATCTGCGCCATCGTCTACAGCAACCCGAATAACCCCTCATGGGTGTGCCTCACAGAGCAGGAGCTGCAGACCATAGGGGCGCTCGCCACAAAGTACGACGCCATAGTCATGGAAGACCTCGCATACTTCGCCATGGACTTCCGGCAGGATCTCAGCGTACCGTTCCAGCCGCCCTATCAGCCAACGGTGGCACGTTACACCGACAACTACATCCTCCTCATCTCTGGCTCAAAGGCATTCAGCTACGCAGGAGAACGCATCGGAGTGACATGCATCAGCGACCGTCTCTTCCACCGCCACTTCCCCGACCTCGCCGAGCGATACGAGGGACTGCCCTTCGGACTGGTATTCTCTACACGAATGCTCTATGCACTCAGCAGCGGAACAAGCCACTCAGCACAGTATGCCATGGCGGCCATGCTAAAGGCGGCAACCGACGGAGAGTACGACTTCCGCTCAGAGGTGAAGGTCTACGGAGAACGAGCACACCGGCTGAAAGAGATATTCTGCCGGCACCGCTTCTATATCGTCTACGACAAAGACCTCGACCAGCCCATAGCCGACGGATTCTATTTCACCATAGGATACCCGGGAATGACAAGCGGACAGCTCGCACGTGAGCTTATGTACTATGGTGTCTCAGCCATCTGCCTTATCACAACAGGATCACAACAGGAAGGACTGCGCGTATGCACATCGTTCATAAAAGAACACCAGTATGCGCAGCTCGAAGAAAGAATGGCTCTATTCGAAAAGAACAATCCTTAGCAAAGCAACAATAAGCCTCACCGTAGGCTGCCGCCATCAGTAAATCATAGGAAAATCATAAGCGAAAGAGCCGAAAAAATGGTGTCTTATCGAGCCCGATAAGACACCATTTTTTCGACTTGTTGTTTTACAGTATCTGAATGATGCGCTCTGCAGTACGACCGTCCCAACGGTCAGGCAGGCCACAGCGCTTCCATTCACCACGGACCATACGGGACAGTTCAGCAGAGAGACGGACAGGGTCTTCACCAACAAGAACGTTGGAACCAATACTGACGGTCTCCTGGTGCTCGGTGTAGCTGTTCAGAGTGATGCAGGGAACACCGTTGAAAGTGGCTTCCTCAGCCACATTGCCGCTGTCGGTGATGATGCCCTTCGCATGAGAGGTAAGCCAGCCAAACTCTAAATAGGGCAGGGGAGGCAGATAGGTGATAGCAGAGGAGGGACCAACCAAACGGGAGACAATGGATTGGGACTGAGGACGCAAAGGGGCAACGATGGGAAAACCACCGCACGATTCGGTCATAGCAACAAGAAGATGCTGAAGCTTCAACTCATCAGACAATAAAGCCTTGCGGTTGAGGGTGAACACCAGATAACTGGAGGGAGCAAGGGAAAAACCAGAAGGGGGAACAAAACGGGAATGGTTGAAACGTAAGGTGTCCATGAGGATGTTGCCAACCATATAGGTGCCAGCACCGTCAGACTGCTCACGGGTGGCAACACTGTTGCTCTTCACACCGGCAGTGAAAAGGTAGTCGCTGAGGGCATCAATGACAAGGCGGTTCACTTCCTTCGGCATGCTCATGTCAAAGGAACGGGTGCCGGCAACAAGGTGGGCAAGCTTCAAACCGCGCTTCTTCGTCACAATGGCAGCGGCCATAGTGGAGGCAAGGTCGTCGACAACAATGACAACATCGGTGGGGTGATGGTCGAGAAAGGCATCGAAAGAGGACATCACACGGCTGGTGATCTCGTTCAGACGAGTACTGTCAACACCAAGGTACACATCAGGACGAGGCATCTGAAGGTCATCGAAAATGCTGGACTCAAGGGTGGGGTCGTCGGAACAACCGGCATACACTAACAGGTAGCTGGCGTCGGAGGTCTTCTGAATGGCACGGATAAGGGGCGCTACCTTCACAAAGTTAGGACGGGCACCGGCTACAATGGTGATTCTTCTCATAGGATATCAGAAATGAAATGATGAAAGGGGGTCAAAAGGGGAAACAAAGGGAACGCACAGATCAGGAGTTCAGAAGATGGTCAATCTCGTCAAACTGACGGCCAAGGTTGAGGTTCAGATAGATACGGTACAAAGCGGGCCCCCACTTCTTCTTCTCATCGGGCATCAACAGACGGTAGTACTCCATATAGGTGCGGGCCTTCTGGTAATAGGTGCGCTGAAGCTTCTTGTCCTGTAAGGCAGCATGGCTCTCGGCCATATTGACAAAGGCGGTGCCGGCGTTGAAGTAGGGCTCGGCCATGCTGTCGTTCTTGTGGATGAGACGCTCGCTGTAAACAACACTCTCCTGCCAACGCTCCATCCTCAGAAGAACGGATGACTTGGCGAAGAGGAAGATGTCACAGGTGTCGCAGAGCACAAGGGCGTGGTCGCATAGACTGAGGGCGCGGGAGTAATCCTCACGTGCTGTGTAGGCGTCAATGAGACGGGGAAAGAAATAGGTGAAGAAGGGATAACGGCGGAAACCTTCTTCAAGGGTAGACACATAGGCGCTGTCATTGGCCTGCCAACGGTAGGCCTCGGCAATAAACTGAAGGGTGAAGTCGGAGTGAACAGTGTCGGTCATAGCCAACGACTGATAACGAAGGGTCTTCTCGGCGTCTTGAAGCTTGTAACCGCTGTAAGTGGCCCAATAGGCGGCATCGGGCATACGCTTGTCACTCGTCAGGTAGGCATACGAACTGAAGAGAGGCTGAACACCACAGTCGAGATAGGTGCTGAAAAAGGAATAGGCATCACTCCATTTGCCCTTGCGGAGAAAGAAGGTACCGGCGTTGTACAGGTTAGCACGGTAGTGATGGAGCATGGAGGCGTTTTTATGACGGTGCTCAGTGACGACACGGCCTTTCTTGTCGGGACGCATGTCAAGGCTGTCAAGGGTCTCGGCAATAACAAACATGCGCTTGGCAAGGTTGAAAAAGGCGGCGGTGTCTTGGTTCTGCTTCAGATAGAGACGCTCGTTGGCCTGGTCGTACTGACCCTTGACGGATTCTAAAAGAATGGCGTAGATGCGCTCGTCGTCACGGTTGGCAGAGTCCTTGAGCAACTTGCTCATCAGCTGATCGGCCTGAGCATAGTTCTTGTTACGGCTCTTAATAAAAGTCCGTGCCTGCGACAGCTCTTTCTTTTGAGCGGTCGCCAGGCACGGCAACATCATAAGTAAAATGCTGAATGCATAATGCTTAATGCATAATTGCTTGCAGATGAGAATAAGACGTGACATATCTGTTTGTACAATTCAGCATGAAGCATTCAGCATTCAACATTCAACATTGTTGTTTAGATGTCCTTCAAAGAGGGGTCGATAGCCTCCAGCTCGGCCATCTTGTCCTTCAAACCAAGGGAGTAGTAGATGCGGTAGAGGGGATAGGGCCAGCGGGCTTGCTCGTGGTTGGGGTCGAGCTCGCGTGACTTCTCCAGATACTTCTGGGCCTCGCGAAGAACATCCTTCACCTTCTCAGCGTTCTCGTTGCTGATGCGCATGGTCTTCTTGTCGGTCAGCTGGTCGTTGAGAACAATGGCCTTGGAGTTGTAGCAGATGCCGATGTTGAAGACAACAGGGGTCCAAGAGGGGTCAATGTCGGCGGCTTTCTTGAAGGCTTCGATGGCCTCGTCCCAGTGCTCGCTGTTCATCTGAGCCTCACCAAGAAGGGCCCAGGCCATCTTGTTGCCAGAGTTCATCTGGGTCTCTTCCTTCGCCCATGCCATCAGGGCCTCGGAGTCGTTGGCACGGACATAGTAGTCCTGCAGCAGGTTGAAGTAGAGGTCACGGCCGGGGTTGGTCTTGTGGGCTTCCTTCAGACGGGCAAGATAGGCCAAAGAGTCGGCGTGGGTAGTGCTCTTGTCCTTCATCGTGTAGAGGATGAGGTCCATGCAGCCTTCTTCCTTGCCGGGGTAGCTGAGGGCTTTCTCGGCCAAAGCAAGGGCGGTGTCGTAGTCCTTCTCCAGATAGCTCAGATAGGCGGAGTTGTAGGCGGCATCGGCGATAAGGGTATCGGGGGCAAGCTTGGTGTCATCATAGATGGACGAGGCTCCGGTGCCGATGTAGGACTCCCACGACTTGATGGCGCCCTTCATGTTGTGGCTCTGGTAGCACATGGCACCGATGTTGTACATCAGATGGCGCTCGTTGAGGTAACGGGGGGCGTTGTTCTTGCGGTAGGGGTTCTTTATCTTACCCTTCTCGTTGGGCTGCTGCGCATACTTGTCACACTCAGTGGCGGCCTTGAAACCATCAAGGAAAGCAGTGACGGCCTTCATGGTGTCGGCAGGCTGATGAAGAAGCATCTTCTGGTATTCGTCACTGTAGATCTTGTATTGAATGTCATTCATCAGATTCCAAGCTGCGGCCTTGTTGGCGGTAGCAGAGGAAGTGAGAGCAGGAGTAAGCTTTTGAGCGGCCTCAACCAGATTACCGGAGGAGTACAGCTTCTTGGCTTCTTTCACCAGGGCATCCTGGGCAAAGGCGGTGGTGGCAGCTGCTGCCATCATGGCCATCATCAGAATCTTTTTCATGTTGTTGATGTTATTAAAGGGTTAGTGTTATGATTCAGTGTCTTCTGACTCGTCGGAATCAAAGGGGACTGTGGAGTCAGTGGGGGCTTCGGTGACTAAGGGGCTGTCGGTGAGGGTCGGGTCGGTCTCAACGTCCTCAATGGCTTCGGCTTCTTCAGCAAGCTCTTCCTCGGTGGCTTTCTGCACCTTGCACACAGAGGCAATGACGTCGTTCTTCTTGGTGAGGTTGATGAGACGAACGCCTTGGGTGGCGCGGCCCATGACACGTACCTCAGACACGTTCAGGCGAATCAATATGCCGCTCTTGTTGATGATCATCAGGTCGTTCTCGTCGGTAACGACCTTGATGGCTACCAGACGGCCGGTCTTCTCAGTGATATTCAGAGTCTTCACACCCTTGGCTCCGCGAGCGGTCTTACGATAGTCTTCAATGTCGGTGCGCTTTCCGTAGCCGTTCTCCGAGACTACCATGATGGTCTCAGTCTGCGGGTCGTTGACGCAGACCATGCCCACCACCTCGTCGTCGCCGTCGTCGGGACGCATACCGATGACACCGGTGGACACACGGCCCATAGCACGAACCTGGTCTTCGTTGAAGCGAACGGCACGGCCGTTGCGGTTGGCCATGATAATCTCGTTCTTGCCGTTGGTCAGACGGACGCCAACAACCTCGTCGCCTTCGTTGATGAGCAGGGCCTTCACACCGGCGGCACGGACATTCTTATAAGCCTCGAGGCAGGTCTTCTTCACAATGCCTTGCTTGGTGGCAAACAGCACATAATGTGACTTGAGGAACTCTTCGTCGTTGAAGTTCTTGATGCGCAGCACGGCGTTGATGGCGTCATCGGGCTCAATGTTGAGCATGTTCTGAATGGCGCGACCCTTCGAGTTCTTGTCGCCTTCGGGTATCTCGTAGCACTTCTGCCAGTAGCAGCGACCCTTCTGGGTGAAGAACAGCAGTGTGTTGTGCATAGTGGCGGGATAGATGTATTCGGTGAAGTCGTTGTCGCGATGGCGGGCGCCCTTGGTGCCCATGCCGCCGCGGTTCTGGGCGTGGAAGTCGGAGAGGGGGGTGCGCTTGATGTAACCCATGTGTGAAATGGTGATCACAACGGGGTCGTCGGGATAGAAGTCTTCGGCGTTGAACTCGTGGTCGAAGGGGATGATCTCGGTGCGGCGGTCATCGCCGTATTTCTCCTTCACTTCCAACAGGTCGTCCTTCATCACTTGCTTGCAGCGCTCGGGGTTGTCCAGAATCTCCTGAAGGTCGGCAATGAGCTTCATCAGGTCGTCGTACTCCTGGTGCAGCTGCTCAACGCGCAGACCGGTCAGTTGCGACAGGCGCATGTCGACGATGGCCTTCGACTGCAGCTCGTCCAAGTCGAAGCGTGCCTCAAGGTTACGCTGGGCGTCGGTCGGGGTCTTCGAGTTGCGGATGATGTGCACCACCTCGTCAATGTTGTTCACGGCGATGATCAAGCCTTCCAGGATGTGGGCACGCTCCTGCGCTTTCTTCAGGTCGTACTTCGTGCGGCGGATGGTCACCTCATGACGATGGTCGATGAAGTAGCGGATGCACTCCTTCAGCGTCAAGAGCTTCGGACGAAGCTTGCCGTGGGTGCCGGGAATGGGAACCAACGCGATGCTATTGACTGAGAATGAGCTTTGTAGTGCGGTCATCTTGAAGAGTTTGTTCAAGATGACATTGGCGTTGGCATCGCGCTTGCAGTCTACGACGATGCGCATGCCCTGACGGCCTGACTCGTCGTTGACGTTGGCAATGCCTTCCACCTTGTGCTGGTTGGCCAGGTCGGCAATGTACCCCACCAGCTCGGCTTTGTTAACACCGTAGGGCAGCTCGGTAACCACTATCTTGTCGTGCTGCTCACCTGCCTCAATCTCAGCCTTGGCACGCATCACAATGCGGCCGCGACCGGTCTCGTAGGCATCGCGAACACCCTGCAGACCGTAGATGTAGGCACCAGTGGGGAAGTCGGGACCGGGAATGTATTGCATCAGACCGTCGGTGTCGATGTCGGGGTTGTCGATGTAAGCGCAGCAACCGTCAATGACCTCGCCCAGATTGTGTGTCGGCATGTTGGTGGCCATACCGACGGCAATGCCGTTGCCGCCGTTCACTAGCAGGTTGGGAACCTTGGTGGGCATGACGCTGGGCTCCTTCAACGAGTCGTCGAAGTTGGGGTCCATGTCAACGGTGTCCTTGTCAAGGTCGTCCATGATGTGCTCACCCATCTTCGACAGGCGGCACTCGGTGTATCGCATGGCGGCAGGTGAGTCGCCGTCCACAGAGCCGAAGTTGCCCTGGCCGTCAACAAGCATATAGCGCATGTTCCACGCCTGGCCCATACGGACAAGGGCACCATAGACGGAGCTGTCACCGTGGGGGTGGTACTTACCTAACACCTCGCCCACTACGCGCGCGCATTTTTTATAAGGTTGTGTACTCACATTGTTGATGCCCATCATACCGTAAAGGATACGACGGTGCACTGGCTTGAAGCCGTCGCGAACATCAGGAAGGGCACGGGCTACAATCACCGACATGGAATAGTCGATGTAGGAGCTCTTCATCTCCTCCTCGATGTTAATCTTCAGAATTCTGTCGTTGTCAAACGTTTGGTCCATTCTTTATTATGTAAATAGTATCAGTCTTCTGCAAGGGCGAAATGTCCGTAGAGGGCATTTAAAAGGCCATAGGGGCATTTTCGCCCTTTTCGTTGCGACTGCAAAGGTAGTGCTTTTTATTGAAACTCTTGCCGTTTTAAGCAATTTTAATCTATACTTTTGTCATAAAAAGTGAAGTTGACCACAAAAAAAGGGGAAATAATGATGGCAATGGACGTTTTTTAGCTTCTTTCACACACAGAAGTCACGGCAACGGGGAAAAACAAAATAAAAATGCGTTTTTCTTTTGGTTTTCTCACTTCTTTTCGTAACTTTGCACCGCAAACAGCAACGTAAGGATGAAACTCATCATTATGACTAAGTCCACGTTCTTCGTGGAGGAAGACAAGATACTGACCGCCCTCTTCGAGGAAGGAATGGACAACCTGCACCTTTTCAAGCCGTCGGCCGAGCCTGTCTATTCCGAGCGACTGCTGACGTTGCTGGCCGACGATTACTATAAGCGCATCACTGTTCACCATCTTTTTTACCTGCGGGAGGAGTACGGACTGAAGGGCATCCATCTGGAGAACCCTGACGACGCATTGCCCTATGGCTATCGTGGACATGTCAGCCGCACATGTACGGCTCTCTCGCAGTTGAGGGAAGCAAAGAAGAACAGCAAGTACGTGTTCTTAAAGTCTATCTTTGACAGCCATACAAATTCTGCTGACAAACAGGCATTTACCATGGACGAGCTGAAAGAGGCTTCGCGTCACGGACTGATTGATCGCCATGTCTATGCGCTGGGCGGCATCAGTCTTGACAACATTCCTCTGATGGCCGACTTGGGCTTTGGAGGCGTGGTGGTGTGCGGCGACCTGTGGAACCGTTTCAATATCCATCGGGGGCAGGATTTCAAGGCTCTGCTCGCTCACTTCAAAATGCTGCAGAGGGCTGTGGGATGGTGAGAAGGAAGAAGTAAGAAGTGAGAAGTAAGAAGTAAGAAGTAAGAAGTGAGAAGTAAAAAGTGAGAAGTAAAAAGTGAGAGTCATTTGTCTTTAACTCCTTTAACTCCCTTAACTCCTTTAACTCCTTTAACTCCTGAGAATAGTTATAAACAATATATATAATAATGAGTACACAAAACTATATGGTCTTCTCGGGTACTGCCACGAGATACCTGGCAGAGAAAATCTGCCAAAGCCTGGGCTGTCCACTGGGCAAGTTGCAAATCACAAAGTTCTCTGACGGAGAGTTTGCCGTGAGCTATGAGGAAAGCATCCGCGGACGCGACGTGTTCCTGGTGCAGAGCACCTTCCCCAACAGCGACAACCTGATGGAGCTGCTGCTGATGATTGATGCAGCCAAGCGGGCATCGGCGCGCACCATCAACGCTGTCATCCCTTATTTCGGATGGGCACGCCAGGATAGGAAGGACAAGCCTCGCGTCAGCATCGGGGCAAAGCTGGTGGCCGACCTGCTCAGCGTGGCAGGAGTGAACCGTGTCATCACCATGGATCTGCACGCCGACCAGATACAGGGGTTCTTCGACGTCCCCGTCGACCATCTCTATGCATCGGGCGTGATACTGCCCTATCTGCAGAGCCTGAAGCTTGAAGACCTGGTCATCGCATCGCCCGACGTCGGCGGCTCGAAGCGTGCCAACACCTATGCCAAGTACCTGGGCTGTCCGCTCGTGCTCTGCAATAAGACGCGTGCCAGGGCTAATGTGGTGGCTACCATGCAGATCATAGGCGACGTGGAGGGAAAGAACGTGGTCATTGTCGATGACATGGTCGACACGGCTGGCACCATCACCAAGGCAGCCGACCTGATGGTGGCTTCTGGGGCCAAGAGCGTGCGTGCCTGTGCCAGCCATTGCGTGATGAGCGGGCCGGCAAGCGAGAGGGTGCAGGAGTCGGCGCTCACCGAGATAGTCTTCACCGACAGCATCCCCTACACACAGCGCTGCGCCAAGGTGAAGCAGATCAGCGTGGCCGACATGTTTGCAGAGACCATACTCCGGGTCATCAACAACGAGAGCATCAGCGACCAGTATCTGGTGTAATGAAGTGGGAGTTAAAGTGGAAGTTAAAGAGGAAGTAAAAGTGGGAGTTAAATTGGGAGTAAAATTGGGAGTTAAAGAGGAAGTAAAAGTGGGAGTTAAAGAGGAAGTAAAAGTGGGAGTTAAAGAGGAAATAAAAGTGGGAGTTAAAGAGGAAGTAAAAGTGGGAGTAAAAAAGGACATTTGTGTTCTTTCCTTGGTCTTGGCGCTGGCGGTGGCTGCCTGTTCTGAGAAACCGAAAGTGGATGCCAACAACTTCCATCTGGAAGGAACGGTGGAGGGATTGCCCGATGGCAAGAAACTGCTGCTGGTCGATGGCGACGGATTTACTGTCGACACGCTGACGGTGGCGCAAGGGAAGTTCAGCTATGCGGCAAAGACCGACACGGTGAGCTTCTACACCATCTTCGTGATGGACGACCCAGCCAACAACGTCAATTTCTTTACCGAGCCTGGCACGGTGCAGATGAAGCTGTCGGCAACCACGGGGGAGGGAACCATCGGAGGAACGACGGCCAACGATGCCCTGCAGCAGCTGATGCTGGAGACAGCTCCCTACTATGAGAAAATCAACGAGATAGAGGCGCTCGTCAGCAACGACACTACCATGGCCCCGGAGAACGACTGGGCTGTGGCAGAACGCTATCTGCAGCTCTATAACGAGGTGGAGCGAAAGATGAAAGAGGCGGCAGTGAAGAACATCAACAACGAGCTGGGATATATGCTGGCGGTGCGATTCATCGACGAGCAGGAGGATGCCGACCTCCTTGAAGATCTCATTGCCAAGATGCCTGACAACTATCGTCAGCGTAGGCCTGTTGTCAAGCTACTCTCTCTTCTCAACAGCCGAATCAATACCGACGAGGGACAGATCATGCCCGATTTCACACTCCTCACGCCCGACAGCACGCAGCAGAGCATTTTTGCGGAGCTGCGACAGCATGAGGTCAACATCATCGACTTCTGGGCCTCATGGTGTGAGCCATGCCGGGCAGAGATGCCGTTTATGAAGCAGCTATACGCCGATTACAACAAGAAAGGGCTGGGCATCGTGGGTATCTCGCTCGACGACAAAGTGGAAAACTGGCGACAGGCCATCACCGACCTGAAGATGGACTGGCCGCAGTTCTCCGACTTGAAGGGCTGGGGTGCAGCTGCCGCCCGGGCCTTCCGTGTCTCCTCCATTCCCTATCTGGTAGTGGTCGACAGCACCGGCACCATCCTGAAAAAAGGACTGCGCGGAGAAGACCTGCGCCTGTTCGTCTCAGAGCTGCTCGTACCTTAAGCGCAGAAAGTGTCTGAAAAAAACGTGTGCTGTGCGGATGAAGTGACAGAGTTGCGTCGCTATCTATGTGAGTTGTACCGCGAAGCGGCCTGAGAAAAAACCAATAAAAACAAATAAAAACAAGAAAAACATTTTTGGAAAAAGGTTATTGCCTTGCCCGCCGCAGGAACTCCGTGAGGCACTCCCCTCCCTTCAAGGGGAGGGGCAGGGGTGGGGGCTGTAACTTTTTCGCTGCCTCTTCTTCGCTGCCTCTTCTTCGCTGCCTCTTCTTCGCTGTCCCTTCTTCGTTGCCCCTTCTTCGTTGCCCCTTCTTCGCTGCCTCTTCTTCGCTGCCTCTTCTTCGCTTATAAAACATTTCAAATTCAACTTTCGCAAGTTTTGGAGTTAAAGGAGTTAAAGACAATAGCTTTTCTGTGGATTTCAACCATGTGAGAATCCTGCAGTTTCAAGGCAGCATGGGTTTTAAAAGTTTCCTGCCGAGAAACCATCGGTTTCTCGGCAGGAAACCAAAGGTTTCTCGGCAGGAAACTTATTGCATAAAAGCCCCAGATGGCAAAAAGGTACGTGCTGTACGGATGGAGTGACATAGTTATGGCGCTAATTAGGTCAGTTTTTCTGTCGTCCCTTCCAGACTATTTACTGTCTTGCCCGCCGCAGGGACTCCTTGAGGCCCTCCACTTCCTTGTAGGGGAGGGGAGGGCTGTGCATTGAGCTATGCAGCGGACAAGGCGATAGCTATTGTACCAATTTGTTTTTCTTGTTTTTATTGGTTTTTATTGGTTTTTCTAAGTCCGCTTAGCGGAACAAACTGACTTAATTAGCGACGCAACAATGTCACTCCATCCGTACAGCACGCATCTTTTCGGAATGACAATAATATAAAGATTTTTTACCCTAAAAACAGGTCTCCGAAAAAATTCATTCTAGAAAAAATGAGGGTAGCTTCGACACCGTAAAACGTACTTTGTTTTTGTTTCTCACGGACCATCACGGACTCATTCAGACATCAGAAACAAGAGAATTTGCGCACTTTGCGGAAAATGTGCAGCCTTTTAGCGTCATAACTGGCCTGTTTGCAGATTTTTTAAGCTCATTTACACTCAAAAAGAGGCTCCGCAGAAAAATTCCCAGCCTGGGAATTTTTCTGCGGAGCCTAGATTTTTTAGCGGGAAGGCTCGCCACAAATGCCTAAAAACATTAAACGCCTATCAGTCAGCGAAATAGCGAAGACCCCTCATTTTTGCAAAATTTCTGGCCAAATGTGCATTTGGTGAATTCCCATCGATTCTCGTTGTCCTAACTTTTTACTTTTGTAAAGAAAAATGATACAAGCCGGGCAAGTTAAAATGACATGAAATTCACTGACGGTCGGCTACAGTAGTCTGTTGTCTTGAGGAAACACAACAGAGGGCTGGAAGGTCTTGGCCTCCTCGAAGTCCATCAGGGCGTAAGAGATGATGATGACGGTGTCACCCACCTGCACGCGCCTTGCTGCGGCACCGTTGAGACAGATGCAGCCCGAGCCACGCTCGCCCTTGATGATATATGTCTCAAAGCGCTCGCCATTGTTGTTGTCCAGAATCTGCACCTTCTCGCCGGCAATGAGGTTGGCGGCATCCATCAGGTCCTCGTCAATGGTGATGCTGCCCATGTAGTTCAGGTTGGCCTCGGTCACCTGAACACAATGCAGCTTCGACTTCATTACTTCTATCATCATGGCCTTACTCCTTATATTTAATGTGGTCGATGAGACGTATGGGTGTCTTGCCGCAGTAAACGGTGATGCACCCCACGACGTAGGGCGAGTCCTCCCAGTTGGCGATGTCCTGCAGGGTGTTGCCGTCGACGATGGAGAAGTATTCCACGTCTAATCCATCCACAGCATTGATGGTGCTGACAACATAATCGTGGGTCTCGGAAAGCGTATGGCTCTTGGCATACTCCACACTGGCTTTCAGCGCTTGGAAGATAGCAGGTGCTATGGCACGCTCATCGGGAGCCAGCAGCGTGTTGCGGCTTGACTTCGCCAGGCCGTCGGCCTCGCGCACGATGGGGCACTCCACTATCTGCACCGGCAGCTGCAGATGGCGCACCATGGCCTTGATGACGGCTATCTGCTGCCAGTCCTTCTCGCCGAAATAGGCGCGGTCAGGGCGCACGATGTAGAACAGACGGCTCACCACCTGACACACACCGTTGAAATGGCCGGGGCGGTGGGCGCCCTCCATAACGGTAGAGACAGGGGGATACTCAAACTTCCGAGTGTCGGGCGTGGGATACATCTCTTCAACCGATGGGGCCAGCACATAGTCGGCATGGCAATCCTCCAGCAGGCGGCAGTCGGCCTCCAGCGTCCGAGGATAGTGGTTGAGGTCGTTCTTGTCGTTGAACTGGGTGGGGTTGACAAACACCGACACCACCGTGACGTCGTTATCCTTCACAGAGCGGCGAACCAACGAGGCATGTCCCTCGTGGAGCGCTCCCATCGTAGGCACCAGTCCTACGACGCGTCCTGCCTTGCGCTCGTCGAAGAGTGCGTTCTGCAGGTCAACAATCTTTGTAAATACTTTCAATTTCGTTGCGGGTTGAATGTTTGTTGTTGATATGCTCCTATGTTAAAAAGCGGGTGCAAAATAACAACAATTTTTGCAAACAAGGAAAAAAAAGACTAAAAATAAAGCTATAAAATGTCACTTTTTCCTAAAAATACACTTTTTCTGGCCGTTTTCTTCGGTTTTATGTAAAAAAAAGCGTACCTTTGCAAAGGAATTCGAACCATTTACCCGAAAAAAGAGCAATGGCAAAAAAGAAAATCCTGTTTATCAACCAAGAGGTTTCACCCTACATGGCCGACAATCCTCTATCCCTGATGGGCCATCAATTGTCGCGTGCCATGCAGGACTTAGGACACGAGATTCGTACATTCATGCCCAAGTGGGGCGCCATCAACGAGCGACGCGGTCAGCTGCATGAGGTGCAAAGGCTGTCGGGCATGAACCTCATCATCAACGACACCGATCATCCCCTCATCATCAAGGTTGCTTCCATACAGTCATCGCATGTGGCGGTGTATTTCATTGACAACGATGATTATTTCTCCAAACGGCGTCAAGTGGTGGAAGACGACGGCGAGCGTGCCATCTTCTTTGTGCGAGGCGTTCTCGAAACCGTGAAGAAGATGCGCTGGACGCCCGACATCATCCATTGTCAGGGATGGATGAGCGCTACCGTGCCTTTCTATGTGAAGACGGCCTACGCCGACGAGCCGTCGTTTGCTGAGGCCAAGGTGGTGACGTCGCTCTTTGCAGAGAGCAGTCCTGTGGAACTGGGGGAGAAGTTTGTACAGGGCATTGCCTTCCGGGATGCCAAGCCCGAGATGTTGGCGGGCTACCAGAGCCCCTTCAACTTTGAAGAGCTTGGCAAGTTGGCCATTGACTACAGCGATGGGGTCATACAGACAGAAAAGGATATCAGCCCGGTACTCACGAAGTATGCTGCTGAGAAGAACAAGCCATTGCTGCCTTATATGGAGGATTTCGCCAATGCCTACGAGGAATTCTACGAGTTGATATAAGGTAAAAGTGGAATAAAAGATTATAAAAGTTGAAAGGCTAAAATGTTAAAGACATTTCAATACATGGCTGCCGCAGCATTTGCGCTGGTAGCCATTTCTTCATGTAAGGAAGACGAACTGAACATCGGTCAGTCGCTGACCAACGAGAGCGACAAGCTGGCCGTCACTACGGAGATCTTCAACGTCACGACCCGCACCATCATGGCCGACTCTGTGCTGTCGCTCTCAGCCGACTGCTATCTGGGCAGCGTCAGAGACCCGCAGACAGGGGCCGACGTCATCAGCGAGTTCACCACCCAGTTCCATCTCTTGGAGAAGACATCGATAGCAGAGGAAAGCGAGGTGACAAGCCGATACAACGGGCGTGCCGCCGCCGACTCGTGCGACCTCATACTTTACATCTCGTCGCCATTCCGCGATGCCGACAGCCTCACAGCCATGAAGATGCGCGTCAGCGAGATGGCCGTCCCCTTGGAAGAAGGCATCCGCTACTATTCCAATTTCAATCCCATGAGGGCGGGCATGGTGCGCGAGGGCGGCATCAGCAAGAGCCACGTCTTCACCTTTGCCAATCTGGGCGAGCTCGACGGCGTGCGCACAGCCAGCTCCTATCAGGACTGCATCCGCATACCGCTGAATGAACCCTACACCGCCACCGACGGCACCGTCTATAATAACTACGGCACCTATTTGATGCAGCAGTATTACGACCATCCTGAATATTTCCGCAACTCCTTCACCTTCACACACCGACTGTGCCCTGGCTTCTTCTTCCAGATTACCGACGGCATGGGATTCCACGCAAAGGTGAAAGACATAGGCCTGCGAACCTATTACACGGCTAAGTCCGACAATAAAGAAGTGACGGGGCTGCTCCTGCTGGCTGGTACTCGTGAAGTGCTGCAGACCACCTGCGTCACCAACGACAGCGAGACGCTGAAGGTGATGGCTGAGGAGACACAGCATACCTACCTGAAGACTCCGGCAGGACTCTATACGGAGGTGACGCTGCCTGTGACCCAGATGAAGCAGGACCATGAGGGCGACTCGCTGCTGGCTGCTAAGCTGACCCTCCAACGGCTGAACAACCTGTCGAGCGACGACCGGCTGCTGCCTGTGCCGCAGACATTGCTCCTGGTGCAGAAAGACAGCCTGCACCGATTCTTCGAGAACAACGGGGTGCCCGACAATATCATGTCGTATATCACAGGATTCAACAACTACGACCCTGTGCTGAAGTCTGGCTACAGCAACACAAACACCTATACGTTTAGCAACCTCTCTGCACTTATCACATCGTTATGGAACATCCGCAAAGAGGGACTGAGCAGCGATGCGATGTGGGAACAGCATCACCCCGATTGGAACAAGATGGTGCTGGTGCCCATCACTTTCTCCACCAATTCTGCACAGACGGAGGTTACCAGCGTGCACCACGACATGTCGCTCACCAGCGTCAGACTGGTGGGTGGCCCTGACAATGCCAATGACCCCATCAGAATTGATGCCGTTTACGCAAAGTTTAAGTAAAGGAGTTGTGGAGTAAGGAGTTGTGGAGTAAGGAGCTGTGGAGTAAGGAGATGTGGAGTAAGGAGTAAAGGAGTTGTGGAGTAAGGAATAAAGGAGATGGCTGACGGTTACTTAGAGAAGCACCAGCAAGATTACGAAGAGCGTCGTGAGGCTTACTTGCGCCGCAAACGGCATTTGCCACCGCTCAAAGGGCGACAGTTGCAGCGTCCTGATGACGAGGCATTATAAGCTCAACCCTCATCTCTCAACTCTCAACCCTCAACAATAATCAATAAACACTAAAAATGGCTGCGAATCTGAGATTCCAAGTTGTGGAAGAGGCGTTCAAGAAGCGTCCTCTCGAGATAGAGGCGCCGAAGCAGCGCCCGTCAGAGTATTTCGGCAAGTTTGTCTTCAACCGAGAGAAGATGTACAAGTATCTGCCGAAAGACATTTACGAAAAACTCATCGATGTCATCGACAACGGCGCACGCCTCGACCGCTCCATCGCCGACGCTGTGGCGGCCGGCATGAAGCAATGGGCGCAGGAGATGGGTGTCACACACTATACACACTGGTTTCAGCCGCTGACCGAAGGCACTGCCGAGAAGCATGACGCCTTCGTGGAACACGACGGCAAGGGCGGCATGATGGAGGCTTTCAGCGGCAAGCTGCTCGTACAGCAGGAACCCGACGCCAGCTCCTTCCCCAACGGCGGCATACGCAACACCTTCGAGGCGCGCGGCTACTCGGCTTGGGACCCCACGTCGCCTGTCTTCATCATCGACGACACCCTCTGTATTCCCACTATCTTTATTGCCTACACCGGCGAGGCGCTCGACTACAAGGCACCGCTGCTGCGTGCCCTGCGTGCTGTAGACAAAGCCGCCACCGACGTCTGCTCGCTGTTCTACGACAACGTGACGAAAGTGCACGTCAACCTGGGCTGGGAGCAGGAATACTTCCTCGTCGACGAAGGCCTATACAGTGCCCGCCCCGACCTCATGCTGACGGGCCGCACCCTGATGGGCCACGAGAGTGCCAAGAACCAGCAGATGGACGACCACTATTTCGGCACCATCCCCGACCGTGTGCAGGCCTTCATGAAAGACCTCGAGATACAGGCCCTCGAGTTGGCCATCCCCTGCAAAACGAGGCACAACGAGGTGGCACCCAATCAGTTTGAGCTGGCGCCCATCTACGAGGAGTGCAACCTGGCCGTCGACCACAACATGCTGCTGATGTCGCTGATGAAGAAGGTGGCGCGCAAGCACGGCTTCCGTGTGTTGCTGCACGAAAAGCCCTTCGACGGTATCAACGGCTCGGGCAAGCATTGCAACTGGAGCCTTACAGCCGACCACTCGGTCATGCCTTTGGGCTCGTCAAAAAGCAGCACGCTGCTGCATGCGCCTGGCAAGGCCGATGCCTCACATCCCGAGGCTGCTGCCAACGAGACACTGCGCTTCGTCACCTTCATCGTCGAGACGCTGATGGCCGTCTATAAGCACAACGGTCTGCTTAAGGCCTCCATCATGAGTGCCACCAACGCCCATCGCTTGGGAGGCAACGAGGCTCCGCCGGCCATCATCAGCTCCTTCCTCGGCAAATACGTCTCCGAGCTCCTCGACGGCATTGAAGACCCGGCATCGGCTCCCCTGTCGTCGCCGGAGGAAGTGGCAGCCAAGACTACCCTTTCATCACCCGAGGTGGGCTCTTTAAAAGGTAATGAGGCGCCCATGGGGACAGTGGCTGGGGCCTTAGGGGCTTTGAGCGACATACCCCAGATTCCTGACATCATCATCGACAACACCGACCGCAACCGCACATCGCCATTTGCTTTTACCGGCAACCGCTTCGAGTTCCGCGCTCCCGGCTCCAGCATCAACTGCGCATCGGCCATGATAGCCCTCAACACCGCAGTGGCCGAGGCCCTGGCATCGTTCAAGCGTCGCGTCGACGAGCGTATGGCTGAGTATGCCGTGCGCCCGGAGTTTGCTCTCGGCGAAGGTCACACGGCCAAGTATCATGCCATCATCGACGTGCTGCGCGACGACATCAAGACCTGCAAGCCGGTGCGCTTCGACGGCAACGGTTACAGCGACGAGTGGGTGCAGGAGGCTGCACGCCGCGGATTGGACGTGGAGAAGTCGTGCCCCGTCATCATAGAGCACTATCTCGACGACAGCAGCGTGGAGATGTTTGAGAAGACGAAAGTGATGAACCGCAAGGAGCTGGAGGCACGCAACGAGGTGAAATGGGAGATGTATGTCAAGACGGTGCAGATAGAAGCGCGTGTGCTGGGCGACCTCGCCATGAACCATATCATTCCTGTCTCCACCCACTATCAGAGCCAGCTCATCAAGAACGTACAGGGCATGAAGAGCGTGTTCTCCAACGAGAAGGCCACGCGCCTCAGTGCCCGCAACATGAAGCTCATCGAAGAGATAGCCGAGCGCACCGAGCGCATCGAGCGCCTTGTCGATGAACTCACCGAGGCGCGTCGCATCGCCAACCGCATTGCCGACATCCACCAGCGTGCCATTGCCTATCACGACACCGTCTGCCCGCACATGCAGGCCATCCGCAACGAGGCCGACCACCTTGAGATGATTGTTGAGGACGGCCTCTGGACGCTTCCCAAGTACCGCGAGCTGATCTTCATCAGGTAAACAGCATCGCCTTCCGCTACGGCGCAGCTGTCCCGAATGGTGAAGCAGTCCCCTATGCTGCGTCGCTCAAGTTGCGGAAGTAAAAAAGAAAGTAAAAGAGGAAGTAAAAAAGGAAGTAAAAGGGGAAGTAAAAAAGGAAGTAAAAGAGGAAGTAAAAGAGGACATCACAGTAAACTCCGAAGGGGCGACAGAACATTATTTGTCTGTCGCCCCTTCTGGCTTTTTTTCCGCTCAGGTTTGCGGATTATCGCTATTTCTTAAACAGGTGTGGGATGAACTCATGCAGGCCGCGGCGCCAAGTGAGGAACTCGTGGGCGGTGCCGGCCGACTCGCTGGAATCCACCTTGATGCCCAGCTCACGCAGCTGACGGACGATGTCGCCACTCTTGATGAAGTCCTCTTCGCCCCAGTTCATGTACATATAGTGAATCTTCTTGTTGAACTCGGCGGCATTGGCGAAGACACCGTTGTAGGCCGTCTTCACGTCGAGGCCGAAGATGGCGCCGCTGAACGTTCCGAGCCAGGCGAACTTGTCGAGGTTGTTCAGCACGACGTCAAACGTCTGGTGACCGCCCCATGAGAGTCCGGCCATGGCGCGGTTCTCGCGGTCGGCCTTCGTGCGGAAGTTGGCGTCGATATAGGGGATGAGGTCGTTGAGCAGCACGGGATAGAACGAAGCACCGTAGTCGCTCATGCCCTGACGGTTGTTGCCGCCGCCGAAGGGTTGCTTGATGTCGCCGCTCTCCATCACCACGAGCATCGGCACTGCCTCGCCCTTGGCTATGGCGTTGTCCATGATGTGCTGCATCTTGCCCTGCAAGGCCCAGCTCGTCTCTCCCTCGCCCATGCCGTGCTGCAGGTAGAGCACAGGATAGCGCTTCTTGGCGTTCTTGGCCACCTCATACTCGGCAGGAGTATAGACCAGGGCGTGGCGCCACTCGCCGAACTTCGAGTTGGGACTGTGGTAGTAGATGCTGCGCACCTGACCGTGGGCGATGCCCTGCTGCGGACGGTAGTAGTCGCCCTCGGGACCTTCGGGTATCTCGATGCCGCCGGCCTCACGGTTGCAGCCGAAGAAGGTCTCGGAAGCAGGGTCGATGAAGTTCACACCGTCGATATTCATAAAGTAATAGTGGAAGCCCACGGGCAGCGGGTCGGTGACGGCCATAAAGCCACCCTTGCCGTCAGGCTGCATGTCGTACTTCTTGTTGCAGATGTCAACGATGACCTTGCGGGCCTGCGGGGCCTGGATGCGGAAGTAGGCGCGGTGCTCCTTGTCTACCTTCGGGAACTCATTGCCGGGGATGGCAGTCTCGGCAGTGACGGCATCGGCAGGCACCTCAATCTTCTTCGGCATGTCGATGTGTGGGCGTTTCGGCTCGAAGCCAAGGTGGCGCGCCACAGCCTCGGCATAGCGGCAGCCCAGCTCGCGATAGCCGGCGGCGTCGAAGTGCAGGCGGTCGGGGCCGTTGCTGCAGTCGTCGCTGGAGATGACCTGACAGGTGTGGATGGTCTGAGGCAGTTCGTCAATCTGCTTCTTGCAGCCGATGCACACACCCTGGCCGTTGGCCTGCACGATGTTGCCTACATAGAGGTTCACTTCCTCGGGCTTCAGCTGCAGGTCGCCGCAGAGGTTGTCGTACACCTGCTGCACCATGCCGGCCCACTTCGGGTCGCCGGTGTTCGTCTCGCCCTGATGCATGAGGATGCCCTTGATGACGCCGTCCTGCTGGGCCTTCTTCGCCAGAGTGACCAGACGCTCATAGGGGTTGTTGTCGTAGGCCTCAAGCATGCCTTTCATCCAGCTCGGAGCCCTCTTGATGTAGGTGGGTATGCTGTCGGGCAGAAATCCCTTGATGTCGATGCCGCCGATAGCCACGTGGATAACGCCAATCTTGATGTTGTCGGGCGTGGAGGCCACCATAGTGCGGCCAAACCAGTCGGCAGGCGTCAGGCCAGTGTTGGGGCGGCACAGCGGAGCCGTGGCCTCGCACCACTCGCCCATCTTGCGGCCCTTGTCGGGAAAGTCGACAGCGGGCATCAGCAGAAATCGAGGGCCGGGGCTTTTCAGATCCTGAGCCTCAGGGCGGGCATTGCCCTCCATGTTCGACTGTCCGAAACAAAGGAAAATGTAGAAATTGGGGTCGACGGCTGCCGCCGACTTCATCAGCGGCAGCATCAGCAGGGCCGCTGTAAGCAGAAACATGTTTTTGATTTTCATGGTTGTTTTGTTGTGGGTTAATGCTAATTTGCTACAAAAATACATCATTCTACGCGAAAGAGCTGTCAATTTTGTACCATATATTTTTTATATTGTCACATGATGCTGCCCGAAAACACCTACATTTTAAAAATGAGATTATTTTTGCCATTTTTCTTTTGCTTTTCGCTCGCTTATTCGTACCTTTGCATCAAACTTCGTTATTATCTTTCCAATATGCAAAAGATCATCATTCTCGACTTCGGTTCGCAGACCACACAGCTCATCGGCCGCCGTGTGCGCGAGCTCGACACCTTCTGCGAGATTCTGCCCTACAACAAGTTTCCCGTTGGCGACGACTCAGTGATTGGCGTCATCCTCTCAGGCTCACCCTTCTCGGTGCACGACCCCGATGCCTTCAACGTAGACCTCAGCCTGTTCATGGGCCGTGTGCCCGTCCTGGGCATCTGCTATGGCGCACAGTACATCTCTCACACACTGGGCGGCAAGGTGGAGAAGGCCGACAGCCGTGAGTACGGACGGGCCAACCTGGAGACCGTCGACACCGCCAACCCATTGTTCAAAGGCTTCGACCAGCACTCGCAGGTGTGGATGAGCCACGGCGACACCATCACCGCCATACCCGACGGCTTCCAAGTCATCGGCAGCACAAAGGATGTACGTAACGCTGCCTTCTGGTGCCCCTCACCGCTCGGCGAAGGCCGCGAGGGAGTTTTTGCCGTCCAGTTCCATCCCGAGGTGTTCCACACGACGCAAGGCATGCAGCTGCTCCGCAACTTTGTCGTCGACATCTGCGGCAGCCGGCAGGAGTGGAGCGCAGCCTCCTTCGTTGACACCACCGTGGCAGAGCTGAAGGAGCAACTGGGCAACGACCGCGTCATCCTCGGGCTCTCCGGCGGCGTCGACAGCAGCGTCTGTGCCGTACTGCTCAACAAAGCCATCGGCCAGCGCCTCACCTGCATCTTCGTCGACCACGGCATGTTGCGTAAGAACGAGTTCCGGCAGGTCATGGACGACTACCAAGGGCTGGGGCTCAATGTCATCGGCGTCGATGCCAGCGAGAAGTTCTTCGCCGACCTCAAAGGTGTCAGCGAACCCGAGCAGAAGCGCAAGATCATAGGCCGTGACTTCGTAGAAGTCTTCAATGCCGAAGCCAAGAAACTGATGCAGCCTCTTGCTGGCAAGCCCAGCTTTAAGTCACATGAAGCCCCCTCGGGGGCAGTAGGGGGGGCTGGAGCTTATCGCTGGCTGGCCCAGGGCACCATCTATCCCGACCGCATCGAGAGCCTGAACATCACGGGCAAGGTCATCAAGAGCCACCATAATGTGGGCGGCCTGCCCAAGGAGATGAACCTGCAGCTGTGTGAGCCGCTGAAGTGGCTCTTCAAGGACGAGGTGCGCCGCGTGGGACGTCAGCTCGGCATGCCTGAGCATCTCATCACCCGCCATCCCTTCCCCGGCCCCGGCCTCGCCGTCCGCATCCTTGGCGACATCACACCCGAGAAGGTGCGCATCCTGCAAGATGCCGACGACATCTACATCCGTGGCCTGCGCGACTACAAGGTGAAGCTCTCTGGCGAGGCCGCCCGCCGCGTCCTCGCTGCCGGTGTGCCTGCCGACATGCAGGACGGCACCATCGAGGTGTCGCTCTACGACCAGATATGGCAGGCCGGAGCCATCCTCCTCAGCACCGTGCGCAGCGTCGGTGTCATGGGCGATGAGCGCACCTACGAGCATCCCGTAGCCCTGCGTGCCGTCACCAGCACCGATGCCATGACCGCCGACTGGGCCCATCTGCCCTACGACTTCATGGCCCGCGTCAGCAACGAGATCATCAACAAGGTGCGCGGCGTCAACCGCGTCTGCTACGACATCTCCTCCAAGCCACCCGCAACCATAGAGTGGGAATAATGCTGTACCCTTTTGATTTCTAAGAGCAGTATTTCCAGCCCACAGAAAAACAATATTTCAGACCACCATTTTGCGTCATCGCCAGATTCTCAAAGTGGTGGTCTTTTGTACCTTTTTCGCAGATGGTTCGTCACTCTGGGGGATATTCAAAGCTTTCTGCTGCCATGGCCCCATAGCCATATTCCTCCTCATCTAAGATGTCATACGCCTTGGCGATGTGGGGAGTGTCTGTGATTAGCTCATTTCGATAGTTCAAGTACAAGGCCTTTGCCATCTCACTCATCACGCGCTTGTAGAACTGCTCATCCTCGAAGAGTTTGGAGAAGGCATCCATCTGCTCCATATAGCACGTCTGAGCGACCTTCTCAAACTCCTTGGGGAAGATACTTGTCTCAAACATACTGGCGTCATTGTTCTTGGCTTGCTTTTTCAGTCCCTTCGATGCCTTTAGCATCTTGTCGTAGATGGTCTCCACGATGACTCTGTCAGCCTCGGTGAACTTGCCGGCATACATGATGTTTATCTTTTCAATAATGTTGGCTAAGAGGTCAGTCTTGACATCTATCGGCTTTCCATTCGTTCCTTTCTCTGGCTTGACAAGCTTATCCTTCTCGGTCGGGGACAGTTCAATGGTTCCGCTGAAGGTCTCGGTCAGTTTGTTGTTGACTAAGGCAAGTTTGTTGCTCAAGTCCACCCCATTTCCATGTGGAGTCTTGGGTATCACCCTATAGAAGAACTCGGCAAAGACGTAGGACTTGTATAACTCACGGTCGAAAGTCCTTACCACTTGAGCCATATAGGAATAGAAGCGGATAAAGTTCTTCAGCAGTGAACGCACCTTGAACTGCTCGTCCTCAACAAGGTTTTCATAGCCCTCAACGGCTGGTTTCAATGCCGATACCAGCTTGCCCATATCTGAGCTGCCTCGCACGCGCTTCTTGTATATCTCATAGACCTTATCCTCGTCATCGGTATTCCATAGGTGGTACTTTTTCAGGTCGGTATCATATTCGTACACCACGTTCACGTCAACGGCATCACTCAGCAAGGTGTCCTCGTAGAATGGTTGGAAAGAAGCCTTGATGTCATCTGCCGTATTCACGAAGTCCAGGATATAGGTGTCCACCTTTCCCTTGTGGCTTCTGTTCAGCCTTGAAAGGGTCTGAACGGCCTTCACACCCTTCAGTTTCTTGTCAACGAACATGGTGTGCAGCAGCGGCTCGTCGAAACCAGTCTGATACTTGTCGGCAACAATCAGCACATTATAGAGGTCACTGTTGAAGAACAGCGGCAGCTGTCGCTCTGAGATTCTTTGTTCTTCAGAACTGTTCAGCTTGCTCTCAGTGTACTCCTCGCCTTGGTACTTGACAGTTCCAGAGAATGCCACAAGAGGATGAATGTCCTTATATCCCATCCTCTTGCAGTAGTCACGTACAAGGAATAGGTATCTTACCGCATGTGCGCGTGACGGAGAGACCACCATCGCCTTTGCCTTGCCGCCAATCTTAGCCAACGTGACTTCACGGAGCTTCTCCACCATCACCTCCACCTTCTGTTGCAAGACAAACTCGTGGCTGTCGTGATAGCGTTTGATAGCTATAGTAGCGGGTATCTCCTCAAATTCGGGATTCTCAGAAACCGCCTTGGCTATCTCATAGCTGGTTTCCAACGTGGTATAATACTTGAGGACATCGAGAATGAAGCCCTCATCGATGGCTTGACGCATCGAATAGTGATGGAAGGCATCGTATCTGCCATCCTCCTTCTTTACTCCGAAGGTCTGCAATGTCTTGGGTTTGGGCGTGGCCGTGAACGCATAGAAGTACAGGTTCTTGTGCTTGCCTTGTGCCAGCAGCGTCTCAGTCATCAGATCCATACTGTCCTTCAGCTCCTCCTCGGTCTTCTCCTCCCATTCTGCCATTTCCTTCAAGGCTTCGTCCGTATCGGCCAAAGCCTCTTTCAGTTTCTCGGCACTCTTGCCCGACTGTGAGCTGTGTGCCTCGTCTATCACTATGGCGAAGTTCTTCTTGTGATGACCGTCAAGCTCCTTGTAGATGAGAGGGAAACGATGGATGGTGGTGATGATGATGCGCTTCTTGTCGTTGATGGCATCCTTCAGCTTCTCAGAGTTGTCGCTGTCGGTAATGGTCTCAATCTGCCCTTCGTAATGGTCGAAGCCCAGAATGGTGGTCTGAAGCTGATTGTTGAGCACCCTTCTGTCCGTGATGACAAACACACTTTGGAATATCTCCTTGTCCGTCGCATCGTGAAGTGAGGACAAACGGTAGGTAAGCCAGGCAATGGAATTAGACTTTCCGCTGCCCGCACTGTGCTGAAGGAGATAGCTCTTCCCCTCCTTGCTTGCCTTGGTGTCGGCAACAATCTTCTCCACAACGTCCAGCTGATGATAGCGTGGGAAGATAATCTTTCTTGACTTCTTGGTCACTTTCTTGCCGTTGACCAGGCTCACGCTCTCTTCCTCTTGCAGACTGATGTAACGCTGTAGCAGCGAGAGCAGCATGTCCCTTCTGAGCACCTTCTCCCACAGATAAGACGTAGGATATCCATTGGGGTTCATTGGGTTGCCGCCGTCACCGATGTTGCCAGCGCCGTTGCTGCCTTGATTGAAAGGAAGGAAGAACGTGTTTTCGCCCTTGAGCTGAGTGGTCATCACCACCTCGTCGAGGTCAACGCCGAAGTACGCCAATATGCGATTGTTGAACCAGAACAACGGCTCTTTGGGGTCGCGGTCGAACATAAACTGATGCTTGACGTTGTCGATGTCCTGATGTGTGAACTGATTCTTCAACTCAAGGGCAACGATGGGGATGCCGTTGACGGAGAGAACCATATCAATGCTGTTTCTGTTCTCCGTTGAATAGAAGAACTGACGCGTCTCAGTCAAGATGTTGGCCTTGTACTTCTCCACCAGCTCCTCATTCAGTCCTGAGGCTGGCTCGAAATAGACGAACTTCAGCCCGATGCCTCTGTCCTTGATGCCATTGCGCAGAACGTGGATGAGTCCGCTTTGGGCAACATTGTTCTGAAACATCTTGTACAGTTGGTGCTCGGCATTGTCACCATATATGTTTTTGTACTTTGCCCACTGCTTCGGCTGTGTTGCCTCGATGAACTTGATGAGCACGGGCATATCAATGGCTCGTTTCTTGTCGTAGGTGGCCATCGTGCCCTTCACATATCCGCCTTCAGACAGCAGATACGACTCAATGTCTTGTTCGAAGTTCTTCTCTTTCGTTTCCATATCGTAGTATTCTACAAATTCCCAATAACATTTACGCTTACGGACACTTCTTCTAAAGTGCAATTTTTGCACTTTGGAGGCTGTTCCTCGCCTATTTTTGCACTTTTAATGTTGTTGCTTGCACTATGGGGGAAAGCTTCACCATCATTCTTTCCTGTTCTACTCATTCTTCAAACCACTTCTTTTTTACCAGTTACATATTCATAGATGACGGATTTCTTATACTCTTTCAGTTCCTCTATCTTCTGCTGTTTAATAGTAATTAGAGAATCTATGTCGGAACATTTTGAGTCAAGGTATGAGGCAATTTGCAGTTGCTCAGGAAGAGGGGGTAGAGGCATCCTGAAATTATTTAGTCCAGACAAAGACAATGCTGGCTGTGCATTCTCTTGCACCAATCCTTTGAAACCATAATTCCATTTGGAAGACATCATTAAATATACAAAGATGGAATTAAGCATTTTCGTGTTGTCTAAAGTGATTTTTAATGAGTTGCCTGACACAACAGAAGGCTTACTTAACAATGGCAATTCCCCTGCCATTCCATAATTGGCTCCAATTTTTGCAATAATGATATCATTACCTTTGCATTCACTTCTTTTTATCGTTTCAAAATGCTCTTTTGATATTGTCTTAAATTCTTTGTATATGAATTTACCCGTTGTGATAAATCCACTTTCTACAACAAGAACATCGCCATTCTCAATAAAATGTTCTGATTTAAGATTTGAACCAAAAGGGCCATCTACAAAAGAATTTTTATCTTTTGACTTAATGTATTTTATTGGGATTATTATCCAATGCTTAGGAATCTTTCCAATCCAATCAATGCCACTGTCTTTCATTGGGACATTGGGATTGAGGCCTTTGGTAACAGCCTCGGTGATGACGGATTGCTTATAGGCTTTCAGTTCCTCAATCATCTTCTCTTGAAGCGCAATCATTTCATCCACTTCACCACATACCTTATCCAGATAATCCGCTATCTTTTGTTGTTCGGTGAGTGGAGGATATACAATAGAGATATTCTTCATTTCTTGCCACCTTGTAGACCATAAATCATCAACGATTCCGTGCCCCCATTTATAAAATTCATCGGCAAAAAGAGTTGTATGAAAAAGCCAATTGTAATACTGAGAATTCATATAGGTTCTAGGGATTAAAATAGTGTTGATGAGTGAAACTGACCCATCGTAATCAGAGACCCCACAAGAACCTCTTCTATCAGAACGACTATTAATAGCGAAATCTCCCTTTCGCACTAACTTTCTGACATCACCATTATTAGTCTTAGCAGCAGTTTCTAGTTGGGGCACAACTCCATTCATAGTAACGGACAAAGGAGGAAAAGCTCTATCACTTACCTTTTCATTTCTAACTTGATAAAGGTTTCCTATCTTGTTGATGTTCCACTCCTTCGGAATCTGCCCAATCCACTCTATGCCACTATCTTTATACTCTCTTCCCATAGAATTAGTCCTCCTGCTCATAATAGTATGAATAGTCGATGCCCTTCATAAAGATTTCACGGTCATCAATGCGGTTGGTCATTGCGCTTTGGAGTAAGGCTTTGATTTTTGTGGCATCCGTCAAGCTTTGGCGCATAGCTGAAAGATACTCCTTTTTGTCAATCTTACTCCAATCCACACAAAGTTTCAGGCGTGCCTTGAAGATAAGGTCGAGCCAGATGCGGGTTGAACGGCCATTACCCTCCATAAAGGGATGTGCAACGTTCATCTCCACATACTTGTTTACAATCTCTTCGAAAGTCGATTCTGGCATGTTCTCTATGATGTCCAGGTTTTGCTTCAGATACTCGGCTCGACAAAAGAGTGTGCCGTCTTTCCAGATGGTTTTGGTGCGTATCTTTCCTGCGAAATCGTATAATCCACCAAAAAGGTAAGCGTGAATCTGCTGTAAACATTCAATGGTGCCAGGTTTCATGCTATCAAGCAGACCACTCTCAATGAGCGTATAGGCTTTCTTCTTGCTCTGTCCGTCAATGCTGTTGTCGCTATAGGTGAACCAGTGTAGGAACGAACGGGCACGGTTATTGGGATAGTTCTCCGCCAAAATGCGTACACAATCACTGTCTAAAGCATCTGCGAAACGTTGTTTGCCATCGGGAGCTTGGAATTTGAAGTGGTTAGTGACACTAACCAATTGAATACCGTCCTTGGTCATCTTACCTTTCAGATACTTCCAATAGTTGCGGCATTTCTTATAGTCTTCCTCGTCATTGATGGCGCGCACGATGTCGGTGGCCGAAAACCACCATTTGGAATTTTCCTCGTCCCAAACAGCACGCACTTCCCGGTCATTGAAGAAACGTATCGACTTTTTGCTCATCGCCCCATGATTTTAGCCATTAATGCCGTCTCTTCCTTCTCCAGCTGTTGCAGATGGGCAAAGATGTCCTCGCTCTTTCTTGGAGCCACATACTTGTAGAACTCACGGGTAAAGGGTATCTCATAGCCTATCTTGCTGGCCTTCTCATCCACCCACGCATCTGGGGCATAGGGATAGACGTTCTTCTGCATATAGGCTTCAATATCTTCCTTGAAAGGCACATTCTCGGTGTCCTTCAAGTTCTTGTCCGGCTGTGGCTTCCCCTTCTTCAGAATGGGGTTGCCCTGCTCGTCCTTCAATGGACGTTCCACCACCACCTTGGTGTACTTGAAGTCGTCGTTGTCCTTCACCTTGCTCTCAACTGTAAGCTCGCCATCCTCATAAACGCCGTCGGCAAACGACATATAGGCCTGGCTGATGAGGTCAATGCAGCGGTCGGTGAACTCATTACGCTTGTTGCCAAGCGACTTCCTGCGCTTCTCACAGCACTTGCTGGCATCAATCAACTGCACCTTGCCAGCACGCTCCACCGACTTGTCCTTGGTTACAACCCAGATGTAGGTGGCAATGCCCGTGTTGTAGAACATATCGTTGGGAATCTGCACAATGGCTTCGAGCCAGTCGTTATCAAGCAGGTAGCCTCGGATGTTGCTCTCACCACTGCCAGCATCGCCCTTGAACAAGGGGCTGCCGTTTTGAATGATGGCCATACGTCCCTTCTCCTTCAGCTTGGCCACACCGTTGAGCATAAACAGCTGCTGACTGTCGCCGATGGCTGGCAGACCTGGGGCAAAGCGTCCCAAATCGCCCTTCTTGCTCTCTTCCTCCACGCTCTTGCGCTCGTTCTTCCATTCTATGCCGAAGGGAGGATTGGAGATGATGTAGTCGAAGGTGTAGCCCTCGAACTTGTCGTCAGAGAGCGTATTGCCGTGACGCATGTTTTCAGCATCGCCACCTTTGATGAGCACGTTTGCCTTGGCAATGGCAAAGGTCTGCTCGTTGAGCTCTTGCCCAAACTCGGTGATCTGTGCGTCCGGGTCAATCTCCAACAGTTTCTCCGACAGACAGTCTAACATCTGGCTCGTTCCCATCGCCATATCATAGACGGTTGCGGTAACGCCTTCTTCTCTCAGTTCCTCCCGCTGTGGGGCAACAAGCAGCTCCGTCATCAGATAGATGATGTCGCGGGCCGTGAAGTGAGCTCCGGCTTGCTCGTCGTAGCTCTCAGAGAACTTCCTGACAAGTTCCTCGAATATGTAGCCCATATCCACAGCACTGATTTCATCGGCCCCCATGTAGGCTTTCTTCGAGCAGAACTCTTGGATGACGTTGTAGAGTATGCCGTTGTGGTCGAGCTTGGTGATTTCCTTGTCGAAGTCAAACTTCTCGATGATGTCTACCACGTTCTCGGAGAAGTGATTGAGATAGCTGCGGAAGTTGTCGGCAATGTTCTCGGCGTCGGACAGCAGCCCCTCAAAGGTAAAGGGCGAGGTGTTGTAGAAGTCGTACCCGGCCGCTGTGGTAAGGAAGCCCTTCTTCACCACGAGCCCTCGCTCATCGCACATCTTATTGGCTTTGAGGACGGCTTCTTTAGTGGGTGACAGCGTATCGGAGAAACGCTTGATGACGCACATGGGGAGGATGACGTTGCCATATTCGTGAGGTTTATAGGTTCCCACCAGTTTATCGGCTATAGCCCAGATGAGGTTAGCCTTCTCTTGAATGTTTACGGTAGTCCGTTTCTGCAGTTCTTCTGTTGACATGTTTTTGGTCTTTCTTTCAGCATACAAAGGTAAGGAAAAAAAACTGATTGCCCCAATAATTAACCCAAAATATCTATTCTCCCACCAATTTTGGATGTAAAGCTTGGAAATGGCCGATATTTAGTTTGTCAACACAGTCACAACCGCAAGAAGAAAAATAGGTTGGGACATCTCTGACAAACCACCCCTAACCCCTCCTTTGGAAAAGGAGGGGAATGGCTGTGCTTTTTTTGTTCTAACCTGCTTTTTTCTTCTCTGTCTGGCATCCCCCAAAAAGTCCGAAGGCTTCGGACGCTCTGTCCGAAGGCTTCGGACACTCTGTCCGAAGGCTTCGGACTCGTCGTCCGAAGGCTTCGGACGACGAGTCCGAAATGAAAAGAAAAATTACGGACCATCGTCTTCCGCCATGCTGCATATCCTGCGGGTTTCTTGTCGGGCCTCGCGCCAACGGGGGAAATATTTGTCCATCAAGGCGTGGAAACGGTTGTTGTGACTCGGCTCTAAGAGATGACACAGCTCGTGAACCACTATGTGCTCGACGCACCATTTGGGCAGCAGTAGGACGTAGGCAGAGAAATAGATGCTGCGGTCTTTCACGTTGCATTGACCCCAGCGCGAGATGGTAGGCTTGTAGTAGACTATGCTCGGTTCGACGCCCATCACCTTCGAGTAGTGTTCGACCATCGGCTCTATCAGTGCCCTCAGCCTGTCCAGAGAATCGTCTATCTGCTTGTCTGTGTCCAAGGGCAGCTGGTTGAAGAACGCTGCACGTTGCTTCTGGCGCTCGTAGTTCTTCTTCCTTGCCTCCTCGATCCAGTGGCGTTGCTCCTCGATGAACGCCGTCACCTCTTCGCGCGTCATGCCTATAGGGGCCGACACATGCACATCGCCGTTTTTCACTATGCGCAGTGACAATCGGCTTGTCCGCCTATATGTTATTTGTATTTTCATTCAGGTTGAGTTAAAGGAGTTAAAGGAGTTAAGGGAGTTAAAGGAGTTAAAGACAAATCCATTTTCGCTCTGTTTTCAGGAGTTAAAGGAGTTTGTAAAGGAGTTAAGGGAGTTAAAGACAAATGACTCTCCTTGAAAAGCCTTTGTCTCTGGGTTGAAATCCATAGCAAAGCTATTGTCTTTAACTCTTTCTTTTTCACACGAATGACCATGAATTAAACACGAATTATTCATAAATAAAAAATTAATGGTTAATTCGTGATAAATTATTGATAATTCGTGTTTTATAAAAAACAATTGAATGACCATGAATAATGTAGACTAGCAAAACTATTGTCTTTAACTCCTTTAACTCCCTTAACTCCTTTAACTCCAAATATCCTAATAGAATCGTTCCGGCGGGGTCTGTTGTCCTCCCAGGACGAAGGTGAAGGGTCTTTCGCCTTGTTCGTTCTCACCTCCTCCGCTGCCTCTGATTTTCATCATCACATGCGGTATCTCAATGCCGAATTTGTCTATCTTTCCGCTGCTGCGGTCATTGCCTAACACCACATGAGCCCCATTGCCGCTTTTGACGTCGAAGTAGAAGTCCACATTGACGTGCACGTTTCTTCCCCCGCTGTCTTTACCGTCGCCGTTCATGTTGAGGTGGAATGTCTGCATGGGCATGGTGATGTTGGTTATTTCAAAATACTGCGATTCATCCGTTCCCTTGAAGGTTCCCTTTCCCTCTATGTGTATGTCGGTGTAAGTGTATTTTATGAATTCCGAGCCGTTAGCCTTCGTCTCTGTGAAGTTGATGGCAGGCACGTCGATGGTGAAGGCTCCGTCGGCCCATGCCTTCAGGTGTATTTTCACCTGCCTGTCGCCGGAGTGTGTGCTCTCTCCCTCCTTGGGGAAGATGTCGCCCATCTCGCCGCCCCACATCAACAGATAGTAATCGTCGTCGGCCAGCAGTCCTGCCAGTCCGTGATCGTCGTCGCCCTCTATGCCGGGGTCGTCGGCCACTACGGTGGTGTCCTGCTCAATGTGCTGCTCCACGCGGTTGCGCTGTCGGCGATAGTTCACAATGTCGGTGGCAGGCGAGAAGTAGCGCTGTCCCTGCTTCGTCTCGTAATACCAGCGTGAGCGCAGGCTGATGTCAATGTCGGCAGAGTCGCTGACGCCGAGCCTGTCGTAGTCGGCCACAAACTCGTTCTTCCAGTCCTTCACCTTATCCACGTATGACACCATGTTGTCCGTCTTGTTGTTGACCATCACCACCTGCAGGCCGGTGACATATCCTTTCCCCTTCAGCTCTTCCGGGGGTGTGCACTTGGGCTTGACCACCAAGCCTTTCTTGTCGAGCGACGGGCCTTTGATTTCTGGTGTTGCTGTAGGCTGATAGAGTGCCACGATGTCAAAGTAGTAGTTGTCGCCCATGGTCAATCCCTTGCTGTCGGGGCGTGTCATCACTGCTGCGTAGCCACAGATCGGGGGCCTCTGAGGGGCTACGAAACACATGGGGTCTTCAGTAAAGTGGTCGCCATCGAGGAATGTGAACTTTATCTCTGAGGGCTTGACCTTTTCCGAGGCTACCGCCATGAGGTTGTAGCGTTGGCGTGGGACCTCCCGGCTGGGCACCTTGGCTATGATGCGGAATGTGTTCACCATGAAGGGATAGCCCGTCTGCGACCCCTTCTCGCCCAGGTTCTTCACGCGCATGACGCAGTGGTCGGGGGTGTGCTCCACATTAGGCATCACCAGATGGTCGCCGGCATTCTGCAACCTGTAGGCATGCTGTTTTCCCTCTATATCGTTGATAAACTTTTGGCAGAATCCCTCGTAATACTTCGTGAAGGCGAGGTCGTCTTCTATGCCGAAGATGTCTTCAAACGATTTCACCACTCCCTTGTGTAAGGCGTAGCGATTCATCATCTTTGCAAAGTCGAGCGTGTCGCGGGGGTTGGGCTGATGGTCCCAAAGATACTGCATCAGGTCGGCCAACATATATCCGCATGTGTGCTGCACTAAGTCCACGCCGCTATAGCTGGGTGTACGCTTGTCTAAGGGACTGCTCAGCAGCTGTTTCTCGTAGCGCTCGGTATATCCCATCAGGTCTGAGGCCTTTTTGCTGAAGGCGTCGGTCAGCGGCACGCCGATATTCAGGTCGATGAGCCACTGGGTGAAGTGCGGCTCGATGAGGGCTCCTGTTGCTTCCAGGTAACGGTCGTCCTTGAACAGCGAACAGAGCACATATTCCATCTGGTAAAGGTGCATCGTCTCATGTGCAAGCTTGCTCAGGGAAGTCCAGTAGGTTTTTTCCTTGTATTTTCCGTTGACAACGATGTTCTTATAGTTGATGATGAGGCAGGGGTCATAGATGGGTATCTGGAAGCGGCAAGCATCCTGTTTCCACGCCTCTAAAGGAGGTGTGAGATAGATGACATACTCATAGCTGAGCGGCTTCATGTGCTGCATGGTGCGGCAGTAGCGGTGTGCCAGCTTGGAAGCCATGATGATGTCATTGACACTGCGGGGAGTGTTAAACAGCTCATCGTTGGCCAGCTCCTGCACCTTCGGACTGTTCGAGAGCAGGTTGTAGTATTCTGCCTCACGCCCTATGCGCCGTTTCTCTTCTTCCTCCTTGCTGTCAAACCATCCGCGGAAGCGCTGCGGGTGCTCTTGGTCATACTTCTCAGTGGCATCCTTGCGCATCTGCTTCTCTATCTTCACCAGGTCTTTCTTCTTGGCTACGTATTCTTCTGCCCTGTCGCCATTCTCAGTCATGCTGTAGCGGTAGCTGACGTAGAAATTGCCGAAGTCATCCTCTACATGCAGAAACACGGCATCGTCCCATTTCCACCATGATGAGGGCCAGACACCGGCATCCACCCTGCGCCGTATGGTCTGTGATATGGCGGGATAGCGGGAAACAACATACGCGGCAGTGCCTACAGCCGCCGCTCCGAGGGCCACCTTGACCGTAATGATGGCTATGGCAGCAAAGGTGATGCTGTTCTGGCTGGCCATGTAGGTGGCTGTGTGACCTTTGATGCGTACGTTCAGCTGCTGTAGGGAGCCGTCGCCGTCCACACGGTACATGACGAAGTGAGGATAGAGCTCCTCGGGTATGTTGTGCTTGCGCAGGTCGATGCTCACGGTGTACTTGCCGGGGATGACAGAGTCGGACGGCAGACCGGCATCGAGGTCGTAGGCAAAGATCATGGTTGTGCCGCTGCCTTCCAGCTGGCGGTCCAGGGCGTCCATCGTAGCAGCAGGCACGTCGGTCACGCGGATGTTCACGTCGCGCTCGAAGGCTCCAGCCTCGGCGCTGACAATCATGTCCTCACGGGGCTTTACCTTGAACGCACGGCTGTGGCCTTTCTGCTCGAAGGGCACATTGGGGTTGAAGGCGTTGAGCAGCGCGTCGCCGACCTGCAAGGTGCCGGTCACTTCTGTCTCGTCTTCGTCTTCATCGTCATCACTGTGCTTGTGCTTGCCGTTGCAGGCAAAGAGGACGATGATGGCCAGTGCGGCCATTATCACAGCACCGACATGTTGCAGGCTGGGGGATAAATACTTGTGTTTCATAATTATCAGTATTAGGTTGTCAATTCATTATTCAAGTGTTGCAACCGCTCCGCTTTCAGGAGTTAAAGACAAATGACTCTCCATGAAAAGCCTTTGTCTCGGGTTGAAATCCATAGCATTAGTATTGTCTTTAACTCCTTTAACTCCCTTAACTCCTTTAACTCCATTACTTATGAAAGTTGAATTCATTATCTGCTATGGCCTTTCTTTCTTCTTGGTGCCAAAGTCGGATAGCTGCGGCCCCATCTGCCATTCGAGGACGCCTCCGCTGACGATGTCGTCGTACATAATGTAGGAACGGGTGTAAGGCCGACCGTTCAGCCGGGCGCTCTGGATGTAGATGTTCTCGGCGCTGACGTCGTTGGCACGTATGGTGAACGTCTTGCCGTGGCCCACCTGCATGGTCACCTCGGGGAATAGCGGCGAGCCGAAGACGTACTTGCCGCCGGCCGGCTCTAGCTGATAGAGTCCCATGGCCGAGAGGATGTACCACGCCGACATCTGCCCCACATCCTCATTGCCGCTGAGACCGTCGGGGGCGTTGCGGTAGAGCTCGTTCATGGTGCGGCGAATGAGCTTGGCGCCCTTCCACGGCTGGCCCACATAATTATATAGGTAGAGCACGTGGTGGCTGGGCTCGTTGCCGTGGGCGTACTGGCCGATGAGACCTGAGATGTCGGGCGGCGCCTCCTCGCCTAAGTCGCTGTCGACGATGAACAGCGAGTCGAGCTTGCTGACAAAGCGCTGCTCGGAGCCGAAGAGCGACACAAGGCCGCGGACGTCGTGGGGCACGAGCCAGGTATACTGCCAGGCGTTGCCCTCGGTGTAGTCGCGGTTCTTAGGAGCGGAATGGAAGGGACTGAAGGGCGTTGCCGGGTCGGTGAATGAGAACTGGCCGTGGCTGTCGAGGCCGCGCATGAAGCCAGTGTGCTTGTCAAAGTAGCGGCGGTAGCTCTGCGCCCGCTGGTCGAAGTATTTCTGGTCAGCCTTCCTGCCCAGCTTCTCAGCCACTCGCGCCACGCACCAGTCGGCCAGCGCATATTCCAGGCCGCGGCCCACGGTCTCGTGTTCGTCGAAGAGGTCACAGGGTATATAGCCGTATTCCTTCAGCAGTTTCAGCCCGCGCTCATCGAGCATCGCCGAGGCTTTCATCGCCTCAAAGGCAACTTCCTGCTGCTTTGTCAGTCCCTTCAGCACGAGGTCGGCCAGCACAGGAATGGCTGGGTTGCCCACCATGCAGTTGGTCTCGTTGCCCATGAGATGCCACACGGGCAGCTTGCCCTGTTCGCGCCAGATGTTGAGCATCGTTGTGGCGATGTCCTCCTGCATCTCGGGGTGGATGAGCGTCATCAGCGGATGGGCGGCGCGGTAGGTGTCCCAAAGCGAGAAGGTGGTGTAGTTGGTATGAGGCGTGAGGCCCTGATGCACTTTGCCGTCGGCTCCTCTGTAGCTTCCGTCAACATCGCAGAACACTGAGGGGGCCGTCATGGTGTGATAGAGAGCGGTGTAGAAGATGGTGCGCTCATCAGTCGTGCCGCCGCTGACTCGAATCTTCTGCAGCTGTTCGTCCCACTTGCGTCCAGCGTCTGCCACGGTGCGCTGGAAGTCCCAGCCGGACTGTTCGGCCTTCAGGTTGGCTTTGGCACCCTCAAGGCTCACTGCTGACAGGCCAACGCGCACTAACAGCGGCTGGCCGCCGCCTGAGAAACGAAGATTCCATTGACCATTGAACTTTCCGTATTCCGGATCGTTGGCAAGCCTTTCCGCTTCCGAACAGTCCATCATGCCGGGTAGATGTTCAACTATTTCAACTGGTCGTGAGAACTCGGCAACGAAGAAAACCATCTGGTCGTTGGCCCAGCCATTGGAGCGACGATAGCCGCAAATCGTGGTCGGACTCTCCTGGAAGGCGTTGCACTTCGTGACCTTATCCCATCCGATGCCCTGATTGAGGTCGAGCTTGATGTAGCCTTGCTGAGCGTCGGCGGGTAGGGTATAGCGGTGCATGCCTGTGCGCTCGGTGGCCGTCAGCTCCACGCGGATGCCATTGTCGAGCGTCACGGCATAGTAGCCGGGCCGGGCATATTCGGCCCGATGCGAGAACTTCACCTCCTGCTGCTTAGGGTCGAGGACGGGCAGCAGCGCCACATCGCCCAAGTCGCCGATGCCTGTGCCGCTGAGGTGTAAGTGGCCGAAGCCCACGATGATGGAGTCGCTGTAGTGGTAGCCAGAGCACCAGTCCCAGCCCTGGTTATGCTGTGTAGGCCCGAGCTGCACAAAGCCGAAGGGCACGTTGGCTCCAAGAAACACATGGCCGTGGCCACCAGTGCCGATGAAGGGGTTGACAGCCCCACCCCCGGCCTGAAGGTTTTGTCCGCTTAAGGACAAAATCGTCTGTGAGGTAGGGGGGGCATCACCATGCACGCCCGTATTGTCTGCCTTCGAGGTAATTCCTCCCCTCCCTGCAGGGAGGGGTTGGTGGTGGGTCTTTAGCCTCACAAACACCGGATAATGGTCAGAGGGCAGACGGCGCTGGTCAGTCCAGTAGGCGTTGGTCAGTATGCCGTAGCGGTCGATGGTGAACTGCTTGGTGACGAAGATATGGTCAATACGGCTGTCGGTCTTCCTCTCTTGATGCCAGCCGTTGAACGTGCCGCTCTCAGCGAAGCGCAGCCGAGCGTCGGTGTAGCAATCGCGCAACAGTCCCGACTGTGTGAAGAGCGTGTAGATCTCGTCATGCTGGTCCACGTTGAAGTCGCCTGTCAGCACCACAGGGGTCGCGTCGCCAGCCATCTGCGTAATGCGCTCCATCACCAGCTTGGCCGCCTCACGCCTGGCCACCACGCCAACGTGGTCCATGTGCAGATTGAAGAAATAGAACTGCTGTGGTAGAGGATTGAGAGGACTAAGAGGAATGCTTTCGTTAGGGGTAAGGTTGATGTCAGGGTTAGCTTCAAACAGTCCCCAAGTGCAGATGCGGATGCAGGCGGCATCCCATCCGAGGCTGGGCTTGTCGGGCGTCTCCGAGAGCCAGAAGTGTCCGCTGTCCACAAGGTGCAGTTTCTGCTTGTCGTAGAAAATGGCGGCATACTCGCCCTTCGTCTTGCCGTCATCGCGGCCGACGCCGATGTAGTCGTAGCCGTCAAGGCGTGCAAGCATGTCGTTCAGCTGTGCCTCCAACACTTCCTGCGCCCCGAAGACGTCAGGGTGCTCGAAGTTCACTTGGTCGCACAGCACAGGACAGCGCTGCTGCCAGGCGTTGCCGTTGGCGGCATCGTCGCCGTTCTTATACCTGATATTATAGGAACCTACGTATAGCTCCTGGGCAGCGGCTTGCACAGTGAAGAACAGGGCAAGTAGGGTAGGGAGGAGTGACTTGTGATACATGTGTTGATGAGTGTTTTTTGCTGAGAAAGAGTAAGTTCGCGCTTACAGAGCGCAAAGTTACGATAATTTTTTACATTATCAAGGCTTATGATATTAAAAAAACAGAAAAGATAGCGTGTTGCGGCGGCAATCTCATGATAATTGTTTACCTTTGCAGTCTCAAAACAACTACAGCATGAATCAGATACATCCTTTAGCCGTCGTCTCGCCTGAAGCTCAGCTTGGCGACAACAATGTGATAGGGCCGTTTTGCGTCGTTGATGCCAACGTGGTGATGGGCGACAACAACTGTCTGCTGAACAGTGTGACCATCCATACGGGTGCACGCATTGGCAGCGGCAATGAGTTCTTCCCCGGCGCCAGCATCTCGACGAAGCCACAGGACCTGAAGTTCCAGGGTGAGGAGTCGTTGTGCATCATCGGCGACAACAACAGCGTGCGTGAGAATGTGACCATCAGTCGTGGCACGGCCTCACGCGGCAAGACGGTGGTGGGCAGCGGCAACCTGCTGATGGAGAATATGCACATTGCCCACGACTGCATCATCGGCAACAGCTGCATCATCGGCAACTCGACGAAGTTTGCCGGCGAGGTGGAGGTTGACGACTTCGCCATCATCTCTGCCGAGGTGCTCCTGCATCAGTTTATCCGCATCGGCAGCTATGTGATGATACAGGGCGGCAGCCGCACCAGTCAGGACATACCACCGTATATCATCGCCGGCAAGGAGCCTATCCGCTACGCTGGCGTCAACCTCATCGGCCTGCGACGCCGTGGCTTCTCAACTGAGACCATCGAGATGATACACGACACCTATCGCACCATCTATGCGCAGGGCATTATCAGGGATGGCCTTGTAGAGGCTCGCGCAAAGTATCCTGAGTCGAAGGAAGTGGAGTATATCTGCTCCTTCATAGAAAACTCAAAGAGGGGAATCATTAGGTGAGAGAATGAGAGATTGAGCTTGTTAAGCTTTGAAGACGCTGATTGTCATAACGGGTCCTACAGCAGTGGGCAAGACGGCACTGTGCCTCAACCTGGCCCGCCACTTCCACATTCCCATCATCAACGCCGACTCACGACAAATCTACCGTGAATTGAAAATTGGCACTGCCGCACCTACCGAAGAACAGCTTCGGCAGGTGCGGCATTACTTTGTCGGCACACTGGGGCTGGAGGACTACTACAGCGCGTCGATGTATGAGCAGCAGGTGATGGCATTGCTCGATGAGCTGTTCCAGACATCTGACTATGCCCTGCTCTCAGGCGGCTCGATGATGTATATCGATGCGGTGTGCAACGGCATTGATGACATTCCGACGGTGGATGACGAGACACGCGCCACCATGAAGCAGCGCTTGGCCGACGAGGGCTTGGAGGCTCTGTGCGAGGAGCTGCGGCGCCTGGACCCTGAGCACTGGGCCATCGTTGACCGCAAGAATCCGCGTCGCGTGGTGCATGCCCTTGAGATATGCCACATGACAGGCCGAACCTACACCTCGTTCAGGAAAAGAGAAAACCCCAACGCTCTGCTCTCCACTCGTCCGTTCCGTATCGTGAAGATAGCTCTGACGCTGCCACGTGAGGAACTCTACCAGCGTATCAATGCACGCGTTGACACGATGATGGAGCAAGGGCTGCTCGACGAGGCGCGCCGCTTGCTGCCCTGGCATCATCTGAATGCCCTGAACACGGTGGGATATAAAGAAATGTTCGCGTACATTAATAATATCTGGACTCTTGAAGAGGCTGTGGAGCGGATGAAAGGCAATACGCGCCGCTATGCGCGCAAACAGCTGACGTGGTTTAAGAAAGATCCTCAAGTAACATGGTTCTCGCCAGCCGACGAGCAGCAAATCATTAAGCATATTTATGAATAAGTACTCCTTGCAGCGGATTCTGAAATGGCCAAAGCGTGCCCTCTCGTGGTATGTGCACCTGTTCAAGGGACGTCCGTGGTATGTGAAGATCCTGTCGGGCGTCGTGTCATTCATCCTGTTCGTTATCCTCTACCTGGGAGCGGTCGACATCAACCTCTTCGGCCTTTTCGGCATGTCGCCCAGCATGGATGCCATCAAGCGCACCCGTCCTAACCAAGCCAGTGAGATATACAGTGCCGACGGAGTGATGATTGGCAAGATTTTCAGCGAGAACCGCACGCCGGTGAAGTATGAAGAGGTGAACCCCGTGTTCTGGCATGCACTTGTCGATACTGAAGATGAGCGCTTCTACAACCACAACGGCATTGACATTCCGGCTTTCTTCGCTGCCCTGAAGGACTATGTGCTGCACAACGACGCACGCGGCGCCTCTACGCTGACGCAGCAGCTGGCAAAGAACCTCTTCCGCGTGCGCACACAGTATTCCACAGGATTGTTGGGAAAGATTCCCGGACTGGGCATCGTCGTGATGAAAAGCAAGGAATGGGTGACAGCCATGAAGCTGGAGTGGAACTTCACCAAGGAGGAGATACTGACGATGTATGCCAACACCGTTGACTTCGGCTCCAACGCCTACGGCATCAAGACGGCCTGTGCCACCTATTTCGGCATCACACCATCCGAGCTGAAGACCGAACAGGCGGCACTGCTCGTGGGCATGTTGAAGGCCACCACCACCTACAACCCGCACCTCAACCCAGAGAACAGCCTGCGACGGCGCAACATCGTGCTGGGCAACATGCTGAACAACGGACACCTATCCAAAGTAGAATATGACTCGCTGGCGGCATTGCCCATCATACTTGACTACAACGTGGAGACGGTCAATGACGGCCAGGCACCCTACTTCCGTGCTGCCTTACAGGAGCGGGTGAATCAGTGGTGCAAGGCGCACGCCATCGACCCCTATGCCGACGGGCTGAAAATCTACACCACGCTCGACACACGTATGCAGCAATATGCCGAGCAGGCCGCTCATGAGCAGATGATGACCATCCAGCAGAACTTCAACCAGCACTGGGCGGGCATGAATCCTTGGCAAGACAAATACTATCGCGAGATACCGGGCTTCATAGAGAACATCGCACGCCGGCTGCCGGTCTATAAGCAGCTGGAGCAACAGTTCCCTGACGAGCCTGACTCCATCTGGAAGCGACTGAACAAACCACATGAGGTGCGCCTCTTCACTTATGATGGCGTGAAGACCGACACCATGAGCACCATGGACTCTCTGCGCTACATCACCCGTTTCATGCACTGTGGCTTCGTGGCGATGGAGCCGCACACAGGCCATGTGAAGGCATGGGTGGGCGACATCGACTTCGACACGTGGAAGTATGACAAGGTGACGGCACAGCGTCAGCCTGGCTCCACCTTCAAACTCTTCGTCTATACCGAGGCGATGAACGCTGGGCTGACGCCCTGCAAGCCTTACGTCGACATGAACTACCGCATAGGCGGCAATTGGACCCCCCACAACGCCGGAGGCTCAGCTTCAGGAGCGACGATGACCCTGCGCACGGCCTTTGCACGCAGCGTCAACACCATAGCGGCCCGCTTAGGCGAAGAGGTGGGCATCAGCAATGTGGCACGCACAGCTCACAAGATGGGCATCAAGAGCCACCTGGAGGAACTGCCCTCACTGGCTCTGGGTGCCAGCGACGTCAACCTCTTGGAGCTGGTCGATGCCTACTGTACTGTTGCCAACGACGGAAAGGTGCACGACCCCGTCTTCATCACACGCATCCTCGACCGTGACGGCAACGAGATCTATCGTGCCAATGACGAGCAGCATGAGGCCATACCTTACCGCAGCGCCTTCTTCATGCAGCAGATGCTGATGGGCGGTCTCAATGGTACCAGTTGGAGCCTGCGGCAGTATGTGAGCAACTTCCGCGACACCGACTTCGGCGGCAAGACAGGCACATCTAACAACCACAGCGATGCTTGGTTCGTGGGTGTCAGCCCGCGGCTGGTGTGCGGGGCCTGGGTGGGCGGCGAATACCGAGCCATCCACTTCCGTACCGGCCAGCTGGGGCAGGGCAGCAGAACAGCACTGCCCATCTGCGGACGATTCCTGCAGGCTGTGCTCGGCGACGAGCGCTTCAGCCACTACCACGCAAAGTTCGAGCCATGCAAAGACCCCACCATCCTCGCCAGCCAGTATGAGTGCGTCAGGACCTACAATCCTTTGGACAGCATCCTCCGCTTCCCCGTCAGTAACTATGATGACACCTTCGACGACATCCCTGAGGAAGTGACCGTACCATCAACAGAAGAGGAGAATTGAACATTTTAACCCATAAAAACTATTTTTTAGCTTACATCAAGAAATTGTGTTCCCGCACAACATTTTTTTTAAAAAATAGTTTAAGAAAAGTTTGCAACTTTGAAAAACATTGCTTACCTTTGCAACGTTATCCTGAAAACAATCTTTTTACCTTAAAAGAACTAATACCTATTGAAGATAGAAGCGATCGGCTGTGAAGTCCGTCGCTTTTGTTTTTTTTTATAGGCAATGATATAGCAGTTGACCTGTACTATTCATCGATGGGATAGTTGGGCGAGGGCGTGCGCAGCTGTCGCATCATCTGCTCCATTTGCTGCAGCAATTCCGGGTATTGGTCGGCCAGGTTGTGCTCTTCGCAGGGGTCTTCTTTGATGCGGTAGAGTTCCAAGGGTGCGCCCTTCTTCACACTGACGGCTTTCCATCCGTTCCAGCGCAATGCACGCTGCTTGCCGGGAAACTCCCAGTAGAGTGGGCGGCTGTCGGTATCGATGTCCTGACCGAAGAATAGCGGCGAGATGTCTATGCCGTCGTTTTTCTGCGGCAACCCCTTCTTGCTGTGGGTCAGCGCGGCCAGCGTGGGCATGAAGTCGGGGAAGTAAACGAGGTTCTCTATCTGCCGTGCCGGCACGCGCCCTGGCTGGTTGACAATGAGAGGCACACGGATGCCACCTTCGTAAAGCTGACCCTTGCGACCCTTCAGACCGGCGCCGCAGTTCAGCTCCTTCAGCGGGGCCATGACGGCTGCACCGTTGTCGCTGGCGAAGATGACGAGCGTGTTCTCACGCAGACCGAGCGAATCGAGGGTGCCAAGCAGTCGGCCTATGTTATAGTCCATGTGGGTGACCAGGGCAGCATAACGCTTGGTGTTGGCGCTCCAGTCGCCACGGTCGTCATACCACGAAGTGTCATCAATGTTGTACGGTTCGTGTGGCGCGTCGTAGCCGAGGAAGAGAAAGAAGGCGTTGTCCTTGTTGCGGTGGATGAACTGTATGGCGTCGTCGGTCGATATCTCCGTGTTGTGGCGCACATGTGCATCGTGCTCGTTCTCGCTGATGGTGATGAGCGAGTCGCCGTGCAGACGGTAATAGGGGTAATAGTACGGTGCGTTGCTGTGCACGGTAGAGATGGTCCATCCGTAGAACTCGTGGAAGCCGCGGTGGTTGGGCGCTGCCTGCGGGTCGTAGCCGTCCAAATGCCATTTGTTCACAAGACAGGTGCGATAGCCTCCGGCAGAGACGACAGTAGCCAGCGTGGTGTCTTCGGGCAGCAGGTTAGCGCGGCGCACGATGGTGGTGTCGCCCTGCGGATTGATTTTCAGCCCTGTCAGTCCACCCGCGTAGCACTGGTTGTCGCGTATGCGGGTGTTGCCGCTGTTGCGGCCTGTCATCAGTGCACAGCGCGACGGCGAACTGATGCCGCTGCCGGCGTATGCCTGCGTGAAGCTTGTTCCCGTGCGTGCCAGCCGGTCGATGTTCGGCGTCTGGATATACTGGTTGCCATAGCAGGCCAGGTCGCCATAGCCCATGTCGTCGGCCAGGATGAAGATGATGTTCGGGTGTTCCGGTGAGGCCTTCGGCATTTCACCATCAGCTTGTGCTTGCTGTGTTAGCAGGGCGCCAGCGGCGATGAGGATTTTTTTCATTTTGGGTAGTATTGGAGGACGGAGTAGGATGATCCATTCATTCCTACTCCGTCCCACTTCGTCCAACAAAAATCACTTCTCAGGCACGTCTTCGAGTGTCTTCTTCAGCAGCTGCCAGAAAGGCTCTACCGTGGCGATGAGTGCGCGCTCAGTGGTGGTGTGGGGCGACTTCATCGTGGGGCCGAGGCTGACGACGTCGAGCCAGGGATACTTGCCCAAGATGACGGAGCACTCCAGTCCGGCATGGTCTACCTGGATGATGCCGTCCTGGCCGAACAGCTCCTTGTATTCCTTCAGTAGCAGGTGCAGTGCCTCGCTGTCGGGATTGGGGTCCCAACCGCCGTAGCTGCCGGCAGTCTCTACCTTCATGCCTGCCATCGAGAAGCAGCTCTCAAGCATTGTCACCACATAGCCCTTCATGTCCTCGCGGCTCGAGCGTGCCAGTATTTTGATGCCGGCCTTGCCTCCCTCGATGTCGATGATGGCCAGGTTGCTCGATGTCTCTACGACGTTGGGGTAGGAGGGAATGAAACGGATGACGCCGTCGTGGCAAGCGAAGATGGCATCGACGATGTTGTCTTGTATCTCCTCGGGCAGCTCTGTCTTCGGCGTCTCCACGTCTTCTACTATCACCTCAATGCCCTGCGGCTCTATGACCTTGAACTCGTCGTTGAATGTGTCCTTCCATTCGTCGCACATCTCCTTGAGGGCAGCCACATTCTCCTTTGGCAGGGTGAGCACGGTCTCGGCCTTGAAGGGGATGGCATTGCGCATGTTGCCGCCGTGCCATGAAGCCAGACGGGCTTCGCACTCGGCGATAGCCTCGCGCACTATCTGCACCATCAGCTTGTTGGCGTTGCCGCGACCCTCGTGTATCTCCAGTCCGCTGTGGCCGCCGCGCAGGTTCTTCACCGTTACTCTCACGGCAGCATCCTCGGCGTCGGTATCAGCCTCCTTGTACTCCAAGGTTGCGGTGACATCAATGCCGCCGGCGCTTCCGATGACGAATTTGCCCCAGTGCTCGGAGTCGAGGTTGAGCAGGATGTCGCCCTGCAGCTGGCCCTCGGGCAACTCGTTGGCACCAAACATGCCCGTCTCCTCGTCGCGTGTGATGAGGGCATCGATGGGTCCGTGCTTCAAGGTCTTGTCCTCCATGATGGCCATGATCGATGCCACGCCCAGACCGTTGTCGGCGCCCAGCGTGGTGCCCTTGGCCTTCACCCACTCGCCGTCAATCCACGGCTCGATGGGGTCGGTCTCGAAGTTATGGGTTGACTCAGGAGTCTTCTGCGGCACCATGTCCATGTGTGCTTGCAGGATGATGCCCTTGCGGTTCTCCATGCCCGGCGTGGCAGCCTTGCGCATGTGGATATTGCCGGCAGGGTCTTTCACGGCATAAACGCCGCACTCCTTGCCGAAGTCAAGCAAGAACTGCTGGATTTTCTCTAAATGTCCGCTGGGACGGGGTACCTGAGTGAGTTTGTAGAAGTTGCGCCAGATACATTCCGGCTGAAGGTTTTGAATTTCGTTGTTCATAGGTTTTTTGTATTTAGGAGATGCAAATTTACGAAGTTTTTTTGATATTCCAACATTTTTGTCAAAAAAAGATTTGCGATCTTCGTTTCTGAGCAACAAAAACATAGGAAAATGATTATCTGCATGTAGCGCGTGCATATTTGCGTAGCGTCGCAGACATATAAATATCCATGAATAATTCAGGCGTGCAGTGCAGCCAATATTGAGTTAAATGACATTAGTTCACCTATCTGTGAAGTTTTTTTTGTTTTTTTTTGGTATCTTGTAGATTATTGTCTACCTTTGCATTTACTAATTGAGAAGACATGAAAATACTATTCCCTGAAAAGGTGGAAGAGTTTGTTCGTAACCATCCAGACTCTAAGGATGCGCTAGAATATGACAAGATTAAGGATATGAAAAACATATGAGACAATGAAAATCGCAAACGAAAAAGAATATAAGGAGTATGAGGCCCGTATGGAGTGCCTTATTCAGCGCGGTACGGTGCTTGGCGACATGGAATTGCTCAGCAATGAAGAAAAAGAAGAATTTACCATGCTAAGCGACGCCTTGGACGAGTACGGCAAAGCCTATCATCCCCTGCCTGGACAGATGAGCACACTGCTGGCCGATGCCATTCTTGTCAAAGTGAAAGAAAAAGGACTGAAACAAAAGGAGGCTGCCCAGATGATTGGCATCAGCCAGACCACTTTCAGCGACTTGATTCACCGTCGCCGTTCATTAAGTTATGAGGTGGCAAGAAACCTTTACAAAGTGCTTGGTGTACCTGCAGACGTGATTTTTGCGTGAACTATCTAAACGACAGAAAATGGTAGACAAGGAAACACGCGATAGGATTATCGCTCTGGTGAAGGAAGAGGTGGTGCCTGCCATCGGGTGTACGGAGCCGATGTGCGTGGCACTGTGTACGGCCAAGGCAACGGAGCAATTAGGGCAGCGGCCGGAGAAGATTACTGCCTTGCTGAGTGCCAACATCCTGAAGAACGCCATGGGGGTGGGCATACCTGGCACGGGTATGACAGGCCTGCCCATCGCCATTGCTTTGGGTGCACTCATCGGCAAGAGTGAGTACAAGCTGGAGGTGCTGAAAGACCTCACGCCCGAAGCTCTGGAAGAAGGAAAACGCTTCGTCAGCGAAGGACGCATCGACATCCAGCTGAAGCAGGGCATCACCGAGAAGCTCTACGTAGAAATGATGGTCGAGGCCAACGGCAAGAGCGAGACCGCCATCATTGCCGGCAGCCATACGCGGTTTGTAGAGGTGAGAGGCGAGCGGCAAGAAGTGAACGGTGAGGGGCAAGAGGTGAAAGGTGAGGGGCAAGAGGCCTTACCTTTGAACTTACGCCTTGTGTACGACTTTGCCACTACCGCCCCGTTTGACGAGATACGTTTCATTGAGGAGGCACGTACTTATAATATGAACGCGGCGCGCGAGGCCCTGAAGGGCAACTACGGCCACAACCTGGGCAAGACCATCGACCGACCGCTCTCGAAGGGCATCTTCGGCAACAGCATATTCTGCCACATCATAGCCCGCACCGCCTCAGCCTGCGATGCACGCATGGGCGGCGCCATGATTCCCGTCATGTCCAACTCGGGCAGCGGCAACCAAGGCATATGCGCCACCAATCCCGTCTGTGTCTATGCCAAGGAGAATGAGAACACTGAGGAGGAGCTCATCCGTGCCCTCATGCTCAGCCACCTCACCGCCATCTATATCAAGCAGTCGCTGGGCACGCTCTCAGCCCTCTGCGGCTGCGTCGTGGCTTCCATAGGCAGCAGCGTGGGCATCACCTATCTCATGGGCGGCGGCTACGACCGCATCTGTGCCTCGGTGAAGAACATGGTGGCCAACCTCACTGGCATGATTTGCGACGGTGCCAAGCCCTCGTGCTCGCTGAAGATTACCAGCGGCGTCTCCACGGCCGTTCTCTCAGCCCTGCTCTCGATGGAGGGAAAGTGCGTGAGCTCGCAGGAAGGCATCGTCGACGACAGCGTGGACAAGAGCATCCACAATCTGACGGCCATCGGTGCCAACGGCATGGGCCCCACCGACGAGATGGTGCTGCGCATCATGACTTCAAAAGGATGCTGAGAAAAAAGAATCAGCTTGGCACACCCGCCGGTCGCGTGGTGCACGTATTCGTGCACACCTACGGAATGAAAAAGCAGAAGAACCCCAAATAAGCATTGCGACGATGTCTATTTCCAATGTTCAAGCACAATTCTGCGCCAAATATTTGCCGATTGACAAAAAAATAGTAACTTTGCAGGCATGAAGCCTACACAGGAGTACATTGAGATAAAAGGCGCGCGCGTGAACAATTTGAAGAATGTGGACGTGCGCCTGCCTCAGGGCCAGTTTATCGTCATCACCGGCGTCAGCGGCTCTGGCAAGTCATCGCTGGCTTTCGACACACTCTACGCTGAGGGCCAGCGCCGCTATGTGGAGAGCCTCAGCAGTTATGCGCGCCAGTTCCTGGGACGCATGAACAAGCCCGAATGTGATTTCATCCGCGGCATCCCGCCTGCCATCGCCATCGAGCAGAAGGTCATTGCCCGCAACCCGCGCAGCACCGTGGGCACCTCGACTGAGATCTACGAGTATCTGCGCTTGCTCTTCGCCCGCATAGGTCACACCTATTCGCCTGTCAGTGGTGAGGAGGTGAAGAAACACACTACCGAGGACGTGGTGCAGAAGATGCTGGAGTTCTCGCAGGGCACGAAGTTCGTTGTCCTCGCTCCCCTCATCGTGCCCGAGGACCGCACCCTGGAGCAGCAGCTGAAGGCTTGCATGCTGCAAGGATATAGCAGGATAGCCCCCCTGTCGTCCCCCGGGGGGGACACAATAGTTCGCATCGACGACTATCTGGATAAGCTTTCCTCCAAGGGCAAAACTATTGAAGCCCCCTCGGGGGCCGTAAGGGGGACTTCTGGCTTGTTCCTTGTCATCGACCGCCTATCGGCCTCGGGCGACACGGAGACCATTGCCCGCCTCGTCGACTCTGCCGAGACTGCCTTCTACGAGGGGCAAGGGCAACTGCGCCTGATGGTCATGCCCTCTGGCCTCAGCTATGACTTCAGCACCCGCTTCGAGGCCGACGGCATCACCTTCGAAGAACCTACCGACCAGACCTTCTCGTTTAACTCACCTGTAGGCGCCTGCCCCGAGTGTCAAGGCTTTGGCAGCGTCATCGGCATCGATGAGCATCTGGTCATACCCAACACGTCGCTCTCGGTCTACGAAGGCTGTGTCGTTCCTTGGCACGGCGAGAAGATGGGCGAGTGGAAAAACTGGTTTATCGAGCACGCTCAGACCAATGATTTCCCTATCTTCGAACCCTATTACAACCTCACTCAGCAGCAGAAGGACTGGCTGTGGCACGGTCTGCCTACGGACAAGCGCAAAAAGGAGAAGCCCTGCATTGACTGCTTCTTCCAGATGGTAAGGGAAAATCAGTACAAGATACAATACCGCGTGATGCTGAGCCGCTACCGTGGCAAGACGGTGTGCCCCACCTGCCACGGCACACGTCTGAAGCCCGAGGCCGACTATGTGAAAATAGGCGGGCGCAGCATTACCGACCTGGTGCAGATGCCGGTGATACGCCTGAAGGAATGGTTTGCCCAGCTGCAGCTCTCAGAGCATGATGCCAGCGTGGGCAAGCGTCTGCTGACGGAAATCAACAGCCGTCTGCAATTCCTTTTAGATGTGGGACTTGGCTATCTGACGCTGAACCGTCTGTCGAACAGCTTGTCGGGCGGTGAGAGTCAGCGCATCAACCTCTGTACATCGCTCGGCTCATCGCTCGTGGGGTCGCTCTACATCCTCGACGAGCCCAGCATCGGTCTGCACAGCCGTGACACACAGCGCCTCATCCATGTGCTGAAAGAGCTGCAGGCTTTGGGCAACACAGTAGTTGTGGTGGAGCACGACGAAGAGATCATGCGTGCCGCCGACTACCTCATCGACGTGGGGCCCGACGCCGGCAGACTGGGAGGCGAAATCGTGTATCAGGGACCTGTCCCGAAGGGCACCGCCTCTGAAGTGGACACCCATGACAAGGCTGCCCGCTCTTACACCCTTCGCTATCTTCTTGGACTTGACAATGCCGACATTCCTCTTAAAAACAAAGAAACCTCTCCTGGAGCGACACTATTACGCCGCCCATGGAACAGGCATATCGACATCAAAGGGGCAAGGATGAACAACCTGCGGGGCATTGATGTAGAGATACCTCTGAACGTGATGACCGTTGTGACGGGCGTCAGCGGTTCGGGCAAGTCGTCGCTCATCAAAGGCATCCTTTATCCCGCGCTGAAACGTCACTTGGGCGAAGTGTTCGACCAACCGGGCGAATACAGGGGGCTGGAAGGCGACATCGATGCCATAAGGCGCGTGGAGTTTGTCGACCAAAATCCTATAGGCAAGTCAACGCGCTCCAATCCTGCCACTTATGTGAAAGCCTATGACGCCATACGCGACCTCTTTGCCGAGCAGCCGCTGGCCCAGCAGATGGGCTTCACCAGCCAGTTCTTCTCGTTCAACACCGACGGTGGACGCTGCGACGAATGTAAAGGCGCAGGCACCATCACCGTGGAGATGCAGTTCATGGCCGACATCGTGCTGGAGTGTGAGGCTTGCCATGGCCACCGCTTCAAGCGCGACATCCTCGACGTGCGCTATCGGGGCAAGAACATCGACGACGTGCTGAACATGACCATCAGCGAGGCCATCGAGTTCTTCAACGGCGAGAAAACCATCATCAAGCGCCTCAAGACACTGGAGGACGTCGGTCTGGGCTATATCAAGCTGGGACAAAACTCGTCTACGCTCTCAGGCGGTGAGAACCAACGCGTCAAGCTGGCTTACTTCATCGGGCTGGAGCGTCAGGAGCCCACGCTCTTCATCTTCGACGAGCCTACTACGGGTCTCCACTTCCACGACATTCGCCGTCTGTTAGACTCGATGAATGCCCTCATCGAGCGCGGACACACCATACTGATTATTGAGCACAACCTTGACGTCATACGCCAGGCAGACCATGTCATTGACCTTGGCCCCGACGGCGGTGACAAAGGCGGAAACCTGGTCTGCGTCGGCACACCCGAGGCTGTAGCACAGTGCAAGGAAAGCATTACCGGACAATATCTAAAAACCAAGCTATGAAAGAATTACATATCCATCCCGCCATCTACGAATGTCAGATGGAGGAACTGGCGGCCGACGAGCAAGAGCTGTTGCGCCAAGCTATTGCAGCAACCCAGAACTCATACGCACCGTATTCCAACTTCCATGTCGGCGCCGCCTTGCTGCTCGACGACGGCACCATCGTTCCCGGTTGCAATCAGGAGAACGCCGCCTTCCCCGCAGGCCTCTGTGCCGAGCGTTCCGCCATCTTTGCTGCCGGTGCGCAGAAGCCGCAGGCCGTGCCGGTGAAGCTGGCCATTGCTGCCCGTGACACCAAGGGAGAGCTGACCGAGGAGCCTGTCTCACCCTGCGGCACCTGCCGTCAGGTCATCATCGAGACGGAGACGCGCCACCAGCATCCTGTGCGACTGTTGCTCTACGGACAGCGCTGTGTCTATGTGATGGACGGCATACGCCACCTCATGCCGCTGTCGTTCACCGAATTCTGAAGTGGTCGTTGTCCTTACCATCCTCATCTATTTTGCCGCCCTCTTTGCCTTGAGCCGGTGGACGGCGCGGCGTGCCACCAACGACACGTTCTTCCGCGGTGAGCGTCGCTCGCCGTGGCGCATGGTGGCTTTCGGCATGGTGGGAGCCTCCATCTCGGGCGTCACCTTCGTCTCGGTGCCGGGCATGGTGCTGACGCAGGACATGGCCTATCTGCAGCTGTGCCTGGGATTCATACTGGGATACATCGCGGTGGCCTTCGTGCTGCTGCCTGTCTATTACAGGCTCAACCTCACATCCATCTATACCTACTTAGGCGAACGCCTCGGCCAGCGCTCCTACCTGACAGGTGCCGGTTTCTTCTTGCTGTCGAAGATGATAGGCACGGCGGTGAAATTCTACGTGGCCTGCCTCATCGTCCAGCAGTTTGTGATGGATGGTCTCGGCGTGCCTTTCGTCGTCACCGTCGCCCTGATGGTGCTGCTCATCTGGCTCTACTCCCATCGCGGCGGCGTGCGCACCCTCGTCTTCACCGACTCGCTACAGACGCTCTGCCTCCTGGCCGCCTTACTCATTATTATATATATAGTGATGCAGCGCATGGACTTCTCGGTAGCCGATGCCGTCAGCGCCATCGCTGCCGACGAGCGCAGCCGCATCTTCGTGATGGACGACTGGGTGAGTCGCCTGAACTTCTGGAAACAGCTGCTCAGCGGTGCTTTCATTGTGGTGGTGATGACAGGGCTGGACCAGGACATGATGCAGAAGAACCTCACCTGCCGCACCCTGCGTGAAGCCCAGAAGAACATGTGCTCTTACGGTGTGGCCTTCGTGCCCGTCAACCTGCTCTTCCTCTCCCTTGGTGTGCTCTTGGCCCAGTATTTCGGATCCGACCAATTGTCAACCTTGACTGGCGACCAGCTTCTGCCGCTGTTTGTGCAGACGGCCGGCTCTACTCCCGTCCTGGTGCTCTTCACCCTGGGCATCGTGGCCGCCTCGTTCTCTTCTGCCGACTCTGCGCTGACCGCTCTGACCACCAGCTATTGTGTAGATATCCGCCAGCGCCCTGCCGACGAGCGTTTGCGTCGGCGTGTGCACATCGTGATGTGCCTGTTGCTGGTGGTCTGCATCATCGCCATCCGTGCCGCCGGCTCGTCGTCGCTCATCGATGCCATCTACACCATCGTGTCCTATACCTACGGCCCCTTGCTCGGACTCTTTGCCTTCGGCCTCTTCACCCGCCGCAGCGTGCGCGACAAGCTGGTGCCCATTGTCTGCATCGCCTCGCCCATCCTTTGCTTCCTTCTTGACCAGTGCTTCGTCAGTCTTTTCAACTATCACTTCGGCTACGAGCTCCTGCTCCTCAACGGCCTTCTCACTTTTGCAGGAGTTTATGCTTGCTCAGCGTCTAATGAAGCACAGCCAGATGGTATTTCCCATTGACATGCGTGTCAGACGGATATTCGCGTTCTTGGACGAGCCGAGCGGCGTCGCAGACATATATAAATTATTCGTGCTGTACGGATGGAGTGACATAGTTGCGTCGCAATTATGTCAGTTGATACCGCGAAGCGGCCTGCGAAAAAACCAATAAAAACAAGAAAAACAAATAAAAACATTTTGGGACAATAGCTGTCACTTTGCCCGCTGCGTAGCTCAATGCGCAGCCATCCCCCCCTGCAAGGGGGGGCAGGGGGGAATTCACTCTGCGCAGATGAATCCCCCTCTAACTCCCCCTTTGCAAGGGGGAGAATTGAGTTACCTCTGCAACGGCTACATGACGGCGCAGCCCTTCCCCTCCTTTTCCAAAGGAGGGGTCAGGGGTGGTTTGTCAGAGATGTCCCAACC
>JAEEGL012444719.1_pt1 | contig 82367 bp, 60 predicted proteins | sample 9134231 | NCBI WGS metagenome assembly JAEEGL01 (sample SAMN16246548, study PRJNA631951) | gut metagenome | biome: gut microbiome; feature: rumen; material: fiber-attached | host: Bos | place: Iran: Karaj | collected 2018-10
AAAGAACGATCCTGAATTCGCCAAAGAATTGGCGGGTCTTGCGGACCTTTTCGTGTCCGACGCGTTCGGCACGGTGCACCGCGCCCACGCCTCCACGGCGGGCGTGGCCGATTATCTGCCCGCGGTGTGCGGCTTCCTGATCGAAAAGGAGCTCGGCATCATGGGCAAGGCGCTCGAGGATCCGGAGAGGCCGTTCGTCGCCGTGCTCGGCGGCGCGAAGATCTCCGACAAGCTGAACGTCATCGCGAACCTGCTCGAAAAGGTCGACACGCTCATCATCGGCGGCGGCATGGCGTACACCTTCTTCCGTGCGACGGGCAACACGACCGGCACGTCCATCTGCGAGGAGGATAAACTCGATCTCGCCCTCGATCTCATGAAGAAGGCGAAGGAGAAGGGCGTCAACTTCCTGCTTCCCGTCGACAACGTGATCGGCCGCGAGTATAAGGAAGATACCACCTTCATGACGATCTACTCCGATTCGATCCCGGACGGCTGGATGGGCCTCGACATCGGTCAGAAGACGCAGGAACTGTACGCCAAGTCCATCGAGGGCGCCGGCACCGTCGTGTGGAACGGCCCGATGGGCGTCTCCGAGTGGGAGCACTTCGCGGGCGGCACCGTCGCCGTGGCGAAGGCGGTCGCGGAATCCGGCGCGATCTCCATCATCGGCGGCGGCGACTCCGCGGCGGCCGTGGAGAAGCTTGGCTTCGGCGATAAGATGACCCACATCTCGACCGGCGGCGGCGCGTCGCTCGAATTCCTCGAGGGACTCGAGCTCCCCGGCATCGCCTGCCTCCAGGATAAGTAATGCTTTCCCGCCAGCCGGAGAGCCGCACGGCTCTCCGGCTTTTCACCGATACAAATCATCAGAAAAACGGAGTATGGAGTATGAAGCCTTCTGTCAGGACCACCGTGATCGCAGGGAACTGGAAAATGAACATGACGCCGTCCGCGGCGCGGGATGCCGTGCGCGAGACCGCGGCGCTGACCGCCGGCAAGAGCGGATGCGAGGTCGTTTTGTGCGTGCCGTTCGTCGATATTCCGGCGGCGGTGGAAGCGGCGCGCGGCACGAACGTGAAGATCGGCGCGCAGAACGTGCATTTTGAGAAAAAGGGCGCCTTCACCGGCGAGATCTCCGCGGATATGCTGCTCGAGAGCGGCGCGGAATACGTGATCGTCGGCCACAGCGAGCGCCGGCAGTATTTCGGGGAAACGGACGAGACGGTGAACCGCCGCGCCAAGGCGGCGCTCGACGCCGGCCTCAAGGTGATCCTCTGCCTCGGCGAGGTGCTCGCCCAGCGGCAGGCGGGGATCACGGAGGAGATCGTCTCCCTTCAGACGAAGCTCGACCTTGCCGGGATCCCGGCGGAGCAGATGAAGGATCTCATCATCGCCTACGAGCCTGTCTGGGCGATCGGGACCGGGCTGACCGCGACGCCGGAGCAGGCGGAAGAGGTCTGTGCGATCATCCGCCGCGTCCTTGCCGGGCTGTATTCCCCCGCCGTCGCCGAGGCGACGACGATCCAGTACGGCGGTTCGATGAACGACGGGAACGCCGCGCAGCTTTTGGCGAAGGAGAACGTGGACGGCGGTCTGATCGGCGGCGCTTCGCTCGTTCCCGCGAAATTCGCGAAGATTGTCGACGCAGCGCAGTGAACGGACGCCGTTCCGACCGTTTCGGCAAATAATAAGGATCACGGGCGTCTGTCCCGTGATCCTTTTTTGCGGATACGCGAAAGCCGGGGAAGGGCGGTCCCTTCCCCGGCTTCGTTTTCCTTATCGGAACATGGCGAGTACCGCTTCGGGCGTCTGTACGCCGAGCAGCTGGCCGACGAGCGCGCCGTCCTTGAAGGCGAGCAGCGTGGGGATGCTCATGATCCCGAACTGCTGCGCGAGCGCGCCTTCCTCATCGACGTTGATCTTGCCGACCTTGAGTTCCGGATGCGCGGCGGCGATCTCGTCGACGATGGGCGACATCCGGCGGCACGGACCGCACCAATCCGCCCAGAAATCGACGAGCACCGGCTTGTCCGACGCGAGCACTTCCGATGCGAAGTTGGCGGCGGTCAGTGTGATGACCTGCATACGAATTCCTCCTTGATTTTGCTTACTCGTGTATTTTTCTTATTTGACGTTTTTCATGATCTTCGTCCCCAGCCGGAGAAAGACGATCAGCGCGGCGACGAGGACGATCACGGCGGCGGCGGCGCTCCACAGCCCCACGAGCGCGCTGAGCGCGGGGGCGAGCGCCGCGAGAGCGACCGCTTTCGCGAGCTGCGGCAAATACCGCGCGGCGTCCTGTTTTCTGACGGAGTGCCGTACCTGATACGGCAGCATCGAATAGTCCTTCGTCAGCGCCAGCACCCCCGCGTAGAGAAGTACGGCGGCGGCGAAGATCGCCATCAGGATCGAATATGCATACTCCATATTTTATCCTCCCGAACGGGTCCGGCGGCGGGAGATCTTATCGGATATCCTGGAGCACGCGCTCTGGCGGGTTGTCGAGCTGCTGCGGATTGCGCATGACGTTCTTCATGTATTTCAGACCGGAGGCGAAGTAGTAGCCGTCGCAGATCCGTTCGTCGGTGACGAAGGTCAGATCCATATACGGCTGCTTCTGGACCGTGCCGTCCGGTTCCACCTCGTACACGCGCTTCTTTGCGCCGAAAGCGCAGAAGAGCGGGCAGGTGCCGAAGTCGTACAGATGGTGATAGATCGGCGGGATACCGAGAGAGCCCATCGACGTGATGAAGAACGAGCAGTGGAAGGGAGAGACGTTGAGCAGAAAGCGCGGGATCAGTCCGAAGTAGTCGAGCATCTTCAGAAACCAGATGAGGAACTTGAGCAGCAGCGCCGGCACGTAGGAGAGCACGCTCACCGTGTCGTCGAAGTCTCCGCCCGGCTGGGAGCGGTACTCGGTGATGACGCCGTTCAGCTTCTCGTACACGTCGGCGATCGTCGCGTCCCGCGGCAGCGTGATCTTCACGACGGTGTCCGGCGATTCGAGCGTCATCTCCCGTTTGATGACGAGGGAGATCTCCACCTCGTCGCGCGTCCAGATCCGCTGCCCGCGGATGAAGCGGTTGAGCGCCGGACGCTCGGCGGTCGTGCGGATATAGGCGGCGATGAGCAGATGCATCATGCTGATGTTCGTCATGCCCTCGGCCTGCTTTTCTTTGAGGTACGACTCGAGCCGTGCGATCGGGATGCGGTCGGTGATCATGTTCTGGCTCCCGACGCGGTTGACCATGATGAACGGGACGAGTGTGGTCATCGCGGAGATGCTGCGCACGCGGCGTATGGTGGACTTCTTCTTTTTCTGCTTTTCCTTCTTTTCCGGTTTGTTTTCCGCCTCGCTGCCGGCGGTCACGGCGGCTTCGTTGTCTGGCAATCGGTCCACATCCTTCCGGGCGGGCGCTCCGACTGTCGGCGCGTCCGCTTCCTATTTTGTACACGGTACAGCAATATTATAACAAATCTCCGGCGGCTTGTAAACAGGAAAGATCAATGTTTTTTCCGTCCGCCGCCGATTTTTCGGGGGGATCGCGCCTTATTGCGCGGGTCGTCAGAGCAGAGAGCAGCCGCCGAGGACGTCCGGCTTATGCAGCATGCTGTCGGCGTCCGTGATCTCACGGATCACGCGGCAGGGGTTCCCCGCCGCGAAGGTATGCGGCGGGATGTCGCGGACGACGACGCTGCCCGCGCCGATCACGCAGCCCTCGCCGATCGTGACGCCGGAGCAGACGACGACGTTCGCGCCGAGCCAGCAGTCCCGCCCGATGACGACGGGGCGCGCGTAGCAGAGGCGGCGCGGCTCGCCCGCCTCATTGCGCATCATGCGCCGCTCGTCGGCGATCATCGGATGGATGGGCGTGACGATGGTGACGTTCGGACCGAAATTGCAGTCGTCGCCGATGGTGACCGAGGCGTCGTCCTGCACCGTCAGGTTGAAGTTCGCGAAGAAGCGGCGGCCGATGCGGGTGTGGACGCCGTAGTGGAAGAAGATCGGTCCCTGCAGAAAACTGCCCTCGCCCAGCTCGCCGATCAGCGCGCCGAGGATCTCCGCCCGGCGCTCCGTTTCGTTCTCATAGGTCTTATTGTAATCGGTGTTCAGATTGTGCGCGCGGAGCTTGATCGCCTTGAGCTCCGGGTCTCCCGGCCAGAACAGCGTTCCGGCGGCGATCTTTTCTTCTTCTCTCATGGCTGTCCTCCTCTTATTCCGGATCGCGGGGCGATCCCTCTTTGATCTTGCGGATGGTCTCGCGGATGGCGCCGAGGCGCACGGGATCGGCGAGCACCTTCTTCGTCGCGTACAGGCTCATGTTGCCGAAGGTATATGCGGTGCGGTAGTATTCCTCCGTGCTCGGGTGATCCGTGTCGACGAGCGCGCCGAAGCCGACGGCGTGCGCGATCCGCGCGCGTACCCGCATGACGGAGACGGCGGCTTCGTCCGGAAGGAAGAAATCGTTGAGGCGCGTCATGTCGTACAGCGGCGCGAAATACGGGTTGGCGACCTGAAGATCGAGCAGACACTCGGGCTTGACTCGCTTGGCGGTGTCGTGGATGAGGCGGTACAGCTCGTACAGATACCGCATCCCGTACAGCCGCTCGGCGCACTGCGCGGGACCGGCGAGCGGCACCTGACCGGTGAAGTCGAGTTTGATGCCGTCCGCGTCCAGATCGTCCGCGCCGTGGCCGAACATGCGCGCAAAGCACCGCTCCAGCCGACGGATATACTTCGGATTGCGCGGGTCGAGGAGGCGGAGATCCCCGGTGATATACACCTCGTCGTCCGGGAGACCGTCCGGCTTGACGCAGATCCAGAGAAGCACCCGCCGACCCTTCTCGTGACAGCGGCGGATGAAGCCGCGCAGGTCCGGCCAGCGTTCGGTATTCACGTCCCATACGCCGTAGGACATGCCCCAGAAGTCGTCGATCGTCAGGATATCCCAATCGACTCCCGCGCCGTCGAGCCGTTCGACGTATTCCTCATACGCCTTTTGCGTACAGCCCTGACCGCCGCCCGCCTGCGCCGCCCAGCCGCAGGTCATGACGCCGTGCCACCAGTCCGCCTCCTCCCGGCGCGGCGGCTCGAGCTTGCCCATCGAAACGAGCGTCCGGGCGTGATCCTTCAGCGCGGCGAACGGATCGGCGGCGCCGAAGCGGAAAACGAGCGGGGGGAAGCGGTATCCGCCGGTGAACTCCGGACGGCCGCTGTAATCGAGAGAGAAGCCGATATCGCCCGCCGTCCCCGGATCGGTCGAGAATCCGGTGAAAAGGAGCTCGTCGACGGTCGGCGCGGGGAAGACGGACATCCACTCGCCGCCGCGCAGGCGCAGCGGGAAGCAGAACGGCGCGGGGGAGAACCACCAGTCGCCGGTGCTGCCCGTCGTGACCGGGACGCGGAGGGTCGTGTACTGCATCGCGTGCACGCAGGGATTCGGATTGAAGACGGCGTCCGCTTCGATGAAGCTGCGGCGGTCCTCGCCGAGGGATGCCCAGCGGGCGCGGCGGAGTGTCAGCGTTCCCTCGAAGCGGTAGTCCGCCTCTAGAACGATCCGGTCGCGGAAGAATACGACGCGGTATTCGTACTCGCCGCCGGCGAAGGACTTCGCCCGGAAGACGAGCGTATGAGACGCGCCCTCATCGTCGCCGGGGGAAAGAAAGCGGCAGTTCTCCGGATCCCACCGGAAGGGGGCGGCGAAGGTCGCCGGGTCGGGTCGGTGCGCCGCGTCCTCCGCATCGCACCAGGCGCCGATCGTCAGCGCCATCCGTTCCGGGTCCGTGCTTTCCGGATCCGGCGCGTATACGAGCAGCCGTTCCGGGGCGGACTGTTCCCACCGCGCGCGGTACACGTCGGTGGACACGCAGATATGGCGCACCTCCTCGTGCGTTTCGAGCGCGTGCCAGAAGGGGATATACTGGATCTTGAACATCGTGAGTCTCCTTTCGGTGATACCGTTCTGTATGACGGCGTATGACCTTCTGTTTTCAGAGGTCGATGACGTCGCCGTCGCCGAGGATCCTCCAGCGCAGACCGGGGATGGCGGAGAGCAGCGTCTTCTGCTCCTCGGGATGATCGAGAATGTCCCGTCCGTGATGCAGGAACGCGAGGAGCCCGGGCGCTCTGCCTTCGGCGACGAGGCGACGCGCGACGTCGGCGGGATGATGATGTCCCGTCTCGTGCAGCAGCACGTCACAGCCGTCGAGCAGCGGCGCGTAGTCCTCGTACCCCGCCGTATCGCCGGTGTAGACGATCTTTTTCCCGTCCGCCTCCGCGGTGAAGCCGAAGGCGCGCCACGGTTCCCCCTCCCTGTGCGCCAGGTGGCGTGTGTGGAGCGCCGTCACGGTCAATCCGTCCTCCTCGAACACCGTTCCGTCCTCGATGAGGTGCGGTTCTATGGCGAAGGGAGGCGAGGAGCCGAATTCGGTGAGCGAAAGCAGCGCGTTCACGGCGTCCCACGCCCGCAGATCGGGCAGATGGAGACGGATCGTCTTCCCGTCCATCCCGCCCAAGCGGCGGTTCAGCTTGCCGACCGTCCAGAGCAGATGGGGAAGCCCGCCGATGTGATCCATGTGCGTGTGGCTGATGACGATACGGCGGATCGTGCGCAGATCGAGCCCCGATACGTGCGCCGTGTAGGCGCAGCATTCTCCCGCATCGAACCAGTACAGCCCGCCGTGCCGTTCCACGGCGAACGCCGTGTGATGCCGTCCGGGCATCGGCTCGGTCCCGGAACAGCTGCCGAGTATATGGATCCTCACCGTTCCACTTCCTTTCGTGTGTCCGTTGTCGTTTGTTTCAAACGCTTTCGGCTTCATCTTGTTCTGTAACCTGTCCCATAACCCCCGGTCAAACGCTTCCCACCGCACCTTGTCTTGCTTTTGTTCCAAAGTTTTCGCAAGGGGGCTGCAGAACGCGCGAGCGCGTTCTGCGGGGGGAGCCTTTTTCAAAAGGCACCCCCGTCGTATCCCCTATAGCTTGATCCGTATCTCGCCGCAGGAGAGGGCGGCTTCCGTGCCGTCCGGGCGGCGGACGAGGAGGCGGCATTCCCCGTCGATGCCGCGCACGAAGACGTCCGTTTCCGTACCGTCCGCGGCGGCGGCGCGCACCGTCCGGCCGACGGCGAGGCAGCGCCGTGCGTATTCGTCCCGATGGCTGTTTTCCGCAAGACCGGCGTACAGCGGGATCAGTTCCCGCTCGACGGCGCAGAGCAGGCGCGCGCGGAGCCCCGGCACCGGGGCGGGGCATACGGCGCCGGCAACGTCGGCGATCTCCGGCGGAAATCCGCCCGGCGGCGGGCAGACGTTGATGCCGATGCCGAGGACGGCCCACGCGAGGGAGCCGTCCGGCGCGAGCGCGGATTCCGTCAGGATCCCGCACGCCTTCTTATTGCCGACGAACACGTCGTTCACCCATTTGACGGCGCACGGCACGCCGGCCTCCGCCTCCACGGCGCGGCAGACGGCGACGGCGGCGGCGGTCGTCAGGCGGATCGCCTCGGCGGCCGGGAGCGCCGGGCGGAGCACGAAGCTCATATACAGCCCGCATCCGGCGGGGGAGAAAAACGTGTGCCCGCGCCGTCCGCGTCCTGCCGTCTGCATCCCGGCGGCGATGAGCGTACCGTGCGGAGCGCCGCCCTCGGCCGCTTCTTTTGCGCGCGTATTCGTGGAATCCGTCGCTTCCAGCAGAATAAAGGGCGCGCCGGGGGCGAGCGGGGTGCGGAGACGGAGCACGTCCGCCTCGCGCAGCGGATCGGCTTCAAAGATCGGCATGGGCGGCAGGACTTCCTTTCGGTTCGGGGATCGGCGGATCGGCGCTTCTTTTTGCAAAATGCCGCCGCGGCGGCGAAAAAGCGTCTTGCAAAACGTCGAGGAGTGTGGTATCATATACGATAGACGCGCATGCGCGGATCCGATATCTATATTATATCTGCCCGAGCGGGGATTTGCAAGACGTGCGCGCCGATTTCCGCCAAAAACGGAGAAAGAAGGAAAAACCGATGCCGATTACCGATTTCCTGGAGAGGAATGCCCGTCTGTACCCGATCGACGTGGCGCTGACGGAGATCACCCCGCAGAATCAGCCCGAGGGACAGGTCACCTGGCGCGAGGCGAATCTGATCGAGACCGCGGAGGGCGAGGAATACAGCCGCCAGATCACATGGCATAAATTCGACGAGATGGCGAACCGCTTCGCGAACCTGCTCTTCACGCGCGGCGTGAAGCGCGGCGACAAGGTGGCGATTCTGCTCATGAACTGCCTCGAATGGCTGCCCGTCTATTTCGGGATCCTGAAGACCGGCGCGCTCGCCGTGCCGATGAACTACCGCTATTCCGCCGAGGAGATCCGCTACTGCGCACAGCTTGCGGACTGCTCGATGATGGTGTTCGGGCCGGAGTTCATCACGCGCCTCGAAGAGGTGCGCGGGCAGCTTCCGGATATCCGGGAGTATTTCTTCGTCGGAAAGAAGGACGAGACGCCCGCGTTCGCCGACCACTATCTTTCTATGATTTATTTCTGCGCGCCGACGCCGCCTCCGGTGGAGATCCGCGACGAGGATGACGCCGCCATCTATTTCTCCTCCGGGACGACCGGCTTCCCGAAGGCGATCCTCCACAACCACGCGGCGCTCGTTGCCTCGTGCAAAACGGAGCAGGCGCATCACGGGCAGAAGCGCGGCGACGTATTCCTCTGCATACCGCCGCTGTACCACACCGGCGCGAAGATGCACTGGTTCGGCAGTCTGATCTCCGGGTCCCGCGCGGTGCTGCTCCGCGGCGCGAAGCCGGAGTGGATCCTCCAGTGCGCGTCGGAGGAGAAGGCGACGATCGTCTGGCTCCTCGTGCCGTGGGCGCAGGATATCCTCGACGCGATCGACCGCGGCGACGTGAAGCTGTCGGATTACCGGCTCGACGCGTGGCGGCTCATGCACATCGGCGCGCAGCCGGTGCCGCCGAGCCTGATCCGCCGCTGGAAGAAGGTCTTCCCGAAGCATGAATACGACACGAACTACGGACTGTCCGAGTCGCTCGGACCGGGCTGCGTCCATCTCGGCGTGGAGAACATCGACCACGTCGGCGCGATCGGCAAAGCCGGTTACGGCTGGGAGACGCGGATCGTGGACGAGCACGGCGCGGACGTGACGCGCGGCGAGGTCGGCGAGCTTGCCGTCCGCGGACCCGGCGTGATGCTCTGCTACTACAAGAATCCTGCCGCGACCGAGGAGGTCAAGCGGGGAGAGTGGCTCCTCACGGGCGACATGGCGCGGGAGGACGAAGAAGGCTTCATTTATCTGGTCGACCGCAAGAAGGACGTGATCATCACCGGCGGTGAGAATCTGTATCCGGTGCAGATCGAGGATTATCTGCGCGCGCATGACAAGATCAAGGACGTGGCGGTGATCGGTCTGCCGGACGCCCGTCTCGGCGAGATCGCCGCGGCGATCATCGAGGTGAAGGAAGGCATGACGATGACGGAGGACGAGGTGAACGAATTCTGTCTCGGGATGCCGCGCTACAAGCGCCCGCGGAAGATCATTTTCGCGTCCGTGCCGCGCAATCCGACCGGGAAGATCGAGAAGCCGCGTCTGCGCGAGACGTACCGCGCGTCCCGCCTCGTGGAAGCCGAAACGACAAAGTAAAGGGGGCGAAGCCCCCGTTGCCGCAATTACCTCCTCAGCGGGAGCGGGAGACAGCCCTCCCGGGGGGGAGTAAGGCGGAGAAATGCCGGGGCAAAGCTCCGAGAGTTTATTTGATTCGGGGGCAAAGCCCCCGTTGCCGCAATTGCTTCTTCAGCGGGAGCGTGAGACAGCTCTCCCTGATATAGCAGGAGCGGATTTGACGATCCGGGAGCGCACACGGCGCCCGCCGAATGACCCGGCTCAGGCTTGACGCCTATGACTTACGATCCTTCGCGAGATGATTCTCCCCCGTTTGCCCCTGTCCCCGATCGGGGGACTTGGGGTGCTCCCCCGCCGCTGCACGTTTGGCTGCCGAGGGGGGCGGGGGATCCGGGCCGTCAGACCCCGTTACGGGATCCCCCCGGCGGGATGATTCACAAGAAGGGCGGGGAGCCCTTCTTGTGCGCCGTCCGCACAGGACAAAAAAACGATATTTGATCGGAACACCTACGGGTTCCGACAGCATATCTCCTTCCGGGCGGCGCTCGCCGCCCCCCATTTCCTCCCCGCAGGAGAGGCGAAGATCAAATTAAAGTACCACAGAAAAGAGAAAAGCCATGAAAAAACTGCTGATCGGCAACGAGGCGCTTGCCCGCGGATTCTACGAGGGCGGGATCGGTCTCGTATCCAGTTATCCGGGCACGCCGTCGACGGAGATCACGGAATGTCTCGCCGAGTACCGTGATATCGCCTCCGAATGGGCGCCCAACGAAAAGGTGGCGACGGAGGTCGCCTTCGGCGCGTCGCTCGGCGGGAAACGTTCCGTCTGCGCGATGAAGCACGTTGGGCTGAACGTCGCCGCGGATCCCGTGTTCACGATGTCCTATACCGGCGTCAACGCCGGGATGGTGCTCTGCGTCGCCGACGATCCGGCGATGCATTCTTCGCAGAACGAGCAGGACTCCCGCCATTACGCGATCGCGGCGAAGCTGCCGATGCTCGAGCCGGCGGATTCCGGCGAGGCGTACGCGTTCGCGCGCGCGTCCTTCGCGCTCTCCGAGCGCTTCGACACGCTCGTGATGATGCGCATGTGCACGCGCATCGCGCACTCGCAGTCGATCGTGGAGATCGGCGAGAGGGAGGAGGCGCCCGCGCGTCCGTATACGAAGGACCCGAAAAAATATATCATGATGCCCGCCTACGCGAAGGCGCGCCATCCGGTCGTCGAGGCGCGGACGGCGGCGCTGACGGAATACGCGGAGGATTGCCCCTTCAACCGCGTGGAGAAGGGGACGGACCGCTCTCTCGGCATCATCACGTCCGGCACCTGCTATCAGTATACGAAGGAAGTCTTCGGCGACCGCGTGCCGGTGCTCAAGCTCGGCATGGTGAATCCGCTCCCGCCGAAGATGATCCGTGATTTCGCCGCCTCCGTCGATCGGCTCGTCGTGATCGAGGAACTCGACGGCGTGATCGAGACCTTCTGCCGGACGCTGGGACTCGCGGTGGAGGGCAAATCGCTCTTTTCGCCCATCGGCGAATATTCGCAGGCGGTGATCGCGCGCGCGTTCGGGCTTCCGGAAAAGGAATACGTGCCGGCGCTGTCCGAGCTGCCCGGCCGCCCGCCGATGATGTGCGCGGGATGTCCGCACCGCGGCATGTACTACGTGCTCGCGAAGAACAAGGTGACGGTGCTCGGCGACATCGGCTGCTACACGCTCGGCGCGCAGCCGCCGCTGAACGCGGTGGACTCCGTGCTCTGCATGGGCGCGTCCGTCTCCGGTCTGCACGGCTTCAACCGCGTCGGCGGCAGCGAGACGGAGAAAAAGACGGTCGCCGTGATCGGGGATTCGACTTTCATGCACTCCGGCGTGACCGGGCTGATCGACATCGCCTACAACGGCACGAATTCCACGGTCATCATCCTCGACAATTCGATCACCGGCATGACGGGACACCAGCAGAACCCGACGACGGGGCTCGATATCCACGGCGATCCGGCGGGGAAGATCGATCTCGAAGCGCTTTGTCACGCGATCGGCATCCGCCGCGTGCGCGTCGTCGATCCGTACGACCTCGCCGCGTGCGACGCGGCGCTGAAGGAGGAACTGGCGGCGGAGGAACCGTCCGTCATCATCTCGCGCCGTCCGTGCGTTCTGCTCAAGAACGTGAAGAAGAATCCGCCGCTCGCGGCGGACGCGGACAAGTGCCGCGGCTGCCGGTCGTGCATGCAGCTCGGCTGCCCGGCGATCAGCTTCAAGGGCAAAAAAGCGGTGATCGACGCGACGCTGTGCGTCGGCTGCGGCGTGTGCCGCCAGAAGTGCGCGTTCGACGCGATCGGCTGAGGATGCGGCGGCTCGTCTTCGGGATCTTTTCCGATTACCACCTGTGGCGGGGCAGCCACCCGCAGTCCGCCGCTCCGCTCGAAGAGATCGTGCGCCGCGCGCACGAGGGCGGCGCGTCGTTTCTGATCCACTGCGGGGATCTGTGCCACAACGCGCCCGACGAGCCCGCGGTGCGGACCGTGCTGCGGGAGAATCCGTTCGGCATGCCGGTGTACGGCTGCCTCGGCAATCACGAGCTGGAGGATGCGGGGTCGCTCGAAGCCGTGCTCGCCGCCTACGGGATGCCGTCGCCGTATTATTTCACGGACAGACCGGAGGGTTTCCGCGTGATCGTGCTCGACACGAATCACGGAAAGGGATCGGACGGAGCGCTGTGCCATTATCCGCCGTATGCCAAAAGGCTGCCGGACGGCGACCGTCTCGGCGGCGCGCAGCTCGATTGGCTCGAGGAGGCGGTCCGTACTTCGCCGCTGCCGTGTCTGCTCTTTTCGCACGCGTCACTGGAGGAGCCGGCGGGATCGCCGGACGGCGCGCGCGTGCGGGCGCTGATCCGGGAGGAGAACGCGCGCCGTCCCGGTCGCGTGCTCCTCTGCGCGAACGGACACAATCATACGGACAGCCTTCGCCTCCGCGACGGCGTTCTGTGGTTCGACGTGAACGCGGCGCTCCTTCTCTACTGGTCGCGGACGATCAATCCGGGACTGCCCGAGGATTTCCGCGCGTCCGCGCGGATGGCAGGCAACTACGCGTATGCGAGCGAGCCGCTTTCGGCGCTCGTGGAGATCGCGGAGGAGGCGGATCGTTGGACGATCCGCGTGCGCGGCCGCGAAAGCACGTATCTTTTCGGCGCGCCGCCGGATCCGATGGGCGGGGACGTCCCGAACGGTTTCGGGCGCCTGCCGTCGCCGCGCATTTCCTCCGGCGCGTGGGATATATCGAAAAAACCGATCTGACAGAACGAATCTGAACGAATCTGATAGAATGGAGAATTTCCGCCATGGTGAAAAGCGTTATGATCGTCGGCGTCGGAGGGCAGGGCTCCCTGCTCGCCTCCAAACTGCTCGGACGTCTTCTGACGGAGGAAAAATACGACGTCAAGGTGTCCGAGGTACACGGCATGAGCCAGCGGGGCGGCTCGGTCGTGACGTACGTGAAATTCGGAGAGAAAGTGTACTCGCCCATCGTCGATCTCGGCGAAGCGGATTACATCGTTTCCTTTGAGAAGCTGGAGGCGGCGCGGTACGCGCCGTACCTGAAAAAGGGCGGGCGGATCATCGTCAATACGCAACAGATCGATCCGATGCCGGTCATCACGGGGGCGGCGCAGTATCCGTCCGACGTGCTCGAGCGGCTCGCCGCCGAGGGGATCGAGGTGGACGCGGTCGACGCGCTCGCGCTCGCCGAGAAGGCGGGATCCGCGAAGACGGTCAACATCGTGCTGATGGGACGGCTCGCCCGCTGCTTCTCCATCCCGCCGGAGAAGTGGCTCGCCGCGATCGAGGCGACCGTCGCGCCGAAGTTCGTCGAGTGGAACCGGAGTGCGTTCCGGCTCGGATACGAGGCGTAAGAGATAGTGAGAACGGGGACTGAACCGTGCACGTACTGTATATCATCTTTTTGATCCTGACGATCCTGATCGGCGCGCCGACGCTCGTGTTTGCCGTTCGGCTGATGAGCTGGAACAGCAGAATAACGAAAAAAACACAGGGGAAAATCTACAGTTATCCGACGGTGGAAGGCGGATCGTTTTTCCAGGATACTTTTTTCGTGAATTATCCGAATTACGAGTTTTTCGTTGACGGCAAAGAGTACTTGTCCGCCCTGAAATTTGCGCACGTCAAGCTGGTGGATAAGAAAGAAGACGGCCGCGTCGTTTTTGACGGCTCCGGGAAACCGAAGCAAAAGATCTATCTGTACGTGGAAGACCGCGTGGCGGACGAAGGTCCGATACGAAAAGCTTTTCCGTCTAAGTCTGTGGCGGACGTGTACTATGACCCGGAGGATCCGGAACATAATTACGCGATCCGGCGGCCGCACGAGCATCCGGCGTTCCGCTTCTTTCTGCTCCTCACCGCCGTAAATATCGCGCTGACGGTGCTGTTCCGTTATCTGAGTCAGACGTAAAGAAGCCGTTTCCCGCCCGGAACGGAAAACAGGCGCGCCCGCTGCGGCCGCGCCTGTTTTTGTTTTGCAAAGCGATGATCGCCCCGCCGAGGCGGATGCCTTGACGGGGCGTTTTTGCGTGGGATGCGGTGCCATCACGTCTCCGCCTTCTTCTTTCCCGTCAGAAGATCGCTCAAGCGGGAGAGCAGGAGCGTGAGCGGCGTGGCGAGCACCAGCGCGAGACAAAAATTGGCGATCATGTGCGTGACGTCGAACGGCAGCCCGGAGACCGTGTAGGCGACGGCGGTCTTCCAACCGCCGCGTACCAGCCACGGGATCGCGGTGAGCGCGCCGAACGCCATGCCGTACGCGCCGGACAAAACGGCCCACAGCACGGTGGAGATCACGATGCGGCGGGGCTCGGCGGGCACGGCGCCCGGAAAGAGCATGACGAGCCCCCACAAAATGAACCATATGTAGAGGTACGAGACGAACCAGATGCCGAAGCCGTAAAGAAGCCCCTCAAGCAGCACGAACACGGCGATGCCGGGGACAGCGTACTGCCGGAACACCCGCGTCCATACGATGATGAAAAGCGTGACCACCTCAATGTTGGGCAGCGGGGCGAGCGCGACCTGCGAGGCGAAGAGGAGCGCGCCGAACAGGGCGCCGAGCACGAGCCGCAGGATCCGCACGTGGATCGCGGAGACGGCGCGCATCAGAAGTCGTAGCCGACCGTCAGCGTGAGCTCAAAATGATCGCCGTCGGCGATCGGCGTCGAATCGGCGCCGGTGAAGAGCGTTTCGCCGCCCTTCGTGATGCACCACCACTCCTGATTCGCTTCATTGGCGGTGATGCCGTCGACGGTCTTGATGTAGATGCCGTATTCGCTCTCGTCGCCCGCGATCAGCTTCTCCTGATCGAGCGCGCCGCGCAGGAATTCGGCGTCCGTGTGGATCGTCACGGTCTTCGTCGTGGTCGTCTCACCGGCGGGCGTGACGATGTCCACCGTGATCGTTTTTGCGCCCTGCCGGGTCTCTTTCTTGCCGCAGCAGGTCAGTGCCATAGCCGCGATCAGCACCGCAAAAACAACGAGACAGAACCGGAACGCATGCGATGTTCTGTTCATGTTTTTTCTTCCTTTCTTTTTGATTGTGGATCTGCCGGCACGTGCGGCTGCGGCACGGGGCCGCCCGACGCTCGCGGATACCGCACAACGGAAGTACACCTCCGCGGAGCAAAGTCTTTCGGCTGAGGGGCATGGTCCGTCTCCGTCTTCCCACGCCAACGGCGCAGTGACAGCGGTATCCGCGGCGGATACCGGGAAACGGACGTCCCATCACGGCGACGGGTTCGCGGCGGATTCGCACCGCCTTCCTTTTTCTCCTGTCCGGCAACAAAAGTATAGCATGACGGTGCGCGTTTGTCAAGTGTTCCGGCACCGTATAAAAAAAGCACAAAAGACCGCCCGGCCGCTTGGACGAAATGACAAAATTCGGGAAATCGCGCCGCGGCTCTTTACAAAGGGCGCGATTTGTGGTATCCTATTACAAGAAAAACAGATCTTTAAGAGCGGTACAGAGATGCCGACAAGATTCGATCATAACAGCCCCGCCGCAGCGGGGGAATCTTGTCGCGGGACAGGATTTTTTTTTGGGATTTCGCGCCGGAGCGGCGCGCGGGGGCGGGGACATGTTTCAGTTCAAAGCGCAGATCATGGACGAAGGCGCCGTCGTGCGCGCCATGAAGCGGATCTCCTATGAGATCCTTGAGCAGAACCGCGGCCCCGAAAAGCTCATCCTCGTGGGGATCCGCCGCCGCGGCGTGCCGCTGGCGGAGATGATCGCCGCGAACATCGCGCGGACGGAAAACGCCGTGATCCCCGTCGGTCAGCTCGACATCACCTTCTACCGCGACGATATCACCGAGAAAAAGAACACGGAGCCCGTCGTCGGCGCGACGCGGATCCCCGCGGACATCACCGGGATGCACGTCGTGCTCGTGGACGACGTGATCTACACGGGACGCACCGCCCGCGCCGCCATCGACGCGCTGATCGCGCTCGGCCGCCCGGCCGCCGTCCGGCTCGCCGTCCTCTGCGACCGCGGCCATCGGGAGCTGCCGATCCGCGCCGATTATATAGGAAAGAATCTCCCCACCTCGCAGTCGGAGATGGTCGTGGTCCGCATCCCGCCCTACGACGAGGATATCTGCGTCCAGCTCCATGAAAGAGTCCCCTGCGGCAACGCGCCGAAAACATAAATATTCAGGAGGAAATGATCTTGAAACTCGTCTACAACGTCAAAGACAAGCCCCCGGTCGGTCAGACCATCGTCTTCGCGTTCCAGCAGCTTTTGGCGATTCTTGCGGCAACGATTGCGGTACCGGCAATCGTTGAAAACGGCATGTCTCAGTCCGCCGCGCTCTTCGGCGCCGGTGTCGGCACCATCGTATATCTGCTTTTCACCAAATTCAGAAGTCCGGTCTTCTTGGGCTCTTCATTCGCCTTTCTGCCTTCCATGACGGCGGCATTCAGCGGCGCCTATGCGAATTCCGTCGGCGGATATGCCGGCCTTCTTCTCGGTGCGGCCTTCGCAGGCATCGTCTATGTGGTCATTGCGCTGGTAGTTAAATTCGCCGGCGTCAAATGGATCGACAAATTAATGCCCGCGGTCGTCATCGGACCGACTGTCGCCATTATCGGTCTCTCTCTGGCCGGAAACGCCATTGGCGACGCGGTCGGTAAAAAGGTTGAGGGTGCGAAATGGGACGGGGATGCTTCCGCTTGGATCATGAATCCGAAGGCCTGGATATGCCTCATCTGCGCGATCGTAACGCTCGTCGTTGTCATCCTTTGCTCTGTCTACGGCAAGAAAATGATGAAACTCATCCCCTTCATCATCGGTATCGTGGCCGGTTATATCGTCGCGACGATTTTCACGCTCATCGGAAAGGGAGTCGGCAATGAGGCTTTGATCATCATCGACTTCTCCAAGTTCGCGGATATGCAATGGTATCCGGATTTTACTTTTCTGAAAGCATTTCAGGGCTTCAAAGATCTGACAGGCGAATATATTGCTTCCATTGCGGTTGCTTACATTCCGGTCGCATTCGTCGTTTTCGCGGAGCACCTTGCAGATCATAAAAATCTTTCCACCATTATTGATCAGGATCTGACCAAGGATCCGGGCCTTCACAGAACGCTCCTCGGCGACGGCGTCGGTTCCATTGCGGGCGCCTTCTTCGGCGGCTGCCCGAACACGACCTACGGCGAGTCCATCGGCTGCGTCGCAATCACCCGTAATGCCTCTGTTATCACGATCCTTTGCACGGCTATTCTGGCGATCGTTGCTTCCTTCTTCGCACCCTTCGTTACCTTCCTTGCCACTATTCCCGGCTGTGTCATGGGCGGTGTCTGCATTACCCTGTACGGTTTCATCGCCGTCTCCGGTCTGAAGATGCTTCAGAAGGTCGATCTGAACGACAACAGAAATCTCTTTACGGCATCCGTCATTCTGATCGTCGGCATTGGCGGCATGGCACTTCTGATCGGGCAGATAAAATTGACTGCTATCGCCTGCGCGCTCATCCTCGGTATCCTGACGAACTGGATGCTCTCCGGCAAGAAGGATAAGGAAGAAAAAGCGGCGGACGAGAAATGATCCGTGTTTTCGGGAAGGACGCCTCGCACGGGGCGTCCTTTTCCGCTTTATCGCGTTTTTGCAGGGAACATTTTCGGGATCTGCGCGTCTAACGGGCAGTATGATCCGGAAAGGTAGGAAAACGATCATGAAAAACAGCAGTATCCGCAGACTCGGCGCCGTGCTTCTGGCGCTGGTGCTCTGCCTGCCGCTCGTCGCCTCCTGCGCGCCGGGAACGCCCGGCGCGGGCGGCGGGACGGACGTCGCAGGGAAGGGAGAGAACACGACGGTGCCCGTTCTTCATACGCACACGGCCGCCGCGGCCGGGATCCCCGCCGCGCTGCGGTCGCTCACGGTCTCCAATGCCACGGAGGTCGGAGGCATCATCGGCACGGACAGCGCTTTTACGGTGACGACGGCGGAGGCGACGGACGCCGAGACGCTCGCCCGGTACCTCACCGTCACGCCGTCGGCGGACTGGGAGATCACCGGCGAGGGGACGGAGTTTACCATGCGCCCGCGCACGGCGCTGGAGGCGAACACCGTGTACCGCTTCCGCATCGCCGATCCGGAGGAGACGGCGCCTTCGCTGCTTTCCCCCGCCGCCTTCGTCTTCCAGACGGAGGACGTGCCGCGCGTCGCCTCCGTCTTCCCGGCGGACCGCGCGACGGACGTCCCGGTCAATACGGGGATCGAGTTCACTTTCAGCGAGCGCCTGTCCGATAAGGCGGATCTCGCGCGTTTCGTGACGCTCGAACCCGCCGTTTCGTTCCGCGTGGAGCTGTACGCGCACGGGCTCACCTTCGCCGTGATCCCGACGGAGCCGCTCCCCGAGGGAGAGACGGTGACGGCGACTCTCGCGCCCGGCGTGCCGCTGGCAAGCGGGAGGACGGTGACCGTCGGCGCGTCGACGACCTTCCGCACCGCGTATACGGTGCCGGAAAAGTCGTTCACCTTTTCGTATTCCTTGAGAGAGCTGACCGTCCGGCCGGAAGAACAGGCGACGCTCGGCTATTCCGTCTATTATTCCGGCGAGGCGGCAAAGGACGCCGAGGTCCGGTCGTCCGTCGACGTGACCGTATACCGCTACGCGGACGCGGCGGCGGCCGCCGCCGCGCTGCTCGACTATGAGAAGCGCGCGGGCGACGACGCCGTTCCCGGCCGCGAGGTCGTCTTCCCCGTCGAGGGACTGAAGAAAGTCGGCACGTACACGCTCGATGCGGAGTGCGTCTTCAGTCAATACTGGAACAACAGCGGCAACATCCGGTGTTCGTTCACGCTGCCGTCCCTCGGCGCGGGCTGCTATCTGATCGTGTACGACGCCGAAGGCGCGCTCGGCAAGGAGGAGTTCTCCTTTGCCGGACGGCAGGCGATCGTGCAGGTGACGGATATCTCCGTCTCCACCGTCGCCGCCGGCGACGATCTCGTCGTGTGGCTCCAGCGGGACGGGCAGCCGTGCGCCGGCGCGTCCGTCGACGCGTCGCTGTACAGCCGCGTCGTCGGCTGGAACCTCACGGCGCCCGCGGAGGGCGAGGAGGAGATCGTTTCCGTCTCCGCCGCGGCGGACGGGAACGGACTCGTCCGGCTCGGCACCGGCGGGCGGAACGCGGCGCTCCTCGTCGTGAAGACGGGCGACGATTCCCGTTGCGTCTGCGTGCAGAACAGCGCGAAGGACAACGTGCGGCGGCGCGTGTACCTGTACACGGACCGCGAGGAATACTTCCCGACGGACCGCATCTCCTTCTGGGGCGTCGTGACGCCCGCCGCCGGGCTCGATTCGCTCACGTATTCCTCGAACGCCGCGGACGGCGGCCGCGTGAGCGTGTCGGAGGACGGCACGTTCAGCGGCAGCCTCTCCTATGCGGACTACGTCGGATACGGCGTCAGCCTCACCTTCACCGACGCGGACGGGAACGCGCTCCTCTCGGCGTACAAGACGATATCGCGGGAGGAGAAGCCGGTCTACACGGCGTCGCTCTCCTTTGATAAGAACTATTACCGCCGCGGCGAGACGGTGACGGCGACGCTGCGCGCGACGTTCTTCGACGGGACGCCGGCCGGCGGGATGCGTTTTCTCTACAACGCGTACGGCTTCGGTTCCGGCGAAGTCACGACGGACGAAGACGGCTGCGCGGTGATCGCGCTGCACGAGACGTCGCTGGACCCGCGCTCGACGGATCCCGTGCGGGGCTGGGTCTACTGCGAGCTGATCGGCGACGAGATCTCCTCGCTGTACGTAAACGGGAGTTTCCTGTATTTCCACAGCGACCGGATCCTTGAGACGGAACGGACGGCGGACGGCATCCGCATGACGCTGTACGCGCTCGACACGACTGCTCTCGACGACCCGGAGACGTGGGAGGAGTACAGCCGCAATACGTATTCCTTCGACCGCGCGCTCCTGCGCGGCGCGCCGGAGGAGGGGACGGTCTCCTACACGCTGCGCCGCTACTGGACCGAGCGCGTCTCCACGGGCACCTACTACGATCCGGTCGAGAAGGTGACGCGGGAAACGTTCGAGTACCGGGAGCACGAGGAGTACCTTGAAAAAGACGGGAGCAAACGCTTCGTCAACGGGGAACTGCTCCTTCCGTACGTGACGGATCCGATCGAGGGATCGCGCTACCAGTACGAGATCTGGTTCTGCGAGAACGGGCGCTCGTATCCGTACTACCAGAGCGCGGTGCGGTACGAATACGAGCAGACGCCGGACGATGACGCGCCGACCTTCTCGCTGTACGTCCTCCGCGAGGACGGCACGGGATCCGCGTCGTACGGCCGCGGCAGCTTCGTGCCCGGTGAGGCGGCGCGCTTCACCGTACTGTACGGCGACAAGCCGTACACGGAGGGCAAGGTGCTCTTCGTGACGGCGTCGCCGGACGGGATCGTCGGCACGGCGGTCTCGGCGGACGCGAGCGCGGAGATCGCCTTCGACGGCGCGCTCGTCCCGAACGGGCGGCTCGTCGCGCTCGTCTCCGACGGCGTGACGGATCCGGCGGCGTTCACCTACGATCTGACCTACGATTACGAGAAACTCAACCAGCTCACGGTGACGCTGACGCCTTCGGCGGAGAAGGCGCTGCCGGGCGAGACCGTCGATACCGCCGTGGAGGTCCGTCTGCCGGACGGGACGCCGCTCGCGGGCGCGGAGGTGGTCCTCAGCGTCGTCGACGAGGCGGACTTCGCGCTGCGGCAGCAGACGCTGGAGCCCTCGACGCCGCTGTCGGCGCTCATCGCGTTCCGTTCCGTCAATACGTCCGTGAACGGCCGCTACTCCGTCCTCGACGACGTTCGCTTCTACGGGGACGGGATACGCAACGGATCGAAGAGCGGCGGGATGTACATGGACGGCGCTCAGATGGAAGCGGAGATGCCGACGGCCGTTGCCAACGACACCGGCATGGGAGGCGGCGACGAGGGCGGCTCCGACGTCTACGTGCGGGAGACCTTCCTTGACAATCCGGTCTTCGTGACCGTGCACACGGACGCGGACGGCCGCGCTTCGGCGGCGATCCGCCTGCCGGACAACATCACGACCTGGCGCATCAGCGCCGTTGCCGCGGCGCGCGGCAACGCGGCGTCGCCGGTCGACGTCCTCATGGGCGCGTCGAAGGACGCCGTGGTCGTCACCCTGCCGTTCTTCGTGACGACGACGGTCGGATCCGTCTACCTGACGGGCGACGATATCGCGCTCAGCGCGAAGGTCAGCGGCGTCGGCGATTTCGCGGACGCGGCGTTCACCGCGCAGCTCGTCGCGGCGGACGGGACCGTCGTGCGCGAGGCGGCGGGCAGCGCGAAGAAATTCGCCGCGGCGTACCTGAACCTCGGCAAGGCGGAAGCCGGCGAGTATACCGTGCGCGTCACGGCGCGTTCCGGCGACTACGCGGACGCGGTGGCGCAGACGTTCACCGTCGTCGATTCCGCGATCCTGCTCCGGGTCAACAAGGTGATCGGCGCGCTGGAGACGGCGTCTCTCAGCCCGTCTCTGTACCCGGTCGCGCTGACCTTCTTCGACGACAGCCATCCGCTCGTGCAGCGCGCGGTCGGTCAGCTCCTCACGGGACGCAGCGGCCGCACGGACGCGAAGGCGGCGTACCTCGCGGCGCTGCTCGTCTGCGGGAAGCTGTACGGCGCCTCCGCGCTGTACGCGGACGAGATCGCCTCGCTCCTCGCCGAGCTCGAGCAGAGCGGCGGCGCGTGGGGGATCTTCCAGTACGCGGAGCCGGATCCGGCGGTGACGGCGAAGATCTGCCTGCTCCTCGCCGATCAGCTCTCCTATACGGTGAAAAAAACGGCGGAGGAATATCTGCGCGGCGTCGTATCGAGCGCGCAGGACGCGCAGTCCGCCGCGTCCGGCCTCCTCGGACTGGCGGCGCTCGGCTGCCCGATCCTCGGCGATCTCCACTACGCGGCGCAGCACTGGGATGAAATGAACAAGCCGACCCCGGCCGCGCGTCTGACGCTCGCGGCGGCGTTCGCCGCCATGGGCGACGGCGCCTCCGCCCGCGCGCAGTACGACGCGGTCGCCGCAGAGTACCGCGTGACGCAGAACGGCGAGACGTACTTCACCGACGGCGGCACGTCGGAGGACGCGCTGGCGCTCACGAACGCGGCGCTGCTCGCCGCCTCGCTCATCTCGCCCGAGGAAGCCGCGGCACTCATGGAATACTGCTCTGCGCGCACCTCGGCGTATGAACTGTACGCGCTGGAGAAGGCGATCTTCGCCTGCGCCTACGCGCCGGATACCTACACGCCGAAGACGCTTACCTATCGCCTCGGCGGAGAGGAGAAGACGGTCGAGATCGACGGACGGCATCCGCTCACGCTGACGCTGAACCGCGATTCCTTTGCCTCCTTCGCCGTCACGGCGGCGGAGGAAGGGATCGCCGTGCGCGCGATGTACTGGGGCACGCCGGCGGAATCGGCGTCGCTTAAAGCGGAGAACATGACGGTCAAGAAGACGATCGAGGCGAGCGACCCGGCGCGCGGCTTCTACCGCGTGACGGTCACCGTCTCCGGCGAGACGGACCGCGAGTCCTTCTTCGCCTCGCTGACGGACCGCATCCCGACGGGCGCGCGCTTCGTGCGCCTCGAGTCCTCCTCCTTCTCCGGCTCCGATCGGTATGTGTACGGTTGGATCGGCGAGGACGGCGGACAGATGCTCGGCTCGATCTACGTGAGCAATCCGACGCGCCCGTCGACGGCGGGACGCACGGTGCGGCAGTTCACCGGGACCTTCACCTACGTCATCCGCGCGTACACGCCGGGCGAATTCGTCGTCGAGGCGGCGTACGTGACGGACGGCGCGCTGAACACCTGCGCCGTGAGCGAGCGGAGCACGGTACGCTTCGTGAAATGATCCGGAAATGATCCATTCCCCCGTCAGGGGAAGGACGGACGGTCTTCGTCCGTCCTTTTCCTTTTTTTGATGTTTTTGATGTCTCCCGTCGGCGGGCACCCCGCGGGACGCCGGGGAACAGGTTTTTTTCTTTTTTTGCACGCCGATACGCCATCACGCGGCATAATGTGTTATAATATACGCGTATACGCGGCATCCGACCGCAGCGTGCCGCGGTCCCGCGGGATCGTGACGGCTGTGACGGCGGCGGGATCGGAACACGCCTGTGCCGGGGGAACGGAGAGGGCAGGATATGAGGATCAGCGATCACGTCTCAACGAAGATCGGCACGATCGGCGACATGACCGAGACCAGCTGCCACGGGGGCGGGAAAACGCATCCGGGCGCGGTGTATCCGTTCGGCATGACGGCGTTCGGTCCCGATACGCTGGAGGGCGGCGACAACGGCTCCGGCTACAGCTACCACCACACCACCATCGACGGCTTTTCGATCAATCATATGTCGGGCGTCGGCTGGTACGGAGATCTCGGCAATTTTCAGGTCATGCCGACCGTCGGTCCGCTGAACCTGCTGTCCGGGACGTACCGGGACGCGCTGACCGTCCGTTCCGACCGCGGATACGAATCCGATTTCCGCCACGAAACGGAAGTGACCGGGGCGGGGTATTACGCCGTCACGCTCGATACCTACGGGATCCGCGCCGAAACGACGGCGTCGCTGCATACGGGCATGATCCGCATGACGTATCCCGCCGGGAAGGCCAGACGGGTACAGATCAATCTCGCGCGGCGCATCGCCGGGCGTTCCCCCCGCCAGGAAGTCCGTCTGATCGGCGGCCGCATCCTGGAGGGGTGCATCCACTGTCCGGCGACGCACGGCGGCTTTGGACGCGGTGCGGGACACGTCAGTTATGACCTTTACTTCCATGCGGTCTTCTCGGAGCCGTGGAAGGATTTCGGCATATGGGACAAAAACGCGCCCGTGCACGGCGTCACGGATGCATACGACGGGGAAGAGGTGTGGTTTTACGCCGACTTCGCCGCGGACGGCGGTCCGATCAGCCTGAAGGTCGCCGTATCCTACATCAGCATCAAGGGCGCGCGGAACAACTATGCGGCGGAAGCGGCGGACGTATCCTTCGACGGGATGCGCGAAGCGGCGGGGACGGCGTGGGACGAGGCCCTTTCCGTGATCCGGGTGGAGGACACGCGCGAGGATCCCGATCTGCTGACGGTCTTTTATACGACGCTGTATCACGCGCTCCTCGATCCGCGCGTATATTCGGACGCTGACGGCAGTTACCTTTCTGCCGACGGTACGGTCCGGCATGCGAAGGATTTCGTCAAGCGCACCGTGTTCAGCGGATGGGACGTTTTCCGCAGCGAGTTCCCGCTTCTGACGATCGTCCGGCCGGACGTTGTGCGCGACGTGATCCGCTCTCTCATCGATATCGCGGAGCATGAAAACGTTTCCTTCCCGCGCTGGGAACTGCTCGGTCATGATACGGGATGCATGCTCGGCGATCCCGGCGTCATCGTGACCGTCGACGCGTACCGGAAGGGGATCCGGGATTTCGACGTGCAAAAGGCGTACGGGATCTGCCTGAGAACGGCGTTCGATCCGGCTTCCCGCCGCACGGGCGGCGCGGAATACGGCCGATACGGTTACGTTCCGCACAGCGTTTCGGCAACGCTCGAAAACGCGTTTGCCGATCATTGTATTTCGGCTTTTGCCGAAGAGCTCGGCGACGAGGCGAACGCGCAGCGGTTTCGCGAACGCGCGCAGAATTACCGAAAGATTTTCTCGCCGGAGGTCGGCTGGATGCGCCCGAAGGACGAGAACGGGAACTGGGAAGAATGGCGCGGGATCTATGACACGGGCGGATGCGTGGAAAGCAATATTTTCCAGCAGTCGTGGTTCGTTCCGCACGACCCGCAGGGGCTCATATCCCTGATGGGACGCGAGACGTTCTTGAAAAATCTTGACCGCTTCATGGAAGAAAGCGATCTTTCCGCCATGTGGAACGAGGCGTACAACCACCCGAACGAGCCCTGCCACCATCTGGTACATATTTTTACGGACGCCGGTCAGCCGCACAAGACGCAGTACTGGGTGCGCAGGATACAACAGGAGGCGTACAATACCACGGAATACGGCTTCTGCGGCAACGAGGACGTCGGACAGATGTCCGCGTGGTTCGTCCTTACCGCGCTCGGTTTCCACATGATGGCTCCCGGAAGCAATATTTTCCACGTGAACACCCCGCTGTTCCGCCGCGCGGAGATCCGCCTCGACGGGACGTATCATTCCCGCTCCGTCTCCGATACGCTCGTCGTCGAATGCGATCGCGATCCCAAAGACTTCCTTTATATATATGGCATCGACGTGAACGGCAGACCCGTCCGCCGCGCGTGGCTGACGTGGGACGAGATCGCGTCCGGCGGCGTGATCACGTACCATCTGACGGATACGCCGGACGACGCATGGGCGGCTCAGCTGCCGCCTTCTCCGAGCCTTCCTGGCGGGACCCCGACGTGACGCTTTCGTAATCCCGCGGTCCCGGATAAGAATAAAACAAATATACACACCAACAGGAGGAACTCATGATGAAGGATTTTTCAAAGGAAACGTTCGATATCCTGATCCAGGCCGGTCAGTCGAACAGTGAGGGGTACGGGTTCGGGAACGTCTGCGGCCCGTATCAGCCGGACGAACGCGTCTGGTACTTCAACGGAGACGGGACGTTTCAGGTCGCGCAGGAAAAAGTGGCGAACAACGGCGTGCAGAGCAATTTCTCGCTGACGTTTGCGCGGAAGTATATCGAATCGGGCATGCTCGCCGAGGGCAGGAAGCTGCTCATCCTCCGCACCGCGGTCGGCGGCACCGGTTTTTCCGACAATCACTGGAAGAGCACGGACGATTTGTATCTGCGCATGATGGATATGATCCGGGAATCGCTGGCGCTCAACCCCGAAAACCGCCTGAAAGCGCTGCTCTGGCATCAGGGCGAAACGGACGCCTGCAATAAGATGACGTACGACTACTACCGCGGTCATTTGTCCGCGCTGGTCGAGAGCGTGCGCGGCACGTTCGGCGTGCCGGAGCTTCCGTTCATCGCCGGCGACTTCGTACAGGATTGGGAGAACGACAACAAGGAGATCTGCGCGCCGATCATCGCGGCGCTGCGGGAGGTCTGCAAGAGTCCCTTCAGCGCGTTCGTCGAGACGGACGGGCTCGATTCCAACCGTCAGGACGGCTATCCGCATCCGCTCGGATGGACCGACAGCATCCATTTCTGCCGCCGCGCGATCTACGCGCTCGGCGAACGGTATTTTGCCGCGTACGCCGCGATCGTCGGAAAAGAATAAAGGGCGGCGGCGTCTTTTCGTATAATACAAACGCCTTATACAAACGCAGAAAATCGCGTTTCGGCACGTGTCGGAACGCGATTTATCGGTTTTATGCATGTTTTTTAATATTAAACACAGTGTAGTATTACAAAGAGATTGCATATTGAAAAATCGCTTGCAATCGCGCATGGAATGCGGTATGATATTGTCCGCAGGGAAATCCGTTTGGACGACCATGCAAAATTCACATAAGGAGAAGAGAAAAAGATGAAAAAGATTCTTTCTCTCGTCCTCGCTCTGGTTCTGACGCTCAGCTTCCTGCCGATGGCGTTTGCTGCTGAAGAACCGTCCGAGGTTTCCCCGTATCAGGAGGCCATCGACTTCTTGAAGAACGAGAAGATCTGGCTGTACCACGGGGATGGCACCGGCGACGCTGCCCTCGAGGATGTCACTCGTTGGCAGATGGCGCTGTTCGTGGCCCGTTTCATCACCGGCGAGACCGAGGATGCATTCTGGAACACGGACGAAAACGCTTCCGGTTTCACGGATGTCGAGGAGTTTGAGGGCAGCAGCCCGGCGACTCTCGGCGCGATCTCCTTCGCTTCCCAGAAGGGTATCGTTAACGGTATCGGCGGCGGTCTGTTCGACCCCACCTCCAACGTTACCTATCAGGACGCGATCGTCATGGTCGTTCGTTCCCTGGGCTTCAACTACAAGTCCAGCCAGTATCCGTGGAGCTACATCAACAAGGCGCGTGAGCTCGGACTCCTTGCCGGCATCTCCGGCATCCAGTACACCGAGGCTGCTCCGCGCGGCGTGGTTGCTCAGCTTCTCTACAACGCTCTGTTCGCGGACGTTCCGAGCCTGAGCGGCGACAACTTCACCGTTGGTGAGACCGTGTTCGGCGTGACCAGAGGCGTTGCCATGGTTACCGCTTCCAACCGCGTTGTCTTCACGAACACCGGCAAGAAGGTCACCCGCGCTAACTGCGTAGAGATCAAGTTCCTCAACGAGGACGGCATCCCTGCGGGTCCCGCGTACTACGTACCGGCCTTCAATCTCGACCAGAACCTCACCAGCGATGCGAAGATCGACGCTGCTGTCGGCACCACCTACTATGTGTACTATGCTGACGGCGAGATCATCAAGGCTGAGCCCCTGTCCGAGGTCTTCTGGAACAACGCTCTTAAGGACCTGACTCAGATCGCCGACTTCAAAAACGGCTCTCTGAAGGTCAACGGCATCACCTACAACCTCAAGACCGCGTTCTCTGATCTCCAGCATGCCAACGGCACCGACTACTCCTCCGCCAAAGAGATGGTCCTCTACCAGGTGGACGCTCTTCAGGGTGAAGGCGGCGACGTGATCGGCTACAGCAAGTATCTTGCTACCGGCGATCCCGGCGACATCTACGACATCACGTGGTCCCTTGTCGACCCGGTCGTGTATTACAACGATGAACTCGGCATTTACTACGAGAAGGACGGCAACGGCGGCTTCAATCTTCTCTCTGAGGACTATGTCAGAGCGAAGTATCTCGTCAACGCTCAGGTCGTCAACTCCGGCTTCAGGAGAATTACCGACGCCAGCAAATACAGCAACAGCTTCGCTAAGATCGTTGTCTCCGACGTGAAGGGCGCCAACGGCGAGAAGATCGCTTACATCCAGCAGTACTACTTCGGTCAGCTCTGGACGGACGGCAACGGCAAGCTTCATGCCACTATCGGCAACGACGGTAAATGGGGCTTCAATAACTACGTCAACGGCACCGACGTGTACACGCAGATCGGCGATCTCACGATCACTGCGAAGAACAGCGGCGTGAAGATCGGTATCTATGCGCTCAACCAGGCTACCAAGACGCTTGAGATCCTCGCTCTCGAAGATCCGGATACCGTTTCCGGTTATCTCCGCGGCTGGAACCTCAACGAAAGCATGGTCAAGATCGGCGACACCGAGTACACCTACGGTTACGACAATGTGAAGTCTCCCGCGATCAAGTCCAAGGTCAACGTTGATAACCTTAAGAACATCAGCGGCATGATCAACCAGTACGTCACCGCTCACTTCTTCCAGGGCAAGATCGTCTGGCTCGAAGTGACCGGCATCGGCACCAACGATTTCATCGTGGCTGACCAGATCGTTGCTTACGGCCAGGACGGCATCACCGTCAAGGCGTACACCACGATCGACAACGCCTACAAGGAAATCAAGATCACCCACATCAACGGCTGGCAGCTCGGCGGCTATGACGCTGACTACTACCTCAAGTATCTTGCCGGTATCATCACGGCCAACCCGCAGAACCTGACGGCCCCGATCGATACCTACACGCTCTACAGCGTCATCAGCGCTGCGAACGACGAGTACAACATCACTGTTGTCGGCGATCCGCGCGTTGAGAATGCGAACTTCAAGGTCTACGACAGTGACTACATCACCGGCGTGGATGAAGGCGGCAACTTCGACTCCACCAAGCTCTGCACCAAGAAGGACAACGACTTCTGGCTCATCCTTATCCCTGAGTACAAGCTCGAGAAGGACGGCGAGACTTATCCTGCTCAGATCATCAGCTACAACGGCAAGCTGAGCGCGATTGATCTCTCCGCCGACGCTTACGATCCGAGCGGTCTCGACAACTACAAGTGGAAGACCGAAGGCGGTCAGGCTGACCGTGTCTTCATCGCCGGTCTTGATGACGATGGAGTTCTCATCAATCCTGATCTCCTCGACATGTTCGCGGATCTCACCGCTTCCTCTGTCGAGTACGTCCTCTACTCCTACAGCCCGTACAACCTCGGCTACTCGCTGGTTTACAACTACGGCAGCGCGTTTGGTTATGCGGTTCTGGTCTACAACTTCAAGGACGGCGCTGCTCTGAACGTCAAGCTTGATCCTGTGAAGGCTACCACTTACTACAACGAAGAGCTCCAGGTCATCCCGGTTGGTCCGGATGGCATGGAAGACGGTGAGATCTACGTCGTCAGTGACGGCGAGATCCTCGGCAAGTACGCCGGTGCGGTGGAAGACATCGTGACGAAGGCTTATATGCCGTCTGATGCCCGCAACAAGGGCGGCGACCAGGTCTTCAACATCGAAGCTTCCAACAACTTCGACGCTGTCGCTACGAAGATCGCTGAGCAGATCGCGGCCATGAAGGCTGAGATCGATGAGATCGACGATGCGAACATCCCGTCTTACGTCCCGCTCTTCAAGGGCAACGTGACCATTCATGCTGCCTACAAGGAGAACAGCTACGTCACGAGACTCCACGTTGCGAAGTACAACGCCAACACGTGGAAGGCCAACATGATCCCCGGCGGCACGATGTGGACTGTTGCGTACATCATCGACAAGGACTACAACGTTGACGCGTGGATCATCCCGGGCGACGCTTCCTCTGAGGGCGAAGGCACCGTGGTCAGCTTCACTACTGATAAGGGCGCTGATCTCCTTCAGTACGTTGACAACGAGGACGATGACGACACGAACGATATGACGGTCACCATCGAAACCGACAACATTGCCGGCACGGCGGTCTACACCGTCACGATCCCGACCGAGAACGGTCACCCGCTCGCGTTCGTTTCTCCTGACGATGACGCCATGGCCATCGAAGCGGAAGACGAGAACGGCGTCGTTTATGCCGGCTCGTACACGCTTGACGACAGCGGTAAGCGCATCGCTTCCGTGACGATCGAGGACGTCGATGCGGCTGCTACGCAGCTGACCATCTACTCCCTTGACCGCATCGCTTGGGGCAACTTCACCATCGTCGTCACTCCGTAATCCCTCAACCAATGCAAGAAAAGGCGCCTTCGGGCGCCTTTTTCTTTGCCTATGCGCATATTTGTCCGCGCCGGGGCATATCTTGCAGCAACAATGAATCGGACAGGAAAGGAATCATTATGGAATCAACCGCTGTGCTGCACGTCCCCGCGCTGCTCGCCTCTGTCTCCCATGAGGTAAGTGAGGACTTCCTTCTGCCGGAATACCTCCCGGCGATCCGCCGCATCGTCACCGTCGAGGCGACGCCGCTCCCCGAAAACCGCTATCTGAGCGGCGGCGCGATCGAGTTCGGCGGGACCGCCGCGTACTCCGTGCTCTATCTCGGCGAGGACGGCGGCGTGAGCTGCGTGCCGCTCACCTCCGAGTACGTCGTCTCCTCGGCGCTCGGCGACGCGGAGGTCTCCGACGCCTCCTCCGTCGGGATCGACACGGCGGCGGAGAGCGTGACCTGCCGCGTCACGGGACCGCGCCGTCTCTCGATCCGCTGTCGGATGCGGACGAATCTCTGCGCGCTCGCGCCGCGCGCGCTGCGCGATCCCGCGCAGGATGCCTCCGGCGCGGAGGAGATCGTGCAGCGGCTGTACGCGGAGGCGCCGGACACGGAGTTCTTTCGCGGCGAGCTGACCGCGTCGGCGTCCGGTACGCTGACGCCCGGCGCGGGCGCGCGCGTGATCCGCTGTACGGGTGCGATCCATATCGAGCAGGCGACGGCGACGGCGGATGCGGTCACCGTGCGCGGCGCGGCGATCCTGCACGCGCTGTGCCTCATGCCGGACGGCGGTTTTTCCGTCCTGACCGCACGCGCGCCGATCGAGGATACCGTGACGGTGCCCGGCGCGCAGGAGGGCGATGCGGCGCGCGCCTGGGGACGGAGCGCTGCCGTGACGCTCAAATCCGCCTCCGGCGAGGCGGACGGGGAGGTCTCCTGGGAGATCGAATACGATCTGGAGGCGGAGGCGGCGCGCGCCGGGCACTGTCCCTTTACGGCGGACGCCTATGCGATGGGCTGTCCCGCTGAACTGAAATACACGGAAACGGAGGGCGTGCGCCTGCTGCGCTGCGGATGCTCCGCCGTGACGGTGAGCGGAGAGAGCGGGCGGCAGAGCAAGCCCGCGCCCGGCGAGCGCGTGATCGACGTCGGCGCCGTTCCTTCGGCGACGCAGCTCGAGCGGGCAGGCACGCGGCTGTCACTGCGCGGCGAGTGCGCCGTCAGCGTGCTGATCGCCGCGGACGGCGACGTCGTAAGTGAGGAGTTCACGCTGCCGTTCCGCTGTGACGTGCCGGCGCTCGCGGAGAGCGGCGGCGAACTGCTCTGGCGCGCCGCGGTGAGCGTCTGCTCCGTGACCGCGCGGACGGAGGGGGATCGGATCACCGCCGACCTCGACCTCGACGTCAGCCTGCTCGCGATGGCGCGCGAGCCGGTGCGCGCGGTGGAAGCCGTCGTGCCCGACCGCGCGTCGCCGTATCCGTCCTTCGACGGGACGCTGCGGATCTGCTATCCGGACCCGGGCGAGACCGTATGGTCGGTCGCGAAGCGGTACGGCGCCGCGCATGAGGCGCTCGCGGAGGCGAACGGTCTCGAACCCGGCGCGCCGTGCGCCGGTCCGGTGCTCATCGGGGGATAAGCGGCAAAAAAGAAAAGCACTTTTGACGACCGTGCGGTTATCAAAAGTGCTTTTTGCGCGATGCGGGTTATCTGCCGAGGGAGGCGGCGCCGATGATGCCGGCGTCATTGCCGAGCGCGGCGATGCAGAGCTTCGTCTTCGGCTCGCGGTCCTTCGTATAGACTTCCTTGAAGACGCGCTCGTTCAGCGGGTTGAGGAGGTAATCGCCCTCATGGCAGATGCCGCCGCCGATGGAGAGAACGTCCGGCTGGAAGATGTTGATCATGTTCGCAAGCCCGCAGGCGAGGGAATCGATATACTCGTTCACGACCTCGAGACCTGCTTCGTCGCCCTGGCGGGCGGCGGCGAAAGCGGTCTTGCCGCTGATCTTCGTGAGATCTCCGCCGATCATCTCTTCCATGATCGTCTTGCGTCCGGCGGCGCGGCACGCTTCCAGCTTGTCCTTCGTCATGTTGATGAGTCCGGTCGCGGAGGAGTACGCTTCCCAGCAGCCGCGGCGTCCGCAGGAGCAGGGACGTCCGCCCTCGCGGATGACGGTGTGACCGAGCTCCGTTCCGGCGTAGTTGAAGCCGGAAAAAACCTTGCCCTCGAGGATCACGCCGCCGCCGACGCCGGTGCCGAGCGTGATCATCACGGAATAGCGCGCGCCGCGGGCGACGCCTGCCATCGCTTCCGCTTTCGCCGCCGCGTTCGCGTCGTTCTCGATATAGACCTTCGTGCCGCCGAGGAGAGCGCTGAGTTTTTCGCACATCGGATACATGAAGAACGGGATGTTGTTCGCATACTCGATGACGCCGGTGGCGGTGTTGGCGGTACCGGGCGTCGCCATGCCGGCAAAGGAGATCTGATCCATCGTGAGACCGGCGTCCGCGACGATCTGCTTGCAGAGCGCGGCGATATCGGCGGTGATCTCATCCGCAGGACGCTGGGCGTTCGTCGGGATGCTGCTCTTCTTGAGGATCCGGTAATCGGAATCCACGATACCGACGGCGATGTTCGTGCCGCCGAGGTCGATGCCAATACTGTACATACGTGTCACCTCATTTTCGTATTTCTTGGGGGCTGTGTTCATTATATATGTTTTTGAGGCGGCTGTCAACGGGTTTTGCAAAAAAGCGCGCCAAAGTAGCGGCGCACCGGCGCGGCATACGGCGAAAGCGACGAAAAACGGAAAAGAACAGGAAATACTGGGTGAATATGGAAACAGACAGCCAAGCGAGGCCGACGAACAAATGATTTGTTTATTCTGTACATGTGTAGAAAAAACGGATCGGAAATTGTGCAATATGTACACAACGTAAATTTTCCTCTGTTTTCCACAGGGAAAAGAGGGGAAAAGTCGAGCCCTGAATTATCATAATGATATTTACTATTTGTGATCGCATTGTGAATGACGCGCACAAGGCATGTGAAACGGGCGTGTATCCGGAATGAACGGTGAATGTCTCTCTTGTAATGATAAATACAATTTACCGCGTGCAGAAGACACGGGCTGTCGGGGGAAAAGGGGGAATTGAGCAAAAGTGACAACCGGGGCAAAAGCCGTCCGCGGGCAAACGGCGGGGCGGATCCGCCGCTTTCGGCGCATTTTCGCCGTTATTGACTTTTGTACGATCTTGTGTTATGATATAGCATATAAAATGGTGGAGGAATCTGACGATTTTCCATCGTTTTCAGCGTGTCCGACCGAGCCGGGAGGCCCGGCGGCGCGCCCGCGTTCCCCGTTTTTCCGCCGACGCGCCCTTATTGTTGCGCGGCGGCACGCAAAATCCCTGAGTCAGTGGTCCGGCGGTCCCGGATCTCCGCCCTCGGGCGGTCCGCAGCCATTTCGCGCCGGATCAAAACAAGAGGAGGAAGCTCGTATGAAAAACACCCGTTTCGGCAGGCTGATCGCGCTTTTGCTCGCCTTGCTGACGACGTTCGGCTGCGTCGTTCCGATCGCAGCCGCCGACGAGGATTCGTCGCAGTCGTCCGGCACGACGCTGAAGGAGATCAGCGAGACCCTGAATGCCATTTCCTACGCGCAGTACATGGAGCGCCATCCCGACGCCGTACGCGCCTCGAAGGAACTCAGCATTCCCATCACCGGTTTCAGCGCGGCGCTGACCACCGCCGCGGTGGAGGTACGCGCCAGCGTGACCGACGGCAACGGCGATTCGAGAACGAACTGCCTGTACGTCGGCGACACCGGGCGCGTCGTGTGGGAGATCGACGTTCCCGAGAGCGCGCTGTATGCGCTGGAGGTCGAGTACTGCTCGGAGTCCGAAAAAACGAACTCCATCGAGCGTATCCTATACATCAACGATAAGGTGCCTTTCGCAGAGGCGCGTTATCTTCAGCTGACCAAAAACTGGGTCCACGGTTACCAGGAGGGCGTGTCCGGCTGGTACAATGCGGCGGAAGACATCAAGAAACAAAACGACAACCGTTCGGATCCGTCCGTCCTCGAAGGCATCCCGTTCAAGCGCGATACGCTCGGCAACGAGCTGCGCCCGAAGACGGTATGCACGCGCAAGTGGATGAAGCAGTCCTTCTACGATCCGAACGGCTGCTACCAGAATCCGCTGGAGTTCTACCTGGAGAAGGGAAAGAACACCATAGCGTTTGAGTCCGTGCGCGAGGATATCGTCATCTCGGCGGTCCGCCTCTATCCGTACGAGCCGCTGCCGACGTATGCCGAGCTGGCGGGTCAGTACTCTTCCAAGGGCTACAAGGAAGGATCGGATGAGATCTACATCGTCGGGGAGATGCCGTCTGCCGTAGCGCAGTATACGCTGTACCCCGTGTACGACCGCTCCTCCGCCATCACCGAGCCGCAGCACCCGACGAAGGTGCTTCTGAACACCATCGGTTCCGGCGGTTCTTCAGGTTCCAATAAATGGTCGACGTCCGGCGAGTGGATCGAATGGGAATTCGAGATCACAAGCGCGGGGCTTTATACGATCGCGCCTCGTTTCCGCCAGGCGGAAATGGACGGTCTGTACGTGTCCCGCCGCCTGTTCATCGACGGCAAGGTCCCGTGCGAGGAAGCGAACGCGTTCCGCTTCGGCTATTCCTCCGACTGGCAGATCGCCGCGCTGGGCGACGGCAACGGCAACGCCTATCAGTTCTATCTTGAACCGGGCGTGCACACCATCCGCCTTGAGGTCACGCTCGGCGACATGGGCGTCATCGCCCGCCGCGTCAACGAGATGCTGAACAGCATCAACAAGTCCTACCTTGAGATCCTGAAGCTGACCGGCGCGGTCCCGGACGAGTACCGCGACTACGGCTTCAACCGCGTCATGCCCGATACGATCGCCAACCTGCTCACGCAGAGCGTCGCGCTCCGCGAGATCATCGACTATCTGGAGATGATGAACGGCATCAAGAGCGAGTACTCCTCTACGCTCGAACAGATCGCCAACCTGCTGGAGAAGATGGGCACGGACGAGGACGAGATCGCCAAGAACGTCAGCGACCTGAAGAGCTACGTCGGCTCTCTCGGTACGTGGGTCGCCAACATCTCCAAGCAGCCGCTCGAGATCGACTATATCCTCGTGCAGGCTGAGTCGAAGTCTTTGCCGAAGGCGGTCGCCGGGTTCTTCACGAACTTCTGGCATGAGATCAAGATGTTCTTCGGCTCTTTCTTCACCGATTACAACTCCCTCGGCGGTGAGACGTCGGTCGAGGAGCAGGGCTCCGTGATCGCATGGGTCTCGACCGGCCGTGACCAGGCGCAGATCATGCGCAGTCTGATCGACAACAAGTTTACGCCGACCTCCAACATCGCCGTCAGCCTGAAGCTCGTCGCGGGCGGCACGCTGCTTCCGTCCGTGCTCGCGGGCGCCGGTCCGGACGTCGCGCTGGACGGCGCGGACCCGATCAACTACGCGATCCGCGGCGCGGTCCTTCCGCTCAACGATTTCGATACGTTCGACGAGGTCGTCACGCGCTTCACGGAGGCCGCGCTGATCCCGCTGTCGCTGTACGGCAAGACCTACGCGCTGCCGGAAACGCAGACCTTCTCCATGCTCTTCTACCGCAAGGACATCCTCGCGGACCTCGGCCTCGAGATCCCGAAGACGTGGGACGACATGCTCGCGATGGTCCCTGTCCTTCAATTTAATAATATGACGATCGGCCTGCCGAACGACTACACGCTCTTCATGTATCAGCGGGGCGGCGAGCTGTGGGTGGACGACGGCATGCGCATCAACCTCGACGCGAACACGTCGCTCGAGGCGTTCGAGGACATGTGCAACATGTTCACGCAGTATTCGCTGCCGTACTCCTACGACCTGGCGAACCGCTTCAAGACCGGCGAGATGCCGATCGGCATCGCCGGCTACACGACGTACAACCAGCTGATCCTCTTCGCCACCGAGATCGCCGGTCTGTGGGAGATGGCTCCTCTGCCCGGCACGATGGACGAGGACGGGAACATCAACAATCTTTCGATGTCCGGCTCCGCCGGTATCGTCATGATGAAGGACGCCGAGAGGACGGACAACAAGGAGAACGCGTGGCGCTTCATGGACTGGTGGGTCTCCCGTGACTTCCAGGTCGACTACGCGAACGAGCTCGTCGCCGTGCTCGGCCCCGCCGGCAAGCACGCGACCGCCAACGTCGAAGCGCTCGAGGAGCTGCCGTGGTCTTCCGAGGAATACAAGAACCTGCACGCGCAGATGATGAACCTCGCCGCGGTCACTCCGTATCCGGGCAGCTACTTCGTCGGCCGTTATACGGGCTTCGCGTTCACCGACGCGTACAACAAGCATCTGGATCCCGTGGAGTCCCTGCTCAACTACATCAACACGATCAACAAGGAGATCACCCGTAAGAGAACGGAGTTCGATTTCGAGACCCTTGAGATCGGCCAGAAGCTCTCCGACAAGCGCATGGGTCAGGCTGAAGAGCTGATGAGCACGCTGAGCGGCTACGACGCGCAAATCGCCGCCGCCCGCGAAGCGATCGCCGCTTCCAGCATCGAAGGGCTGGATGCCGCCGCCGCCGCCTTCCGCGCGGCGGGCAGCGACGAGGCGGTGCAGCAGATCGCGACCTACCTCGAGGACGCCGCAGCGGCGCTCCGCTCCTATGAGAAGAACTGATCCCGCGCTTTCCGAATAATCTGATAAAGGAGAAAACGCTATGGCTAAAGATTCCCCCAAGAAGGAATTGACGCGCAACGAGATGACCAAAGCGCAGTGGACATGGTTCCAGATGAAGCGCTACAAGATCGCGTATTTCATGGTCGCGCCCTTCTTGATCCTCTTCTTCCTGTTTACCATCATTCCGGTCGCAGCCTCCCTGCTTCTGAGCCTGACCTCCTTCAACATGCTTCAGATGCCGAAGTTCCTCTTCCTTGATAACTACATCACGCTGTTCCTTGACGACGATCTGTGGATCATCGCGCTGAAGAATACGCTGATCTTCGCGGCGATCACCGGTCCGGCGTCGTACATCATCTCCTTCCTCGTCGCGTGGTTCATCAACGAGCTTTCCCCGAAGATCCGCGCGGTCGTCGTCCTGATCTTCTACGCGCCGTCCATTTCCGGACAGGTGTACCTGATCTGGCAGACGCTCTTCTCCTCGGACGCCTACGGCTGGGTCAACGCCCGCCTGCTCTCAATGGGGTTGATCGACGCGCCGATCCTGTGGTTCCAGAACGAAAGCTACGTCATGCCGCTCTGTATCATCGTTTCGCTCTGGACCTCCCTCGGCACCGCGTTCCTCTCCTTCATCGCAGGTCTTCAGGGCATCAACGTCAGCCTCTTCGAGGCGGGCGCGATGGACGGCATCAAGAACCGCTGGCAGGAACTGTGGTACGTGACGCTGCCGTCCATGAAGCCGCAGCTCGTGTTCGGCGCCGTCCTTTCCATCACCGGCGCGTTCGGCTACGGCGGTATCGTGAGCGCTCTCGCCGGCAGCCCCTCCGTCAACTACGTGGCTTATACGATCTCCCATCACTTGGCCGAATACGGGAGCACACGGTGGGAGGTAGGGTACGCCTCCGCGATCTCCTTCGTGCTGTTCTTACTCCAGATCGGGTCCAATATGGCGGTCAAGAAGCTGCTTGATAAGCTGGGTGGTGACTGATTATGAAAAAACTGAGAACAAGAAAACACCGCGTCGTTCTGAACCGCTCCGTCGGCGGCGACACGGGCATCACCATCGTCCTTGCGATCATGGGCGCGTTCATGTTCCTGCCGATGCTCTACACCGTCATGACCTCGCTCAAGCCGATCGATGAATTCTGGATCTTCCCGCCGCGTTTCTACGTGGTCAACCCGACGCTCGATAACTTCCGCAGCCTGTTCGCTCTGATGGGCGACTCCACGGTCCCGTTCTCCCGCTACATCTTCAATACGGTCTTCATCTCCGTGGCGGGCACGTTCGGCAACCTCGTGCTTTCCTCCATCGCCGCGTACGCGCTCGCAAAGATCCCGTTCCCGGGTCAGGGATGGATGTTCCGCCTGATCCGTACTTCCCTGATGTTCTCCTCCACTGTCGGCGGTATCGCGAGCTTCATCATCATGTCCATGCTCCACTGGATCGACACGTACTACGCCATCATCGTCCCGGCGTGGTGCTCGAGCCTGGGACTGTTCCTGATGAAGCAGTTCATGGATTCCCACGTCACGGCGGAGATCCTCGAGTCGGCACGCCTCGACGGCGCCACCGAGTTCAAGACCTTCTGGTCGATCGCCATGCCGATGGTCAAGCCGGCGTGGCTGACGCTCATCATTTACTGCTTCCAGGGACTGTGGAACTCCGGCGCCTCGATCTTCATCTACAGTGAGCAGCTCAAGACGCTGAACTACGCCATCGGCCAGATCACGGCGGCAGGTTACGCGCGTGCGGGCGCTTCCGCCGCGGCGACGGTCGTCATGATGGCGGTCCCGATCATCGTCTTCGTCATCTCTCAGAGCAACATCGTGGAAACGATGGGTTCCAGCGGCATGAAGGACTAAGGAGGATAATAGAATGAAAAGATTGGCAAGCATTCTGCTCTCCGTCATGGCGCTGATGACCGTGTTCTCCGCCGTGGCGGGCGCCGCGGCCCCCTATGCGACCTACACGTACTCGGCGGGCGGCTTCGTTCTGAACTCTCCGGAAGCGTACGTGCCGGACCGCGTGGTGGATTCCGTGTACATCGGCCTGCTCGATGAGGATGACGAGCTGCCGTTCGACGATCCGCGTGACCTCTTCGTCGACCGCGACGAGAACGTCTACCTCGTCGATGCGAAGAACAACCGCGTCATCTGCATGGATCGGTACTACAAGTGGAAACTCATCATCAAGGATTTCGTCAACGAGCAGGGCGTTCCGGACTCGTTCGCTGAGCCCTCCGGCGTCTTCGTCAACGAAAAGTACATCTACGTATGCGATACGAACAACAACCGCATCGTCATGTTCACCCGCGACGGTGAGTACTACCGGATCATCCCGCAGCCGGTCAGCGAGCTGTTCGACGAGGGCGCGATCTACAAGCCGATCGCCTGCGCGGTCGACACCTACGGACGTCTCTTCGTCGTCTCCTCCACGACCTATCAGGGCATCATCGTCATGAGCGAGGACGGCGGCTTCTACGGCTTCATCGGCGCGCAGAAGGTCGAGATCTCCGCGCTGGAGGTGCTGTGGAGAAAGTTCCAGACGGACGCGCAGCGCGCCTACTCCCAGCGCTACGTCTCCACCGAGTTCAACAACATCACGATCGATAAGGACAACTTCCTGTACGTGACGACCTCCTCCATCAGCGAGAGCTCGCAGCAGGCGGCCATCGAGAGCAAGGACGCGACGAACGCGCCGGTCAAGAAGCTCAACGCCTCCGGCGCGGACGTCATGAGACGGAACGGCTTCTTTGCTCCGGGCGGTGAGGTCAAGGTCTCCTACTCTCAGCTGGACGAGATCAACGGTCCGTCCAAGATCATCGACGCGGCGTGCGGCCCGGAGGGCACGTGGTCCATCATCGATGAGAAGCGCTCGAAGATCTATACCTACGATAAAGACGGCAACATGCTCTTCATCTTCGGCGACAAGGGCGTGCAGACCGGCAACATCGACTCCATCGAGGCGATCGCGTATCAGGGCGACAAGATCCTGGTGCTCGATAAGTCCAAGGACTGCTTCACCGTATACCGCCGCACCGAGTACGGCGATCTGCTCATCAACGCGCTGTACAACCAGAACCACCGCGTCTACGATTCCGCCGTCAGCGACTGGACGGAGATCCTCAAGCGCAACAACAACTACGACGCCGCCTACATCGGCATCGGCAAGTCGTTCTACCGCAGCGGCGATTACGAGCAGGCGATGCACTACTACGAATACGCCTACGAGACGGAGAACTACTCCGCGGCGTTCAAGGAGATCCGCAAGAACTTCCTTTCCAAGTGGCTCGTGCCCGTCCTGATCGGCTTCGTCCTCCTCATCTGGCTCATCACGAGATTCTTCGGCTACGCCGCCAAGATCAACAAGAAGGCGCAGCTGAAGGTGGGACGCAAGAGTCTCAAGGAGGAAATGCTCTATCCCTTCCACCTGATCTTCCATCCGTTCGACGGGTTCTGGGATCTGAAGCATGAAAAGCGCGGGTCGGGGCGCAGCGCCTTCCTCATCCTCGTCATCACGGTCCTCGCGTTCTGCTATCAGTCCATCGGGACCGGCTACATCTTCAACCCGCGTCAGTCCGCGTATCTGAATGTCTTCGCACAGATCCTCGCCGTGGTCGTACCGCTTGTGCTCTGGTGCGTCGCGAACTGGTGTCTGACGACGCTGTTCGAGGGCGAGGGCAGCCTCAAGGATATCTTCGTGGCGGCCTGCTACTCCCTCACGCCGCTGCCGCTGCTCATCATTCCGTCCGTCATCCTCTCCAACTTCCTGGCGCTGAACGAGGGACAGCTCATCACGCTGATGAACTCCATCGCCTTCGTCTGGATGGGACTGCTCCTCTTCTTCGGAATGATGGTCACGCACGACTATTCCATCATCAAGAACATCACGACCTGCATCGCTACGATCGTCGGCATGGCGTTCATCATGTTCATCGCCATCCTGTTCTCCACGCTGATGGCAAAGATCGTCAGCTTCATTTCCAGCATCGTGATCGAAATCAACTACCGTCTATAACAGGGAAAGGAGTAAAGGTATGAAAAAGTTCAATAAGATCATTTCCGCTGTCCTGTCCCTGATTATGGCGCTCGGTACGCTGATACCGATGACCGTGCAGCAGCCCGCGTACGCGGCGTACGCAGACAAGATCAACGAAGACGGCGACCCGATCATCAACTACATCACGAAAGCGTACCGCTCCCCCGAGGAAAAGCTCAGCGACATGATCTGCGTCAAGAAGCAGAACGGCCGCGAGATCTGGTTCGAGGAATTCACCGGCGAGATCTGCTTCGTCAATACGGAGACCGGGCAGATGCTCTTCTCCAACCCGTGGGACGTCGCGGCCGACTACAACATCGCGTCGCGCGCGACGAAGCAGAAGCTGCTCTCCCAGCTTATGATCACGTACCTCGAAAACGGCGTGACGAAGCAGATGAACAGCTATGCGGACGCCGCCCTCCGCGGTCAGATCAAGCTGAAAAACATAAAGAACGGCGTTCGCGTCGAGTACACGATCGGCGAGGAGCAGACGATCCGCCTGGTCCCGCGTCTGATCCGCAAGGAGAGATTCGAGGAATTGATCCTCGCCTACCTTGACGACGACTGGATCCGCGGCAAGGTCGAAGCATTCTACACGCTGAAGGACCCGTTCGATCTGACGCTGACGGAGCGTGCGGTCAAGGAGATGCGCGCCCGCTTCCCGATCACCGAGAAGATGGCCGTGTACGTCTGCGACCCGGATATCAAGCCGCGTGAGCTGGCGCAGGTCGAGCAGTACATCAAGACGTACTGCGTCTCCTACTCCTACGAGGAACTGGACCGCGACCACGCCGAGACGAACTACACCGGCATGGACGCCGCGCCGCCGCTGTTCCGCATGGCGCTCGAATATTCGATCACCGCGGACGGCGACCTTGAAGCGAGACTTCCCGCCAACGGTATCCGCTTCGACGAGTCTACCTACCAGCTGCAGACCGTCACGGTCCTCCCGTACTTCGGCACGGGCAGCAACAACTTCACCGGCTACACCTTCATTCCCGACGGTTCCGGCACGCTGATCCGCTTCGAGGACGTCAAGGGCTCCACCTACAACGTCTCGGGCGATCTGTACGGTCAGGACTACGCTTACCACAACATCAAGAGCCAGCACACGGAGATCATGAGACTGCCGGTCTACGGCATCGTCACGAACTACGAACTGTACGACTACGTGTACGACGAAGACGGCAAGATCCAACTCGATGAGTTCAAGGACCCGGTCATGGTTTCCGAGGATCCGAAGCCGCAGGACGTCGGCTTCCTCGCGATCATCACGGAGGGTGACTCGCTCGCATCCCTGATGAGCGAGCACGGCGGCTCTCTCCACTCCTTCAACACCGTATATCCGATGTTCACGCCTCGTCCGAGCGACCAGTACAACCTGAGCTCGTCGAAGAACGTCGGCGCGAACGCGACGTGGACGGTCACGTCGGAGCGTAAGTACACCGGCAGCTACCGGATCCTGTACAAGATGCTCACCGACGACACGATCGCCGCGGAGAAGGGCATCAAGAAGTACTACGGCGCCGACTACTACGGCATGGCGGAAGCGTACCGCGATTACCTCTACGGCAACGGCACGCTGACGAAGCTGGAGGATACGACGGCGGACACGCCGCTGTACATCGAGACCTTCGGCTCCATGGAGACCACGAAGCGCATCCTCTCCTTCCCGGTCAGCGTCGACACGCCGCTGACGACGTTCGATGACATCAAGTCCATGTACACCGAGCTGACCGAAGCGGGCGTCGGCAGACTGAACTTCCGTCTGACCGGCTACGCGAACGGCGGCATGATCTCGACCGTGCCGTACCGCTTGAACTGGGTCAGCGTGGTCGGCGGCGCGGACGGCTTCACCGACCTCGTCCAGTACGCGGCGGAGAAGGGCTTCGGCGTGTTCCCGGACTTCGATTTCGAGTACGTCAGGACCACCGAGCTGTTCGACGGCATGAGCTACAGAAAGTACGCGGTCAAGACGATCGACGACCGGTACACCTCCAAGCGCTACTACGACGCGGCGACGCAGTCCTTCACGACGGACCGCTCGATCTGCATTTCCGCCTCCGCCTTCGAGCATTTCTACACCGGTCTGGCGGAGAACTACAAGAAGTACAACCCGACGGCGATCTCCGTGTCCACGCTCGGCACGGAGCTGAACTCCGACTTCGACGAGGACGAACCGTACAACCGCGAGGACGCCAAGGGCTTCACGATCGAGGTGCTGAAGCTGATCGACGCCGACTATAAGGACGTCATGATCGACGGCGGCAACTCCTACGCGCTCGCATACGCCAACCACATCATGAAGCTCTCGACGAACAGCTCCCGCTTCCTGCAGGCGAGCGAGGCGATCCCGTTCATGGGCATCGTCCTCCACGGCGCGAAGTACTTCACCGGCAGCCCGATCAACATGGAGGGCGACATCGAGTCCGCCATCCTGAAGGCGATCGAGAACGGCGCCAGCCTGTACTTCGTCCTCTCCAAGCAGAACACGAACGAACTGAAGGAATCCGTATCGCTGAGCAAGTACTATTCCGTTTCCTACGACATCTGGAAGGATGAGGTCATCAAGTACTACACGATCCTCAACGACGCACTGAAGGATCTGCAGACCTCGCTGATCGTCGAGCACGAGTTCCTCTACGGCGAGCGCATCCCGGATCCGGATGAGCAAGAGGCCGATCAGATCGCCCTCGAAGAGCAGATGGCTGAGGAAGCCGCCGCGGCTGAGAAGCAGAAGAAGGACGAGGAGCGCGCCGCCAAGTACGCGGAGCTGCACGGAACGTCGGTTTCTTCCGGTTCTTCCGGCGTCGGCGTGTACGTTCCCGTGGAAGAGGAGACGGAGACGGAGACTGAGGAGGTCAAAGAAGCTTACGTGAAGACCAAGTACACGACGACGAAGGGTTCCGTTATCCGCGTCGGGTACGAGGGCGGCACGAACTTCCTGCTCAACTACAATTCCTTCGACGTTACCGTTCAGTATAACGGCACGACCTACACGATCGCCGCGCTCGGCTTCGTGAAGATCGGCTGAGAAAGGGGAGCCAGCTATGAATGCATCGAAATCCAAGAATGACGATATCTTCACCGGTTCGTCAAAAAAGAGGAAACGCGGCGCTTCCCTGGACGTAAGGAAAGCGCGTGCCGGCTGGTGGTTCGTGATGCCGTTCATCATCGGCATCGTGATCCTCTACATCCCGATCGTGTTCGACTCGATCAAGTACAGCTTCCATGAGATCAAGATCCTCACCGGCGGCGGCTTCAAGCTCAACTGGGTCGGCCTCAAGAACTACAGCGACGCGCTGTTCGTCGATCCCACCTACGTACAGACACTCGTGACCGGCATCAAACAGCTCATCGTCGACATCCCCGCCATCGTGATCTTCGCGCTGTTCGTGGCGATCCTCCTCAACGGGAAGATCGCCGGACGCGCGGCGTTCCGTGCCATCTTCTTCATCCCCGTCCTTCTGACGACCGGTCTGATCGCGGACATCGACAACCAGAACATCCTGGCGACCGCGATGGAAGGCGCGGAGATCGACACCGGTACCGGAGAAAGCGCCGTTGCGCAAATTGTGTCGGTCATGGACGTGCAGGCACTGTTCAGCAACATGATGGTCGGTACGGAACTCGTTGAATACGTTGTCAACCTCGTCAACAACATCTTCAACATCATCAACCGCTCCGGCGTCCAGATGATGATCTTCCTCGCAGGCCTCCAGTCCATCTCCCCCGCGATCTACGAGTCTTGCTCCATCGACGGCGCGTCCGGTTGGGAAACCTTCTGGAAGATCACGCTCCCGATGGTCAGCCCGATGATCCTCGTCAACACGGTGTACACGGTCATCGACTCGTTCACCTCGTCGTCCAACCGCGTGATGTCGTACATCAGCAGCGTGTACGCATCCTCGAGCGGGCAGGTCCTCTCCTCGGCGATGTCCTGGATGTACTTCCTCATCGTTATGATCATCATCGCCGCGGTAGCCGGACTGCTCAGCCTGTTCGTGTTCTATCAAAGAAGAGATTAAGGAAAGGAGGAGCATAGAATGAATAAGGTCGAAACCGCACCGAAGATCACAAAGGAAACGAAGAATTCGATCCGCGTGGATTTTGAAAGGACGCCGCTTCTCGAACGCCTCAAGGCGCGCTTCGTGAACGTGTACTTCTTCCAGAAGGTCCTGGTCTACGTTTTCAAGTTCCTCTTCCTGCTCGGCATCTCGTACGTCATCCTGTTCCCGTTCTACTCGAAGATCTCCTCCTCCTTCATGAGCGCCGAGGACTTCGTCGACGTCACGGTCAACATGGTGCCGCGTCACCCGACGCTCGCCACCTACAAGGCGATCATCCTGGACAACAACTACTGGAAGGCGTTTCTGAACACGCTGCTCCTCGCGGGCTCCTGCGCGATACTGCAGACGTTCGTCTGCTGTCTCGTCGGCTACGGCTTTGCGAAGTTCAAATTCAAGGGCAACGGAATTCTGTTCCTGGTCGTCATCTTCACGATGATCGTCCCGCATCAGACGCTCCAGCTCTCCATGTTCATGAAGTTCCGCTACTTCGACATAGGCATCGGGAAGTTCAGTATCTTCAACTTCCTCGGCGGAGGCTTGATCGACTCAGTCAACGTATTGAAGGATCCGTGGCTGAGGCTGATCAATACCTTCTGGCCGCTCATCATCCTCTCCGCCACCGGTCTTGCCTTCAAGAACGGTCTGTACATCTTCATGATGCGCTCGTTCTTCAAGGGCATCCCGGATGAGCTCGAGGAATCCGCCTACCTGGACGGCTCCGGCACGTTCCGCACCTTCGTGCAGATCATCCTGCCGCTGTCCATCCCGATGCTCATCACGGTCTTCATGTTCGCCTTCTCCTGGCAGTGGACGGACAACTATTACACGACCGTTTTCTTCACGACGACCGGTCCGCTGCTGATGCCGAAGATCGTCAAGGTGCCGAAATCGCTGAACACCGCTTACGCCGGCTCGAACATGTATGAGGCCGCGATCCGCAACACCTGCGGCATCCTCATCCTCCTGCCGCTGCTCATCCTCTACACCTTCATGCAGAGGTTCATCGTGCAGGGCATCGAGCGTTCCGGCATCACCGGCTGACGCGTCGTCTGCCGCTTACCGCATCCCATCTCAGAGGAGAGACCGTCCGGTCTCTCCTCTTTCTTTGCGGCACGGACGCGGATATGGGGAAAACGGGGCGCGCGGGAGCGCGCGGCGGTAAATTGTCGCCAAACACTTGATTTATCGGGAAATTTTTGCTATACTTATTAGATAGAATATCCGACAGAAATCAACTCATCGGGAGAAACCGACATGGAAAAGATCAAACCGAGAACACTCTCGGGATTTATGGAACTGCTTCCTCCGCAGCAGCAGCAGATGGAAGCGATGATGGAGATTCTGCGCCGCACGTACGCGCTGTACGGCTTCACGCCGATCGACACACCGGCGATCGAGGCGGCGGAGGTGCTGCTTGCCAAGGGCGGCGGCGAGACGGAGAAACAGATCTACCGCTTCACGAAGGGCGACGCCGATCTGGCGCTGCGATTCGACTTGACCGTGCCGCTCGCCAAGTACGTCGCCATGCACTACGGGGAGCTCGCCTTCCCGTTCCGCCGCTATCAGATCGGGAAGGTGTACCGCGGCGAGCGGGCGCAGCGCGGCCGCTTCCGCGAATTCTATCAGGCGGATATCGACATCATCGGCGACGGACAGCTCGACGTGCTCAACGAGGCGGAGATCCCCGCGATCATCTGCCGCACCTTCACCGCCATGGGTCTGCGCCGCTTCTGCATCTGCGTCAACAACCGCAAGATCCTGAACGGATTTTATGAGATGCGCGGGCTCGGAGAGAAGGCGGGCGACGTCATGCGCACCGTGGACAAGCTTGACAAGATCGGCGCGGACGCGGTGCGGGAGATCCTCGTCGATGAGATCGGCGTTCCCGCCGCCGACGCGGACGCGGTGCTCGCGTTCATCGCCATCACCGGGGACAACGCCGCCGTACTCTCGGCGCTCGACGGATACGCCGGACAGAACGAGACCTTCGACACGGGGCTCGCGGAGCTGAAGGCGGTCACCGCCAATCTCACCGCGTTCGGCGTGCCGCAGGAGAATTTCAGGATCGATCTGACGATCGCACGCGGGCTCGATTACTATACGGGCACCGTGTACGAGACGCTGCTCCCGGATCACCCGGAGATCGGCTCCGTCTGCTCCGGCGGACGGTACGACAATCTGGCGGAGTATTACACCGATCGGCCGCTGCCCGGCGTCGGGATCTCCATCGGGCTGACGCGCCTGTTCTACGTGCTGGGCGAGCAGGGCTATCTGAATCCCGCGATGAACACCGCGCCCGCAGACGTTCTGGTCCTGCCGATGACGGACGCGCAGGAACCGGCCGTCCGCCTCGCGACCGTATTGCGCGGCGCGGGGATCCGCACGCAGCTGTACAACGAGAAAAAGAAATTCAAGGCAAAACTCGCCTACGCCGACCGGCTTGGGATCCCCTACGCCGCGCTGCTCGGCGAGGATGAGATCGCCGCCGGGAAGGTATCGCTCAAGGATCTGCGCACCGGCGAGCAGGTCACCGTAACGCCCGAGGAGGCGCCGGAGCGGATCCGGCGCGGGCTCGGCAGCGCCGGCCCCGTCATCGTGGAGCCGGACGGAACGAAGGCGTGAGAGAGTACCGCTGATAATACGGAAGGAGACGGTTTTATGATGCAAATGCGTACGCACACCTGCGGGGAGCTGCGGCTCGCCGACGCGGGGAAGAAGGTCCGGCTGGCGGGTTGGATGGAGAACGTCCGCGAGGTCGGGGGAAATCTGGCGTTCGTCGTCCTGCGCGACTTCTACGGCACGACGCAGCTCGTGATCGAGACGGAGGAGCTGAGGCGCGCCGTGACGGAACTCAATAAGGAATCGACGATCGCGGTGAGCGGCACCGTCCGCGAGCGCTCGTCCAAGAATCCGAAGCAGCCGACGGGCGACGTCGAGGTCGTCCCGGACGCGATCGAGGTGCTCGGTCGCTGCCGGTACGCGAGCCTCCCCTTCGAGATCAACCGCAGCCGCGAGGCGGACGAGACGCAGAGACTGAAGTACCGCTATCTCGATCTGCGCAATCCGGAGGTCAAGAAGAATATCATCCTGCGCTCGAACGTCGTGGCGGCGCTCCGCCGCGCGATGACGGAGCACGGCTTCCTTGAGATCACGACGCCGATCCTCACCGCGTCGAGTCCCGAGGGCGCGCGCGACTATCTCGTGCCGTCCCGCAAGCATCCCGGAAAATTCTATGCGCTGCCGCAGGCGCCGCAGCAGTTCAAGCAGCTGCTCATGACCTCCGGCTTCGACCGGTATTTCCAGATCGCTCCGTGCTTCCGCGACGAGGACGCGCGCGGCGACCGCTCTCCGGGCGAGTTCTATCAGCTCGATATGGAAATGGCGTTCGCCTCGCAGGAGGACGTGTTCGCCGTGCTCGAGGACGTGCTGCCGCCGGTCTTTGCCGAATACGGGACGTATCATATCGCCTCAAGGCCTCCGTTCCGCCGCATCGCGTACCGCGACGCGCTCGAGACGTACGGCACCGACAAGCCGGATCTCCGTATCGATCTGACGGCCGTTAACGTGACGGCGCTCTTCGAAGGGACGGAGTTCGCGCCCTTCGCGGGACAGACGGTCCGCGCCGTCGCCGTTTCCGGCTGTGCGCTGACGCGCAAGCAGATCGAGAAGCTGCTCGCCGACTGCGAGGTGCAGAGCGGGGAGAAGGGGTACTGGTTCAAAGTCGACGAGAGCGGTGCGCTCGCGGGCGGCGTCGCCAAATTCGTCGAGAGGGAGAAGGCCGAGACGCTTCTGCCGCTCGCGCCGAACACGCTCGTGCTCCTCGCCGCCGGACCGCAGTCCGTCAAGAACGTCGGCGTCATGATCAAGATCTTCGGGCGCGAGTGCCCGGGACATATGGACAAGGAACGGTACGAGTTCTGCTGGATCGTCGATTTCCCGATGTACGAGATCGGGGAGGAGAGCGGCGAGCTCGAGTTCTGCCACAACCCGTTCTCCATGCCGAAGGGCGGTCTTGAGACGCTGCTCGCGGCGGAACGCGGGGAGATCGACCCGCTCTCCGTCACGGCGGATCAGTACGACCTCGTCTGCAACGGCGTGGAGCTTTCCTCCGGCGCCGTCCGCAACCACGATCCGGAAATCATGGTCAAGGCGTTCGAACTCGTCCGTCTCGGCGAGGAGGACGTGAAGGCGAAATTCCCGGCGATGTACAACGCGTTCTGCTACGGCGCGCCGCCGCACGCGGGGATCGCGCCCGGCGTGGACCGGATGGTCATGCTGCTCGCCGGGGAGGAATCGATCCGCGAGATCATTCCGTTCCCGATGAACAAGAACGCGCAGGACGTGATGATGGGCGCTCCCTCCGAGGTGCTGCCGAAGCAGCTGGAGGAATTGCACATCGCCGTCACAAAACAGGAAGAGGAGTAAGGGACGCCGTCTGATCGGCGTCTTCGCCCGAGAGACGTGATATTCGAACGATTTCTCATCCCGGATCTCATGGTGGAGCACTACAGCAGTGTGACGCCGGAGTTTCTTGTACAGACGGGGATCCGCGGTCTGATCTGCGATATCGACAATACGCTGGCGCCGTATGAGGAAGCGGAGCCGGACGCCGCCGCGCTGCGCTGGTTTTCCGCGCTGCGCGAGGCGGGGATCCGCGTTGCTTTCGTTTCCAACAACAGCGCCGGACGGGTCGCGCGCTACAACCGTTCTCTCGGCTATCCGGCGTTCCCCCGCAGCAAGAAGCCGCTGACCGGCGCGCTGCGCCGCGCGATGGCGGTCATGGGGACGGACGTGACCTCGACCGCCTCTCTCGGCGATCAGCTTTTCACCGACGCCGCCGCCGCGCGGCGGTGCGGGATCCTGACGATCATCGTGCCCCCGATCCGGGACAGAAGATCGCTGTTCTTCCGCTGCAAGCGTTTTCTCGAACGACCGTATCTGGATCAGTACCGCCGCCTGCACGGGATCCTGTGAGCGCGGCGCCCCGAAAGGAAGCATACCATGAACGAAAGACTGACCCGACTGCGCGCGGAGATGGAGCGGCGCGGTCTGGACGCCGTGTGGATCACGTCGGCGGAGAATCATCTGTATTTCTCGCTTTTCGACAACCCGGACGGCTGGATGCTCATCACGCGCACGAAAGCGTACGTGTTCGCCGATTTCCGTTATATCGAGGCGGCGCGGCGCGAGGCGTCGCCGGACTGCACCGTCATCGAGCCGCCGCGTCGGCGCACGGATTATCTGCCGCCGCTGATCGAGGAGGAGAACGTCCGCGTGATCGGCTACGAGGACGAACGGCTGAGCTGCCGGGCGCTCGCGTCGCTTGAGGAGGATCTGCCGCAATGCACGTTCGTCCCGCTCGGACGGCTGTGCATCGAGCTGCGCACCGTGAAGACGGAAGCGGAGGTCGAGCATATCGTCGCCGCGCAGCGGATCGCGGAGGACGCGCTCGCCGCCGTGCTCGCGCTCATCCGTCCGGAGATGACGGAACTCGAGGTGGCGGCGGAGCTTGAGTATCAGATGAAGAAGCGCGGCTCCCGCAAGCCGAGCTTCGACACGATCGCCGTGTCCGGTTCCGCCTCCTCCAGCCCGCACGGCGTGCCGCGTCCCTGCCCGCTTGAGCGCGGCTTTCTGACGATGGACTTCGGTGCGATGGTGGACGGGTATCATTCGGACATGACGCGCACCGTCGTGATCGGCCGCGCGGATACGGAGATGAAGCGGCTGTACCGCACGGTGCTGGACGCCCAGCTTGCCGCACTCGCCGCGCTCCGTCCCGGCGCGCGCAACGCCGACATGGACAAGATCGCGCGGGATCTCATCGACGGCGCGGGCTACGCCGGATGCTTCGGACACAGCCTCGGCCACGGCGTCGGGCTGGAGATCCACGAGGCGCCGAACCTGTCGGCGTTCTCCGGCGATCTGACGCTCCGTCCCGGCGAGATCGTCACCGTGGAGCCGGGCATTTATCTCGAAGGGAAGTACGGCTGCCGCATCGAGGACATGGCGTGCATCACGGAGGACGGGTACAGGAACCTGACGGCGGCGCCGAAGGAGCTGACGGAGATCCTCTGACGGAAAAAATCCGCCGCGGGCGAAAAAAATCCCGTTTCCTACTTGCAAAACGGGAAAAAATACGCTACAATATATTGTAAGTGTTTTTCGGCATTTTAATCTTAGAAAGGAGATGCACGGGGAGCCGCGGAGGCTGCCCGTGCGGAGAAAGAATGGTAGTCGCAGGAGATTTCAAAAACGGAGCAACGTTCGATATGGACGGATCGGTTATGCAGGTGATCGAGTTCCAGCACGTCAAGCCGGGCAAGGGCGCGGCGTTCGTGCGCACGAAGCTGCGCAACGTCATCACCGGAGCGGTCATCGAGAAGACGTTCAATCCGACCGATAAGTTCCAGGATGCCCGCATCGACCGCAAGGAAATGCAGTATCTGTACAACGACGGCGATCTCTATTACTTCATGGATATGGAGTCCTACGAGCAGATCCCGCTGAACAAGAGCCTTCTCTCCGAGAACTTCAAGTTCGTCAAGGAAGAGATGATCTGCCGCGTCAACTCGTACAAGGAGAACGTGTTCCTCGTCGAGCCGCCGATGTTCGTGGAGCTGGCCGTCGCCGAGTGCGAGCCCGGCGTCCGCGGCGATACCGCGACCGGCGCGTCCAAGAACGCGACGCTGGAGACCGGCGCCGTGGTCCGCGTGCCGCTCTTCATCAACGAAGGAGAAAAGATCCGCATCGACACGAGGACCGGCGAGTATATCGAAAGAGCGTAAACGGTTTTTCGTCGATCGAAAGGAGCGAGCAGGGATGAATATCACGGAAAAGAGCGCGTATCTCAAGGGGCTGGCGGAAGGGCTGCAGCTGGATGCGGCGAAGCCGGAGACGAAGCTGATCTCCGCGCTGATCGATCTTGTCTCCGAGCTGAGCGAGAAGGTCGCCGAGCTGGAGCATGACGTGGAGACCCTGAACGATTATGTCGACGAGGTGGACGAGGATCTCGGCCGCCTGGAGGAAACGCTGGACGTCGGAGACGACGAGGACGACGATTCCGAGACGTGCGATCATGACTGCGATCGTTGCCTGTTCCCGGAGGACGAGGACGATTTCGAGGACGATGAGGACGAGGACGAAGGCTTTCGGTGCCTGACGTGCCCCTCCTGCGGCGAGAAGATCTATTTCGACGAGTCGATGGATCCGTCCGATCTTCTCTGCCCCGCCTGCGGCAAGCCCGTGAGCGAGGAGGAGGAAGAAGGTCAGAGCGAGGTTTGATCCGCTGTCAAAAAGAGGGCGCTTTCCGCACCCTCTTTTTCTGACGCCGTGAGTCCGTATCTGCAAAGGAACGGCTCATGGCGATTTTGAAGGGGCGGACGCCGCTTTATGTATGATGACCGATGCCGCGCGAACGATTTTTCTGATTCTCCGGCGCCTGACGCCGGATATGGAAAGGACTACAGGATATGGGACACGCAGAATTGAAGGAATGGACGCTGCTCTCGCCGCTGCCGGATCTGTTTGAGAAGGACGACGGCGGACGCATCGCGGCGCCGGAGGAATGGGCGGCGCAGCGCGAGCGGATCTATCGCCTGGGCGTCGGCATGCAGTACGGCGGGATGCCGCCGGAACCGGAGTTCGTCGAGGTCGAGCTTCTGCATCCCGGCTCGTCGCTGAACACGTATCGCATCCATACGGGAAAGCGGGAGAAGCCGGTCACCTTTATCATGCAGACGATCGTCCCGAAGGACGCGAAGAATTGCCCCGTCGTCATCGACGGCGACGGCTGCTTCCCGTACGTGTACCGGGACGACGTGCTGAAAGAATTTGAGAACGCGGGCGTCGCTTTCGTCCGCTTCAACCGGACGGAGATCGTGCACGACGACTATAGGGCGGACCGAAATCACGGGCTGTACGAGGTCTATCCGGAGTACACGTTCAGCGCGCTCGCCGCGTGGGCGTGGGGCTTCCACCGCTGCACGGACGCCGTTCTGCAGCTCGGATTCGCCGATCCGAACTGGATCGCCTATACGGGACACTCCCGCGGCGGGAAGACGGCGCTCCTCGCGGGCGCGACGGATCCGCGCGCGGCGGTCGTGAACCCGAACGGGAGCGGCACCGCCGGCGCGGCGTGCTACCGCCTCCGCTCAAAGACTCTCGCCGAGGACGGGAGCGAGGAAGTGAGCGAACCGCTCTCCTACCTTCTCGGCGCCGTTCCGTACTGGCTCGGGCCGGAAATGAAGGAGTACGGCGACCGGGAGGACGAGCTTCCTTTCGACTCGCATTTCCTCAAGGCGCTCGTCGCTCCGCGCATCCTGCTCTGCACGGACGCGCTTTCCGACGGCTGGGCGAATCCGCTCGGCACCTATATGACGTCGAAGGCGGCGAAGGAAGTGTTCCGCTTCCTCGGCGCGGAGGATCATATCATGAACCGCTACCGCGAGGGCGTCCACTGCCACACGCCGGACGACGTGCGGATCCTGCTCAACGTGATCGCGCATTTCCGCTCCGGCGCGCCGCTGGACGAGACGATCAACCATACGCCCTTCGACGCGATCCCGCCGGTGCACACGTGGCATTGCCCGGAAAAATAAGATCCTGTCATCGATCGGCAAAGGACTGCCGCGCCGAGGCGCGGCAGTCCTCTTTTTATCCCTTCCGTCTTGCATCCGGTGGAAAAATCTGTTATAATAAACACAGACGATATCGAAGGAGGGTATGCCATGAAGTGTCCTTACTGCGGCGGCGAGATGGAACGCGGGCTGATCCAGAGCCGGCAGGAACTGTGCTGGATCCCGGGCGAGGATCGGAAGACGTTCGTGCGTGCCGAATTTCACGAGGGGGCCGTCGTGCTCTCAAAGCTTTCCTTTTTGAAGGGTTCGGCGGTGACGGCGCATCTGTGCCGTGCGTGCCGGAAGGTCGTCATCGACTGCGCCGACGGGACGTCCGATAAGAACGGATAAGAACGGAAGCGGACGCAGAGTCCGCGGCGCGGGCATTGTCGGATATTACCGCTTGCCGAACGCGCCGCACGTGTGTTATAATAATAACGTATCCCATACCGTAGAAAACATAAGGACGCGCGCCGATGAGATCTGCCATGTCTGAGAAAAAACGATTCGCTCGCCGCTTTACGCTGTGGTTCCGCCTCTTCTGGCTCGCCGCCGCAGCGGACGCGGCGTACATACTGCACAGCGTCCGCCTCCTCGTGCAGGATCCGGCTGCCGCGCTGCGCGCCGGACTCGGTACCGGCGCGGTCGCGGCGATGACGGAGTCCGTCGCGGCGGGGGCGGCGATGCTGGTGCTTTGTGCCGTCGCGGCCGAGTCACTTCTGCGGGAGGCTGACGGGAGGGCGCCGCGGTGAGAGAGACGTCGGATCCGGTACGCGCCGCATTCCGGCGGGCGATGACGGAAGGCGAGATCGCCGGGGCGCTCGCGGGCGCGCGCCGCATCGTCGTCGGCTATTCCGGCGGCGCAGATTCCTCGGCGCTGCTCGCTTTGACGGCGGAATTCTGCCGCGGGCGCGCCTGGGAGGTCTCGGCGATCCATATCCATCACGGGATCCGGGGCGAGGAAGCGGATCGGGACGCGGCGGCGTGCCGCGCCTTCTGCGAGGCGCGCGCCATCCCGCTGACGGTGCGGTATCTCGACGTCCCCGCTTCCGCCGCGCGGGAGAAACGCGGCGTCGAGGAGACGGCGCGGCGGCTCCGTTTGGCGGCGTTTGAGGAAGCAGCCGGGGAGGACGGCGTCGTCGCCGTCGCGCACTCCGCCGACGACAATCTCGAAACGGTGGTGCAGAGGCTGGCGCGCGGCACGGGCCTGCGCGGCCTCGGCGGCATCCCGCCCGTCCGCGGACGACTGATCCGCCCGCTGCTTTCCGTTTCCGCCGCGCAGATCCGCGCTTTCTGCCGCGCGGAGGGGATCCCCTTCGTGGAGGACAGCACGAACGCCGACACGGCGTATACGCGCAACTATATCCGCGCGCACGTCCTGCCGGCGCTGCGCGCGATCACTCCGGCGCCGGAGGCGTCCGCCGCGCGCATGTGCGCCGCGCTCCGTGCCGACGAGGCATATCTGCGTCAGCAGACGGAGAGGGCGCTCGGCGAATGGAGCGGCGGGACGTCCGCGCCGACGGCGCTGCTCAGAGAACTGCCGCAGCCGCTTCTGTTCCGCGCCTGCGCGATGCTGTACGCGAACGCCCGCGGCGACGGGACGGATCTCGGCGCCGTGCATCTGTACGATACGGCGCAGCTCGTTGTGCGGGGGACGGCGGCGTCGCTCGATCTGCCGGGCGCCGTCACCGCGCGGGTATGGGACGGGACGCTTTCCTTTTCCCGGGAGGAGCGGCGCGCGGCGCCGCCGGCGGATTTCCGCTTCCCGCTCGGCATCGGGACGTTTTCTTTCCCGGAATACGGCTTTTCCCTTTGCGTTTCGCCGGAATCGGAGCAAAAGCGGACGGATGAGAAAAATATTTACAAATTATCTATATGTACGACGCTCTCTTTTGATACAATACAAGGTAGTTTTTTCCTTCGCTTCCGACGTGAGGGAGACACCGTGCGCTTCGGCGGCATGACGCGCGAGGTGCGCAAACTCCTGTGGGCACAGAAGATCCCGGCTGCCCGCCGCCCCTTCGTCCCGCTGTTCTGCGACGGGGCGGGGATCGTGTGGGTGCCCGGCTGTCCCGTGCGCGACGGATGCGCCGACGGAGGAAACCGGATACGTCTCGAAGTTGCGTATCATAACGGATGAACGGATCATCATTTTCATCGGAGGGGATCGCTATGTATACCTCGGTACTGGATCGGGACGTGGATCATATTCTTGTGTCGGCTGAGGAGATCGACCGCATCACGACGCATATCGCCGCGCGGATCGACGAAGACTATCGGGAGACGGAGGGAAAGCTTCTCCTGCTCGGCATCCTGAAGGGAAGCGTCGTATTCATGGGCGATCTGATGAAGAAGATCACCGTGCCGGTGGAGATCGATTTCATGAAGGTCTCCTCCTACCGCGGCGACACGAAAACGAGCGGCCGCATCAAGATCTACCTCGATCTCAACCGTACCGACATCAGCGAGTGCAACATCCTGATCATCGAGGACATCATCGACAGCGGTCGGACGCTCTCCTATCTGACCGAGTATCTCCGGCTGAACGGTGCGAAGAGCGTGCGCACCTGCACGCTGCTCGACAAGCCGTCGCGGCGGGAGGTCGATTTCGAGGCGGATTACGTCGGCACGACGATCCCGGACGAATTCGCGATCGGATACGGTCTGGACTATGCGGAGAAATACCGCGCTCTGCCGTACGTCGGCGTACTGAAGCCGGAGATATACACGAAATAAAAAGACGCTCACCCGAAATCCACAGCCCGCCTCGGACGGGCGTTGATGCGGAGGATCCATGAAAAATAATCTGAAAGTCGCGATATTCTATATACTGCTGATCGGCGGGATCATCATCATGGCGACGGCGCTTCTGCGCAGCGTGCCGCAGGATACGCTCACCTACAGCGAGGTGATCCGCTATTTCGAGGACGAGGAGGTCAAGTCCTTCGTCGTCGACGAGGACAACGTGCTCCAGATGATCGTCCGCGTCACGCAGCAGGACGGCAAGGTCCAGGAGCGTCTCGTCGAATACGAGCTGCGGGATCTCGGACTCTTTCTCGACGATCTCGGCGATACGATCCGCGATCAGTTCGACCGCGGCGTGATCGAGGAATACGACATCCCCGCGCCGCGCTCGATCCCGTGGTGGGTCGGACTGCTCCCGTACGTGATCGTCATCGTCCTGTTCGTCGTCATGTGGTTCTACGTGATGAACCAGACGATGGGCGGCAAGGGCTCGAAGATCAATTCCTTCGGGCGTGCCAGAGCGAAGCTCGTCACGGCGGATAAGAACCGCGTGCTCTTTAGCGACGTTGCCGGCGCGGATGAGGAGAAGGCGGAACTTGAGGAGATCGTGGAATTTCTGCGCGATCCCGCTTCCTTTACGAAGCTCGGCGCGCGGATCCCGCACGGCGTGCTTCTCGTCGGTCCTCCCGGCACGGGCAAAACGCTTCTTGCGAAGGCGGTCGCCGGCGAGTCCGGCGTGCCGTTCTATTCGATCTCCGGTTCGGATTTCGTGGAAATGTACGTCGGCGTAGGCGCTTCCCGCGTCCGCGATCTGTTCGAGGTGGCGAAGAAGTCTCCCGCCGCGATCGTCTTCATCGATGAGATCGACGCGGTCGGGCGTCACCGCGGCGCCGGTCTCGGCGGCGGTCACGACGAACGCGAGCAGACGCTCAACCAGCTCCTCGTAGAGATGGACGGCTTCGGCACGAACGACGGCACGATCGTCATGGCGGCGACGAACCGTCCCGACATCCTCGACCCGGCGCTGCTCCGTCCCGGCCGTTTCGACCGGCAGATCACCGTCAGCTATCCCGACGTGAAGGGGCGCGAGGACATCCTGCGCGTCCATTCCCGCAACAAGCCGCTCGGCGGCGACGTCGATCTTTCCGTGATCGCGCAGACGACGGTTGGCTTCACCGGCGCGGATCTGGCGAATCTGCTCAACGAGGCGGCGCTCCTCGCCGCCCGCCGCGGCAAGAGCCTGATCGGGATGGAGGATATCGAAGACGCGATGATGAAGGTCGTCGTCGGTCCGCAGAAGAAATCCCGGAAGGTGACGGAACGCGAAAAGAAGCTGACCTCTTACCACGAGGCGGGTCACGCGATCGTCAACAAGATCCTCAACGACAACGATCTGGTGCACCAGATCTCGATCATCCCGGCGGGCAGCGCGGGCGGATATACCTACTTCCGTCCGAAAGAGGACCGCTCCTTCGCGTCCCGCACGGAAATGAAGAACAATATCGCCGGACTGCTCGGCGGCCGCGTTGCCGAGGCGCTCATCATGGACGATATCTCCAGCGGCGCGTCGAACGACATCCAGCGCGCTTCGCAGATCGCCCGGACGATGGTCACCCGCTACGGCATGTCCGATCTGCTCGGACCGATCCAGTACGGCAGCGAGTCCTCCAGCGACGAGATCTTCCTCGGCCGCGATTTCAACAACACGCGCAACTATTCGGAGGAGACGGCGGCGGAGATCGACCAGGAGATCAAGCGGATCATGCGCGAGGCGTACGAGGAAGCGGAGCGGATCCTGCGCGAGAATATGGAGAAACTGCACTTTATCGCCGGCTTCCTCTTCAAGAATGAGATCATGGAGGAGGAACAGTTCCGCCGCGCTATGGAGGAGGACGGCATCACCTTCGAGGAGCTCGAGGCGATGGTCGCCGAGAAGCGCAGAAAGAGCGAGGAAGAGAACAAGGCGCGCGCCGAACGCCTCGCCGAAGAAGAAAAGAAACGCGAGGAGGAGCGCGCCCGCGAGAACGCGCGCCATCCGTCAAAGGACGATCCCAATCCCTACAGCGGGGACGATCATCAGGCACTGTGAGGGGGGACACGCCGGGAGGGACTTTTTGAAAAAAGTCCCTCCCGGACCCTCTTCAAAAACCTTTATACAAAAAGAATGACAAGGTGAAGCGAAAACCAGAGACAAGAATCTTCGCTTCACCTTGTTTTGTTTTTGCCATTAAGGTTTTCGAGGGGTCTGAGGGGGACCTTTTCTCAAAAGGTCCCCCTCGTCGTGCCTCCCTCGTCGTGCCTCCCTCATCGCGTCTCTCTTTTTTTCGCGGATCCTGTCGCGGGATCGCGGACGGAGGAATATACTGGAGTGAGGCGGCGGACGCTGCCTCAATGAGAAAGAAACGGAGACAGGAAAATGGCACAGACGATCACGAATCAGGCTTCTCTCAGTTTTCAGGTGGGCGCCGTTACCTCCAGCGTCCGTTCCAATATCGCAACGGCAACGGTCTCGCAGGCGCTGAACGTCACGAAGACGCCGCTGAACGAAGAATACCGCGCGGACGGGACGGTCACGTACGTGGTCTCCCTGACGAACGCGGGCACGTCGGCGCTTTCCGATATTACGGTCACCGACACGCTCGGCACGTACGAGACGGAGAGCGGTACGACCGTCACTCCGCTCACGATCGACGGGGATGCGCTGCTTCTGACGGACGGCACCGTGACGAGCCGCCCGACGCCCGTCGTCGGGGAGGGAAGCGTAAGCTTCACGATCCCCGCGCTGGCGGCGGGCTCGACCGCGCAGCTCATCTACGCCGCGCTGGCGAACGGGACGGCGCCGCTCGCGCCGGGCAGCACGATCGACAATACGGTCACGGCGGCGGCCGCCGGGATGACCGATCCCGTCACGGCGACGGCGACGGTCACCGCGGCGGAGTACGCGGACGTTGCCGTCGTGAAGGCGATGAGCCCGGCGACGCTCTCCGACGGAGATCCGCTCACCTACACCTTCACCCTGACGAACAATGGCAACACGGAGGCGACGCAGCTGACGCTGACGGACGCCTTCGATCCGGCTCCCGCCTCGATCACCGTCACGGTGGACGGCGAGACGCTGGTGCCGACGGAGTACACCTACGAGACCGGCGTGCTGACGCTCCCGTCGGAGACGGGAACGCCGATCTCGCTCCCTGCCGCCCGGATCACGCAGGACGAGACGACCGGCGAGGTGACGGTCGTTCCTTCGACGGTGACGGTCACCGTCATCGGGACCTTCTGAAACCGAAAGGGGAAAGGCAGGGGCTTGCCCCTGCCTTTTTCGCGGGATCCGACGCTGCCGGGATAAAAAAGCCGTCCGCGGCTTTGCCCGCGGACGGCCTGTCGATGCAGGGAGAGGGATCAGCCCGGTTCGCCCACCGTCCAGCGGCGGCGCACCTCATCAAAGACCTCGTCCGGAATATCGATCTTTTCCTGGACGTTGTTGGAAACGTACATGTCTCCCGCGCTCTCCGGGAAGGTGCAGAAGGTGTCGTGACGCCACGCGTCGCGCTCTTCCTTGTTGCGGAGATTGGGAAGCTTGATGGGCTGGTTGCCGTTCACGATGGAGCGGTAGCCGAGCGTCCCGGGCATGCACATATCGACCGCCTGATAGACGTCGATGGTGCGTTCCTTCGCCACCTCGTCGCCGAGGATGGAGCCGATGAAGTAATGGGTCGTGAAATAGTCGCCGCCGCCGTGGCCGCTGTTCTCCGTCCCGGCGATGATCGGATCCGGCTTGTACACCTTCCGTTCGCCGCGGCAGTTCTGATCCGGCTTCTCCAGATAGACGCCGATCTCGCCGCTTCCGAGATCGTGCGCGCCGCCGAGATCGCCGTTGATCTGGTAGTTGGAGTGGCGGTAGGATTTGATATTGAAGTGCAGGGACTTGAGGATCGCGCCGTTCTCCAGCGTGACGATCTCCATGCCGAGCGTGCCGGAGGAGGTGCCGAGCTTGCGCATGAAGGGCATGTTCGGCGTCTCAAAGGCGCTGACCTGTACCGGACGGAGTCCCGTCATGTAGAGGATCGGGCCGATGGAGTGCGTGCAGTAGAAGGTGGAAGGCATGATGTTGCGCCAGTGGTTCCGCTCCCCGTAGGTGATCTGCGGCCAGATGGAGGAACAATCGTGGAGGTACTCGCCCTCGGCGTACATGAGCTTGCCGAGCACGCCGGAGCGGTAGAGATTCCGCATCTCCCAGCGGACCGGGGTGTAGCAGTAGTTTTCCGCGTAGGAATAGACCTTGCCGGACTCCTCCACGGCTTCGATGAGCTCGACGGCTTCCGCCATGTTCGCCATCGTCAGGCACTCGGTCATGATGTGCCGACCGCTGCGGAGGAGGCGGATGCCGAATTTCGCGTGCTCATGCGCGTAGTTCGCGCAGATGACCGCGTCCATGTCGTGCTCGAAGAAATCGTCGAAGCGCTCGTAGTACTTGATGTTGTACAGACCGTGCGCTTCCGCCTGCTTCCTGCAGTTGTCGAGAAGCGGCTTGTATTTGTCGCACACGGCGACGAGTTCCGCTTCCGGATGATCGAAGATCTGGTGTACCGCCGACATGCCTCTGCCCGCGCCGAACACGCCGATTTTCAATTTTGCCATGTCTGTTCTCCTTCTGATTTTTGAATGGGGGACAAGGTCCGCTTGTGGGGTCGAGAGTATTATAACACAGGACGACGGGGGTGTCAAGGGAAAAAGCGGAATACGCGCGGCAGCTTCCCCGTCATTCCCGCGCGTCCCGGCGGAATGCGAGCCCGTCGTACAGCTCGTGCACGGTCCTGTCGTATAGGTTCAGGATCGCCTCGCGCTTTTCCTTCGTCATGGGACGGAACTCGTGCCGGTCGAAGGGGAGCGTGCGCCGGAGCGCGGCGGTCTGAGCGGCGGAAAGGATCTCCCCGAGCTGTGCCGCGAGCAGAGGATCGTGGGCTTCCTCGAGCCGCTTTCTGCATTCCGCGCAGATCCCGGCAAGGTCTTCCGGCACGTCCGCGGCGTCTCCGGCAAGGACCGTCCGTCCGCCGTCCGGGGCCCGATCGGCCGAAGCGACGACGCATTCGCCGCCCCGGATGCTCACGCATACCTTCCCGCCGCGCGCCATCAGCGCCGCTGGGATACGGAACCGGCCCGTTTCGTTCGCTGCCAGTTTCGTGCCGCGCACGTCTTTCGCGGCGGGTCCGCCGTTCCTTGAAAAACGGAGATATACCGCACAGCCGCCGAAGTAGATCGGCTCGTTCTGGACGTAGTCCGTGACGTCGTCCGGGAGCAGGGGACGGATGTTCAGTCCCTCCGCGTCGGCGGAATAATCGAACAGCCCGCGCAACAGGCAGGTGATCGGCGCGAAATTGTCGATCATGACGGAGACCGGACGCTCGCAGACGGTATGATCGTCGTTCTCCTTCTGCCACGGATTGTTGGTGTTGTATCCCCACTGGGACATCGGCGCGTCCTGCCGGTATTCCTCCGCCCAGCGCATGGTATAGTCCGCCGCCCGGAAGGCGTCCTCGGACGCGCCTACCTTCAGGTACGCGAGGATCGCCCGGCCTTCCACCGTCGCCCAGCAGCCGCCGTCGACCCAGTCGCCGGAGCGGAAGCTGAAGGAGTCCGGCCCGCGCGTGTGCCTCCGATAGCAGTTCAGCGTGTCGTCCAGATGCGGGTAGTTGGTGCAGAGGATCCCGGCCGGGCGGATGCCCGGAACGGACGCGATCTTCTCATAGATCGAGCGGGCGACGTCCTCCCCGACGACGTCCCACGCGACGGCGTCGACGTTGCATACGCTTTCAAGATAGCCGTACCGATCCGCGCCGTATACGCCGTGCTTCGTTCCGTCCGGGTCCATGGATTTGACGAAGTATCCCTCTTCCGTGAGGAGCAGCGGCAGCGCGTCCAGCGTGCGCGCGCGGCGCGCCTCGTATTCGCCCGCCGTCGCCTCGTCCCCGATCATCCGCGCCAGCGCGGCGCATTTTCCGAGCGCGGCGGCGGCCGTGATCGCCAGACCGGTCAGGTACCCCTTGTTCGGGTCCCCGTTCTCATCCGCGGGACTTCCGCCGTAGCTCGGCGCCAGAAGATTCGCCGAAGGACCGACGAGGAACAGGCCGTTTTCCGCGCGCGCGGATTCGATATGATCGAGCGAGCGGCGCATGAGCGGCATATACTTCTTTATCTGTTCGGGACGCCGGTCGAAGAGAAGGATCTCCGCCTCCATGAGCACGCCGGCCGCCGTCGCCTCGTAGAACCAATCATAGGCCTTCACGTCTCCGTCGCCTTGCTTGTACACGATCCCGTCCCGGAAAACGCAGTCGCCGAGAGAGCCGTCCGGGGCGCAGAAGGACAGACTCAGTCTGTCCGTGACGCCGCTGTCCGCGCCGATCCGTTTTCCGTCGCCGATCCGCCGCCAGAAGGCGTCGTAGGAATTCTGGAGGATGCGCGACCAGAACGGATCGAGCAGCGGCACGGCGCCCATCGTGAAGCCGAAGCTGTTCTGGATCCACCAGCCGTCGCCCCAGATGAAGCCCTCGCTGAGCATGTCCGTCGAAGATTTGTAGAGCATCCTCAGATTGGGGAGCGTCGGGGAATCGTGCAGCGCGGCGAAGCTTTTCTCGATGAGAGCGAGCTTTTCCTCGTTCCCCTCGCCGGTGATGTACGTGCCTTGAAACATGATCTCGTCCCTCCGTTCGGCGATTTCGTCTGCTTTATGATATCATGTTCCACCCCGGATGTCAAGAGGCGGCGTAAAACAAAACGCTTCCCTCTTGACAGAGCCGTTTCGGCGGTTTATAATGAAAACGATACGGAAATCACGGAGGATACAATCATGCGGATCGGACTCTTGCAGACGACGCCGCGGGATCTCGACCCGGCGTACAACGCGGCGTTTCTTGAAAAGATGGCGCGCCGTGCCGCCGAGGACGGCGTGGAACTGCTCATGACCTGCGAATGCTATATGGACGGGTACTGCGCCCGGCTGGAGGAGGTCGACGCGGCGCGGCTGCGCACCGTCGCGCTGCCGGCGGACAGCCCGTATCTCGCCCGCGTGCGGGCGCTGTGCCGGGAGTTGAAGATGGGGATGATCCTCGGCTATACGGCGCTCGAGGGAGACGAGATGAAGAACACGGCGCTGCTCCTCGGCCCGGACGGGGAAGAGATCGGACGTTACTGCAAGATGCACCTGCACGCGCACGACAAAAAGTTCGCGCCGGGGGATTCCTTCCCGGTGTTCGACACGCCGTGGGGGCGGGTCGGGATGCTGATCTGTGCGGATCGGCGCTGGCCGGAGGCGGCGCGCTCGCTGCGCATCCAGGGCGCGGAGATGATCCTCATCCCGACCTACGGCGTCTGCCATGAGCGGAATTTCGCGTGGATGTGCACGCGCGCCTACGAGAACGAATGCTACCTGGCGTTCTGCCATCCGCAGCAGTCGTTCGTCTTCGATTCCGGCGGACACGTGCTCTCATTCCTTCAGACGAACGTGCCGAGCGTGCTCGTGTGCGACATCGACGTCGAAAACCGCGACAGCGGGATGTTCGAGCTCCGCCGCACGGACGCCTACGTGTGGGACGGGGAGATCCGCTGACCGCATCTCAAAACGATCGCCCGGACGGGAAATCCCGTCCGGGCGGTTTTGTACTGTGCGCCCTCGTGCGGCCGCCGCTTATCCGATCACGATATCCTTGTGCTGACGCAGTACGTGAATCGGTTCACCGGGACCGCAGCCGATAAGATCGTCGGCGCCCCGGATCTCGCGTTCTCCCCAGTGGAGCAGCACGTCGCCCCGTTGGATGCCGAAGTGCTCGGCGGGAGAATCGGGGAGCATGGACAGTACCAGCGCGCCGGTGTGTCCCGGCGTACCGAAAACGGACATTTCGTCGTCGTTGTCGATATCCTTGACGGTCATGCCGAACAGTGTCAGCGGATGCGCGCCGTCACCCGGAAGCCGGGGGTCTTTTTGGATGGCGGGAATGGCGGGCGTATCGGCCACGGCGCGCAGCGGCGCATAGCGGACGCCGAATTCCGTCGGGAAATCGGCGAACGCGGGAAGATCCGCGACCCGGAAGTCTCCTTCTTCCGGCGCGCGGAACGTCAGCGCCCTCTGCACGGAATCGCCGTCCTGTCCCGACTGGGAAGCGAGCACCGCGGCGGGGGCGGGCTCTGCCGCATCCGGTGCATACAGAATGTTGCGGTTGACCGAGCGCCCCCACCCTTTCGGCATTTCCACGGGTGCATACGGAGTGAACAGGATATTCTCTTCGACCGTATCCTCGCTGTCCGGATGCCATACGTGGAGGTGAACGGTGTTGTTCAGAAGAATATTGTGCCGTGCCGTACGGTACCAGCCTTCCCGGAGCTTCAGGCCGCCGCTCAGGCAGAGATTTTCTGTGATGACGTAATCGGACGAGCCGTCGTCGAGATCGATGTCCCATCCGTGATCGCAGCGGAAGCGGTTGCGGGTGATGACGGTGGGGGAGAGCACGTCGTATCGGACGAACGGTTTGCTGTCGGCGAGCGTGTCGCCCAGTTCCAGATACCGGTCCCGTCCCCAAGAGTTGAAACTGCCGTGATCGCCCGTTTCCCGGACCGTGTCAAACACGTCGCATCCTTCGATCCGATGGCCGCCGAAGGTCCCCTCGGAGATATTGATGCCGGCGCGCGGTGTGTGGCAGATGGTGCAGTTTTTCACCGTAATGCCGTAGGACATGTATATCTGGACGCCGGCCGATTGTTTTTCCGTCGTTCCGATGTGATCGATCAGGCAGTCCTCGACGGTACAGAATTTCGGAAAAGCGTCCGATCTCGGCCCCGGGGTCCGGTCGATCTCTTCTTTCGGCGGACGGGGCGCGTACAGAAACATCGGGCTGCGCACCGCGTCCGTACGCCCGACAAAACAGACGCCGGAGGCGCCGATCCCGGTGAAGCGCGACCGTGTCACCGCAACGTCCCGGCAGTTCCCGTCTGCGAAGACGCAGTTGGAACCGATATCCCGGAAAGTACACCGATCGATCCGGCAGCGGACCGCGTCGCGGAGCAGGACGGCGCCGCCGCGGAAAATGGTCCAGTCGCTGCGGAGCAGCGGCTCCTTTGTCTCCATGAAGGTGCGGGAGGTCCGCTCGAACGTGATATTCTCAAGGGTGACGTCCTCGCATCCGTCGAGCGTGAAGAAGCTGTGCGCAGCGGCTGCCTCCGCCTCGTCCGGATCGTCGCCGGGAACCGGCCGCACGAGGATCCGCATGTTTTTCTCGTCAAATACCCATTCTCCCGGTTCGGTCATCTCTTCCGGGATATTCTCGACAAACCGGATGGAGGCATGCATTTCCGCGCGCTGGTTGTTCTGCCAGCCGCCTGAAAGCCGGAGCGTTCCGTCGCTGTTTTTTCCATCGATCCGGTAGGAGAATCCGCCCCAGAGAAAACGGTGCATGGCGTGCAGATAGCCGCCGTATGGATCGGCCCAGTCTTTTGTTTTTTCGGGATCCGTACAATCCGCCGCCCATCCGCCGAACGGGGCGTCGGGATCGGTCGCCTTGGGATAGCGGGCCATTTTGTACTTTCGGTTCCCGATATAGAACGCGTCGACGGGCTGCGGGACTTTGGCCGCGAAGACGCCGGGCCGGATCTGTGTAAAGTCTTTCCGCCTGAGAGGGATCGTTCCCCGCAGGACGGCGCCCTCCTCTCCGACGATACGGATCCTTTTTCCCGTGATCCGGACAGGTGCGGAGAAGCGGTGAACTCCGGCGGGAATATGCAGAGTGGTTCCGTCGGCAAGATGTTCAAAATCGATCATGACGGGTGTTATCTCCTTTTTTGAATTCAGTCCGGCTTCGTCCCGGCGCCGGTATCCGGATCGAACATCCGGCGGTATGCTTTCATATCGCCGAGACAGTACACGTTTTCATACTGCATTCTTTTCAGTTCATGGAACGCCTGCGCGCTCCGCTTCCCTCCGTCGCAGTACACGACGAGATGCGCCTTCTTGTCCGACGGGAGCAGGTCCGGAGAGAAGACGAGATCGCTGTACTCGATGTGGACGGCGCCGGGCAGATGGTACGCGTCGTACTCCTCCCGCGTCCGCACGTCGATGAGGATCGCGCCGTACTGCTCCTCGTACAGCCGGACGGAGACGGGGGTGAGAAGCTCCGGGTTCGCCTGGGGGATCTCGACCTCCTCCTCCCGGACGGCGCCGAAGTCACGGCACACGAAGCCCTCCTTCGCGCGGATCCGCCAGACGGCGACGGCGTGCGGCGGGAGCGTAACGGTGAGGGTGCGGAGCGTCCCGAGGTCCCGGTGCTCCGTCAGGTCGCGCACGGACGCTTCGCCCCCGATGCAGAGGCGGGAGAGATCGAGCGTTACGGTCTCCTCCTTGTCTCCGCGGTTGAAAAGCGCGGCGGCGCCGTCTGACCCGTGGAGCGGTGCGGTGTGCTTGAACCAGAGTTCCGCGGCTTCACCGAGCGTCCCGAGGCAGACGGCGGCGCGGGCGAGCGGATCGTCGTTCAGCGCGAGCAGCTCCGGATCCGTGACGAGCGCGACGGTCTCGGGCGTCATCGTCGTGAGATCGCACCCCATGACGAGCGGCGCGGAGAACATGCACCACATGACGAAGTGGGCGCGGTCCTCCGTCGGCGTCAGGTGCTTGCCGACGATCATCATGTCCGGGTCGGCGTAATGGCCGGGGACGGTGAAGCGGCCGAGCGTCTTCATGACGTCGATGCATTCCATGACGGAGCCGAAGCGGGTCCCGCCCTGGTCGATGTCCCCGCCGCAGCGCCAGGAATCGCCGACGCGCTGCATCCACGGGCCGAAGTAGCCCCAGCAGCAGATGTTGAACACTTTATCCTTGCCGGTGTGCGCCTCGATGTCGCGGATGATGCGGTCGTAGCAGGTGTAGCGCTCTTCCTTGTCGAGATTGTGATCGCGTCCGCCGCACCAGTCGACCTTGATGAAATCGAATCCCCAGCATTCGACGCCCGGGTCCTCGGGATGCTCGCGCGTGTAGGCGTCCGGATACCTGCCGTCGCTGAGGTACATCCACAGGTCCTCCTCGTGCCGGTAGAGGCCGACGCCGCGCCCATAAGGACGCCTGCCGCTGGAGGAGCCGCAGAGATTGTCGCCGCCGTCGGTGTAAAGGCCGACCTTGACGCCTCTCTCATGCGCGTAGTCCGCGAGGTATTTCATGCCGTGCGGAAAAAGCTCGGGCATGGCGAGCACGCGCCCCGTCACCGGATCGCGACCGTTCTGCCAGAAATCGTCGATGTTGATCGTGTCGTAGCCCGCCGCCAGGAGCCCGCTGGACACGAGCGCGTCGATCTGCGAGAGGATCTTTTCCTCGCTGATCTGCTTTCCGAAGGCGTTATAGGACGACCAGCCGCGCAGCGGCCGATGCTGCTTACTGAAATCCGGCGTCATATGTTTACTCTCCATTCTGTTGTCATTACGGGAATTATAGCATATCTTCGGCGGCGTGTCAACGGAAAAGAGCGATCTCGCAGTCACAGGGACGTGCCGCCGCGCATACAGATAGAAGGCAGAACCAACAAAAGGGGGGGATCCGATGGATCATCAGAACGAAGGCTGCGCCGGATCACTGCGCGTGACGGTACGTTCCGCGAACGGCGCGTTCCCCGTCGCGGGAGCGACGGTCGTCATCACGGAGGACGGCACGGAGGGCGGCGCGGTGCTGTATACGCTGACGACGGGGGAGGACGGGAGCACGCCGACCGTCGTGCTTTCCGCGCCGCCGCGGGAGAATTCACTGCAGCCGGGGCATCCGGCGCCGTGCGCGCGGTACAATATCGAGGTGCGGCGGCACGGATACGGCACGGTAACGAATCTCGGCGTGCCAATCTTCGAAGGGGTCGTTTCCACGCAGCCGGTGCTCCTGATCCCGGTCGGCGGCTCGGGCAGACGCGGGGACGAGGTGCTGGAGACGGCGCCGACCCCGCCTCTGACGTGAGGCGGTCATGAACGGCGGCTATATTCCGGTGATCCCGGAAACGATCACCGTCCATCTCGGCACGCCGTCGCAGGCGGCGCCCAACGTCACCGTGCCGTTCGTCGACTACATCAAGAACGTCGCGTCCAGCGAGATCTATCCGACCTGGCCGGAGGACGCGATCCGCGCCAACATCCTCGCGCAGATCTCCTTTGCCTTGAACCGCGTATACACGGAATACTACCGCTCGCGCGGATACGACTTTGACATAACGAACACGCCGGCAAACGATCAGTCCTTCGTATACGGGCGGGACATCTTCGAGAACGTCTCGCAGATCACGGATGAGATCTTCAACACTTACATCCGCCGCGTAGGGAAGGTGGAGCCGCTCTTCGCGCAGTACTGCAACGGGACGACGGTACAGTGCGGCGGCCTTTCCCAGTGGGGGACGGTCTCTCTGGCGGATCAGGGATACGGACCGCTCGATATCCTCCGCTTCTATTACGGAGACGATATCGAGCTCGTGGACGACGCGCCGGTCGCCGGCGTCCGCGAGAGCTATCCGGGGGCGGCGCTTTTCCCCGGCAGCTTCGGCAACGACGTCCGTCGGCTCCAGATCCGCCTCAACCGCATCGGCGCCAATTATCCGTCCATTCCGCGCATCCCGTCCCCGAACGGGATCTTCGAGGCGGAGACGGAGGCGGCGGTGCGCGAATTCCAGCGGATCTTCGGGCTGGAGACCGACGGGATCGTCGGGCGGGCGACGTGGTACGCCGTCGAACGGATCTATGCCGCCGTGACGCGGCTCTCCGAATTGAACTCGGAGGGGATCGCGCCGGAGGACGTGGCGGACGTCTTCCGGGGGGAATTGTCGGAGGGCGACACGGCGCCGGAGGTGCGGGAGCTGCAGTACCTGCTCTCGTTTATCTCCAATTTCGTCGAGGCGGTGCCGGGGCTGGAGATCGACGGGATCTTCGGCCCGCGCACGCGCGATTCCGTCGAGCAGTTCCAGTCGTACTACGGCCTCCCGGCGACGGGGACGGTCGACGCGGCGACGTGGAACACGCTTTTCCGCGTGTTCCGGGTGCTGTACGATTCGCTGCCGCCCGGATATTTCGACGGGGTGACGGCGCCGTACCGCGGCACGCCGCTCGCCGTCGGGAGCCGCGGCGAGGAGGTGCGGACGCTCCAATCCTATCTGAACCGGATCGCCGAGGCGTATCCTTCCGTCGCGCCGCTGGCGGAGGACGGGATCTTCGGAGAGAAGACGGCGGCGTCCGTCCGCGCGTATCAGGAACTGTTCGGGATCCCGGCGACGGGGATCGTCGGCGGGGCGACGTGGAACGCGATCGCGGAGACGTACCGCGAGCTGGTCGAGGGCGCGTGAGTACCGAAAGGAGAGCATTATGGATCACGTGAGGGAACATACGGACGATCCGCGGGAGACGCCGCGTCCGATCCGTCCGTTCTTGCCGGGGAGAGTGATATCCCCCGGTGAGGAAAGCGATCTTGTGACGATCGTGCAGATCATGCTGAACGCGGTCACGCTCGTCTGCGACCGCTGGGAGCTTTTGCCGCTGAGCGGCGTATACGACGAGACGACGCAGGCGGCGGTGCGCGGCTTCTGCCGCGCCGTCGCCATGGAGGAGCACGAGGAGACGGACGGCGCGGTGTGGGACCGGCTGGCGGCCGCCTACAACGCCTGCGTGCGCGATACGGAACAGTAGCGCTGCATGAAACGGCGCCGCCCGGGAAACAATGACCGCAGAAACGAAAAAGGCGGTCGGTCATGATCCATCACTTTACTGAGAAAGCGCAGAACGCGTTTTACGCCGCGCTCCGGTGCGCGGGAGAAATGGGGCATCCCTGCGTCGGCACGGAGCATCTGCTCCTCGGACTGCTTGCGGTGCCGGACGGGATCGCGGCACGTCTGCTCGGCGGGCGCGGGGTCCGTGCCGAGGCGGTACGGCGCTGTATCGCCGCCCGCAGCGGGACGGGAGGACCGTGTGCGGTGAGCCGTGCTGACCTGACGCCGCGCGCGAAGGCAGTGCTCGAGAACGCGGCCGAGGTATCCCGCCGGGCGGGGCACGGATTCGTCGGTACGGAGCATCTGCTGTCCGCGCTCGCGGCGGAGGCGGACAGCGAGGCGGCGCGGGTCCTCGAGGAACTCGGCGTCAGCGCCGATTCGCTGCGCGCCGACATGGAGGCGTATCTCGGCGGGGACGGGGCGTCCGTCCCCGCCGCGCGGGAGGAGGCGACGACGCGCCGGACGCCGTATCTCCGCGCGTTCGGACGGGATCTGACGGCGGCGGCGGGGAGCGGACGGACGGATCCGGTCATCGGACGGGAGGCGGAGACGGAGCGCGTGCTCTGCATCCTCTCCCGCCGCACCAAGAACAATCCCTGTCTGATCGGCGAGCCCGGCGTGGGCAAGACGGCGGTCGTGGAGGGGATCGCGCGCAGGATCGCGGAGGACAGCGTTCCGGACAGCCTGCGCGGATCGAGGATCGTACAGCTCGATATCGCGGCGATGATCGCCGGCGCGCGGTACCGCGGGGAATTCGAGGAACGGATGCGGGGTGTGTTGGCCGATGCGGCACGCAGCGGTCGGGTGATCCTATTCATCGACGAACTGCACACCATCGTCGGAGCGGGCGGCGCGGAAGGCGCGCTCGACGCGGCGAATCTTCTCAAACCGGCGCTGGCACGCGGGGAGATCCAACTGATCGGCGCGACGACGCGGGAGGAATACCGCCGCCGCATCGCGCGGGACGCGGCGCTGGAGCGCCGGTTCCAGACGGTCGTCGTCGACGAGCCGGACGAGGAGGCGGCGTGCGCGATCCTGCGGGGGCTGCGCGGCCGCTACGAGGCGCATCACCGCCTGACGATCACGGACGAAGCGATCACGGCGGCCGTCCGGTATTCCGTGCGGTATATTCCCGGACGGTATCTGCCGGACAAGGCGATCGATCTGATGGATGAGGCGGCGGCGCGCAAGCGGCTGGCGTGCGAAGCGCCGCCGGAAGCGGCGCGCCGCCTTGCGCGCTCTCTCAAGACGGCGGCAAAAGAAAAGGAGGAGGCGATCCTGGCGCAGGATTTCGAGAGCGCCGCCGCCGCGCGCGACAGGGAGGAGGATCTGCGGCGTGCCGCCGATAAGCAGCACGCCGCCGCGCCGCACAAGGATCGCTCCGTGACGGAGGAGGACGTGGCGGCGGTCGTTGCGGCATGGACGGGGATCCCCGCCGCACGGCGGGAGGCGCGGGAGGCGGAACGGCTTGCCCGGCTGGAAGAGCTGCTCCGCGAGCGCGTCGTCGGGCAGGAGGCGGCGATCCGCGCCGCGGCGCAGGTGATCCGCCGCGGCCGCGCCGGACTGCAGGATCCTCGCCGTCCGCTCGGCTCTTTTCTCTTTCTCGGTCCGACCGGCGTCGGAAAGACGGAGTTGTCCCGCGCGCTCGCCGAGACCGTCTTCGGCGCGGACGCTCTCATCCGGATCGACATGTCGGAGTATGGGGAGCGCTTTGCCGTCTCCCGTCTGATCGGCGCGCCGCCGGGATACGTCGGCTACGGAGAGGGCGGCGAGCTGACGGAGCGCGTCCGCGCCCGACCGTATTCCGTCGTGCTCCTCGACGAGATCGAGAAAGCGCACCCGGACGTGTTCCATCTGCTGCTGCCGGTGCTCGAGGAGGGCGTTCTGACGGACGCGGAGGGACGGCGGACGGATTTTTCCAACACCGTCGTCATCATGACCTCCAACTTCGGCGCGGAAAAATTGTTTTCCCCGGTCTCCGTCGGTTTCGGCGCGGACGGAGCGTACGAGCGGATACAGCGGGACGTGCGCGCCGCGCTTCGGGAGACCTTCCGCCCGGAATTCATCAACCGGATCGACGAGATCGTGATTTTCGATCGTCTCGGTACGCCGGAGCTTCGTGCCATTGCCGGGCGGATGCTGGATCAGGTACGGGTGCGGCTGGCGCAGCTCGGGATCACGGCGCGTTTTTTGCCGGAGGTACCCGATGCCCTGGCCGCGGCGGCGGCGGATCCCCGTTGGGGCGCGCGGCCGCTGCGCCGCGCCGTCACGACACAGGTGGAAGACCCCCTTGCGCAGGCGATCCTCGAAGGAGCCCTGAAGGCGGGAGACCGCGTGGAGATCGGCTGGGGAGACCGGGGGTGCCTTTTGAGAAAGGAAGCGACTTGAGGGGGACCTTTTGAGAAAAGGTCCCCCTCAAACACTCCTCGAAAACTCTAATGGCAAAAACAGAACAAGGTGAAGCGTAGATCTAGGTCCAACGATCTTCGCTTCACCTTGTCATTCTTTTTGTTCAAAGGTTTTCGCGGGGGTCCGGGGGCGCCTTTTTCAAAAGGCGCCCCCGGACCGTTTCCCCCTCACAGCTTGACGATCCGCGCGCCGGCGGCGGAGGCGAGCGTCCCTTCGAGCGAGCGGCAGGTGAAGAGGATGCTCTGCGCGTCCTCCTCGGAGGGAGCGCCCAGCATGTCGAGGATCCGTGTCAGGCGTTCCTCGTCCACGCGGGCGAAGCTCTCGTCGTAGAGGAGCGGCGGGCGTTTCCCGCCGAACAGCACGTCGCTCAACGCCCGGCGCAGGCTGATGTAGGCGACGTCCTTCGTTCCCTCGGAAAGGTATTCGACGTCGTAGGTCCTTCCGCCGCGCGTGAAGGACATAGACAGCGCGCGGTCGACGCCGATCGCCTCGAACGCGCCGTCGCTGATCCGGTTCGCGGAGGCGCAGGCGTCGGCGACGATCTCCGGCAGCACCTGCTCGCGCATGGCGCCCGCCGCCTCGTTCAGCATGTCGATGGCGAGGCAGTACGCCTCGTGGCGCGAGGAGAGCGCGTCGATCTCCTCATCCAGCGCCGCGACGCGCGCGGCGAGCCGGGCGGGCGAGACGGACACGGCGCGCTGGGCGGCGAGACGTGTCTCCAGCGCGTGCCGTTTCTGTTCCGCCTCCTGCCCGGCGCGGCGGAGCGCGGCGAGTTCTTTTTTTGCTTCCTCCACCTTGGCGGCGTCCATGCCGGAGGCTATGCGCCCTTCCTCCGTTTTTATGTTGTCGGCGAACTGTCGCCGGACCAGTGCTTCATCCGTCCCGGAGAGCTGTTCCGTGAGGATCGAGTACCGTCCGCGCAGTGTTTCCGCTTCCTTCTGCAGTGCCTCCGTCTCCGCGCAGAGCACCTCTCCCTGCGCGCGGGCGGCGCCGAGCCGCGCGCGCACCGCCTCGATATCCGCGGCGGCGTCTCCCTCGCCGAGCACGCGGGTCACCAGCGTGCGGGCATGCTGCGCGTCCTGCACCTGTTTTGTCACGGCGCTCTCTTCGGCGGCGGAGAGGAACTGCAGTTCATCCGCCAGTTTTTCCGCCTCCGGCATGCCGCCGTGGCTCTGCGCCACCGCGTACCGGAGCCCGTCCGCGTCCACGGCGTCCCATTCCCGGAGCAGCGCTTCCAGCGCCGTACGATCCCGACGGCGCAGGATCAGGCAGATGACGCCGAGGATCGCGAGCACACCGGCGACCGCGAGCGGGATCGGGGAGGGGAATACGTCGAAATGATCGAGCAGCCACGCGCCGCCTCCGACGAGTACGGCACAGACGAGGAGCGTGCCGGCGGCGGCGCCGAGCCGCTTTATGCGGGAGCGGAGGACGCTTGCCTCCGCTTCGGCGTCGTCCGCATCCCGACGGATCTTCTCGGCGGTCTTCTTCGCTTTTTCCGCTTTCACGGCCAGGGCCTGCGCGGCGGCGTGCAGCTTGCCTATCTCCTCCGTTTCCTCGCGCAGACGGTCCTCGCACGCGGCCAGCGCGCCGAGGTATTCGCGGTCGATGCCGCCGGAGGTCTTCTCCGCGAGCGTCTTATCCATCGCGCCCAGTTTGCGCTCCATCGCGCCGAGCGCGTCGAAGCGCCGCTTGAGCAGATTGATCTCTCCGCACTCGCACAGCCGTTCCTGCCGCCGGATCCTCTCGCGCAGCGCGTCCGCTTCCTCGGCGGCAGTCTTGCATTCCTCCTCCGCGCGGAGCAGGGAAGCGTTCTTCTCCTGCGCCTCACAGAGGGCGGCTGCCGCCTCGCTGCGCTCTGCGCGGCGGGCGTACAGGGAACCGCCGGATCCGTTTTTGTAGAGGATCTGGCGGCGCGCGGCGTCCAGCCGCTCGACGGCTTTCTCCGTGCAGACGTTCTCGTCCGCGGAGAAGAGGAGATTTTCGATGGAAGTGAGCAGCGACGCGCCGCTCGGGCGCGTGCCGTCGATCTGCCGGACGAAGACGGTGTTCAGAAAGATCGATTCCGGCACGCCGAAAAGCACCTCGCCCGGCGATCCCTCGAGCGGGATCGGCGCGTTCGTGCGCGCATTGAAAAGCTGTACCGTCTCGTGCGAAAGCTCTCTTTGCCCCTCGTGGGAGGAGAGCGTCAGCGTCCGCTCCACGCGGTACAGCTTCTCTCCGTCCGCGACGGTCATGGAGCCGGCCGCCTGCCCGGTGCTCCAGCTCACGTATCGTTTTCTCTCCGGGAGCGCGCTGCCCGTCGCCCTGCCGGACAGACCGTACAGGATGAACTTGATGAACATGGCGAGCGTGCTCTTCCCGGATTCGTTTTTTCCTTCCACGATATTCAGCCCGCGCGAAAAAGTGACCGTGCGGTCGCACAGCGTGCCGAAGGAGCGGATATTCAGTTCCTGTATATACATGTCTGCTTCTCCTCTCGCGGTATGAGGGGGATCGCCCGGTCGGTCACTGATCGCTGATGTTTTCTCCGGCGATGGCGGCGAGTCCGTAGCGGAGCGCCATCGCGGCGATCTTTCGCTCCCGCGGCGTTCCGTGCTCGATCTTTTCCGCCATGGCGCGGTAGAAGCAGCCGCGCACGGTGCGGTCGCCCCGGTACTCTTCGTCTCCGAGCAGCGGGGACGTCTCGTCGTCCACCGTCAGGGAGAACAGCTCCGGGAACTGCGCGGCGAGCGTCGTCGTGTCGATCACGAGCGAGGGGGAAAGCGCCCCGCGGAGCGTGACGCGGCCGAGCGTGTCCTCGCCCCAGCCCGCCTCGCGGACGGCGGCGGCGATCTTCTCGCGGATCGCGAGAAGCGACTGCGCGCCGGAGCAGTCGACGTCCGCGGTCTCGTAGCGGCGGCGGGAGAAACGGACGCGCGCGGCGTGCACCTCGGCGTGCCCGTCTGATTTGTCGATCTCACAGAGGACGGCGCCCTTCGGTCCGACCTCGTCCGGCGCCCTTCCTTCAAGACAGCCCGCATACGCGGCGACCGTCCCGCCGACCATCTCGATCGGGCCCGGATTGTGCACGTGTCCGAGCGCCGCGTAGTCCGCTCCGAATGCGGAGAGCGCCGCGCGCGGGAGCGGTGCGTAGCGGGACACCGGCGCGCCGAGATCGCCGTGGGCGCAGAGGATATGGATCCGGGACGGATCCCCGGCGACGTGACCGTCCAGCGGGCAGACCATCAGCTCCGGCTCCGTGAAGGCGTAGCCGTGTACTTCCGCACCGAGCGCGTCGAAGGAGAAGGTCTCGAGCGACGGGGAACGGAAGATGAAGACGTTGTCCGGAAAGATATCCTTTTGCCAGACGCTGCCCGGCGCGGCGCAGTCGTGGTTGCCGGGCGCGATGACGACGGGACAGTCGAGACGGCCGAGCCCGTCCGTCAGGACGGCGAGCGTCTCGCGCGTGACGAATTCCGTGTCGAACAGATCCCCCGCCAGAAGGACGAGATCGACCTTCTGCTGTACGGCATAGGCGATCAGCGCCTGATAGGCGGCGCGGAGCTCGCCGCGGCGCAGCTCCGCCTTCCGTTCGTCCAGAGCGGAGAAGGGGCTGTCGAGGTGGAGGTCGGCGGCGTGAAGGATTTTCAGCATGACGGACTCCTGCGGTATTGACTGCAATTACTGCGTACATTATGTACATTATAACATAGAATGCCGCGGGCGGCAACGGGCTTTTGCGAATTCCCGACATTTTTTCCGCGCGGCGCCCGGAATCGATTGTATTTTCGGTATGTCTATGCTATAATGTACACAGAATCACAAAAGCAGGGAGGCGATCCCCTTGGCAAAATACAGACGGCAGAGGATCAACGACAGCGTCGCGCAGGAAACGTCCCTCATCTTGCGCGACGTCAAGGATCCGCGCGTGTCCGACGCGCTCATCACGATCACCGGCGCGGACGTGTCCCCGGATCTCAAATACGCGAAGATCTTCTTTTCTTCCTTCGGCGGCGACGTGAAGGAGACGGAGGAAGGGCTCCGCTGTGCGGCGGGCTTCATCCGCGGACAGCTCGCGCGGCGGCTCAATCTGCGGATCACACCGCAGCTCACCTTCGTGTACGACGCGTCGGTCGGACACGGCGCGCAGATCGCGTCGATCCTCCGCACGCTCGACGCCGCGCAGGGATCGTCGGCGGAGCCGGATCAGGCGGAAGAGGAGACGGACGATGACGCGCGCTGAGATCCCGGCGCTGACGCGGGAGAAGGCGGCGGAGACGCTTTGCGCGGCACGCTGCGTGCAGATCTTCATCCACCGGAGCCCGGACGGGGACGCCGTCGGCAGTGCCGCGGCGCTCGCGCGGCTCCTATTGCAGATGGGGAAGGAAGCGCGCATCGTATGCGCGGATCCGGTGCCGCACCGTCTCGCGTTCCTTACCGCGGGGCTGGACGTCTGCCGCGAACCCGCCGCCCCGGAGGAAGGCACGCTGCGCGCGGCGCTCGACACGGCGTCCGAAGCGCAGCTCGGCGCGCTCTCTCCGCTCGCGGAGACGATCGCGCTTTCCGTCGATCATCACGGGACGGGGGAGCCGTGGTGCCCGCACTGCACGGACGGGACGGCGGCGGCGTGCGGCGAGATCGTCGCCGGTTTTTATGACGGATGGCTCGGGGCGGGACTCGTCCGGCCGGACGCCGCCGTCGCCCGCGCGCTGTACGCGGCGATCGCCTCGGACACGGGCGGTTTCCGCTATTCCAACACGACGCCCGAGACGCACCGGACCGCCGCCCGGCTGCTCGAGGAGATCCGTGCGGCACGGGACGGCGGCGACGACGCGGCGATGCTCTGTCACCGCCTGTTCGAGAGCTGCACGATGAAGGAATGGACGGCGAAGCGCGTCGCCGCGGAGTCGCTCGTCGTATCGCACGGCGGCAGGATCGGCGCGGTCGTCTTCACGCGGAAAATGATGGCGGACAACGGCCTCGGCGAGGAGGAGATCTCCGATCTGGTCGACCTCCCGCGCTCGCTCGAGAGCGTGCGGATCGCGCTCTTTATCCGCCAGCGGGCGGACGATCCGTGCGCGTGGCGCGTCAGTGCGCGTGCGAACGGCGAGTTCGACGTCGCCGCCGTCTGCGCCCGCTTCGGCGGAGGCGGACATAAGCGCGCGGCGGGGTGTACCGTTTTTGCCGCCGACGCGGACGCCGCGCGGGAGACGGTGCTTGCCGCCTTTGCCGCGGCGCTGCCGGATGAGGACGCGCTGTGAACGAAAACGAGAAGCTGTGCGGCATCCTCGCCGTCAATAAGCACGCCGGCGTGACCTCCAGCGACGTCGTGGTGCGCCTGCGCCGTCTGTACGGCACGCGGCAGATCGGTCACACCGGGACGCTCGATCCGATGGCGACGGGCGTGCTGCCGGTGCTCGTCGGCCGCGCCGTCAAGGCGTCGGATTACCTGACGGCGCACACGAAGCGCTATGAAGCCGAGATGCTGCTCGGCGTGACGACGGACACTGAGGACACGACGGGGACCGTGCTGACCCGCTCGGAGGAGATCCCGGAGGAAGAGGCGGTGCTTGCCGCCGCCGCGTCCTTCGTCGGAGAGATCCGGCAGATCCCGCCGATGGTGAGCGCGCTGAAGGTCAACGGGCAAAAGCTGGCGGATCTGGCGCGCAGGGGCGTGACGGTGGAACGGCAGCCGCGCCCCGTCACGATCCTGTCGCTCACGGCGGAGCGCATCGACCGGGCGCGCTACCGGCTGGACGTGCGCTGTACGAAGGGAACGTATATCCGGACGCTCTGTGCCGATATCGGGCGCGCGCTCGGCTGCGGCGCCGCCATGGCGGCGCTCTGCCGCACGGAGAGCGGAGCCGTCGCGCTGCGCGACACGGTGACGCTCGCGGAGCTGGAGGCGATGACGGAAGAGGAGCGGCTGGCGCGCCTGATCCCGCTCGAGCGGGCGTTTGAGGATCTTCCGGCGCTCGCGCCGTCCGATTTTTACGCACGGCTGCTCCGCAACGGATGCGCCGTATCCGCGGACAAACTCGGCGCGGTACAGCCGGCGGGAACGCTCGTGCGTCTTATGCGCGGGGGAGAATTCTTCGCTCTCGGCCGCGTTCTGTCCGGCGAGGACGGCGCCGCCGTCAAGGCGGAGAAGATCTTCGTTTTGTGAAACAGCCGATACGTTCGGCGGATACGTACAATCGATCGATCACATTTCGGCAAATGCCGAACGGAGGGGTATTATGTTGGCAGATCTCGTGCGCGCGTCGCGCAGTTTTCGTTCCTTTGACAGGCGGCGTCCCGTATCGCGGGAGGAACTGCTCGAACTGATCGCCCTGGCGCGCCTTTGTCCGTCCGCGGGCAACCGCCAATTTTTGCGGTACGCGCCGGTGACGGAGGCGGCGGAGGCGGAGCACGTCCTTGCTTTAACGAAGTGGGCGGGCGCTCTGCCTCAGCGGCATTTCCCGCCGTGCGGGCATGAGCCGCCCGCGTATATCGTGATCTGTCACGATACGGAGGTGTCCGCAAACGTCGGCGCGTCGGCGCACGACGTCGGGATCGCCGCGCAGACGCTGCTGCTCGGCGCGGCGGAGCGCGGACTCGGCGGCTGCATGATCGGCAGCTTTGACCGCGATGGGATCGCCGAAGCGCTCTCTCTGCCGCCGCGGTACGTTCCCGTGCTCGTCGTCGCTCTCGGTCACCCGGACGAGACGGTCGTCCTCGAGAACGCGCCGGACGGCGCGGTCACCTATTACCGCGACGCAGCGGACGTCCATCACGTCCCGAAACGGACGATGGAGGAGCTTGTGATCCGTTGAGGGGGACGGGGGACGCGCCGGGAGGGACTTTTTGAAAAAAGTCCCTCCCGGCGAGCTTACCATAAAGAAGATTATCAACACGGTTCCCAAGGCAGGGGACGGACGGAAATCGTCCGTCCTTTTCCTGCATCCGGTACCGTTTTGTCTGTTTCTGTGTTATTCTCCGGCGGCTTTCAGCGGAGCGGGTTCCGTATCCGCTTCGGCTTCGCCTATCCCGGATACGTCGCCGATGTACCTGAAATAAATGTCGATCTGCTGCGGCGAGGTATGGCAGTATCTCACTTCGCGCTCGTGGACGACGATCTTGCTGATAAAGGTACGAAGGATCTCCGACGTAAGCGCGTCGATGCGGGTGTATCTCTTCGCCGTATCAAAGAACCGCTGTAGAGGACGTTTCGTTTTGTACCTTTTAGTTTCTTGAAGAGTTGTTCTGCCAAGTGTGCAGAATAGACAACGACGGCAGTATCACACTTGGTAATGATTATAAGCAAGAAAAATTCTCCATGAACCCAACCTTTTCACTTTTTTTTTGCGTCTTATTGTTAGAGCCAAAAGAGAGGAGAGCGTGAGAAAAAAGAAGCGACTATGATTCAAGGAATCACACGTTTCAAAACGAGTCTGAAGAAATGGTAAACGCAGGAGGATGAGCAAATTGGGGAACTGATGCACACCCTTGCGCTCCGCCGCAAGCTGTCTTTGCTTCCCCAAGCGCCCTATCAAGTAAGGACATAAAATATTCAAATACGGAGAAATAAGAATGAACGATAACGAAAAAATCATTAAGATTCAATTAATTGAACAAGTCCTTGCGGAAGCAAAAAAAGGTGTGGCGATCGATATGTTGCTGAAAAAATGGGCACTGAATATAAAAGGCATTGTGCCGATTCAAGATGATGACTCTGATGAAGTTAGGATTTTGTTTTCGCTTATAGAATACATCGTCGAGATGGATCTTAAAGAATCAAACTTATTATCCGCTGCAGATTCAAAAAGATTGGTAGTTAATGTTTCAAAAGACAACAGAATTGTTGATGTAAGTTTTGAAAATGAGTCACTGCCCAATAGCGGATATGACATATCATTTGTTTATTATTGAGTGAGTAATAGAAATAACTGAATTATAATTATTTATTCAAATGGGGGTATATATGCATATGGAGAATCTAAAAAAACGTGAACAGTCCTTCTCAAAAGTAATTCAAACGAATAAACTGATGCTCCGCTTTGTACTAAAAGAAAAAAGCGGCAGATGCTATATACTGATTAAAATATTATTGGCAGTTTTAAACGCTCTCGTATCGCTTGTAACTGTTTTCATTCCAGGGCTCATAATCGATGAGCTTATCTCGGACCAAAGGACAGAAAGACTGGCTATGCTTATCTGCGCATTGGCTGTTGTACCGATAGTCAGTTTTTTTGTCGGCAAATATACCAATCTGTATATGCTCCGCATCAGCAACCGTGCACAACTCAAATATCAGGAACAGTTTTATGATTTTTTGCTGGATATGGATTATGAAACTCTTGAGTCCCCTGATATACAGAGACTGAGAAAAAGAGCGCAAAGCGTTGTTTCGTATACTTTTGGCTTTGTGGATATTCTCGGGGAGTTCTTTACAGCTTTCCTGCGTATTCTATCCATGTTATCCGTGATCATTACATTGAACCCTTTGATTATCATTCTGGTGGTATGCACAGTTATCATTAACTTTTTTGTCAATAAAAAAGTGAATTACAGTAATTATCTGCTCAGCAAGGAAATGGACAAGTGTGATGACAAGAAAGACTATATTATGTGGACGATGGAGTCCTTTGAATGGGCAAAAGAAATCAGGCTGTTTGGTTTAAAACAATTCCTGATCGAAAAATACAAAGAAGGGCAAATTGAGTATAATCAACTCGAGTATAAGTCACGCAAAAAAACCTACACTCCCAGAACTGCAGCGACTTTGACCAGTTCCGTGCAACTGATACTGCTGTATGGCTATTTGATTTTTCAGGTGATTTATAAAGGGCTTTCAGTTGGTGGGCTGACCATTTATATGAACACCGTCAACCAGCTTTCTTCATCGCTGCATTCGATCATCGACAGATACCTGGATCTTTCACTTAAAAGTCTCGATGTTCAGGATTATTATGAATTTATCAATATTCCGAACAGGCAGAACAGCGATGCGAAAGCAGCACCGGTTTTGAAAGAAAACTCTGTCATTGAGTTCAGAGGTGTGTCGTTCAGTTATCCCGGCAGCGACCGGGAAGTAATCAAGAATTTGAATATTCAAATTCATATGAATGAAAAACTTTGCATTGTTGGGGAAAATGGCGCAGGTAAAACAACGTTTATTAAACTGCTCACACGGCTGTATTATCCAACAAAAGGTGAGATATTGCTCGATGGTGTCAATATCAATTCATTCAACAGGGCGGATTATCAAAAAGTATTCGCACCGATATTCCAGGATTACAGTCTGTTCCCTTTGTCGCTGAAAGAAAATATAATTCTGGCGTGCGACGCTGACTCGGAAAAAATGGAGGACGTTTGCAAGAGAAGCAAGCTTTCTTCACTTGTTCAAAAATTACCAAAAGGACTTGATACACAGGTTGGCAAGGGGATTGATCCTGAAGGATTTGAAACATCCGGCGGAGAAGGTCAGCGCATAGCCATCGCAAGGGCTTTGTACCATGAAAGAGCGGTTTATCTTCTTGATGAGCCGACCGCTGCGCTCGATCCCAATGCCGAGTATGAGATGTATACGCAATTTCATGATATGATAAGGGACAAATCCGCAATTTCGATAACCCATCGTCTCTCTGCAGTACAACTTGCCGATAAGGTGGCGGTATTTGAGGATGGTCATGTAGTGGAATATGGTACGCATACACAGCTTTACTCACAGGGCGGTATCTATACGGAAATGTTTGATAAACAGGCTGAGTTTTATGTAAAAGCGGCGGGGGAAAAAGAAACCGCCAATGATCTGGTCATTTCCTCGAATAATTAAT
>JAEEGL015816864.1_pt1 | contig 82363 bp, 68 predicted proteins | sample 9134231 | NCBI WGS metagenome assembly JAEEGL01 (sample SAMN16246548, study PRJNA631951) | gut metagenome | biome: gut microbiome; feature: rumen; material: fiber-attached | host: Bos | place: Iran: Karaj | collected 2018-10
GAGATGTCAGCCTTAACAGCGATTGCATCAACTAATTCTGTTCTGTTCATTATTAAATCCTCCCTGAATATGGGTTAATTACTTTGCCGGAAAGGGCTTTGACCCCCGACAATGCCGATATTATAAAGTTCTTTGATATTAAAAACAAGGGAATTTGAGGGTTTTTGGAAGTTTTTTTTGCAAAAAAGCCCTAAAAATATGGATTTCACGGCTTGATATGCCTATTGACAGGAGAGAAAAGCTCTGATAATATTTGTTCAAATGAACATATGAGCAATCGTTCATATGTAAACGGAAAGGAGCTTCTGCAAATGCCTCACGATCATGCTGAATTGTTGGATCATATAAAGGCTGATATGCCTTCAGATGAACTGTTACAGGATCTGGGTGACCTGTTCAAGATCTTTGGAGATACGACAAGAATTAAGATTATGTATGCGCTTTATGAGGATGAGATGTGTGTCTGCGCGATCGCTGATCTGCTCGGTATGACACAATCTGCAATATCACATCAGCTTAAAGTTCTCAAGACAGCAAATCTTGTCAGCAGCAGAAGAGAAGGAAAAACAATCTATTACAGTCTTGCAGACGAACATGTTAAATCCATAGTCGCTATGGGATATGAACATTTAACTGAATAAACAATAAAAGGAGATATACATATGAAAAAGACATTCGAGCTTGAAGACCTTGACTGCGCTAACTGTGCCATGAAGATGCAGGAAGCAATTTTAAAGATCCCTGGCGTAAAGGGATGTGAAGTCAGCTTTATTAAGCAGAAGATGATCCTGGAAGCTGATGATGCCGAATTCGATAAGATCGTAAAGCTGGCAGTAAAGGCTATAGCCAAGGTAGAACCTGACTGTACTGTATTGATCTGATAACCGGCGGGCTGTCTGAAAAGGCAGCCTCTTTTCTGAATAAACTTTTACGGGAACGCATTAATGAGATACAAACTGACAAAAAAACAAAAGAAAATGCTTATAAGGATTATTACCGCTTTTGCTCTGCTGGTGATAATCGCCGTCACGCTCAGGTTTGTGGAATTGCCCTGGTGGGCGGAACTGATCATTTATGCCGTTCCTTATGTTATCGCGGGTTACGATGTCCTCAGGACAGCTTTCATCAATCTTATACACGGTCAGATATTCGATGAGAAGTTTCTTATGATGGTTGCAACAGCAGGTGCTTTCGGAACAGGTGAGTATCCTGAAGCTTCCGCGGTCATGCTGTTCTATCAGGTAGGCGAATTATTCCAGAGCATAGCAGTCGGAAGATCGCGCAAATCCATAGCAAAGCTGATGGATATAAGGCCCGACAGCGCAACCGTTATCAGAGATGATAAAGAGATAGAAGTATCACCTGATGAAGTTGAAAAGGGTGAACTGATAATAATCAGACCGGGTGAGAAGATCCCGCTTGACGGTGTGATCACAGAAGGGCACAGCTCGGTAAACCAGGCAGCTCTTACAGGTGAATCCGCTCCCGTGGAAAAGGCTTTCAGTGATAACGTTATATCAGGTTCTGTAAACCTCACCGGAGTTATTAAAGTCAGAACGACATCGACATTCGTGCAGAGTACAGTATCCAAGATCCTGGAACTTGTTGAGAATGCATCAGACAAAAAAGCCAAAGTCGAGAATTTCATAACCAAGTTCGCAAAATATTATACTCCGGTGGTTGTTATATCAGCTTTGATATTAGGTATCATTCCGCCGCTGTTTATGGGTATCGGTGATGCTGAGGTCTGGAAAACATGGCTTACAAGAGCATGCGTCTTCCTCGTTGTATCCTGCCCCTGCGCACTGGTTGTATCTGTTCCTCTTTCTTTCTTCGGCGGAATAGGCGGTGCGTCAAAAGACGGCATTCTTATAAAAGGTGCCGGTTATATGGAGGTCCTGTCCAAGATCGATACAGTTGTTTTCGATAAAACGGGAACGCTTACAAAAGGTGTTTTTGCCGTTGATGATGTGCATCCCAACATCATAAGCGCGGCTGAACTACTGGATATTGCGGCCTGCTGTGAAAGCTTTTCGAGTCATCCTGTCGCGCAGTCTATCGTAAGAGCTCACGAAGGTCATATTGACAGGTCTCTTATCGGTGAGGTAAGCGAGATAGCCGGCAAAGGCGTCAAAGCTGTCGTGGACGGAAAGACATATTACTGCGGTAACGGTCAGCTCATGGATATGTGCGGGGCGGAATGGCACGACTGCCATCTGACAGGCACGATAATACATGTCGCATATGAGAATAACGGCAAGACGGATTATCTCGGACATATCGTTATAAATGACCAGATAAAAGAAGATTCCGCATCTGCCGTTAAGGAACTCAAAAGTGTCGGTGTTAAGCGTCTTGTAATGCTGACCGGTGATAAAAGAAATGTGGCTGAAAATGTTGCAAATAAACTCGGATTAACAGAATTCTTCGCGGAACTCCTGCCTGCTGACAAAGTGTCAAAGGTGGAAGAACTGCTGTCTTCCGGAAAGGGCCGGCTGGCATTTGTCGGTGACGGTATTAATGATGCTCCGGTATTGATGCGCGCTGACTGCGGCATCGCTATGGGGGCCATGGGTTCCGATGCTGCGATCGAGTCTGCGGATGTGGTGCTGATGGATGATAAACCGTCGAAGATAGCCGGTGCCGTTAAGATCGCGAGAAAGACGATGCGGATCGTTTGGGAGAATATCATCTTCGCGCTTGGCGTTAAAGCCGTAATACTCATACTCGGCGCACTCGGAATCGCCAATATGTGGCTTGCTGTATTCGGCGATGTAGGCGTGCTTATCATTGCCATTCTTAACGCGATGAGGTGCATGAGACGTCTTAAGTAACAGAGGTGATATCTGATATAATCTAACCGTAAGTTTTCGGCGAAAAATATACGGGGTAACATTATGTCTGTATTAGCTTCGTTTATGGTCCCTCATCCTCCTTTGATCGTTCCTGAAGTAGGCCGCGGAAATGAGAAACAGGTTACAAAGACCATCTCATCGTATGAGAAGATCGCGGATGAAATCGCTTCGCTCAAGCCTGATACGATAGTGATCACAAGTCCTCATTCAGTGATGTATGCCGACTATTTTCACATTTCTCCGGGCAAGCGCGCGAAAGGGTCTTTCTCAAGGTTTGGCGCGCCGGGTGTAAGGTTCTCGGAAGAATACGATGAAGACCTTGTTGATAAGATCTGTGAGATAGCTGACAGCGAAGGTTTTCCCTGCGGGACACTGGGTGAAGAAAGCAGTGAACTGGATCATGGAACTATGGTTCCTCTGTGGTTTATCCGCCGGAAGTACAAAGGCGGAAAGATAGTCAGGATCGGGCTGTCAGGGCTTCCTTTGACTGAGCATTACAGACTCGGTCTGATCATTAATGAAGCAGTTGAATCACTTGAACGCAGAACCGTATTTGTGGCAAGCGGCGATCTTTCCCATAAACTGCAGGATTACGGACCATATGGCTTTGCTGAAGAAGGTCCTCAATATGATGAACGCATCATGGATGTCATGGGACGCGGAGCATTTGGAGAACTCTTTGATTTCAGTGAGGATTTCTGTGATAAAGCCGCTGAATGCGGACACCGTTCTTTTGTGATAATGGCAGGCTGCTGGGACAGCAGGAAGGTTAGGACTCAGGTTTTCTCGCATGAGGATGCTACCGGTGTGGGATACGGAATCTGTTCTTATTATCCTGAGACAGGCGAGGATCATGACCGTGCATTTCTCGAAAAATATCTTCAGAACGAAAAAGAAAAACTGGCTGATAAAATCAGCAGTTCCGATATTTTTGTCAGACTTGCAAGACTGTCTGTGGAAAGCTATGTAAAGGAACACAGAAGGATCAGTATTCCGGGTGATATAAAACTGATATCGCAAGGTGATGAAATACCTGATCTGCTTTTAAATACACGGGCAGGAGCGTTTGTTTCCATACATAAGTGCGGCAGGCTGCGCGGCTGTATCGGAACCATAGGGCCGACCGCTCCGAGCCTCGCGCAGGAGATAGCGAACAATGCTGTAAGCGCATCTTCAAGGGATCCGCGCTTTGATCATGTAACGGAGGATGAACTTCCCATGCTTGAGATCAATGTGGATGTGCTGGGCGAACCTGAAGACATTGAATCAAAAGATCAGCTTGATGTTAAGAAATACGGAGTTATCGTTTACACCCGTGACGGAAGACGCGGTCTGCTGCTGCCTGATCTCGAGGGTGTAGATACTGTTGATTATCAGGTTGCTGTCGCGATGCAAAAAGGCGGTATCAGGCCCGGTGAGAAGTATTATCTGCAGCGGTTTGAAGTGGTGCGTCATGTGTAGACTTTGGAGGAACAGATGACAAAGTGTCATGTGTGTTTCAGGCATTGTGATCTTAAAGAAGGAAGCATCGGATTTTGCGGTGCCAGGATCGGTCTTTCTGATAGAACGGCACCTGCAAATTACGGTCATATCACTTCGATCGCATTGGATCCCATTGAGAAAAAACCTCTTCACAGGTTTTATCCTGGTACGAGGATACTTTCTGTAGGAAGTTACGGATGCAATCTAAGATGTCCTTTTTGCCAGAACAATGAGATCTCATGGGGCGAAGAGGCTAAAGAGTATGCAGTTTCCTCTGAGGTGATATTGCCGGATCAGCTTGTGGCGATAGCCGAAAAACAAAAGAAAAACGGAAATATCGGTATTGCCTTTACATACAATGAACCGCTGATAGGTTATGAATTTGTGCGGGATACGGCTAAGCTCGCGCATTCACGCGGTCTGAAAAACGTTATCGTCAGCAACGGTACTGCCGGATTATCAGTACTGAATGAGATAAGTCCTTATATCGATGCAATGAATATCGATCTGAAGTGCTTTGATGCTGAAACTTATTCCAAAGTGTTAGGCGGAGATCTGGATATGACCATGGAGTTCATACAGGAGGCGGTTAAGTCTGCTCATGTGGAACTTACATGTCTTATAGTTCCGGGTCTTAACGATTCAGAGGAAATGATGCGTGAGATGACTGCGTGGATAGCAGCTCTCAAGGACAAAAACGGAAATACAACAGGGCATGATATTGTTCTTCATGTATCACGGTTCTTTCCCTGCTTTCATATGACTGACCGTCCTGCAACTCCTGTGAGCACCGTTTATGCCCTGGCTGAAGTTGCACGGGAAAAACTGAATTATGTCTATACCGGTAACTGCTGACGGAGGACATTTCCGTAAAGATTTCAGCCCTCATTGAAGAGACGTAAAGACATTGATTTTATGAAATAGTCAAATATAAATGTTATAATTATCCTCACATGGAATAAGGATGGTGTAATCAAAATGGCAGTTTTATGCGGGAATTGTGCCGGTAAACTGATATTTAATCCGGCTACACAAAAGCTTGAATGTGCTACCTGCGGCAGCGCATTCCGGCCGGAAGATGTTGAAGATAAGAATGCGGAACTCCATTCAAAATACTATGACACCAGAGTCTATCTCTGCAGTCATTGCGGTGCCGAAGTCGTTACCAGTGATACGGAGTCTTCAACATTCTGCGTCTATTGCGGTAATCCGGCTATAGTATTTAACAGGGTTTCCAAAGAGTACAGGCCTGACGGGATCGTTCCGTTCCAGGTTACAAAAGAGGACGCTGTCAAATATATCAGACTCAGGTTCCTGAAGAATCCGATCGTACCGAAGGAGGTAAAGGACAAGTGTATTCCGGCGAATCTCCGCGGAATATACATTCCTTATTGGATAGTCAACACGGACTATACGGAAGCTGATTATATCAAAGGTGAAGTCAAACATGGAAAGCACACCGAGATCAGATATTATTCCAGGGCCGGAAGTGTAAAGTTCAAGAATATTCCGATCGACGGATCAAATATCCTGAGTGATGACATCAGCCGCAAACTGGAGCCCTTCTATCTGGAGGATGCCAAGGAATTCGATGAGGATTACCTTAACGGTTTTTATTCCAACAGATCAGATCTGAACTATTACGACCTTCGCGCGTCCACGGCATACAGATGCCATAAGATGTTTGAAGACGAAGTGGTAAAAAGCGTTCAGGCCAGGAATGTTAAGATCGTTGATTCGATCTATCATGTGGATATACATGATGATCCCATCTATATGATGATGCCCGTATGGTTTTTCACTTTCAAGTTCGAAGGCAAACCATATACCGTGCTCGTCAACGGACAGACAGGCAAAGTGGTCGGGACTATGCCGTGGCAGAAGAAAAAGATATATACTATCGCAATCTCGATCTTTGTTCTTACTCTGGCTTTAAGCGCTTTTTGCTTTTGGGCATCTGAGAACAGATTCCTCGGCATGTCCCAAATCTATTTTAATGCGGTAGCAGGACTTATAGCCATGGAATCATTTTTCTTTGCCAAGGGCTTTTTCGGTATCAAAAAGATACTTAAGAATCTGAAGCTTACACAGTCCGAAGCGATCTTTAAATTTGTTAAGAAAAGACAGGAGTGATGATTATGTATTCGACCGACAGTTATATTCTGGTTTATGGCATGTACATCGGATTAGGGGTGTTTTCCGCATTGGCGTTAAGCCTGTTCATTACTTATCTGATCCTGAATAAGAATAACAATTACGGAGATTTTGCTCCTGATATTGAAGAATACTCCGTGGGCGGGATCCGTTATACGCGTGAGGTAAATAATGTGACTTCGCACGAGAAGACTTTTCTTTTTATGGAGTATGGAGAGAATCCTTATGAGGGCAGACAACACAATTATCCGGAGCAGCTTTTGACGAACTCTTCCGGTGATTAGAGTGACAGTCTGTAGTTAATCGTTAATCACATAACCGCACATTATAAGCCGGGAATCGTTCCCGGCTTTTTTATCTCAAAATACCTCTTGAAAATAATTTTTAATCATATTAGCCTTCTTATCGGGCGTCCTGATAATGGTCAATGAAGAGGTTTGAAAATGGATAAAGAAGAGCTTCATAAGTATGTTTTGAATAATACGGGAAATGAAAGCAATATCTGCCAGATCTGCGCGATAAAAAACGGCAATACCGTGTATGAGGATTTCTGGCGCGGTTTTTCGGCTCAAGATGCCGTACATGTTATGTCTGTTACCAAGGGCGTGATGTCGTTGCTTACAGGTATAGCGATCGATAAAGGATACATCAGAGATGTTGATCAGAAGGTCCTGGATTTCTTTCCGTCTTATCAGGTGAAACGCGGCGAGAAGACAATCTATGATGTTACGCTCAGGCATCTTCTTACCATGACTGCACCGTATAAATACAGGTCAGAGCCGTGGAAGAAGGTATGCACTTCGGATGACTGGACGAAAGCGGCGCTTGACCTTCTTGGCGGAAGAGCAGGCATTACCGGTAAATTCAAATATGCGTCTCTCGGAATACAGATCCTGTCAGGGATAATCGAAAATACTGCAGGGCAGAAGTGCATTGATTTCGCAAACAGAAATCTTTTTATTCCGCTTGGAATTCCGGAACATAAGATCCACGGAGACAGCTCAAAAGAGGACCAGTTCAATTTTCTCATGAGCAAAGAGCCCAAAGAAAATGAATGGTATTCGGATCCTAAAGATACAGTTACGGCAGGCTGGGGATTATGCATGTCGGCAAATGATCTTGCGGTGATCGGCGAAATGATGCTGCAGAACGGTGTTTACCGCGGAACCCGCATCATTTCCGGGGAATATCTCAATGATATGACTACACCTCATATCAGACTCGGAAAAATGTTCGGGCACATGGACTACGGCTATCTGTGGTATAAGCCTTATGAGGACAGGGAAGTTTTCGCGGCTATCGGAGACGGTGGAAACGTTATCTATGTCAACAAAGAGAAAAACATCGCAGTCGGTGTAACCGGGACATTTAAGCCCCGGATATTTGACAGAGTGGAATTTATCGAGAAAATGGTCGTTCCTGTTGCAGAAGGTACGAATGACTTTTGAACTTCAGGCGTATAATAGGACTAACATTTTTCGGAGGTTCATATGAAAAGAACGAACAGCATTATAGCTCTTGTGCTTTCGGGAGTTATGGCTCTAACTGCCTGCAATAAGGGACAGACAACAGATAACAGTGATTCATCCGTGGAGTCTCCGGTGACTTCAGCTTCGTCAGATAGAACAGATTCAACGTCAGGCTCTTTTGACGGAAATCCGGCAGGAACGCATACGACGGCGGGATTAACGGAAACCGGGCGCGGTTACGAAGGCATCGAAGGAACAGGAGATTATAACTACGGTGAGGCACTTCAGAAATCAGTCCTTTTCTATGAACTTCAGAGAAGCGGACCTCTTCCGGAACAGACCAGATGTAACTGGCGTGGAGATTCCGGTCTTGACGACGGAAAGGATAACGGACTTGATCTTACCGGAGGATGGTATGACGCAGGTGACAACGTTAAGTTTAATCTTCCTATGGCTTATTCCGCCGCTATGCTCGGATGGTCGGTATATGAGGACCGTGCTTCATACGAACAGAGCGGTCAGACGGAATACATTCTGGGAGACATTAAATGGGTCTGTGATTATCTGATCAAATGTCATCCCGAAGCGGAAGTGTTCTATTACCAGGTCGGCGACGGAAATGCTGATCACTCATGGTGGGGACCCTGCGAGGTCATGACCATGAACAGACCGTCATATTGCGTAACAAAGAATGATCCGGGTTCGGCAGTAACCGGGGAAGCTGCCGCAGCGCTTGCTGTTGCTTCAGTGGTCTTCAAGGATTCGGATCCTGATTATTCAAAGCTCTGTCTTGAACATGCGAAAAGTCTGTATGAATTCTCGGATAATACCCGTAGTGATTCCGGATATACTGCCGCAAACGGTTTCTATAATTCCTGGAGCGGATTCTACGATGAACTGGCGTGGGCCGGGAGCTGGCTTTATCTTGCGACCGGAGAAAACAAATATCTGGATAACGCAAAGTCATGTTTTTCGCAGGCGGGCCACGATTTTGACTGGGCTTTATGCTGGGATGATGTCCATATCGGAGCGGCAGTTATGCTTGCGGAGATAACAGGCGAAAAGACATATAAGGATGAAGTCCAGAAGCATCTGGATTACTGGTCGTGCGGCACATCTGACGGACAGCGAATCACGTATTCGCCTAAAGGGCTTGCATGGCTCGATTCCTGGGGTTCGTTGCGGTATGCGACAACTACTGCGTTTGTTGCTGCTGTTTACAGCAGATGGGATGGCTGTCCTTCGGATAAGGTATCTGTTTACTGGGATTTTGCTGTATCACAGGCAAATTATGCACTGGGTTCATCCGGAAGATCCTTTGTTGTGGGATTCGGAGAGAATGCTCCGGAACATCCGCATCACAGGACCAGCCAGGGTTCTTATTGCGATAACATGAATGAGCCGGGCGAATCAAGACATACTCTCTACGGCGCGCTGGTAGGCGGTCCGGATGCGTCCGACAATTATTCCGATACGGTCAATGACTATACCATGAATGAGGTCGCCTGTGATTATAACGCTGGCTTTACGGGTCTTATGGCCGCGATGTATTCAAAGTATCACGGCAAGACGCTGATTGATTTCGGAGCAGTGGAAGAAGTGCCCGGTGACGAGTATTCCGCTGAATGCAGTCTCAATGTGGAGGGACAGGATTTTGCCGAGATAAAAGCTTATATCTATAACAGGACTGCCTGGCCCGCAAGAACAGCAGAGGATCTTGAATTCAGATACTACGTTGATCTTTCAGAGATATACGAGAACGGCGGTGATGTATCAGGCGTAAACATAACGACCAATTACATGCAGTCCGGAAGAGTTGACGGGCTTAAGGTCTGGAATGAGGAAAACCATATCTACTATCTTTCTGTGGTTTTCGATGACGGCAATCTGAGACCCGGCGGACAGTCACAATACAAATCCGAGATACAGGTAAGGATGACAAGTCCTAACGGAGCATGGGATAACGGTAATGATTATTCGTATAACAATCCCTCGGGTGTGGTGTTGCTCGACAACGGAAAAGTAGTCTTCGGTGTACTGCCTGATGAGGAAGGTTCAGGTTCCGGCGGATCTGCCGGAGGACCGGTTCCGGAACAGAGCACAGGGACTTCTTCCAGGACAACTTCCTCACCTTCAGGCGGTCAGGTCTCTGTAGGGGATCTCAGCATAACCATGAAGTATGATGACAGTTCGCTGAGCGCAAATGCTATTGCAGGCACGCTTGAGATTACTAACAAGGGTGAGGAAACGGTCGATCTGACAGATCTTCTGGTCAATTACTATTTAACCGCTGACGGCGGTTCATTGGTCTTTGACTGTTACCATGCAGCAGTCAATTCCTCTTCGGGCGGATATACAGCCCTGACCGGTGATGTTGACGGAACATTTGCATCGTGTTCCGGTGAAGACAGAGACACCTGTCTTACGATCTCATTTGGCAGTGGTTCTTTGGACGAAGGAGATACCCTGACTGTCAGTTTCAGCTGCCACAGGTCAGACTGGCAGAATATGGATCTGTCCAATGACTGGTCACGCAGGAGTGTTGATAATATTGAGATCGTAACATGATTTTCCGCGAAAAAAATATGGTTCACCATTTCCTCAATGCTTTTGTGTCCCCGCCCGGGAATCTGTCCTATTAATCGCATTGAAATCAGCCCGTCTAATCGTAAAATCTATTTAGAAAGATTTTCGAGGTAGCAACATGATCAGATTCAAGACTTACAGTGCGGTCAGACCTGTTTCGCGTGAAGTGATCGAAGATGCGGTAAAGGAATCACAGGGCAGGGAGCTCATCTTTGTCGCGCCTGAATTTGCGAAGGCGCAGGTCGAACGCGAGGTCCTTGCGTTTAAAGAACAATTTGCGAAGGTAAACAGCACCGTTGATACAGGAGAAGGCATACTGACTTTGTCTTCCTCACTGGTAAAAGGCGACGTTCTGAGCTTCAGAAGACTTGCAGGCAATATCCTTGACGATCTCGGAACCAATTACGTTGCCGAAGGCGGCGAGATCATGCTCCGTAATGCTATCTATAATATCCTGGTCAATAACAGGGATAAGCTCAAGGCATTCGGTACACTGTCTTCAAGGATAGACTATATCAATATGATGATCGCCCTTCTCGGTGATTTCTCAAGGTACGGCATAATGACCGGCGATATTGACAAGGCTGTCAGGGTACTTGACAATCCCGGTTCCAATGTGGCATTTGTCAATAAGCTCAAAGACCTCCATCTTATAATGTGCGAACTGGAGCAGCTTAACGTTAAATATGGTCTTAATCTCCTGAGAGAACCGATCGCACTTGCCTGTGATAAGCTTTCTGTTTATAAGCCTGACAGTAGGGGAGCGAGACGGACGGGAGGTCTGTCGGCTGTTTTGAGATCGAGCATCGTGTTTATCGGCTTCGGATCCACACGTATGCTTACGCCAAAAGAGATCAGGCTTGTCACTCTGTTATCCGAACTCGGCTGCGATATCGAATTCAATGTTTTAACCGGAAAGAGCGGCCCGGGTTTATCTTCTGTATTTAAGAACGGAGAGGATTTCCGCGCAATGCTCGAAGGACTGGGCGCAGCGGGGTCAGAACTTGAATCTGCCGGCGGTACGGATGTGTTAAGTTTTCTGGCGGAAGGTTTTGCCGGTGATTTTGCACCGGATATTCCTGAAGCGGAGGGCAGAGTCAGACTTGCAGAGCTTTCAGGTGTTGATGACAGAGTCGGATATATATTTAACGAGATCATTGATCTTACGAGGAATCACGGATTCAGATACCGTGACATAAGAATTGTCTGCTGTAATGAAGACATTATGAACCGCATGAGAAGTACGGCGGAGATGTACGGTCTGGATATCTTTATTGACCGTAAGATCGCTTTGGGCGGCACGGTGGTACCGTACATGATGCAGATACTGCTTGAACTTCCGAGATCCGGCTATACGCTGGAACTTGTAATGAAGGCGATGCGCTCCGGAATGCTCAGGGTTCCGCCTTACATCGCGGACAGCTTCGAGAATTATTGTGTCGCGAGGAATATCACTGATGCGGGACGCCTTTTCGATAAAGATGCTTATATTGATCCCGAAGAAGACGGACACAGGAACAGACATAAGCTCTGGATATTTGAGGGAACAGTGCCGGGTTATAAGGAAGGTTTTGTTGACAGCGGAAGATTCTTTTACGATTACGTGGTATTGCGCACTCTTGTTCCGATGAGACAGGCCTGTGACGCGATCTTCAGCGAGAAGACACTGTCCGGCAAAGCCGGTAAGAGTCTTGAATTCTTTAACGGAATGAGAGGATTTATCGAACCTCTCAGAGATGAGTTTTTATCAAGAGGCGATGATGCTTCAGCGGTTGCTTTGGTAAGAGGGTATGACGAGCTTGTCAGCCTTCTTATGTGTTCCACTCATGAGATGAACAACTGTGAGATCAGTCAGAAGGACTTCCTGACCATGATAAGGACTGATATGAGGAACCGAACTGAAGGCACCATTCCTCTTAAGGTTGACTCTATCGAGATAACGACACCGGAACATGCTTTTGTTACCAGATGCAGGGTGCTGTTTATCATAGGCGCACAGAAGGATAATTTCCCTTACAGGAGAATGAGGGAAGGACTTCTAAGCGGCACTGAACTCAAGCATCTGTCGGAATCGACGGATTCTATCGATCTTCCAGACAAAGCGCAGAGCAAGATGAGGGAGGAGTTTGTAACTTCCTGTCTGCTCCTGGGAGCTCCGACTGAAATGATCTATATGGTACATGAATACGGCAAACCGAAGAGCAGGGTTTTCGAGTATCTGGAACAGTTTGCGTCCGGGGAATACCACATAGTGAATACGTTTAAGAATCCTGTTGCCGGAGAGCCGGTTAAGTTCAGGCATAACTGCGAAGATGACGATATCCCCGCTGATGTTATGGCAAGGCTTCTCACCGTAAGGAAAGAAGACGGAACAACGGGCAAAGTTATCTATACGAGTGTTTCATCTATTGAGAGTTTCAGAGAATGTGCGTTCCAATACATGATCCAGAGGCAGATCAGAGCCGTGCCAAGGGAGGATAATACGAAGATACAGGCGAACTCTTTCGGAAGCCTTATCCACGGAATGTTTGAGGAGGCTTACACAACTCTGCGTGACGGCAGCGGAAGAGATCCGGTGAGATTCAGGGAGATGGCTCAGGAACTTCTTGAAGACGATGAGAAATACGCTGAATTTGCAGATAAATGTCTTAAGAGCGCAGTTTCTTCAAGGGCTTTGTTCGGAACTGTTGATAAAGAAGGCAATCCGAAGGATAAAGCCTTTGAGATGGATACATATGCAAAGCTGAGAAGAATGTTTACTAAAATGTTCAGAGGAGTCCTCGGAGATTCCGTTGCCACGGGGTTCGTTCCTGAAGGTATTGAAGAGAAGATTGGAAACGGCGGATTAAGCCTTGATATTCCATATGAAGGTGTTGATCTCAGGTTTACCGGGTTTATTGACAGATATGATATGCGGACTGATGAGACGGGAAGGATACATCTGAGGACCATCGACTATAAGAGTTTTGAAAAGAGTGTTGACTCGGCAGCTCTTCTTAACGGGACCCAGATCCAACTTCCGGCATATTCAGGCGCTATACTTGATAAGTACGCAAAGGACGGCGTTGAGGCAGTGATCGATGATTACGGTTATGTTCAGGTCGGACTGCGTGCAAATGATAAGGGTGAACCCATGGTCTGTGTTCCGGTCCTTTCCGGATACAATGACGAGGCAATGAAGATTGCCGTTGACTATTCCAAACACATAATCAGGGAAAGCGTTGACCGGATAACCGGAGGCAAGGCTGATGCCGTTACGGCAACACCTAAGCTTTCTCTCTGCAACTACTGCAATTACAAGGGCTTCTGCGGCAATGATCCCTCTAATCCTAAGTACAGGGATCAGATCGATCTCGGAAGCAAAGGCAAATACGGAAAAATGGTTACAGACTGCGAGAATTATGCCAAGCCGGCTAAGACCGGGAAGCCTAAGAAAGATCCGGGCTATGACGATATCACCAAGAAAATAGGAGCTGATAAGGGCATGGGCAAAACTGACAGATCAGCTGTGTTGGCAATGAAAGATATCCTTGAAGACAAAGCCGGAGAGGGAAAGGAGGATTAAGCCGTGAAGTTTTCATCTGAACAGGAAAAGATTATTTATGCGGGACTTAATAACAACCTCGTTTCCGCTTCGGCAGGATCCGGCAAGACTACTGTCCTTACGGCAAGGATCGGGGAAGAAGTAAGGAACGGCACTCTTTCTGTTGACGGAATGCTCGTTGTGACCTTCACCGAAGATGCCGCATCTCATATGGCCGACAAGATCGAAGATAAACTCAGAAATCTGAGAAATGATGCGGTAAAGGCCGGAGACAATGATATGGCCGAGCTTTTGTCAACTCAGATAGACCTTCTTCCCAATGCTTACATCCAAACGATGCACGGCTTCTGTTCACGTGTCATAAAGGAGAAGGGATATCTTTTGGAAGACGGTCCCATGGCTGATTTTACCGATCCGTCCTGCAGGATCTTAAGTGAAAGTGAACAGGGTGTATTGCTTCAGACCGCAGTAGACCAGGCTATCAGGTCGATGTATGAGAACTGCATTTCGGAAAACGATAACTTTGTCAGGTTTACAAGAAGGTTCGGTGACGGCAGAAGCGATGCCTCGCTTACAGGAATAGTTACAAGCACCTATAAGACTTTAAGAAGTCTGCCTGATTATCTCGAAAAGTGCGAGGAACTGATATCGAAGCGTGAGGAACGTGACCTGAGCGGCCGGATAATGTATTTCGAAGATGACAACAAGATACCGGAGACTATTACCGTATATCTGTCAGGGATCAAATCGGTTATTGAGAGCAGCGATTTTGATTCTGTTCTTGCTTTCCATGAGAAATATCAGATAGTTGAAGAGTATTCGAATGAAGAATTTATCGGCATGGTGCTCAGCAGGATATCTGATGTGCAGGAGTTTTTCAAGACGCACAAGGGAGCAGACTTTTTTGAGTGTCTTGAGCCGCTGAAGGAGCTGGGAGATCTTACCTATAAGACAATATTCAGGAATCCTGATTTCAGGGGGGATGACAAACCTTTTCTTGCGATCGTGTCATTAAGACATTTTATCTCTCCTTCATCCTGGGCTGATCCGAAATACGATAACGATATGGATCTTCCGGAAGAATACAGTAATCTGATCGGTTTTTCCGAAGAACAGATCCTCGCAAACCAGAAGGAGGGAACACTGGCCTGCCGTGCTTTTGTCGAACTTCTCAAGAAGACCGATGAATACTATACAAGGGTTAAGAATTCAATGCACGGAATGGACTATTCCGATCTTGAGCATACTGCTTACGCAATACTGCAGAATGAAGAGGCAGCTTCTTTTTACAGGGAAAAGTTTACTGAGATCTTTGTCGACGAGTATCAGGATAACACAAGGCTTCAGGATGCGATAATAGCCTGTTTCCAAAGCTCAGACGGGAATGTTTTCCGCGTGGGGGACATAAAGCAGAGCATCTATAAATTCCGCTTTGCCGATCCGAATATCTTCGGTTCAAGAATGAAGAATATTGCTTCGGGAACAGAGAAAGGCGAAGTCCATTATCTGAAAGAAAACCACAGAAGCACATGTGAGATATTGGCTTTTGCCAATTATGTTTTTGATCAGATAATGAGCGGGGACGCATCTGAGATCGAATACGGAAATGACCAGCGTTTAAGCAAGGCTGAAGAGTCGAGACACGGACCACTGCCGAGGATAATAGTTGCGGATAAAGCTGCGCCGGAGACTGATGACGGCGATAAGACAAAACCTGAAGGCAGAGCGGTGCTTGCCGCTGTTGAAAGTGAAGTCAGAAGATATCTTGAGGACTGTACACGTATTGACGGTTCGAAGACGGATCTTAAGGATATCTGTGTTCTTGCCGCATCCAATAACCAGGCTGAAACCATTGCAAGACACCTTAACGGATGCACCTTGAAAGACGGAAGAAAGATAGAAGCTTCAGGACGTTTTACGACGGATGTTTTCGAGGATATGGATATTCACCGGCTGATCAATTTCCTGATCTGTCTGGGCAATGAATACAGGGATGAATATATGGCCGGAGTGATGCTGTCGAATTATGCCTTCTCCAATTTTACTGTCGGAGAGCTTTCTCAGATCCAGGCTTTTATCCATGAACTTCCGGGCGCTTCTGTCGAGAAGGAACCCCTGATGGTCAGACTCAGGGTGTTCATCGCGAAAAGTGAAGGAGAACTTGCCGGACGCGTTAAAAGATTTGTTGATGTTTTTGACAGGATAAGGATGAGCGCGCTGGTCTCGGATATAGATGACATGATCGAACTGATCTACAGAGAGACCGGTATAAAGGCAACTTTGGAATCAAGAGAAGGCAGCAGCAATAAGTTTGATGTCTTTAAGGACTGGCTGTCTTCAAGTTTCAAAATGAGAGGTTCCGATCTGTCCGGTATTGCGGATGAGCTTGAGCAGATGAAGATACGCATCAGGAAGGCTGATATCGAAGTTACTGATGCCAACAGGAACAAGATCACCACGATGACAGTACATAAGAGTAAAGGTCTTGAGTTTCCTTTCGTTATTCTTGTCGCTACAGGCGGACAGGATGAGAGGAAGGATACTCTCTCAAGCATTATGTTTGACAGGGACGACGGATTTATCACTGAAGATTACGATGAGGATGCTGTTACCAGGAGCCACTCTTTTGAGCAGTATATCTACAAGATGAAGATGAGGCTTGTATCAAATGCCGAGACGTGCAGACTCCTCTATGTTGCCCTTACCCGCGCAGAAGAGGCTCTTTCAGTTATTACGGTCAGTGACATCGCAGACAAGTCAAAGACTGATCCTATGAGGAAGGCATTTACCCAGGCAGTCGGATACGGGAGACTCAAATTCGACAGGAGACACTGGCTGGCAGGCGACATGAAGCTTCCATACTGTCTGATGAGCGCTCTTGCCCGCAGCAAAGACGGGGAAATGCTGAGAGAAATAGCGCAGTCCGGTGAACTGAAGCGGAGTAACATTGTTACTTTCCGTGATCTGGACGGAAATGAGACAAAAGGTTTTGAAGTCTGTGCATTAGATGCAGAGAAGGTAGCCGGGATCTGCAAGACCCGGAAAACGCAGCAGGAAGAAACGCCTGAAGAAGATACAAAAGAGCCTGAGACTGACAAGCCCATGTTTGACAGGGAAGGTAAACTGGTATTTTCCGAATATGAATATCAGGACAGTGTTGATATTCCTTTCAAGCTGTCAGTAACAGGGATCGCAGGAGACATGAAGACTTCAGATAATGTCCATGTCGATCTGCAGATCAGGAGTATCGATGATTTTGACAGCCCTAATGTCTCAATGCTGACATCTGCTGCCAAAGGTACAATACTTCACAGGATCATGCGGTTCATTGATTTCGAAGGTATAAGAAAAAACAGCATCTCTTTTGAACTCGAGATCGAGTCTCTGATAAACGGCGGGTATCTCAGTATCTGTTCTCCGGATGACGCAAGGAATGTCGCTTCTGAATTCCGGGACGGGATCGAGTCGTTCTGCAGGGATCCAAGGTGCGGAGATATCATTAAGAGTTTTGAAGAGGGAAGTGCCAGATCCGAAAAGCCTGTCGTTTTCTCGGTTTACATCAACGGAAATGAAGGTGATACTGTTCTGGTCCAGGGAATCATCGATCTTATATACAAGACGGATGAAGGATATACGATTCTTGACTATAAGACAGACCGTCTGGAAGGAGAGAATGCCGAAGCGCGTGCGAAAGAAGCCGCTGCAAGACATGCGTTCCAGCTTAACAGCTATTCCGCAGCATGCGAAGAAGACGGTATACCTGTTGTACGCAGGCTGTTGTATCTGGTCCGTTACGGGGAGTTCGTCGAAGTCTGAAGTCCGTTTTTCTTTTTGCCGGCATCGCGTTTTCTGATGGCAAGAAAGAAGTCTTTCATCATCTTAGAGCATTCTTTCTCAAGGATTCCGCCTTCAAACTCCACCTTGTGGTTGTGACCGTGGGATACTTCGAAGATGTCATTACATGAGACTACAGCGCCGCTCTTCGGTTCGTATGCGCCAAAATAAACTTTCCGGATCCTGGACTGTATTATCGCGCCTGAACACATAGTGCAGGGTTCAAGAGTCACATACATGTCGATGTCTTCAAGCCGCCAGTCACCGAGCTTCCTGCAGGCCTTGTCTATGGCGATCACTTCGGCGTGGGCAAGGGCATTTCCCCTGGTAAGACGAAGATTATGTGCTCTCACATATATTTTTCCGTCCTTTACCAGAACACAACCGATAGGACATTCGCCGAGGGCGAGTGCTTTTTCGGCCTCTTTGACAGCTTCGAGCATGAAACGTTCTTTGTCACAGGAAGGCTTGAAGTCCGGAAATAAACTGGATCTTGTTCTGGTCACGAAAATACCTCGGTTAGATGATCAGGATTGATAATACAGACGCAAAGCGGGCAGTGTCAAGTTGCATATAAACAATACTTGACGTTTTTATATCAGCATATTATAATTAACGCTTGCTATAAGTAGAACTATGCCTACGCAAAGGGAATGCCGTATTTACGGCCGGTTCAAAATCATTATCCCTGTTTCATAACGGGCGCCAAGTTTGCTTAAAGCGCATACTTCAAGATAAAGGACGATTATTTGATGGCGACTAAACAAGGTATGTGCAGGAACTGCGGTTCGCTGGTTATGTTCGATGACAGGGACGAGCTTTGTGAGTGCATATTCTGCAATTGTGTGTTCCCTTCCAAAGAAGCAGAAGATATTCTTGCAAATCCGGACGGACATGAATTCAAGAATGAGAAATTTGAAAAGCAGGAAGGAACAAAGCACTATTATGCTAATCCCGTAATGCCCGATATAGTTGAGAAAGCTGTTAACAGGGACAAGGTCTCCAAGGCACAGCCTGACAGCGCAAAGCTTAAGGCCAGCGAGTTTGAGATCTCCCCAAATGACGTAAAAGCTCCCAAGAAGCTTGTTATCGGAATGGCAGCAGGCGCTTTGGTTATAGTAGCGATCATTCTCGCTATAGCTTTCCCGCTATATTTCAGCCGCAAGGCTTTGAAGGAAGCCATTACGGATGATATCGGTTCGATCTTCAGCAGTACTGATGAAGTGTCTTATTCAGAATTTGAATACAAGCAGATCAATATCTACGGTCTTTCGTGCCAGTTTATCAAGCTCGGTCTTTCTGACGGAATTACCGATGCCCAGGCTAAAACGATTTATTCGAATTATGTGAATCTCCGTTCAGAAAAGCGCGGAGAGGATTCCGGTGAAGTCGAGATGTATATCTATACGCCGGATACCATCTATTTTGTAAACTCGGAAGGCGTGTCAACAGATGTACAGACACCTGTTGAGATCCTGGAACCCACGGAAACAAGCAAATAATCTCTTTTCAGGCCGTTTCATTACGGAACAGAGGTTTAACTGCAATCTACAATAGAATTCTATGAGGTGATCTTTCAGATGACAGATTTTGAGAAAGCGCTGGCACAGGCAAAGAAATTCGCAGAGAAGAACGAGAATCAGATTACGGAGGCGGAATTCGAGACGCTGACGGATTCTTTCAAGATCGAACCCGATGAGATGATCAATCTCAGGGCAGAACTTGAGAACGGCGGTGTAATGATAAGTGATCCCGATCTCGGCGTTGATGATGACGTTGTTGACGGTGACGGTGAAGATGTCAACGTGGTCGATGACTCCGTCAAGATGTATCTTAAGGAGATCGGTAAGATCGAACTCCTTGATGCGGAGCAGGAGAAGGACATTGCCCAGAGAATGGCAAAGGGTGATGAGGAGGCCAAAGAGCTTCTTATTAACTCTAACCTGAGACTTGTTGTATCTATCGCAAAAAAATATATGAACCGCGGTCTTTCTCTCCTTGACCTGATCCAGGAGGGAAATATCGGTCTTATCAAGGCAGTTGATAAATTCGATTACACCAAGGGATTTAAGTTTTCCACATATGCCACCTGGTGGATCCGTCAGGCTATCACCAGAGCTATCGCCGATCAGGCGAGAACGATCAGAATTCCTGTTCATATGGTTGAGACCATAAACAAACTTACCAGGGTACAGCGCCAGCTCGTCCAGGATCTCGGAAGAGAGCCTACTACTGAAGAACTCGCGCAGGCTATGGGAATGGAGGTCTCAAAGATCAGGGAGATCCAGAAGATATCCCAGGATCCTATCTCTATCGACAAGCCGGTCGGTGAGGAAGAGGACAGCCATCTTGTTGACTTCATTTCCAACGATGAACTTGCGGCACCTGAAGAGGAGGTTGCAAGAATACTTCTTAAGGAAGACCTGATCCAGGCTCTTAACGGTCTGACTGACAGGGAAAGAAGAGTTATCGAATTAAGATTCGGTCTTAAGGACGGCGTTCCGATGACCTTGGAACAGGTCGGAAGAAAGCTCGGCGTTACACGTGAACGTATCAGACAGATCGAGGCAAAAGCTATCAGAAAGCTCAACAGATCACCTAAGTCAAAGAAGCTCGAAGGCTATTCAGACTGATAAGTTTGAATCTTTTGAACTTCCGTTACGGGAACAGATAAAGTGTCAGACCGCAGGCTATATTCATTTTACAGAGGACTGTTTACAGGGGACGTTTTGAATTTTTCGAAGCGTTCCCCTTTTGTCAAGGAGATAATGTTTGAAAGGGTATATCCCCAAAAGATCATTCTTCCGATGAAGATGCACTCCGGTGTTCCTGCAGTACCTGCTGTTAAGGTCGGCGATTACGTAAGAGTCGGACAGTGTGTCGGTATTCCCGGGAAAGGGACTTTTTCCGTTCCTGTCCACAGCGGAGTATCAGGAAAGGTTACGGATATCTCGGACATAAGACTTCCCAACGGCGTTATGACTCCGGCCGTAACGATCCGGAATGATATGAAGAGGACAAGACTCGATTCTGTCAGACCGAGATCCGGATTTAAGCTTTCCGCCAGCGAAGCTATAGGAATAATAAGGGATGCCGGCATTTGCGGAATGGGCGGTGAAGGTCTTCCCACTGCGGCAAAGCTCAAAAGAGCAAGGAATGAGGTCGTAAGGGATTTTCTGGTTAACTGCCTTCAGAGCGAACCGTATTCCACCTCCGATCTGGTAGCGATCACGGAATATCCCGATTATGTAGTGTTAGGTTCGTGCGCCTGTGCCAGAGCAGTAGGCGCATCGAGATGTGTTTTCCTTATTTCCGAGAACAGAAGGGAACAGAGAAAAGCGCTGGCCAATTCCATTGAGAAGGTCAAATCTGATTTCAGAGATCTGGACTTCGAGATAAAGCTTTTCAGGGAGCGTTTCCCGCAGGGTTATTACAGGCTTGTTGCCAGGGCTTTATATGGAAAGAATCTCGCTTTGGGCGAGACTTTGGAGAATTCATGCAAGGCGGTATTGTTCAACTGTTCCACAATGCTTGCCTGCTGGGAGGCTTTATCTGATAACATTCCCATGATGAGCAGGATCGTTTCCGTAACCGGGGACGCTTCTGGCGGACATAATATGCTTGTTCCGATAGGAACTCCTGTTTCCGAACTCCTGTCAAACGCTCAGGATATAAAGAACGGTAGCGATATGATAATATGGGGCAACTGTCTGACCGGAATAGAGATCAAAGATCCCGAAAATACACCGGTCGTTAAGACTACTTCTGTCATTTCCGTCGTAAGACATACAGAGATCCCCAGGACACCATGCATTCATTGCGGACTCTGTTCTGAATGCTGTCCGATGAATCTGTCTCCGAATACGATCTATGAGATGCTAAATCAGGGTCTGGGACAAAAGGCTGCTGAGGAAGGCGCCCGTGACTGTATTGCCTGCGGTTCTTGTTCTTATGTCTGCCCTGCGGGAATAAATCTTACGACCGCTATTGCAAGCTTTGCCGGAGAAGGAAGGATCATAGAGATAAACTCGCTTTTGGATAACAGCAGCGCAGACCTTAAAGCTTCTGAAGAAACCGGCACATCATATGTCGGAGAGGCATCTCTTCTTGAGGATTATTCGGATGGTGATGAAGAAAGAGAAGTTAAGTCTCCTGATTCGATCACGCTTCCTTTCGAAAAGGATAAAGAAGTATGAGTGTAGACAGAAGACAGCTTGCACCGTTTATCCATACCGAGAAGAGCGCGCCGTATATCTATATGACGTTCCTTGCCGCATTGGTGCCCTGTGTCGTATACGGGATGTTCTATTACGGATTAAGAGCCGTAATACTGATACTGTTCTCTATGACGGCTTTTGTGTTTTCGGACAATCTTTGTATGAGGGTAACGCACAGAAGGTCCGGCGGAGATTATTTTGATCTCAGTTCCCTGGTTGAAGGATTGCTGATCGCTCTGATGCTTCCGCCTGACACCACGCTTCTGACGGCTCTTACTGCCGTGCTTTTTGCTTCAGTGATCACGAAACAGGTTTTCGGAGGTGCCGGCAGCAATATAATTAATCCCGCTTGTGCGGGAAGACTGTTTATTGAACTGGTCTGGCCGGCGGGAACGCAGGGTTTTTCGTATGGCGAAACAAATTCGAAGCTGGCACTGATGTCACTTGTCGTTCAAAAGCAGCCTGAAGCGATGCCTTCGTATTCCCAGTTCTCGATTGTTGAGCTCCTGAGCGGCAATTATCCCGGACTTATCGGAACAGCATGCTTTATCTGCATATTAACAGGCGGTTTATTTCTTACTCTTAAGGGAACCATGAGACTGTATTCTCCGGTATCGTATATTCTTACGATAATGGTATTGTATCCGGTATATATGCTGTTTGGGACTAACACATTTACCTTTGACGGTCTGATAGTATATCTTCTGTCTTCAGGCGCATTCTTTATCGCTGTTTTCTTCCTGGGGGATCTGACCACGATGCCGTCGAGATTTGCTTCAGGAGTCTTTGCGGGAGTTGTATGCGGAAGCCTTACATTGGTGATCAGGCCGTTCGTAAGTCCGATGGTATCGCTTCTGGCTCCCGTTCTTGCCGTTAACTTCCTCTCATTTGTATTGGATTTCTTCTCGAAAACGCTTTCAAGAAGAAAGGTCCGCTCAAGGGAGGTGGATGTATCATGATGACGCATGCGCAGCTTAAGCAGTTTATTGCCGAAGCGGTTTTCCTTCTTATAATCGGAGCAGCCTTTGTTATCGGCGGATATTTTATTTCCCAGGATAACGCCAATAAGCGTATGCAGAATGAGTACCATTCCAGATTTGATGCGGTGCTGGATTCTTATTCTTATGAAAAGATCAAGAGCAGCGCGCTTAATGATTTCCCAGAAATAGACGGTGTTTATCTGGGCCTTAACGCGTCAGGAAGCCCGGAAGGCTATGTTGTTGATCTGAGTGTCATGTCGACTGATTCCAAGGAACTCAGTGTTCTTGTCGCGCTTGATTATGAGAGTACAAGGATCGTGGGTCTCGCTTTGAATCCCAACGAAGATGATAATGCTTTTATTGTCAGTGACAGTGAAATGGAACTTATTAAAGATAAACTTATAGGCAGACAGATACCTATCGCTTTTATCACTGAAGAGATCCGTGATGATGATGAGAATTCCGAGAAACCGCTTGTATCAGGCCTTCAGGACGGAGTTTATTATGCCCAGCGGATGTTTGATGACAGAAACCGCTATATAGATTATGTTGAGATGGAAGTGGAGAACGGAGTTATCACCAAGGTCAAGTGGGATGCCTTCAGCACTGACAAGACGAATCAGGACAGAAGCGAGGCATCGCTGAAAGGCGCATATGTGATATCCGGTCTTGACTGGGCCACTCAGTCTTATAATCTTTGCCATGCGATGCTTGAATGCCAGGATCCGGACCGTCTGGCAATGAAGTCTGACGGAACGACTGATATTGTCGATGGCGTTACTTGCGATATCAGACCTTTTATCGAACTTTCCAAGGAATGCATCAGCAATTCCCAGGCCGGCTATGACAAGACCGCATACATGAGAGGACTCAATATCATTCTGGTTCAGGTGCTTCAGGATGAGGAGGATGAGGACCCCGAGGACTATATAAGGGATGACGGTCACGTGGTTTTTTCTTTTGAAAAGACTCCGGAGATATACACGATATATAACGATGACGAGGTCGCTGTCGGTTATCTTGGTGTAAGGCAGATAGTATCAGCGCTCATGGGAGTAACCCTTCCCGACAAAACTGATCCTGAAGTTACAGACGACAGCGGTGAGATACAGAGCGGAAATACGGGCAATTTTGATTACGGCGAAGACGGAATCACCTTTGGCGGCAATACTGATGATCAGATCTTTACAGACAGTCTGGATGATCTCCCGATGTCAGAGATGCAGTCTTTTGTGGTTCCTGTCCCTGAGGCTTATGATCAGACAAGAACAGTGATCAAGGCTTGTAACACCTGTTACAAATTCCTGAAGGAATACTTGAATTGGAAGGTATAAAGCATGGGCCTGTTCACTGAGAAATACAATTCACCGTTTGATAATGAGCAGACGAGAAAGAAGATAGACGATAAGGTATCGGCTTATCACATCAGGCCTGCAAAGTATCTTTCAACAAGAAGTTCTCTTTTGATGGGTTATTCTGTCGTTTCTCTCTGCCTGGAATTCATGATATCCGGAAATGCGATCTGGTGGCCTGTCGCGTGCTCCCTTATCTGTATCATCGTATGGGCGCTGACATTCAGATTCTTTATGCCCCGGAATCTGTCAGTCATTTCTTTCGCCTTTGTTATGGCAGTGTTCATTGCTTTGTGTGAGACTTCATACAGATTAGGCTTTTGTACGCCTTATGCCGCCGTTGGTTTCGTGCCTATGGCTATAGGAATAATGTCACTTGCCAGATTTAAGGAAGACGATAATGAAGTGTTTACAATGCCGAAATTCGGCAGTGAAGTAATGCTTCCGTTTTTTATTGCGCTCGTCTGTTCGCTGTTCGGCAACCTGATATCTTATGTCTTTGAGAAAAGATATCTGTTTGTATCTCTTTTGGGATCAGTAATGTTTCTGATCCTGATGAGCTGGGTTATATCAAAGATAACCGGAATACCGAGATGTGCCACATCAAAGAAACTGACAGAATTCTGGGACATTCCTGTAGCCGATATCTCTGAATTGAGGAGATTCGTAAAGGCAAGGGGAGAGTTTGCGGCCGTATGTTTTATCTGTACAGCAATTCTTTATATTCTCAAACTCTTTACGGATGCCGATCTGTACAGGATACTGGCTATTCCGGTCAGCCTTTTCGCGGCATTGCTGTTCGGTTCGGCTGCGGTTTATGCTGCCAGACACAATTTCCGCAGATCGATCTTCGGCCTCAGGTATTTCATAAGCGAGGTGTCCATAGCTGCAGCTTTCATATCCCTGCTTTTCCTTGTAAACCCCGGAATTCCCAAGATCCCGCATCTTCTTATCGCTCTGGTATTTACATGTGCCACTGATATAGTAACTACAGGCCTTTTATCCGTAATCAGAAGAAGACTGATATTTGTATCAAAGTCCAAATATATTGACGGACTTCCTTTTTACATTATCCTTATTTCTTTGTTGGTTATGCTTGCAGAGACCTGCCTTTATAGTCTGCCGGGTTTGTGATATAATCTCGAACAGTTTTTACAAAAAGCCTGATTGTGTAGCTCAGCAGGATAGAGCGACTGCCTCCTAAGCAGTAGGCCAGCGGTTCGAATCCGCTCACGATCACCAGTATTTACGGGGTGGAGTTATTCCACCCCTTTTTTATTAAAGAAGCATGTTAAAAAGTGTTGAGATTTGGTCGAAGTACGTTTATTATTTAGTGGTGAAAATAAGAATACAAATTCTTATAAAAGGAGAGGTTTGATTTTGATGAAAAAAGCCGATCATGACAAGGGGATAAGGGAATCTTCCGGCACCAGAAGTTCAGCTTTGGTGATAAAAGAAAATAAAGAAATTGAAAAAACAGAAAAAACAGGCCGTTCAGGCGGTTCTGATGTAAAGAATACAGTTAAGCGGGTTAAAACCAAGAAAAAGAGCCGTGCAGGTGTTATTGCCGCAGTTGCTGCTGCCGTTGTTCTTGTGGGCGGAGCTGTAACGGCTGTGGTTTTATATAAGAAACCTGTCTCGATAGTTCCTGCTCCGCAGATCGAAGTATTAATGGCTGACGGTACAACGCAGACTATAAAAGCTGATGAAGCCTATGCCGAGCTTACTTCCGGAAAATTCTTTCAGGGAACCGTGATAGACGGGATCGATGTAGGCGGTATGACTAAAGATGAAGCCTATAATGCCGTTACAGAGTCACATCCGGAAAAGCCGCTGGATATAAGCATCAAGCTTGATCTTGAAGGCAAAAAGCTCCAGCCTGAATTCAAGAATGTTTCTTTCGAATATAATACCAGGGAAGTAGTTGATGAGGCCTTTGAGCAGTTCAGACCTGCTGATGAGAATGATCTTACAAAGCTTGCGGAGTGCTACAACGCAAAAGAGCAGCTCAAGAACTCTAATCAGGAATATGTTACTGAATACACAGTCAAGATCGACGGCGTAACCGAAGTGATCAATAAAGTGCTTGCGCCTTATGTAAAGGATTATTCCACGGTTCAGAATGCTTCCATAGTATCTTTTGACACTGAGACTCACGAGTTTGTTATAGAAAAAGAAAAGACAGGCTATGAGATCGATGTGGATACCGCCGCGAAAGAAGTAAAAGCCATGCTGGATTCCGGAACTTATACCGGAACAGTAAAGGTCAAGACGGTAAAAAAAGAACCCGAGATAACCGAGGCGATGATCAAGGAAAATTTCGGTCTTATAGGTTCGGAATTTACGACTACTACCGGTGAAGATAACCGTAATAAAAACATCAGCCAGGCCTGTGACAATATCAACGGCACTATCCTGGAACCCGGTGAGGTCTTTTCATTTAACGAGGTCGTCGGCCAGAGGACCTATGACGGAGGCTTCGTTGCGGCTACGGTCATTGCCGGGGGACAGTATGAACAGGGTCTCGGAGGCGGTATCTGCCAGGTCAGCACCACGCTCTATAATGCTGCGCTGAAATCTGATCTGAAGATAGTTGAGCGTCACACTCATGCATGGCCGTCAGAGTATATCTCTACAGGACTTGATGCCACAGTTGACTGGCCTTCACTTGATCTTAAATTTGAGAATGATACTGATTACCAGATAATCATAGTTACCTGGTGGGATTCATCAGACAGATCCTGCAATGCCGAGATCTATGGCAAAAAACTTCCTGACGGTAAGACGATCGATACTTATGCCGAGATCGTAAGTGCAACACCGGCAGGTCCTGATGAGTATATCGAAGATCCTGATCTTCCTGTCGGAGAGACGAAAGTCCTGAGACAGGCACATCAGGGTATTACCGCATATGCTTATAAGATCTGGTACGATGCGGATGGCAACGAGATCAGCAGGGATTTTTATAACTCTTCTTATTACGGCTCGTATGGAAGACGTGTTGCCGTAGGTGTGCTGAAGCCTGACGGAACACTTGCTTCTATCGATTCAAGCACCGGAGAGTATCTTGAGGGCTCGCTCACGCCCACACCTACGCCGGTGGATTCTCCCACAACGACTGACAAACCGACATACTTCCCGGAAAAGCCGACTCCTACGACGGATACGCCTACACCGGAGCCGACAGAACCTGTTCCGGATACGCCCACTCCGGCTCCTGATACACCGACTCCGGATCCCGGAGAGCAGGTAGATCCGACACCGCCGGATACCGAAGGACCGCCTGATACATAATTCAGCGTCTCAGTTTTATATATATTTATACTTTTTACACAAAAGTTACCCCTTTTTTTGTCCGGACATCGTATAATAGATACAGGTCCGTTCACGACCGTTGTGCTTATCTTTTACCTGGAGGTTTTATATGACACTGGAATCATTGTATGAAGGAAAGAATCCTGAGGACTTTTACATAGGAAAAGTAACGCAGGTTTACAGAAGTAACTGTACCGCGCAGATAGATAATTTTTCCCTGATGTCTGACAGGAGCAAGTTTAATTCTTCGTTTCTTCCGAACACGATCAATTATTTTGTACTTATTGATTCGGTAGTCGGCGTATTTCTCGGGGAAGTATTTGAGAATAAGGCTTCCAGAAAGAGCATCTTTGATGTCGGCTCTGATGACAAAAAGGTCAGTGATTACCAGGAAATCCTTATAGACACTATTGCTATTATGACTCCCGAGTCCAAAAAATTCGAGCTTGCCGGTTTTAAGACACTCGGTATTACCGATAAAGTCTATCTTGCGACCGATCAGGTATATAAGCTTTTCCTGCAGTCTCTTGAGTTTGCCGGAAGTGATGACGAGGAACCGCTTCCTCCGTTCGCGACATATCTCAACAGATCCCAGGCTGATGTATCACTTAAGCCCAGTACGCTCTTTAACCGTCATCTTATGTGCATAGGAGCTACAAACAGCGGTAAATCCACAACGGCTCTTGCTATTCTCGACAAGGTTGTTTCCACCAGACGTAAGGCTCTTATTATCGATCCTACGGGTGAGTACAGAAATGCTTTTACTGATGATGAGATCACGAAGCTGACACTTGGTATCGATACTACAGTATCTCCCGGTAAGATTTCCATGGAGCAGTGGGAGAAGCTTTTCGAGACTGAGAACAGCAGTCAGGGTGCGGTTCTTTCCGAGGCTATCACTTCGCTCCGTTATATGAAGAAGATCGGTGAGGATACATATTATCCCAAGGTCGGTGAAGATATCGAGGAGATCCAGGAGAATCTCGCATCCGTTACAAAGGATGACACCGACTTCAATCTTGAGCTTCTCCCGGAGCAGATCCAGGCTGAATCTGTCTGCGAGCCTGACAGAGACAACAACTACAACTTCAAGTACCGTTACGATACACTCAAGGCCAATCTCAACGCATCTCTTGTCCAGAAGATCCAGTATCAGATGACGAACACGAGATTCCTTTCATTCTTCTCGAATGATCCCCAGATGTTCAATCTGCTTGATGTTATCGATGAATTCGTACATCTCCCGGATGTCAGCCTTTATATCGATACTTCACAACTCGGTGCTTCTGAAGGTATCGGCGGCATGGTAATCGACCTTGTAAGCACATTCATCATGGAGATCGAAGAAGTTAATCCGTTTGTTTTCTTTATCGACGAGGTGCACAGATATGCCAAGTCCAGATATTCAGACAAAGAGTATCACGGCGGTCTTACACTCCTTGCGAGAGAAGGTCGTAAGAAGGGTATCTTCCTTTACCTTACAACACAGAACCCTAAGGACGTATCACCGATCCTCTTTGGTCAGGTCGGTACTATGCTGATACACAGACTCATGCTTAACGATGAGATCAGGACGGTAGAGAGCCACCTTGACGATTATGCCATCAAGCACGTCAGAAAGCTCAACCAGGGTGAAGTTATCCTTACGAGTGTAAATCTCCTGCATAACATGTTTATCCATGTTAACAAGAGTAAGAGAACCCAGCATAACGATACTCCGTTGCTCTGATGATCAGATAATCTTGCGTTTTAAAGCCTGTGCCTTAATGGTGCAGGCTTTTTCTTGACCTTACTGCATTTAGATGATATATTTCCCATGCGCGGAAAACGCCGACAGTTCGTTTGTGCCATCCTGTCGTAAAACAAAACCAGGACAATCATTTGTATCATTATCTCAAGTTGCTGATTTGATTAAATGTGGCTCCTGTTTTTGGGAGCATTTTTATTTGGAGATATGATCTATGAATGAGAAGAAAAACGTATCAAGACTTTTTATGTGTATCGGCATTATATTTGTGACATGCCTTCTGCTGTCGAACCTCATAGCAGGCAAGATGTGGGCCGTTACAGAAAACATTACGCTGCCTGCGGCTGTCATTCTATTTCCTCTGACTTATATCATAGGAGATGTATTTACCGAAGTTTACGGTTTCAGAAAGGCAAGAACGATCATATGGCTTGGTTTTGCCTGCAGTTTCTTTGCGGTCATCATCTATCTGATCACGATAGCCCTGCCTCATCCCGGCTATTGGGAGAATCAGGAAGCATATGCCACGGTAATGGGAACGACACCCAGAGTTGCGGTAGCCTCTTTTGCCGGATATCTTTTCGGTGAATTCTCCAATTCAATAATACTGTCAAGATTAAAGGTAGCAACAAAAGGAAAGAAACTTTGGATACGTACGATCTTATCGACTGTTGTCGGAGAAGGACTGGATTCAGTGATATTCATCATGATCTCATTCTGGGGAACGATGGAGAATTCGGTTGTGCTCCAGATGATCCTTTTCCAGTATCTTTTCAAGGTCGGATACGAGATAATCTTTACACCGGTCACTTATGCCGTTGTCAAGGCTATAAAGAAAGCCGAATGTATTGATACATATGATGAAGGCATCAAATACAATCTTATAAAGGGGTGATAATATGCGCGAAAAAGAAGGTCTTACAAAGCTGGGAAGCAATGGCACTTCATACAGTCAGGATTACGATCCGGGTGTGCTCGAGACATTCGAAAACAAGCATCCGGGCAACGATTATTTCGTAAAGTTCAATTGTCCCGAATTTACCAGTCTTTGTCCTATTACCGGGCAGCCGGATTTTGCGACGATTACGATATCATACGTTCCTGCTGAAAGAATGGTTGAGAGCAAATCATTAAAGCTCTATCTGTTCTCATTCCGCAATCACGGCGACTTTCATGAGGACTGCGTGAATATCATCATGAAGGATCTGATAAAACTCATGGATCCCAAATATATCGAGGTCTGGGGCAAGTTTACACCACGCGGCGGAATATCAATAGATCCGTACTGCAATTACGGAAAGCCGGGTACAAAGTGGGAGAAGGTTGCCGAAGACAGACTGTTCCATCATGACATGTATCCGGAGAAGGTTGACAACAGATGATCCGGTAACTGTCAGGACCAGTGATCAGGAATGATATTTATGAGAGAGCGCATGAAAGGATTTTTCCTCCAGCGCTTTTCTTTTTGAGATGAAAAAGCCTTTGACGGTCTTTACCTGAATACCGGCTTTTGCACGGAAATATGTCTTGTATCTGATCCATGCCGTCACACCGCTGAGGAGCCATACCAGGCCTGAAGATAACCATATTCCGGCTTCACCGTATCCGAGAAAGGCGGTGAGAAGAAGCGGAATGGTGAACCTTCCGATGACTTCTATGACTCCGTTGAACAATGCGAAGAAAGCGTCACCGATGCCTGTGAGCACACCGCGTACGACATATATCATACCGAGCGCGAGGTAGAAGAGGCTGGTTATTCTCAAACCTTTTGCTCCCAGAGCTATGACGGCATTGGCATTTACGTCTTCTTTTGAAATGAAGAAACTGATGAGTAACTGACCGAATGTCTGCATGACAAACATAAGGAAAGCCGTAAGGATGACCATGATAATGAGGCTCTTTTTGTAACCTTCCAAAACGCGGTCGTTCCTTTTGGCTCCGAAATTCTGACCGCTGAATGTTGCAAGAGATGCAGCCAGTGTCATATAGGGCTGATGAATAAACTGTTCTATCCTGTTGGTTGCCGTAAAAGCGGTGATCGCTGTCGTTCCGAAACCGTTTACCACACGCTGGAGTGCCATGGATGATATGGCGATCAGTGCGAACTGCAGTGACATGGGTACGCCCAGACGGACGATCTTTCCGATCATATTAAATGATACGGATATGTCTTCGCGGCTGATCCTGAAATAAGGATTCTTTTTATATGCGTAGATGCCGCTGAGCAATACGGAGATGAACTGGGCAATAACGGTTGCAAGCGCGGCTCCCATTATGCCTAAAGGAATTACAACGACAAGAAGAATGTCCATTACTACATTGATGACGGTTGAGATGATAAGGAAATACAGGGGACTCTTTGAATCTCCGAGTGCTTTCAGCATCGAGGCAATAAAATTATAAAGTGAGACGAAAAGAAGACCGACACTCATGAACCGGGTATAAAGGACTGCATCACCCATGATGTTGTCCGGAGTATCTAAAAGTCTCAGGAGAAGCGGACTCAACGTAAATCCCAGTATACCGAAGATCACAGGAACGATGAGCATGATTATCCCGCTGTTAACAATACATCTTTTTACGTTTTTATCATCGTGCGCACCGTAATACTGTGATACTACGACACCGCCGCCGCTTCCTATGCCGTTGCAGAGAGCGAAAAAGAGGAATGTGATGGAAGACGTTGCGCCGATGGCAGCAAATGCATCTGATCCGACATAATTGCCGACGATTATCGAATCGGCAAGATTATATATCTGCTGGAAGATGTTGCCGATCAGCGTCGGCAGGGCGAAAAGCAATATGTGCTTTGTTGTGCTTCCCTGTGTCATGTCTCTGATGTTACTCTTCATTCCGTCTGTGTCTCCCCAATTCAGGATTTTAACGGTTGCGATTATAGTATTAGTTGACGGAACATCCTCATCACAAATCGATTTGCGGCTTATCATTTTTTGTCAGATGCGAAAACAAAAAGTAAAACAATAAATGACACGATTTTGAAAGTAGAAAAAACTTATAATAATAAAATATAATAAAGGCAGGATATAATACATGGATTACAGCAATTATGAGATATATGATTTTGACCATGTGAGTGCTTTTAATATGTCTACCGGCTTCAAGGAGAGAAGCTATCAGGCACATTGGCATTCATACGGTGAGATCCTGCTCGTGGGTCCCGGCAAGACAAATATATATTGTGTCGGCAAGAATACTTATGAACTTGTTCCGGATGATATTGTTCTGGTCTGGCCCATGGAAATGCATTCCATAGTGGATGCAAACCGTGAGGATTCACTTGTCATTCAATTTTCGAATGCTTTTATTAATTCTCTTTTCGATCTCAGGCGCATCATGCATATGTACCGTAATCTTCACATTATCTGTGTTAAGACGCACCCTGAACTTGCCGCAAAACTAAAAGCGGTCGCTTTTCAGATGAAAGATATTTTCTTCTCCGAGAGATCTGACAGGGAGATAAGGTGCTGCATGCTCCTGATGGAATTCATGCTGACGCTGCTTGAATACAGAAAAGAACTTGCGCCTGAACTGAGCGGGGATGAACAGTACGGACTAAGTGACGATGTAATGCGGCGAATGATGTCCGTCACCGATTATATAAAGAACAATCTGACGGCAGACGATCTGTCACAGGGCGCAATGGCCGAGATGGCAGGCATCAGCCGTGATTATTTTTCGAGAATATTCAAGAACATAACAGGAATGAATTACAGCAAATGGCTGAATACGATAAGGCTTGAGAAGGCCGCTGAATTGCTGGCTGATGAGGAAAGGTCACTGACGGAGGTCGCCATGCTGTCAGGATTCCAGAGCATTCCTAGCTTTAACAGAGTATTCCGCGATGAGAAGGGAATTGCCCCGGGCGAATACAGGAAACTGTTTGTAAAGAACCATAAATAAAGGAGGCACGGTCATGGATAAGTCCAAAGTGTATTTTACTGATTTCAGAACGGGTCTGGGTACTCCGCTTACGTTGAAACTGCAGAAACTGATCAGGCTTGCGGGAATCGGTACCATCGATATGGACGGCAAGTTTGTCGCGATCAAGATGCATTTCGGAGAACTCGGCAATCTTGCGTATCTAAGACCGAATTACGCGAAAGCGGTTGCGGATGTGATCAAGGAAAACGGTGGACTGCCGTTCCTTACAGACTGCAACACGTTATATCCGGGATCTCGCAAACATGCTCTGGAACATATGGATTGCGCAAATATTAACGGTTTTAATACAGTCACTACCGGATGCCAGATCATTATTGCTGACGGCCTTCGAGGCACTGACGACATTATCGTTCCGGTTCCCAACGGAGAATACTGCAAAGAAGCTTATATAGGCCGTGCAGTTATGGATGCTGATATATTCGTGTCACTTACACATTTTAAAGGACATGAGGCTGCCGGCTTCGGAGGAACTATAAAGAATATAGGTATGGGATGCGGAAGCCGCGCAGGGAAGATGCAGCAGCATCAGAGCGGACATCCGCATGTTATCACTGATATGTGCAGGGGATGCCGCAGATGCGCTAAGGAATGCGGTTCGGATGCTATCAGTTACGACGGCAATAAGGCATGGATCGATCCGGATAAGTGCAAGGGATGCGGAAGGTGCATCGGCGCCTGCGCTTTCGATGCGATCGAAAACGATAACTGGGACGCGCCCCAGATGCTCGGCTGCAGAATGGCTGAATACACAGCTGCCGTTGTCAGCGGAAGACCGTGTTTCCATATAAGTCTTATTACCGATGTTTCACCCAACTGCGACTGTCACGGCGAGAATGACGCTCCGATCCTTCCTGACATAGGAATGCTTGCTTCGTTCGATCCGGTTGCTCTGGATCAGGCCTGTGTTGACCTTTGCTCTAAGGCTGAACCCATCAGGAACAGCCAGCTCGGTGATAACATGGCAAGTCCTCATTTCCATGATCACGGAGACGTATGGCATAACAGCAATCCTAATGTGTCCTGGGCAGAGACGCTTGAACACGCCGAGAAGATAGGGATCGGTTCGAGAGAATATGAACTTGTCAGGATGAAATAAGCCCGTAAAACACTTTGATTGCGGTAAACAAGAAAAATATATCGAAAAACGATAAAAAACTCTTGAAAAACAAAAAATGCTGTGTTAGTATGCTAAGCATAAAGCATGCTTAATATGTATTTGGAGGAAGAGTCTATGCGATATGATGATGTTATCCTCAGATGGACAAAGATAGCAACGATCATGTTTACCGCAATGGCTGTAGTGGCTGATATATGCGGAGTGATAATTACAAAATATATTGCTTACTGCTGGGCTGAAGTATTTGATCTGCCGAGAGTGATCGCTCTTGCCGTTATCTTCTATCTCGGCTCGGTCGGAGGTTATCTTGTTCTTATTCCGTTGTTTAAGATGCTGACTAATATGAGCAGGGATAAGGTCTTTGACAGAGAGAATACTAAGCTTATGATGATAATGACAGCTGCTTTGGTCGGAATCGCCGTCGATTGTATCGTAGGCGGGTTTATCTGGAACGGATGCTGGATATTAACTGCCGTGGCTTTGTTTATGGCGCTTGTGGTTCTGAGTATAAGGGTCGTTTTCGCCAAAGCGATCACTATGAAGGAAGAAATGGATCTTACGATCTGAGGAAAGGAGGAGAACCATGATAATTGTAAATCTTGATGTAATGATGGCAAAACGCAAGATCTCCTCCGGTGAATTGGCCGCGAAGATAGGGATCACACAGGCAAATCTCTCAATCCTTAAGAATCAGAAAGCTAAAGCTGTAAGGTTCTCAACACTAAACGATATCTGTAAGGCGCTGGACTGCCAGCCGGGTGATATTCTCGAGTTCAGAGAGGACTGATCACAAATGGACAACAAAGTTACTTTTCAAAGGCTGGGAATCCTTCTGGCCTATCCCTTGGCATACGCTTATATCAGGCTGATATTCAATTCAGCAGACGTATCTGAAATGGGTCCGGAGATCTTTAACGGGAAACTCACGATAGCTCTGACTTATCCGGTATTTGCCTTACTGTTCATACTGGTAAATGAGATCATAAGAAGGGGCAGAAGAGGTGAGAAGAGCCTGCCCGGCAAAGAGACATTATTCTGGTACAGCATGACGTTCCTTGCAGGACTTACGGCTACGGCCGGACCGGCTTTAGAGTTGTCACTGTTTGCCATGCATCTTTGCGGAGTGTATTCGGTCTTAGTGTCAAACGGCATACTTCTCGGAGGAAAGACCTCAGGGTTTATTCCCGCGGATCTGATACACGGTTTTTACGTAAAATCTTTTGCGGGTTTCCCGAATTATGTTGTTGACTGGAAATGTTTTAAGAAGCCGGCTTCTGACGGAGATGCTCCCGCAACCCAAAAGAAGAGTGTCTTGGGAGCAGTAATATTCATCATTGTAATGGTGGTTCTGCTGATCATATCGGTAAGCCTTATGTCATCAATTGATGAAGACCTCGGGAATTTCTTTTCCGTCATATTCCGTGATCTGGAAGACTATCTTACTGAACTGAAAATGTATGAGATCATTCCGAGGCTCATATTTGCCGTTCCCGTCTGCTTCTATCTCTATGGTCTTATGTCGAGAAGCTCACGGTCGGACGGTGCGAGAGAGGAACGTTTTGCTTCCCGGCTCACAAGTTTTATGGGCAGGGGCAAGACAGCTTCCGCAATAGTCGTTTATATCGCTGCCGGTGTGTTTGTGCTAGCGTATATTTTGTTCTTTATAAAACGTTTGGCCTATATGATGGGCGGATTCTCCGGTGATGTTCCTGAAGGCATGCTGGTATCACATTATGCACGTGAAGGTTTCTTCGAACTCGTCGGGATAATGGCAGTAAATATGTGTGTATATCTGGCGATTATCCTTTTCGGAAAAACAGATCAGGACGGAAAGTTCTCTGTTCCCGCCAAGATCCTTGTTACACTGCTTATGGTTGAGAGTATCATCTTTGCGGTCATTGCAATGAGCAAGCTCGGACTGTATTACAGTATATACGGTTATACTCCTAAGAGGATCCTTGCGATGTGGGCTACTCTTGCCCTCGGATTTGCTGCAGGACTTACTATTGCAACTATTCACCGAGGAAAGCCTCACTTCAGAGCCGGAGTTATATTTACTTCCGTCTCTTATATAGCAATTTGTATTTTGTCAGGTGTGCTTGTAGCGGCAGGTGCATAAAATGAAAGCCGGGAGTCTCCGGAATAAGGCTCCCGGCTTATTTACGTTTTAAAATGATAAGGATAATTAAACGGAAATGACGAAGAAAAGGATTGTTTTTTCAGGCGTTGTATTATTGATCATTGCGGCAATAATTACTTTCGTTATAGAGTGTTAAAGCTTACTGATCGAACGGGCTTGCCGGAATGAAAAAATTATATGTGGAGATTGTAATGAGAGAAGTAAAGAAGAAAGTTTATATCGTGATATTTGTGCTTAGTGTGTGCGTATTGCTTTCATCCTGCAGATACATGGTGCCGGAAAATAAAAGGGTTGAAGTTGTTTCCGAAATAGCAGCAATCGTGAATGACAATTACTCAAGCGATGATGTGGAAACTCCGTATGATATCAGCATGACTGAAATTGATGAATTAGCTGATAAAAACAGCTATTTACATAAAGCAATTGAGAAATACGATGATGTTCAGCATTACCATGTATATCTGGTTGAAGATGATATGGTATTAATTGTCACGGATGTTATTTTCCAAAAAGCAGAGGGATATGTGGTTTCGGATGAGAAATTGGAAGGCACTATAATTGTTCCCGGGTTGGGATACGATAATTCACAAATATCCATATTGGAAAAAATCGGAAAAAGTAATGTTTATTCCTTTAGTGCGGGATTGTAGTTTCCGCAGAGAACTCATCAAACAAAAATAAGAAAAAGGTTAAGCATGGACAATCAGACAGATAAAAATTTTAATAAATCAAAACCAAGATCTCATGGATGTCTTATAGCGTTTTTGATCGTATTGGCAGTAATAATCATTCATATAGCCGCTATTCCGGTTCTCATAGAAATAGTCGATCATATACCCCGTACGAAAGACACTCAGACCAACGGCCAGTATGTTGTTGAACTGCAGGCTACAAGCAGTCCGGATTGGCCGTTTGGTTCTCAAGACGGCAGGATCGTCTTAAAGGATAACAAGAATAAAATGATCAGCAGTGTTGATTTTTCATTATCAAATGACGGAAAATCCATGTGTGAATCCAATTGGAAAATCGATTGGAATGAAGAAAGTGTTACCGTCACTATAATGGGCGAAGAACAGAAGGATGCCCTATACACGTTGTATTATAGCGGAGAAGTATCTAATTAACTGATTATTTCCAGATCAGCGGAAGCTTCTCGAACTCCTCTAACGGAACAGGCTTGGAAAAATAATAACCCTGGAAAAGTTTGCATCCCATTTCCTTCAGCATCTCAAACTGTTCCTGCGTCTCAACACCTTCGGTAATCTGCGGCATCTCGAGATTGTTTGCCATATCGACTATGCTGCTCAGGATGATCTTTGATTTCTTGAAATCATCGGTCTTTTCCAAAAAGACCATGTCGATCTTGAGGACATCGACCGGCATATCCTTGAGCATATTGAGAGAGGAATAGCCGCTTCCGAAATCATCCATTTCCACGGTAAAACCGAATTCACGCAGCCTGTTGATGGTATTAATGTTCTCGTTCGCATTATTCATAACGGAGGATTCCGTTATTTCAAGGTGAAGGTGCTTAGGATCGATTCCATGCTTTTTTACCAGGGAAGTGATCACGTCAAAGACATCCATGAAATAGAAGTCTTTTGGAGATATATTGATCGAGAGATTCAGCTTCTCATAACCGTCTTTTCTCTTTGACCAGGAGAAGAGTATCTTACAGGCTTCACCCCAGATATACTGGTCGATCGCCGCGATCATTCCGTTCTGTTCAAAGATCGGTATGAACCTGAATGGCGGAATAAGTCCTTCTTTTGGATGCTTCCATCTTACGAGTACCTCGCCGCCTTCAAGATGTCCGTCTGCCTTGTACTGAGGCTGGAGATAAGGAATGATATGCCCGTTTTCAAGCGCATTCTCAAGTTCGCTTGTGATCTGCTGTTCCCAAAGTTTGTCTTTCCTTAGCTTGTCATCATATATAGCTACACAACGGTTGAAATCGTTCTTGATTCCGGCTATAGCAAGCTGTGCTCTGTCCACCATGGCACTTACGGAAAGGCTCATATCTTCAGCCGACGGCTCGAAAATGCCTACATGGATAATGACGGGAGAATTAATGATATTGGATTGGTTCCATGTTTCCTTGATCTGTTTCTCCAACAGGGATATATCAACAGAGGATTTCTTTAAAAATGCGCAGAAGATATCGCCTCTCCATCTGCAGATGGCCGATCCCGGGTGCGCATACTGCTCAAGGTCGCGGGCTATCTTAAGGAGTATCTGATCTGCTTTGTCTCTTCCGAAAATATCATTGATAAGCTTGAAATCATTGATATCTGAAACCTGCATAATATATGATTCGTTAGGATTAGCCCTGATGATCTCACTGACCTGTTCTTCAAAACTTAATCTGTTGGGAAGACCTGTCAGCACGTCGTGGGTAGCAATGTATTTTCTTTCCGCAGCGAGCTTTACCTGATCTGTATCGTCATGAATTGAGAAGAAGGATCCTATATCTTTGCTGCGTTTATCCTTCATTAAGCGGTGGGTAATACGGAGATAATTATATTCACCGCTGTTGTCTTTGAATCTTGTCGAAATATCAAAGTCAACTCCAAGGTCGCCGCCGCCCATTATCTCAATGAGTTTGTCAGTGCATTTATCGGGATTTCCCGGGTCAATGCGCAATATCTCGTAGGCTCTGTCGTTGGCATAAAGGGCATTCACGTCAGTATCGTAGAAGATGATGCCGTCAATATGGTTCTCTACAACTGAATCCGCAAGTCTTCTTCTGATAAAGATCGGTCTGTAAATAAACGTAAACAGGAACAGCAGGAAGCCGCAGAATAAGTATCCGATAAGAGACATGCTGACGGGTCTGTTTGAAAAAGAGCCAAACAGGAATACCATACAGCAGAAAACAGCGATCATTATGACTATATAACGTTCGTGATAAGCGGAAGATATCCTGATACATTTATCAACGAGAATAGCTATCATCAGAACGAATACAGCCTCAAGAAGACAGAATCCCAAAAGCAGTCCCCATGATGATTCAACGGTATAATATGAGCTCCCGTCGGCAAGGGACGCGAGTTTAGTCTTGAATATATGGTGGAAAACCGGATTGAGAAATACAGAAACGGAGAGCAGACCGAGTATAGTAACAATAATATACTGAAGAGCAGAACGCTTAAAACGGTACCCGCAATAGTCCATTACAAAGATGAAAAGATTATAAATATAAAAAGTATTGCCCAAATACATGAGAGAATAACCGAGTTCGGCTATGAACCTGTAATCTGTGAAGAAAGCAAGGGCATTTCCGGCTAAAGGGATAAGAACGGAAAGAATAACATTAAATAAGCTGGAGGCGGTCTTCTCGAGGAATTTCTTCATCATAAAAACCGTAGCAACTAAAAGTACCACCAGCAAAATGGATATAACAACCAATTCTGACAGATATAGTATTCTCATAAGTCCCTCTGACAGCTAACGGCTTATATATTAATTCTAGCACAAGTGAGGGAATTTAAAACAATTTGATTTCTATTAGTATATTATAATTAGAATTATAAAATATGTGAAATTAGAACAAAGTCGCCGCAAAACCACAACATATAGAAAAATGTAATAAAAATGTTGTTTACATCTTCCGGGTCAGGTGCTATTATAACCTCATAAGAAAACGGACATTTGTTCTATTATAGCAAATGTATTGAGTAGACAGGAGTATTTTTTATGATCGAATTTAATTGTACAGTCAAGGATCTTTTCAGACGGCCCAACATGATCGACAAAGCGGTAAGAAGACTGGCTGATAACGGCTTCACGGAACATGCTGTTATCTATGCTGTGATAAGGGACAATATGTATAATGCCATGGCTTATGCTTCATTTAAGATGAAAGAGCATGAATATAAAGTCGCAGTGGATTATCTTCAGTCAAGAGATTCAGAGCAGACTGTCGCCCTGAATACGTTTTACACTTTAAGAACCATAAGGCGTTATATACGTAAGGCCTGTGAGTTTATTGAAGAATATTATTATATTGCGCTGGGGATCAGACTGCTGCCGGTCGATACCAGATCGGTTGAATGCAGCGTGTCTGCCGGGTCATTCTGGGAGAAGACAGATTCCCTTATGTACAGCAGTATAGAGAACGCATGTGTTGCCATATTGTATTTCAACGAGCAGATGTCGATAAATTACATTTGCGGCAACTACGGAATGGGAAGCGATAAGGTAAAGAGGATTGTTCAGGCCTTTGGCACTGTTGTTACTGTTTACGGTATTCCTTCCGAGAAACTCAGTGCCGTATAAGTTTTAATCAGCCTCCGTATTATTAGGACCGGGCATTTGGATATAAAACAATGCCCGGTCTTAATGCTATAATCTAAAATCATTTTATAATTCGGTTTGGAGACAGGTCTTATGATTATAGAATTCGATAAACTGCCGGAGAATCTGAATGAGCTTAGAGCCATGCCGCAGGCTTCACTTAGTGAGCCTGAATTTGCAGCGGCTCTTTTTCCTGCAGTTATGATGCATTATTCAGTTAATAAGGAAGAGACATATGAGATGCTCGAATTCCTTAAAGGACCATACGGATTATCCACATACGAGAAACAGTTCCTTGCTGACAGAATGGCAGACGGAGATCATGTGGTGCGCTCTTTTTTCAGCGGCACATCGCCTGAGAATGATTATAAGCCTTCGATGCCTTATACGATCGTGACTGAAAGAGGCTTTGAGGAGGAAACAGACGGAAGAATGAAGATATTTCTGACACCTTCCGGCGCGGATTCAAAGCGCCATATCATGCTCCGCCATAAGGTTTCAACCAATCAGTGGTTTATTGAAGACCAGATGATCCTCAGCATGATAAGACCTCCGAAGTCGCAGGATCCCTGGGCATAATATCAGGAGAAGAAAATGAAGTCAGAAAGACCGTATAAGAAAATAAACATTACTTCAAAAGCTGCAAGATCATTGAAGAATGGTCATCCGTGGGTTTACGGAGATGAGATCGTGTCTTCGGAAGGCGGTCTTTCCGGCGGATGCATAGTCGATTGTTTTGAGGGATCCAGCTGGCAGGGCTCAGGCTTTTATAATTCAAATTCCAAGATAGCCGTAAGGATCATTTCCAGGAACAGCAATGATGTTTTTGATCAGAAGTTCTGGTACAGGCGGATTCTTTACGCAGTGCAGTACCGGAAGACTGTTATGCGTGGAGATGATTTTAAATGCTGCAGGATCATACACGGTGAAGCGGATCAGATCCCGGGATTTACCTGCGACAGATACGGGGATATTGCTGTTACACAAATAGCATGTCTCGGCGTTGAATTAAACAAGGATATGATCTACAAAGCCATAATGACGGTTTTCGAGGAGATAGGAGAACCGCTTAAGGGCATATATGAGAGAAATGATCTTGCGTTAAGGACCAAAGAGGGACTTGAGCTCTTCAAAGGCTGGTATGACGGTATCGACCACACATGTATTACGGAGATAACCGAGAACGGCATAAGATATACGGTCGATGTGGAGAATGGCCAGAAGACAGGCTTTTTCCTTGACCAGAAATACAACAGAGCTGCAGCGGCCGGAATCGCAAAAGACAAAACAGTACTTGACTGCTTTACCCATACCGGATCATTTGGTCTTAACTGCGCATATAACGGTGCAAAGCATGTTACAAGTGTCGATATATCTTCACAGGCTGTTGATATGGCACGCGGGAATGCCGTAAAAAACGGACTTGAAGATAAGATAGATTATATCTGTGAGGACGTTTTCGAACTTCTTACAAAGCTTAATGAAAAGAAAGACCGCACATATGATTACATAATCCTTGATCCTCCGGCATTTACAAAATCGAGAGATACAGTCGATTCGGCCGGAAGAGGATATAAGGAGATCAATCTGAAGGCCATGAAGCTGCTCCCGAGAGGCGGATATCTTGCAACGTGTTCCTGCTCGCATTTTATGACGGATGAGCTGTTCCGGAGGATGCTGTCCTCGGCAGCAAGAGACGCGAGTGTAAGCTTAAGACAGATAGAGGCGAGAACCCAGGCTCCGGATCATCCTATCCTTTGGAATGTGCCTGAGACCGATTATCTGAAATTCTACATTTTCCAGGTAGTCTAGATCCGCTTGTATAATTTATACCCGTCGAGGATACCTTCACCGGTAAAATCTATATAGACACTGCTTTCTTCCTGGACTAACTCGTAATTCTCCAGATCGTAGTTGAAGAAGTAGGTTGTGACGATATAGTCAAAATAACCTTCCCTGACCAGTCTGTCCTGTTCTTCTCTGATCGCGGGATAGTTTTCCTCAATATTCAGATAGCAGAAGAATCGGTTTTGAGGCATCAGACCGGCAGCGGTATAGAATCCACTGTCCATAACATCATAAGTTAAGATCTTAGCGTCAGGTGTCTGATTTATCGTCTCGGCAATACGGAACTGCGACAGGAAGTTTTTTGGTTTGAGTATCAGATATAAGTTTTTGCAGTTAGCTAAAAAGAAGATAAATGTTACCGAAAGAAATCCCGAGATAAGCAGTTTTATAAACTTCGGATCCTTTTTATAGGAGGTTTCCAGTCTGTTAAGACCTTTGATAAGCGGTATCAGAACAAACGCAAAACTGTAGGACAGAATATATCCGTAGTAATAGATTATGGTGGTCTTGGTAAAGGCGGTTTCCATGGCGAAGACCAGTGTGACGGCAAACATGAATAACAGTCTTTTCCTATGCTCTTTGCCTGCAAAAAATAAAGAGATCACGGACGCGATCAGCAGCACTCCGTAAGCCGGATAATTCTCGGCTGTTTTGACAAAACAGTAAAGCGGAACATAGATGAGTTTAATCACCGGAATGCTTTCAAGGCTTCGGGTCTCCGCAGTTCCGAAATATAGAAAAATATTATTATAAAAATATGCTTCCCACAGATAAGATATTGCATTATTCACGGCAAAATAGAGCAGGACCGGCACTGTTACCAAAAAGAATCCGGCAGTAAATCTCCATACGAGAGACCAGAGTTTTTTGAATTCTTTCTGCTTTACGGAAAAGAAGATAACGCAGATGACAAAGCCTGCCATAAAGCCTGTAAAAGTGTATTTTATCCAGAATAAAACTGCCGTTATGATCCCGCAGAGCAGAGCTTCGGTGTTTGAAGGAAGTTTTCTGTTGATGACAATAGATCTGAGAGCGAAGTACAGAGCAACAGAAAGAAGGGGAAAGCACAGCTCTTCAGCATTTCCTCCGAAGTTAAACATCTTTATCGTGTAAGTGACGGCCAGCAATACAGGAGCAAGGAAGATGGCATATCCTGAAGGCTTCGTGAAAAGCTTTGCAGTCTTCCAGGAGAAGACTGCAAATACCGAGGCGGCAATGCATTCGAATATCCATGTTCCGACAAATGTCTTATCTGAGATAAGAGCAGCTGCGGCATAGATAAAATATAGAACCGGACCTTTTTGTTCATAAAGATCCCTGTATGGAACAAGACCGCGGATTATCCCGCGTCCCATGGTAAAAAAGCAATTTGCATCATCCCAGGGATTGAACGGATAAAGCGGCGAACATGTTGACACGATCGTTATCGTGACAATTGCTGCAGCTATGAGAAATATCAGTTCTGATCTTGTGAGCCTGCTTTTATCTTTAAGAGCTTTGGTGTCCATGAAGGTTAAGTACTGAAGAGTGCCTTAAGCTTCAGCTTTCCAAAGTCCGTGAAGGTTGCAGTATTCGTAAGCCGCAATGACCTTCTCGTCTGCTCCGACAGTAAATACAGCAGAAGGTTCTTCACCGGGCTTAAGCTGTCTTACCTGGGCTGCCTTATCGGTCTCCAAAGCGATGAAAGTAATATAATGAGCATCAAGCATCGGGTGAGATACTTCACCTACATTGACGGTGACTTCCTGTCCGTTAATGCTAATGACAGGCACATGTTTCTCGCCTGCTGCATCAGTAGTATTCGGGATAAGTTCTTCAAGATGACCGCCTTCGCAGTCGGTCTCGAAAAGCTTTGTTACAACGGTTCCGCACTTGCCTTTGAAAAACTTCATATTATTGTCCTCCTACTGTTTTGATTTATGACAACATTATACCATTTGGAATTGTATTCATTTCCCGGAAATGAGATGAATTGAAAATCATTACAGGGACAATATATGCAAACGAGATTAATTCTTAATGGAAACAACACACGAGTTGTCTAAAATGTGAGAAAAGACAAGCAATTTTGGTTTAAATCGCTGTCAGCCTTTTTGTATAATTTCGGGCGGAGAGGATGATCTCCTGCCAAAATAACAGTAAAGGTGGAATAGTTATGGCTAACATTTTTGATTTGACGGGAAGAGTTGCCGTTATCACAGGCTGCTCTACAGGACTCGGTGTTCAGATGGCAAAGGCACTTGCGAATCAGGGCTGCGACATTGTAGCCATTGCGCGCCGCCAAAATCTGCTTGATGAAGTATGTGCTGATCTTGAAAAGACATATGGAGTTAAGACACTCGCTGTTAAGCTTGATATTACTGATACTGCCGCAGTTGATGCAGCGACCGATGAGATCATTGCAAAGATGGGCAGGATCGATATCCTTGTCAACAACGCAGGAACAGGCGCTGTTGCCCCCGCTGAGGACATCACTGATGAGCAGTTCATGAATGAGATCGACATCGATCTTTTCGGTTCTTTCAGAATGGCAAGAGCCATTGCGAAGAAAGCCATGATCCCTGCTAAGTTCGGAAGAGTTATCAACATTGCTTCCATGTATGGTCTCGTAGGCAATAAAGTCGCTCCCGCATCACCTTACCATGCAGCAAAGGGCGGCGTTGTAAACCTTACCAGAGCGCTCGCTTCGGAGTGGGGTAAGTACGGTATCACCGTTAACAGCATCTGCCCCGGATATTTCTACAGCCCTCTTACGAAGGAGACTCTTGATTCCGAGTTCTTCCAGGCTAATGCAAGGACAATGATCCCTCTTGAGAGATACGGCAATGACGGGGAACTCGATACTGCAGTATGCTTCCTTGCTTCTCCGGCAACAACATATGTGACGGGTGTTAATCTCCCTGTTGACGGCGGATATACCTGCATGTGATCTGTCTGACGATTACAATTGTAAGATAATTAAAAGAACTGCGCGAAAGATTGAGATTTCGCGCGGTTTTTTGTTAGAATATGCCCAAAGCGGGGGTGACTCTTTGAATAAGGATAACGACAGATTTGTTTTTTCGCGCAAAGAACTGAAATATAACGCAAGAACGAATTTTAAGCATCACTATCTGATGTATGTTGTTGCCTGTCTTATGGCTCTTTTCGTTCAGGCGGAATTCCTTACTTCTGATACTCTTATCAGTATCAGAAGACAGGTTGTTGCCGATGCTACGGAGTCTGTATATGAGCTTACAGGTGTCCAGAATGTTAAGCGACTTGGAAGTGTTTATATCGAGATCGATGAGGATGCCGATTCACTCTATAACGGTGTCGAACAGGCTTTGTATAACAAGAGCTTTGAAAACGAAAAGGTAAATGAGATCTTCGGAAGGACCAGGGGAAGTCTCAACCAGCTGATCAATTATGTTACACAGGATACGATAATCTCTAACGTTTACTCCATTATTACGCAGTTTTCGGGATCAGAAAGCGCAGCTCAGATCATTATCGCTGTTGTCGTACTACTGCTTTCCGGATTTGCCTGGCTTTATGTGCGGAATGTTTATATTGCGGCCAGCAGAAGGATATTTCTTGAGGGAAGGACTTATAAGAAGGTCCCGTTCTCAAGATATCTGTATTTCATCAGAGTAAAGCGGTGGACAAGAGCCTCACTGGTAATGGCTCTGAAGACCATCATTGAACTGTTCGGCATGATGACCGTAGTTCTCTTTCCGGTGGTCCACTGCGGGCTTATTCTTGTGCCGTATATCATTGCAGAGAATCCTGACGTAAGACCTGTCGAGGCTCTCCGCCTTTCCTGGAGGATGATGAACGGCAATAAGATGAAAGTCTTTAAACTGTTTATGAGTTTTATCGGCTGGTATATTTTGGGTTTCATTACTTTGGGCGCTTCGAATATCCTCTATTCCAATCCTTACGTTGTATGCTGTTATACGGAGTTCTACTCCAGGATAAGACGTTACTCCAAGGAAAAGAAACTGGAGGGGACCGAGCTTCTTAACGATGAATATCTGTTTGCAAGAGCCGATTCCGATGTGCTTGAGGAAAGATATTCAGATGTTCTGGAAGAGCTCGAAAAGCCGGAATACGCCATCGAAGGTCTTGAAGGAAGACGCGAAAAGTTCTTTGCCAAGAATCTGGGTGTTGTTTTATCGAACAGTAAAGACGAGATCGAATATGAGAATCACGAAGCCAGGAAGATGAAGATGCTGGCGCATAAGAACGAGGCTTTAGGACTTGTCTATCCTTCAAGACTGTCCCCGATACCTGACCAGCGTAAGATACCGTCGCTCGAGAATATCCATTATCTGAGGCACTATTCTGTGCTGTCGCTTGTCATGCTTTTCTTTATCTTCTCCAATTTCGGCTGGACATGGGAGCTTCTTTATTATTTCCTCATGAAGGGAAAACTGATCAACCGCGGTTTTCTTCACGGACCGTGGCTGCCTATATACGGATTCGGCGGTCTTTTTGTTCTTACCCTGCTTGCCAGGGTCCGTAAAAGACCGTTTATATTCTTTATCTCGGCAATCCTGCTCTGCGGTACCGTTGAATATCTGACCGGATGGGTACTGGAAGAGGTATTTGGTTCTCAATGGTGGAATTACGACGGTTATTTCCTTAATCTGCATGGCCGTATATGTGCCGAGGGACTTTTTGTGTTCGGAGTATGTGCGCTGGCATTTATATATGTTCTGGCACCTCTTCTTGACAGTCTTATCCGGAAAATAAACAGAAGGATCCTGCTGCCGCTAGCCGTGATCCTTCTGATTATACTTGCCGCTGATTTTGTCTACTCCAATCTCGTACCGAATACCGGCTATGGAATAACAGGAAGCTTTGATAAAGACGAAGATCCTGTTCCGGTAGAGACTGTGATCGAAGATACTGTCTGATCAGAAACCCAACGAGTCTATGGCACCAGTAAGCAATGCTATTGCAAAGGCCATCAGTAATACCAGACAAACAATTATCGTGAAGCAGAAGTAAGATCTCGCGAAATTCTTCTTGTTGATATTCTTTGAACCCACTGCGAAGCATATCAGGAATATAAACCCGACAATAGGAATAGAGAATAATAATTCATATCCGAAGTAACCCCACATTGATATCGGGCGGTATTCATCAGGCAGATTGTCGTATTGCATATTTGATCCCTCTTTTCCGTTTAATCAAAAGAAAGTGAGACTTTCTTTATGTGTAAATATAGCACAGATATCTTGTTTTTCGCCCAATAAAATGTTAATTTACCTCATACTGTTTTTTAGAGGGATTGTCACATGGAAAAGAAGCCTTTTGTAACCAAGAGTCAGATCGAAGAGATCGCAGGATCACATCATACGCCTTTCTACATTTATGATGAGAAGGGTATCCGTGAGAATTGCAGGCGCGTTAAGGAAGCGTTTGCATGGAACAAAGGCTTTAATGAGTTCTTTGCCGTAAAAGCCACCCCGAATCCTTATATCCTGGATATCATCAATGACTACGGCTTCGGATTTGACTGTTCGTCAGAAGCTGAGCTTATCCTTGCTGATGCAGTGGGCGGTCCCATCATGTTCTCGTCTAACGATACGCCTGCAAGAGAATATGCGCTCTGCGCCAACTTGGGAGGCATTATCAATCTTGATGATATTACCCATATTCCTTTCCTGGAGCAGATCCTCGGACCGGTTTTCCCTGAAGTAATGAGCTGCAGATATAATCCGGGCGGAGTTTTTAAGCTCAGCAACGGAATTATGGATAATCCCGGTGACTCAAAATACGGTATGACAAAAGAACAGCTCATTAGCGCTTATACACAGCTTAAGGAACATGGCGTTAAGAAGGCCGGACTCCATGCTTTTCTTGCAAGTAACACTGTTACAAACGAATATTATCCTACTCTGGCAGGTCAGCTTTTCGAGCTGGCAGCAGAGATATCCGAAAAGGTCGGCATTGAATTCGCGTTCATCAATCTTTCGGGCGGCGTAGGTATCGGATACAGACCTGAAGACTCCCAGAATGACATTATGGCTATAGGTGAAGGCGTAAGGAAACAGTTTGAACGGATCCTCGTGCCTGCCGGTATGGGTGATGTCGCAATCTATACGGAGATGGGAAGATATATGCTCGCTCCCTACGGTATGCTCATTACTAAAGCTGTTCATGAAAAGCATATCTATAAGGAATACATCGGAGTCGATGCATGTGCCGCAAACCTTATGAGACCTGCCATGTACGGCGCTTACCATCACATCACTGTTCTCGGAAAGGAGAACGAGCCCTGTGATCATAAGTACGATGTGACCGGAAGCCTTTGCGAGAATAACGACAAGTTCGCGATAGACAGAATGCTTCCGAAGATCGATATGGGAGATTATCTTGCCATTCATGATGCAGGTGCCCACGGATTTGCCATGGGTTATAACTACAACGGAAGATTATGGTCTGCAGAACTCCTTCTCAAAGAGGACGGATCAGTGCAGGAGATAAGAAGGGCTGAGACTATTAATGATTATTTTGCGACTTTTGATAACACGGAGTATGCAAAAAAGCTCATAAGTGACTGATTTCCCTTAAGCGCTTGTTACCGGCGGATTTACGCAAGATTGACTATTTGTCAGATTGATTGTTTTAGAGGCTTTGTTATGTGCATATTGCACAAAAACAAAGCCTTTCGATTATGCAATATGTTTAACAAATCCATTGTTTGGATCAGGGAAGAAGTGTAGCATTAGGCTGTCCAAGGAAAAAGCCTTGGGGATAGTAAAAAGGACAAAACAATACTTTTAGGAGGTATTAGATATGAAAGCATTCTACTTAGACAACATTGATGTTGCTACACTTATGAAGGCACTTGACGAGTGCAAGGGAGACGTAATCCTTCTTACAGATGAAGGCGACAGATTTAACCTTAAGAGCAAGCTCAGCCAGATCACAGGCATCATGAAGCTTATAGAGGGCGGTATCGTATGCAATGCAAAGATCTCCTGCTCCGATCCTGACGACGAGGCAATGCTCTTCAGACTTAATCTTTTCGGAAAGATCGAGGATGACGCTAAGGCTTGAGCCTGACGTTTGCGATTAGTTTTTGAGTTTCTCAAAATAAGGGGTGTCCCAACCGGGACACCCCTTATCATTTATTATCTGAAAATGCGGTTATTCGCGTTCTTCGATAGGCTGATAATCAATTCTGTCCTGAACGCTCTTGTAGGCGGGGCGGATGATCTTGCCTTTGCCGTTGAGCTCTTCGAGCCTGTGAGCTGACCAGCCGGATATCCTGGCGATAGCGAAAAGGGGAGTGTAGAGTTCCATCGGGATACCGAGCATTGAATAAACGAATCCGCTGTAGAAGTCGATGTTTGCGGAAACGCCCTTGTATATCTTACGTTCGGCAGCAATGAGTTCGGCAGAGAGCTTTTCGACCCTTTCGTAGAATTCGAATTCCTTTGAACGGCCTTTCTCTGCGGAAAGGTCCTTTACATAACGCTTGAATATCTGCGCTCTCGGATCTGAGATCGAATAGATCGCATGTCCCATACCATAGATAACGCCTGAACGGTCGAATGCATCCTTGTGGAGTATCCTTTCAAGATATGCAAGGATCTCATCATCATCTTCCCAGTCGGAAATGCTTCTCTCGAGTTCTTTAAACATCTTTACGACCATGATATTCGCGCCGCCATGCTTGGGTCCCTTAAGCGAGCTTAAGGCTGCAACTACTGCGGCATAAGTGTCTGTTCCGGAACTTGTTACAACGTGAGTCGTGAATGTTGAGTTGTTACCTCCGCCATGCTCGGCATGAAGCATGAGTGATACGTCTAATATCTTTGCTTCCAGCGGAGTAAACTTGTTATCCGGTCTTAGCATATAGAGAAAGTTCTCGGCGGTAGAAAGATCGGGTCTCGGTCTGTGTACTACAAGAGAATCGCGGTCAAGATAGTAACGCATAGCATTGTAGCTGTGTACTGCAATGCTGGGGAAGATGGATATAAGTTCCAGAGATTGTCTCAAAACGTTAGGAATTGAAATATCCGCAGCCTGAGTGTCATAAGCATAGAGGTTAAGAACTCCTCTTTGGATATTGTTCATCAGATCCGATGACGGCTTCTGCATGATGACATCTCTGAAGAAATTCTTAGGCATCCTTGAACGTGATTCCGCAAGAAGAGTACGGAAATCACGTAATTCCTGTTCATTCGGAAGTTTTCCGAAGAGAAGAAGATAAGTGGTCTCCTCAAACCCGCAGTGCATGTCTTCGGGTTGTCCCTTGATCATTTCCTTGACGTTGATTCCGCGATAGAACAGCTCACCGGGTGCAGGTACAGTCTCTCCGTCGACAACCTTTGTCGCATTGACTTCGGAGATCCTTGTAAGTCCTGTTAATACGCCCTTACCGTTAATGTCTCTGAGGCCGCGCTTGACATCATATTTGGTGTAGAGCTCCGGATCTATGGCATTTGATCTGCAGATCTCGGCAAGACGCTGGATCTCGGGAGTGATCTTTGAATAATTGTTTGTGGCCATAAGTCCTCTCCTTTCCGAGGCATAATTTCCGTGTCTGAAAAGACACAGACTCAAATATTTTAAATGATTGGAATAGACAATTCAAACCGGAAGGGCCGGTGACTGTCTCAGATCAGGTATCCGCCGTTAACTCCGATGATCTGACCTGTGATAAAGGAAGCTTTCTCAGAACTGAGATAATAAAGTGTTTCCGCAATCTCTTCAGGGCGTCCGAGTCTGCCTAACGGAGTATCCTCACTGATCACGTCCTTTACTTCATCGCTGAAGCCGCTCATCATGTCCGTGTCGGTTGCTCCCGGCGAGACAGCATTGACCCTGATCCCGGAAGGCCCCAGTTCCTTTGCGAGAGCCTTTATGTATGAATCGACGGCACCTTTGCTGGCTGAATATAATGCTTCGCAGGATGCTCCTGTCTGACCCCACATGGACGAAACGGCGAGTATAGTTCCCTTGCCCTGTCTTACCATGCAGGGTATAACAGTTCCCGCAAGGTTAAAAAGCCCGCCGAAATTGGTATCCATAACGTCTCTGTAGTTTTGAAAACTGAAGTCCTGGGCAAGTCCGGAAACGGAGATACCGGCATTGGAAATAAGCACATCTACCGGACCGTTTTCCTCAATTGCCTTGTTTACTGAGATCTTTACTTCTTCCGGATCCTTAACGTCGCAGCGCAGATATAATACGCCTTCACTGAAATCTCCGGGTTTTCCGGAGCGGCTTAATGAAGTGACTTTATATCCGTTGCCGGCGAAAAGCCTTACGCACGCCCCGCCGATCCCTCTTGAACCGCCTGATATCAACAGATGCGGCATAGTATTATCCCCCTTTATATACTTGCTCTGAAAGATATTGTACACGATTCTGACGAAGCTTGCTTAAGACACGGTTTTACAACCGCAGACTTTATCATTATAATATGCAAGTTGAACGGGAGGATACCTTTATGTCTAAATCCGATAAAACCAGCAAAAAATCTGTTCAGACCAATGATCAAAAGACTGAGGTTATCAGTGAGGAGACCGTTGAAAAGCACAGTGATGAGATAGTCAGCAAAGCCGGATCCAATACTGAATCTAATGCCGAATTCAGAAAGCTTCCTTTTATCGAAAAGTGCAAGCGTGATCCGATGATCCCGGTATCAATTCTTTTGGCTTTCCTGGCTGTCATAGTTGCAGCGATCTATTTTATCCTGCCTGATGCAAAGACACCTTCCATGGGGGTCGGACTCAGTGAATTCGTGAACAATTTCAATAACGGCGCCGTAGCAGCTTCGCTGATGGAAAGCGGAGCCGACATCGGATTCAGGACACCTCCGTATGTCGATCCGGACAGCAAGCCGAGCATGCTCGGAGACAAGGCGGTTTTCACTGCCGGCAGATCTTATGCTGATTATTTTGCAGGCCCTTCAAAGTATTTCATCAATGCGGGTATTGAAGGCGCAACAAGAAAGAGTGACAATACCATCACTTATGTAAGGATCTGGGTGCAGTATTCCGATCTTAGCGATGATGCTGATTTTAATACCGTGTGGCTTTATTTTGCCAACACATTGAATGCTCTCTATCCGGAGATGAGCTCCTATGAGGCCATGGGCATTTCAATGAACAAGATGGGTGAATTTGACGGAAATCCGGGATTCTATGTCAGAGGCGATTATGGTTTCAGGCTTGTTCCTGTACAGAAAGATGATATTACATATATTGTTATCGATATGGTACCGAAGGCTGCACTGAAAGATTCGCAGATCAGGGAGGTCCTGGAAGTGACATCACCTGATGCTTCAGCTGAACCGGTTGCGGATGAGTCAGCTGCGTCTTCCGAATCATCCAATTAAGTTACAAACAGGTTAAGTTTTGAGGACAAAAATCGTGAAATAATAAGGGGCTGTCACTTGGACAGCCCCTTTGCTTTTGGCAGGGGAGACACGATTTGAACGCGCAACCGGCGGTTTTGGAGACCGCTGCTCTACCGTTGAGCCACTCCCCTTTGTTGCAACGAACAGTTTAATCGTTGGTTTGCACTATGTCAAGGGTAATGTTAAGATTGAGGCGCTTATATTTTAAAATAAGGAGCAGAAATCTATGAGATTAGCAGTAATCGGTACCGGCAATATGGGCAGAGCTCTTTTGAGCGGCTTTGTAAAGGGCGGTGTTATCAGCCCCGCCGAAGCATGGTGCTTTGATGTATATACGGAAGCATGCACAAGATGTGCAGAGGAACTCGGCGTTAATGCCGCTTCTTCAATAGTTGAAGCTGTCGAAGGTGCTGATTACATACTTATGGCTGTTAAGCCGGTCCATTTTGACGATGCTCTGAAGAGCATAAAGGACAGTCTCAAGCCTGAAGCTGTTGTCCTTTCGATCGCTGCAGCGGTAACCTGCGAAAGGATTGCCGGTATTCTTGGCGCCGGAAGGAAGTTCGTAAGGATCATGCCGAACACTCCCGCACAGGTCGGGCTCGGAGTTTCTGCAGTCTGTCCGGTCGGATTAAGCGGTGAGGAATCAGATTTTGTTTTAAAGCTTCTCGGAACCTGCGGAGAGACAATCCTTTGTGATGAGAATACTCTTGATGCCATAGGCTGTGTATCCGGCACGGGTCCGGCATATGTAATGCTGTTTATTGAAGCGATGGCTGATGCGGCCGTAAGCCTCGGTATAAAGAGGGCTGATGCGCTCAAGATCGCTGCGGCTACGGTTGCGGGTTCCGGCAAGCTGGCTCTCGAGACCGGAAGGCATCCTGCGGAATTAAAGGATATGGTATGTTCTCCCGGAGGAACGACTATCGCAGGCGTTATGGCTCTTGAAGAGAACGGTCTGAGAAATGCGGTCATTAAGTCCGTTACCGCGGCATACGATAAGACACAGGAGATGAAGGGCAATAAATAAGCCCTTTCCCGTTTGTCATGGCAGTTATAACCGAAGTTACAATCTATACTGACGGGGCATGTTCCGGTAATCCGGGCCCCGGCGGCTGGGCATCTATACTTATGGCCGGGGGAGTTAAGAAAGAGCTCTCCGGAGGTGAACGCGATACCACAAATAACCGCATGGAATTAATGGCTGTCATAGAAGGACTGAGGGCATTAAAGCGTCCGTGCAAAGTCGAGATCTACAGTGACAGCGCTTATGTGGTCAACGCCTTCAGTCAGGACTGGATCGGCAAATGGGTCAGGAACGGCTGGAAGAACAGCGCAAAGGCTGAAGTGGCCAACAGCGATCTGTGGAAAGAACTGATAGAACTTACATCGGTGCATAAAGTGACATTCCACAAGGTTAAGGGGCATGCCGACAACGAGTTTAATAACCGCTGCGATGAGCTTGCGGTTGCGGAATGGAAGAAGATAAGTGAAGGGAAGAACAAGGATTAATGGGTAAGATCAATTGCAGTGATGACATGCTTTTTGAGAAAACAGTATCTTCGAGAACTGTTTTCGAGGGAAGGGTCTTCAATGTTGAGATAAAGGATATTCTGACTCCCGAGGGGAATTCAAGCACGAGAGAGATAGTCAGGCATCCGGGTGGCGCATGCATACTGCCTGTAGATGCTGAGGGTAACTGCTATCTTGTTAAGCAGTTCAGGAGTCCGTTTGATAAGGTCATGCTTGAAGCTCCTGCAGGCAAACTGGAAAAAGGTGAGGATCCTTTTCAGTGTGTGTCAAGAGAGATTACTGAGGAAACCGGCTATACCGCAAGCAACATCGAGTGCGTTGGTTCAGTTGCCGCCACTCCGGGTTACTGCAGTGAGGTGATAACTCTTTATATCGGTACAGGACTCGAATATAAAGGGGGCAATCCGGACCCGAATGAATATCTGACTACCGTAAAGATGCCTTTGGCCGAAGCCGTAAAGATGGCTGATAACGGTGAGATAAATGATGCAAAGACGCTGGTCTTGTTATATAAGGCTTCCAGGAGGTTAGGAATTTGAGCAAGGATACTTCACGCAAAGAGGCTGCCGGGATTGTCCTGTTCTTTGTTGCTATAGCGATAATCCTGATCTTTTATCTTCCGGTATCGCTTACGGGACTGCTGGGTTCGGCGGTCAAGAGCTTTTTCTTAGGTCTTATTGGTGTCGCGGCCTATGCGATTCCGATTTATATCCTTTATGTTGCATTGGATGTCTTTTTCGAAAAGAGACAGGGCGTATCAGTGATCAGAGTCAGGAGTATTATCCTTCTCCTTGTCTCAGTATCGGCGCTCCTTGCTCTGGTATCAATGGATATGGGATATTTTGAAGGCTTGTGTGTAAATCAGGAGAATAAGACATCTGCTCTTAAGGCACTTTCGCTTTTATGGGAATCCGGAACACAGGCTGAACTTATATCCAATCCGTTAAACTCTTCACATGTGATACCGGGCGGAATTATCGGCGGCTCGGTTGCCGTTGCCCTTTATGAGGTTACCGGCACCCTTATAGGTTTTTTGGCTATCGTGGTATTTCTGCTTACTCAGATCCTGCTTGTTTTCAGGGTATCACTGAAAGCAACGGCAAAGAAAACTGCCAAGGCGATCGCAACCGCATCAGGCAAGGTCTATAACGGCGTGGTAAGCCATAAGAGCCATAAGCAGAATGATCCTGATTATGTGATCTATTCAGGTAACGGTTATGGCGGAAAAGAAGCGCAGAGACCTGCGCCCCGGCAGACCGGCACGACGGTTATTACATACGGCAACGGAGGAGTTATCCCTCAGAATAACGTCAGCGGCAGTTCATCCAGGTTTGTTCAGAGCAGTCCTCAGGCTTCATCCGGCAAACAGGGACCGTTCCTGACAAATCTTCCGATCGATGGCAGTTCCGGGTTTACTGATGTCGACAAACTTACCGGGGGACAGATACATGCCGTATCTCAGGATCCCGGCAAGCTTGCTTTTAACGAGAAGGAATATGATGTTTCTGGCAGCTCCGCTCCGGATGCGGATTTCGGATACATCACCGATCCTCTGAATGTTCCCGGAGCCGCAAAGCTCAAGAAGAAAAAAAAGAAACTCTCTTTCCTTGACAAGGGGAAAAAGGAGGACTTTTATGACTTCACACCTGAAGAGAATAAAAAAGTTGCCGGACACGACCATGATGCTGAAGTATTAAGCGGAACTGAAGATCCGTATGAAGTGGGTGAGTATGATGAAGGTTCAGGATATGATTATTCCGAACCTGAACGTTCGGTAAGAGAACCCAGGATCAAACTCTCGATGTATGACAAACTCACAGAAGGCGGAGAGGAGACTGATGTACCGGCCGTTGCTCCGGCAGCGCCTGTTCCTGCGGATAACGGCATAACCATCAATGCAGTAAATGACAACACAGAGGGCTACAGCAGAACGGAAGGAAGGATACTCAAGACTTCTTCGGGCGGATCGCAGGTGCGTACTGAGCCGGTCATTGAATTTGCTGAAGATACAAAGAAACATGAGGCTGAGCTCCGTAATCAGAGAAAGAGATTAAGAAACTACAGACCTGCTCCGACCTCCTGTCTTGCACCTGATGTAAAGCAAAAGACGGATGCTGATCTTGAAAAAAAGCTCAGAGAAAAAGCTCATACCCTTGAAGAGGCTCTTAAGAGTTTTGGCATCAGTTCTGAAGTTGTCAACATCACTCATGGTCCGTCTATCACAAGATTTGAGTTAACGCTCGAAACGGGTACGAAGGTATCCAGAGTTACCGCCCTTCAGGACGATATCATGCTTGCCATGGCCGCGGTGTCCATAAGGATCGAAGCGCCGATCCCCGGCAAGCGCGCAATAGGTATTGAGATCCCTAATGATGTGCCTACGGCGGTTCAGTTAAGAGGTCTTGTCGAGACCAAGGAATTTAAGGCTGCAACGCCATTGACAGTTGCACTTGGAAGGGATATTCCCGGCAGGCCCATCTATTGTGACCTCGCCAAGATGCCTCACCTCATGATCGCAGGTTCCACAGGTTCAGGTAAGTCTGTATGTATCAACTCGATCCTTACCAGTATCCTCGTCCATTCCTCTCCTGAAGAAGTCAGGATGATCCTTGTAGATCCGAAGGTTGTTGAACTTTCTGTTTACAACGGAGTTCCTCATCTTATCATGCCTGTCATAACTGATCCGAAGAAAGCAGCCGGTGCACTTAACTGGGCGGTTATCGAGATGCAGCGGAGATATAAGCTTTTCGAGGAAGGCCAGGTAAGGGATATCAAGAGCTTCAACGAGAAATATAAGAATAATCCGGAAGTGGAGCATCTTCCTCTTGTTCTGTTTGTAATCGACGAGCTTGCGGAACTCATGATGGTAGCTTCAAAAGAAGTAGAGACATATATCTCAAGACTTGCGGCACTTGCAAGAGCTGCCGGTATCCACCTGCTGATCGCGACACAGAGACCGTCAGTTGACGTTATCACTGGTGTTATCAAGGCAAATATCGGTTCAAGGATCGCGTTTGCCGTTACTTCAGGTGTTGACTCAAAGACTATCCTTGACCATGTCGGTGCGGAAAAACTCTTAGGTAAGGGCGATATGCTCTATGCTCCTATGAGTGCTCCGCAGCCTGTAAGAGGACAGGGCGCGTTCCTGTCGGATGATGAAGTTGAGGCTGTTGTCGAATATCTTAAGAAGACATATGGTTCTATGTATGATGAGACTATCATCAAAGATATCGACAGGGTTACGGCAGGCGGAGATCAGGCTTCCGGTGCGGCGTCAGGCGGTTCGTCCGGAGGTAACAGTGACGGCGCTGATGATCTTTTCGAACAGGCTGTCCAGACAGTAATCGAGAACGGAAGCGCAAGTGTATCGGTTCTCCAGAGGAGATTAGGCATAGGCTATCCGAGAGCTGCGAGACTTGTCGATGAACTTGAGAAACGCAAGGTGATCGGACCTTTTGAGGGAAGCAAACCCAGAAAGATCCTTATAACCGAGACAGAATGGCTCGAGATGCAGGCGAGGAAGAATGATTGATATCAGTGAAGACATTTATCTGAAAGCAAGTGAACTCATTGAGATATGTGCTTTTGAAGGTTTAACATTCGGGTTTGCCGAAAGTCTTACCGGAGGACTGATATCTTCTTCTGTTGTAAGTGTTCCCGGTGCTTCCAGGGCTTTCAAAGGATCTGTCGTGTCTTATACCAACGAGATCAAAGAGAATGTTTTGGGCGTTCCCGCAGATATAATCGAGACATATAATGAAGTGTCGGATGAATGTGCCAGGGCAATGGCCGAGGGAGCTTTTTCGGTCCTGGGAACAGACCTTGCGGTCTCTGTTACGGGTATAGCCGGACCGACCGGTGAACTGCCCGGAAAACCTGTCGGAACAGTCTATCTGGGATACTGTTATTTGCCTGCAGACTCATCAGAATATATTTCCGGAAGTTTACGCCTGAATCTGACAGGTGACAGGGACAAGATAAGAAATGACACGGTGCTGACGGCATTAAGTGTTGCCGTTAAGCTTATAAGGGACGGTAGTGTTTAGTGGCTGAGAATAAAGATTCAGTGAATAAGGCAGTATCATCACCTTCCGGAAAAAAGCGGATGGGATTTGCCCTGTCTGCTTTTATAGTAGGTCTTGGTCTTATAATTACAAAGTGTTCGGGACTTTTGCGCGATATCATCGTATCGATGAGGTTCTCGGAAGACCTTTTCCGTGACGGTTTTACACTTGCTTTTACCATTCCGGATCTTTTCTATAATCTTCTTGTAGGAGGGGCTATATACTCGACGGTTGCCCCTTATATGAGTGCCCAGCTCGCTGTCGGAAAAGAGAAACAGGGTATAAGAACGGTCAGCATCTTTATCTCCGTTGTGTGTGTGGTAATGATAGTCTGCTGTGCTTTCGGATCTCTGTTTTCCGAACCGATATACGCATTGTATGCGTTAAGGAGCAACGATATAGATCCTGAGGTGCTTTCTCTTGCCGCACAGGCATCGAAAATGCTCTTCCCTCAGATATTCTTCATCATGCTTGCCGCGCTGTGCAACGGAATACTTAACTCTTACAGAAGATTCGGCATAACTTCCTTCGGTCCGGTCCTTTATAACATCCTGGTACTGCTCGTTATCTATTTCTTCGGCGGCAATTCACTTACGAAGCTTGTAATGACTACCGGCGGTATCCTGGTTTCTTCAATAATCTATTTCATTTTCCAGTACTCATTAGGCTTTAAGCAGATGAAGCAGTTCAGGTTTGTCTTTAAGCCTGCCGATAAGGAATTCCTGATGCTCTTCAGACGTGCCGTGCCCATCCTGATATCTGCTTCCATAACGCAGATCAATGTGGTGGTCCTCAATCATTTCGCATTGCTGTTTGATCAGGGAAGCGTTTACGGTTTCAGAAATGCCTCAACTATATGGCAGATACCGTATTCTGTTTTCGTTGTTGCCATAACTACTGTAATGACACCTGAACTGGCAGGCAGTTATGAATCAAAAGATTATCCTAAAGCATCTGATCTTATCTCGGGTTCAATGAAGAGTGCTTTATTCATGACCATTCCTTCAGCGGCATTTATTGCGGTCCTGAATCTTGATGTCGTAAAAGCTATCTATCAGTGGACGTCTTCCTATACTGACCGGAATGCGCAGACTGCGGCAACATTCCTTTTGGGATTCTGCAGCGCGATCATAACCGCTACTGTTATCCATGTTTTCAATCAGGCTTTCTATGCCATCGGACAGACAAAGATTCCTTTGATCGCAGGCATATTGGGACTTGTGATAAATCCGGTCGCTTGTCAGATCATGGTCTCTTTGGGAGTAGGTCCGTTATCACTGTCTCTGGCATATTCTTTTACAAATCTTTGCCAGATGATAATGCTCGCGATAACATACTGCAGAAGAAAAGAACTGGCTCCTCACGGTATCATTGGCTTCCTCGTCAAAGCTGCTGTCAGTGTGGCTGTTATGTCAGGCGTATTATATGTTATGGATATGTTTGTTCCGGCATCGGGAGGAAAGGCAGTACAGCTTGCCATAATCGCGGGAAAGGGAATCGTTGCGGTAGTAGTGTATTTCGCTGTTGCCGTGATCCTCAGGATGCAGGAAGCCACATACTGGATAGAAAGGTTCAAGCGTCTTGTCAGAAAGAGAAGATGACCTGATTACTCAGAGGAGATATAAGTTAACACGTTGTTTTAACTGTTCAAGTATTATTGTGCTATACTATATAATTATAATTTCAATTCACACGTTATGTGCTGAATAAGGAGGTATTCTGATGTTGACTATCAACAAGACGATCACTAACGGCAAGGGTGTTTTTGCTTTGGAGGGAAGACTTGATACCAATACTTCCGTAGAACTTGATGCAGCACTCAGCCCTGTTCTTGACGGATTGAATGAACTCGTATTTGATCTCGGTAAGCTTGAGTATATTTCTTCTGCCGGACTCCGTGTTCTTCTTGCCGCTCATAAGAGTCTTTCCAAGAAGGGCGGTATGAAGGTTACTAATGTTAACGAGATGATCATGGAGATCTTTGAGGTTACAGGTTTCTCGGATATATTGACTATTGAGTAATAGATACCCGTATCAGGAATAGCTTTAACTGTCGGCGGTATGCTGTTCTATAATCCGGAACAGTTTACGCCGATTTGTTATATTTCAACCGGAACTGTGTGATACGGAGCCCGTTGTCAGGCGTTTTATAATCCGTATTGGAATACTTCTGAGGTGATCCGATGAACTCTGAAACTGATAATTATGATGTTCTTACTGTTAAGGCTGAAGTAGAGAATCTCATTAAGGTCCAGGCTTTCATTGATGAAAGGCTGGAGACCGCAGGTTGTTCCATGAAAGCCCAGATGCAGATAGATGTTGCCGTGGAGGAAATATATGTCAATATCTGTCATTACGCATATAAGGATAAGGGCGTGACAGGGGATGCAGCCGTCAGAATGAGAATTAATGACGGTATGGCTGAGGTAGTTTTCGAAGATTCGGGAATCCCATATGATCCGTTGTCGAATGAAGATCCTGATGTGACTTTGCCTGCCGAGAAAAGAGAGATCGGTGGTCTGGGGATATTTATTACAAGAAAGACCATGGATGAAGTTAAGTACAAATATATTGACGGTAAGAACCAACTGACACTCTGTAAAAAAATATGAGTTTTCTTAAGGTGAATATATGACAAAACTCACATTTAAATATGCGCGGATACAGGGAAAAGATCTTGCCCGCAATACCATGACAGGCAAAGGAATCTTCAGTATGTGCTGGGATCTTATCAGACAAGATGTTATGGATGAGGAGGATGCTTCTCTTTTCCGTGAGATCGATTCATGGTTCTCTGAAAATCTTCCATGGCCTGAACCCTGCATGCGTCAGGAACCCGTGATCTGCTGGTTTAAACTGGAGAATACGGAAGAGATGATGAAGATGATCCGTCCTGCCCTTTGGCTCCTCGAAAGATATAATCACCCGTATTATCTTGTTTACACGAATTTTCCCGGAGAGATCGTTTATGAAGATAAATACCAGATCTGCGCGAAAGCGGATGTGCATATAGATGATGTACCCAAATCATGGGCAAAGGAGTCCGGAGCACCGGAATTAAGCGAAAAATAAAGGGCGCGCAAGGGCGCCCTTTTAAAATAAGTCAGTATTTACTACGGATCAGACAAAAGACTTATAGACTGTTATTTCCACAGTTGAATTGATAATGTGTACCGTAACGTCATCGGCAAGATTGGCTACAATTGATTTTTCCAGCTCATCCTTGGCATCCTTTGCCTCCGTCTGAACATCGTAAGCTTTTTCTAAAGAAGCAACATAAGTGCTCATTGACCATGAGTAACTTCCTGAATAAGTGCCCATCTGACAACCTAATGCCATAAGTCCCAAAGCCTGATCGGTCATCGCCTTTGTTTCCGGATCGTCCGGCAGGGCAGCGTCAGCGATCATCTCGCGGATCCTGCCCATCAGACCTTTAGCTGCTGAATTCTTTCCTGAAGACGAGACAGAGATGATCTCCTTTTTCGTCTTAAGATCCATGGGAATATCGGTCTTTAAATGGATTTCTACGACTTCATCTTTAGTCTCAAGCCAGAACTCTCCGATAAGTTCGTTCGTGAACGTGCGCATGAGCTCAATAATTTCTTCGGACAACAGACGGAGACGCAGAGATGATTTATGGTCCAAAGCGCAGTATGCTCCGGTCTTCTCCGTAAGTTCCAAAGCTTTATCGGCTCCTGTACCGTTAGGAGAGATGGTGATAATTTCTGTCTTCATGAAAGGTCCTCCAATAGTTCCAAATATATCTAATTATATCACTATTCTTTCCGCAGTTTTGCTGTTCACGGAAACTACATTTGACACAGTTTTATTCTCGAAAGTAGAATGTTTTTAATGGTAGCCATAACCCGATGTTCTCTAAATAAAGGAGATGATTTATGACGGGATTTAGTTTGAATGGCCGGGATGTGATCAATTGCGTCTTTTGTAAGGATGCGCCATGCAATATGGCATGTGATAAGACTGAACCGGCAGATATCATCAGAAGTATCAGATTTAAAAATGAGAAGACGGCAGCGTACCGCTTGGGAAATGTGTCTCCGTGTACAGGATGTGATGCCCCTTGCGAAAGAGCCTGCCTCAGGTCCGGTATGGTTCCTGTCAGGAAAATAATCACCGGCGTTTGTGAAGATATATATCCCTCGCTTGAGACTGACAGACCTGAGGATGAATGCCGTCTTGAGACCGAATTGTGCGGTGTTAGGCTCGAAAACCCGTTTTTATTGTCATCATCTGTTGTTGCCAGTACATATGATATGTGTGCAAGGGCATTTGAAGCAGGCTGGGCGGGTGCCTGTTTTAAGACGATCTGTTCGTTTGAAATTCATGAATGTTCTCCCAGGTTTTCGGCTGTAAAGGGACCTGACGGCAGCATTGCCGGCTTTAAGAATATCGAACAGCTTTCAGATCAAAGCGTGGAAGAGAATATGGAGATCTTCAGAAGACTCAAAGCTGATTATCCTTCAAAGGTCATCATTGCTTCGATAATGGGAAAAGATGATGCGGAGTGGGAATCATTATCCCGTCTGTGCGAGGAAAACGGAGCAGATGTTATAGAACTGAATTTCTCATGTCCCAATATGGCTGATGAAGGTCTCGGTTCTGACATTGGCCAGATTCCCGAACTGGTCGAGAGGTTTACACGCTGTGCGCGCCGTGGCGCAAAAATTCCTATCCTTGCAAAGCTTACACCGAATGTCGCCTCAATGGCTCCGGCTGCGGAAGCGGCAGTCAGGGGAGGAGCTGACGGAATCGCGGCGATCAACACAATAAAGAGCATTACGGGTGTAAATCCTCATACATATGTGGCAGCGCCTGCTGTTCACGGTATGTCGGCTTTCGGAGGTTACAGCGGAAATGCCGTTAAGCCTATTGCGCTCAGGTTTATTGCCGAGCTCGGAAGCAATCCTGTGCTCAAGGGAAAACACATCAGCGGTATGGGCGGCGTGGAGAACTGGTGCGATGCTTTGGAATTCATACTTCTTGGAGCAGGTTCGGTTCAGGTGACAACAGCTGTAATGCAATACGGATACAGGATAATAGATGATCTCAAATCAGGTCTGAATCTTTATCTGAAGGAGAAGGGCCTTAACAGTATTTCGGAGCTGACAGGTGCTTCGCTTGAGAGCCTGAGTCCTACAACGGATCCTCTTGAACGTGATACGGTTGTCTTCCCGAAGTTTATCCGCGAAAAATGTATCGGATGTGGCAGATGCGTCATATCATGTGCTGACGGCGGGCATCAGGCTCTGACGCTTAATGAGAACAGGATCCCTGTCTTAAATGGAAACAAGTGCGTCGGCTGTCATCTTTGTGTTCTTGTATGTCCGAAGAATGCGGTCATTCCGGGCAGAAAAAGGAGCGTGAAAAAGGTATAAAAAAGTGTCTCATAACAAGCCGTTATGAGACACTGTATTTGTAATTATTCCGGATTTAAAGCAATATTATTTTCCGCTTCTTATAACGCTCCTGAACTTGTTCAGTCCATCGCTGTAAGTGTGATCAACTGTGGAGGATGCGTTTTTGATCAGGGCAGAAGATATCTCATCTCCATCATTGACCGGATCGAACTTTTCTCCTCCGTATGTTGTCTCAAATGTTATGCTTCCGTCCTGTTCGGAATACTCCAGAGTGACACTTATCGGGAAAGTGTTTCCGCGTTCAGCCAGCCCCTGTTTTACGACTTCTTCGAACATCAGCTGCAGATCTTTTACAGTCTTGTCCGGCAGCAGATTGTCTTTGCAGAACAGTTCGATCTGTGAATTGTATGCAATGTAGTCAAAGTCACTGTTCTCGACAAGGAGAGGAAGCTGCTTAAGACGCTTGATGAAGACGCGTGTCTTTTCCCTCTTGGGAGCTTCGAAGATCTCCTGAGGTGTGCCTTCCTCATATATACCGCCTTCATCCATGTAAAAGACTCTGGTTGAGACATCCCTTGCAAACTTCATTTCATGCGTTACGATCATCATCGTCATGCCATCTTTGGCGAGCGAGCGGATAACCTGAAGTACTTCGCCGACCATTGTAGGATCGAGAGCGGATGTAGGTTCATCGAAAAGGATCATGTCAGGCTTCATTGCGATGGCGCGGGCTATTGCAACACGCTGCTTCTGACCGCCTGAAAGTTCATCGGGGAAGTTGTTTGCTTTCTCTGCAAGACCGACGCGCTTGAGAAGTTCCATGCCTTCATTGTAAGCGTCCTCCTTGGATTTGCCCAAAAGCTTGATCGGAGCATTTGTGACATTTTCGATTATGGTCAGGTTGGCGAAGAGATTAAAGGACTGGAAAACCATGCCCATCTTCTGTCTGACCTTTTCCATCTTGCACTTAGGGTCTGTGATAACCTCTCCGTCGAATGTTACTGTGCCGGATGTAGGCTTTTCGAGCTGGTTAAGACATCTCAGGAATGTGGATTTACCGGTTCCCGAAGGTCCGATGATCGATATGACGTCACCTTTGTTGATCTCGCAGTTGACATCCTTGAGAGGAATAACGTTAGGGTACTCTTTGCGGAGGTGTTCTACCTTGATCATGCTCATTTTGCTGCTGCCTCCTTTGCGAATCTGGCCTTCTTTGCCTTGGGATCGATCTTCTTAAGAATAAGATTAAGTATCAGAGCGATGATCCATGCAAGGATGAAGTAAATTACCGCCGTTGCGATGAGCGGGAAGAAGGCTTCGTATGTACGGCTTCTGATGATATCGCTCATCTTTGTGAGGTCCTGGATCGCGATGTAACCGACGATGGATGTGTTCTTAAGGAGTGAAATGATCTCGCCTCTGTAAACAGGAATCTGGCGTACAGTTGCCTGAGGGAAGATGAACTTGAAGAACGCCTGGTTCTCAGAATAACCGAGTGCAAGTGCTGCTTCTCTCTGGCCGCCGTCGATGCTCTCGATTCCGGATCTTAAGATCTCGGATGTATATGCCGCGAAGTTCAGTGAGAAACCGATCACGGCTACCCATATGGCATTAATGCCTGACTTGCCGAAGACAACATAGTAAAGGATCATGAGAAGTACGACCATAGGAGTACCCTGCAGGAGCTTTACATAGAAGTTGGCGATCTTGTTTGCAAGAATACTGTCTGTTCTTCTGAACAGGCTGATGAAGAATGCCAGGATGGAACCGAAAACAACGGAAAGTACCGTGATTATGCTTGTCGTTCCGATACCCTTAAGGATCAGTTGATATCTTCCCTCAGTAATGAAATTTTTCCTGAAGCTCTCGGCGACAGAACTGAAGAATGATGCTTTCGCGGCACTGTCATCAACTGTGTTAAGGTCTGAACTTCTTGCAACCAATACAACACCGCCTTCGTAGATAACATCAGAGAAGTCGATGCTCTTGGCTCTTTCTTCAGTATAAGAAAGGCTGTTGGCATTCATGTCGTACTTCCCGGCAGCAAGACCTGCAAGGCATGCCGAGATGTTGGCCTGTTCGAATGTAACAGAGTATCCGTATTCTTTCGCGAACTCCAGCGTAAGTTCAACGGCATAACCTACAAGCTGGTTGTTTGCGGTATAGGAGAAAGGCATATTGTCGGGGAGGACTGCAACAGCGAGATTGCCGTTTTCGCCTGTGAGTTCACCGACATCAATGACTCTTGCGGATTCCTCTCCTTCGATCCACTTAAACTTCAGTTCATCGAGTTTTCCTTCGGCTTTGTACTTTGCAATGAATTCATTGAACTGGCTCTGAAGGAGTTCTGAACGTTCTGTATCTTTTTGGAAACCGAAGTGATAGTCATCGTCCATTATGGGTTCATGCATATAATCAACAGAATTCTGCTGAATGTGTTCCATGGCTGCAACAGGCTCGTCAGTCAGGAAGAAATCGATCTTGTTTGTGTTAAGTGCAGTGATAAGGTCACTGTCACTGTCAAAATATGAATACTCACTGTTAGCAAAATACTCAAATGTAATAGGTTCAAAGCTCGATCCGGTCCTTATGCCTGCACGCTTTCCGTCGAAATCCTTGTAGGCCTGTCCGGATGCGTTGTCCTGCTGACCGATCTCATCAGTTCTTCCCAAAAGAACGACACCGCCCTTGTAGATCGGATCTGAGAAATCTATTACTTTTTTACGTTCTTCGGTTATGGAAAGAGTACCTGCTCCGATATCGTATTTGCCTGAGGAAAGACCTGCGAGCATTGAAGCCAGGGGGGCTGTCTCGTATTCGATCTTATATCCGTGTTCACGGGCGAAGATGGTCAAAAGCTCGATATTGTATCCGACCAGGTCGGTTCCGGCCATATAGCTGAATGGTACTTTGTCTGGAATTACGCAGACAAGGATGGTTCCGTTTTCTCCGGTAAGAGGAGAATCATCATAAGTCTTAACGGAATCATCCTGGCTGAACCATTTGGCATTCATCTTATCAAGCTCACCGTTTGCCTTAAGAGCAGCCAATGTCTCGTTGAATTCCGTACGGAGCTTGTTTGAACGTTCGGTGTCTTTCTGAAAACCGAAGCAGTAATCGTCATCAACGAGATGATTTGTGATCAGGTTAACATCGCCGTGCTCGAGATGGATCATTTTTGCTACGGGTTCGTCATCAAGGAATCCGTCTATCTTATTTGTGCTCAGAGCTGTGACAAGATCACTGTCCGTATCATAATAAGAGTATTCACTGTCGGGGAAATACTCCAGGGTGAGCTTTTCAAAGCTCGATCCCGTTCTTATTCCCATGCGCCTGCCGTTGTAATCATCATAAGTCGCGCTCTTTTGCTCAGTGTCTGATTGCCCGGAAGCGGTTTTTCCGCTGCCTTTGCTGTTGACAAAAACAGACAGAACAATACCGGCGATCAGAAGCAATGCGACTGCAATGATGATGAAATCAGTTTTTTTCAGTTTATTCACTGCACACCCTCCTGTTATGTCGATTTATAAGAAAAATTTGACATAGAATCACATATTCAAATAATAGTAATAATTTTTTTCAGATACAATGCGGATATATAAGTGTTAACAAAAACTCTACACTTAATTTTTTAAGATTAAACACTATTAATTATTCGTCATAATTTCATAATTTCGCGGGTCAGTCTGTTTATATGCCGTCTTGTGTTTTCGTTTGTGACTGATAAGGATCCGGTGTTGCTGCCAAGTATAGTCCGGACACATGCTATAATTAAAATATTATATAAGAACAGAGGATTTTCATGTTATCGCCGCAGCGGTCATTGCCGGCAGAACGGGGGCAAAAATGAAAGTTACTGATATCAATATAGATCAGCTTTTATATACTGAGCCTGTAAAAAAGCTCTCCTATGATAACGATGAGGAAGAGCGCGGTTTCTTCAAAAAAATGTTTTCGAAGAATAAAGAGCCTGAGATACCGTTCTTTAACAGCCGTGTTGAAGAATTCGGAAAAGACAATCTGTACGATGACATAAAGGAAGGCTATGATGCATACATTGTGAATGGAGCTCCGTTTGAGACAATGGTGGTACTTTCCCGCTGTTATCTGATCCTTCCCGGAAAGGAAATATTCCCCCTTTACGATGTGAAAAGGTTTGCGATAAAGAATGAGCATTACGGCAACAGACCTTATGAACAATACGCTATAGACAGATTTGATGTGCCTTATGATCCTTCCTTTGTCAGCGAATACGATAATGAAGAGGGATTTGAACTTGACAGGTTCAACATCTTGCTTCAGATAACTGATGATAATAATCTCCTGTACGAATATGTATTCCCGATGGAGGTTGCTGACCGGAGGGATTTCAGAGCTAAGCTGAATGAGCGTTTGGAACCTGCAGGCGCTATGGATTTCTCGGAAGAGGACGTTATGGAAGGACGGTTCCCTGATGACGAATAACATTGGAGAATAGGCGGTTTATGAAGATACTTGTAATCAACCGGTTGTTGGAAGACAGACATAAGGAGATGATCCGTAAGCAAGCCGCTGAGATCGGCGGCACTGTTTTGTTTGCTGACTCGGAAGAAGATATCCCCGCTGATTATGAAGACTGCGAAGTGATTTACGGCTTCGGGATGAAAAATGCCGCCAGAAATAAGACTCTTAAGTGGTTTGCCGCTCCTTCGGCAGGTGTTGATTTTCTTATGAAGCCCGGTGTACTCGCCAATGAAGAATGTTTGATAACAAATTCCTCCGGTGCATACGGAGTGACCATAGCCGAGCACATCATTGCCGTTTCCCTGATGATGATGCGAAAACTTGACTATACTTACCGCGAATCTCTTTCAAAAAACTGGAGCAGTCCTGTGCCCCAGCGATCTCTTAAGGATTCAAGGATACTGGTGCTTGGAACCGGTGACATCGGCTGCTGCTTTGCAAGAAGGGCAAAGGCTTTCGAACCTGGGAGCATTACCGGAGTCAGCAGGAGCGGGATATGCTCCGAACCTGCTTTTGACAGCGTAAAGAAGATCTCATCACTTGATGAACTTCTGCCTGAAACAGATCTTCTGGTCATGAGCCTTCCTGATACCCCTGAGACAAGAAATATATTATCGCGTGAGAGGATCGCGCTCCTTCCGGATGATTCTTTTGTTGTCAATGTAGGCCGGGGTTCCGCAGTTGATGAGGATGCCCTTTGCGAAAGTCTTGATGGGGGAAGACTTGGCGGCGCGGCTCTGGATGTTTTCAGGAATGAACCGCTCCCTGGAGACAGCAGGCTTTGGAAAACAAATAATCTTCTTATTACCCCGCATGTGGCAGGCAATCTTACCCTTAAGCATACCCTGGATACAAATGTCAGGATGTTCTGTGAAAATCTCGAAAAATACGGTAAAGGTCTGCCGCTCAATAATCTTATTGACAGAAATAAGGGATATTGAGCTTGGTTTTTGCCGGGCGTTGTTTTGCCGGTTTTTGCCGATTCCTGTCGGAAATGTCGTGAATAAATCAGTTTTTGTCTATCTTCCAATAAGCGAAAACCTTATGATCAAGGGCTTTTGGAAACGGTGTGTACGAATAAAAGGACTTGTCGGTATTTGTTCGAATTTGTAAGGTCAATTTTGTTGACAAAAGTGTATCATAACAATAGAATAAATCTCATAAATGAGAACAAATGTTCAAAACTGTTCGGGAGGACGATATGGCTAAGAATAAGAATGCAGGCAAGGGCTCTGTTGCCCAGGTTCAGGACAAAGATGAGAGAAGGAAAGCTCTTGATGCAGCAATGGCGCAGATAGAGAAGCAGTTTGGTCAGGGCGCTGTCATGCGTCTTGGAGATAAGACGCAGATAGAGATAGATACAGTGCCTACAGGTGCGCTGACACTTGATATAGCACTTGGTATCGGCGGACTTCCGAGAGGAAGGATCATTGAGATCTACGGACCCGAATCATCAGGTAAGACCACAGTAGCTCTCCATTGTGTTGCAGAAGCACAGAAGATGGGCGGAACATGTGCATTCATCGATGCGGAGCACGCGCTCGATCCTGTTTATGCAGGCAATATCGGTGTGGATGTCGACAATCTTCTTTTGTCACAGCCTGACACAGGTGAGCAGGCTCTTGAGATCTGCGAGACCCTTGTAAGAAGCGGCTGCATCGATGTAGTTGTAATCGACTCAGTTGCTGCACTCGTGCCGAGGGCCGAGATCGAGGGCGAGATGGGTGATTCCCACGTCGGTCTTCAGGCAAGGCTCATGAGCCAGGCATTAAGAAAACTCGCACCGGTCGTTTCCAAGTCTAATACGATATGTATCTTCATTAACCAGCTCCGTGAGAAGGTCGGCGTTATGTTCGGTAACCCCGAGACTACTCCGGGCGGTCGTGCACTCAAGTTCTATGCTTCAGTAAGACTTGATGTCAGGAAGGTCGAGACTCTCCGCAACGGCTCTGATGTTGTCGGAAGCCACACAAGAGTTAAGGTTGTTAAGAACAAGGTTGCTCCTCCGTTCAAGGAAGCCGAGTTTGACATTATGTACGGCAAGGGTGTTTCATCCGAAGGCTGTATCCTGGATCTTGGTGTCGAGAACAACATAGTCGACAAGAGCGGATCCTGGTTTGCTTATAACGGAGCAAAGATCGCCCAGGGAAGAGATGCGGCTAAGCAGTATCTTATTGATCATCCCGATGTTATGGACGAGATCGAGGAGAAGATCAGAGAATCATATATGCCTGCTGATGATGATTCCGGAGAGGTTATCAGCGGTAGTCCTGATAATGAAGTGACCGAAGAATCTGATGATGATGATATCTTAGGTATCGATGTCTGATATTAATCCGACCAAGGAAGCCGTGACCTGTGCGATCAGGCATATCGGAACCGGTATATATTCTTCAGGTAAGATAAGAGTCTATCTGATGCAGAAGGGCTATTCTGAGGATATTGCGGTCAGGGCTGTAAAGCACCTGATCGATACTGGATATATTGATGATATGCGTGCTTCGCGCAAGGTTCTGGCTGTCCGCTCCGGAAAGAAGCAGGAGAGCCGGCAATATATCTATAAGCGTCTTTTGGAGGCAGGCATCAGTCCTGAATGCTCTGATGAGATAATTGCTTCGCTTGACAGTGATACCGATACATGTCTGAGTCTGTTTGAAGCTGTCTACGGTAACAGTTCCGGTGAGGACTATTCTGAGAGGCAGGATGAATTTGTAAAATTGGCCGGACTCAGAGGATATTCTTTGGAGACAGCCGTAAGCGCATTCAGGAAGTTCCTTGATTCCAACAGCTGAATAGCTTGTATAAGCCGGCTTATCGTACCAGTTTTATCTGGGTGTTGTCCAAAGAAGTATTGTCTTTGTAGTCAGAATAAACGGTTATGTTTGCATAAGCGGTATTACTGTTGTTATACAGCCTGTAAACGACAGTAACGCTGAAAGCGTTTTGTCCTTTCACTTTAATGTATACCTGGTAGACATCCAGATCCGAGTCTCTGGTCATGATTACAGACTCATTGGACATCCTGTTCTCATATTTCGGACTCTGTTCCTTCCATATTTTCTCAAGGGTTTCTGTTATGACAGAATCATCAGCTTCTTCAAGTTCAACGATAATTCCGCTGATCCTGTATGATGCTCTGTCGAACAGCATGGTATAGTCGTCACCGTCACGGTAACTGCCGAAATCAATCGCTGTTATCTCTGCCTGGATATGCATGTTTTCAGGCAGATCAAACCTGCTTTCCAGGTAAGCCTCATATTCACTGTGGAAGTTCTCATTGCATATTTCAAACCTGGATATAAGGTCATTTGTGTAATCTTCATCTGTATAGACGGCAAATTCCGCTCCATCCGGAAGTACTGTCGATCTTAACATATAGCTTTTTCCTTCGTAATCAAGGACGCGGATGCCGTAGTAGGAATAGAGGTCATTGCCGTATTCCTCTGATAGATGACTTCTGATCAGGTCAAAATCTTCGTTTATCTGTCGTTTCTTCATATTCTCATATGTGAAGCCGACTGAAAGGATCGAAGCTGCAGTGACAGCTGCAGTTATCAGGGTAATGACGGTAAGGATCTTATGCTTTCTGATATAGAAGATACCGAATACGAGCTGGTACAGTATGCATAAAGGGAAGATGGGGACGATGCAGTTCCAGACAAACATTTTCCACATCGCATCAAAGCCGTATATATATGCTCCTCCGAACAGACCCCTCTGAGTACCGGCGATCCCCGTATAGACCAATACAAAATACGGAGAGTAAGAAGCGAAGAATAAAACAGATCCGATAATTCCCGGAATCTTTTTAGCCGTCAGTTTCTTTTCCACATCCTGCCTCCGCAAATATTGTCCGTCTGTAAGAAAATACCACAAAAGTTTTGAGCATCTGTTTTTTTCAGGCGGTCATTGTAGTTTGTTGCATTTCACAGATAATATACGATGAATATTTGCTCTTTTAAAGGCTCGTGTGCTATAGTCGTTGCTATGGAAAATTCGATTAATCACAATATAAAGATCACCCTTATCGCGCTCGGCTGTTCAAAAAACCTGATCGACTGCGAGAACATGTCCACAGAACTTAAGAAGGCAGGCTACGATGTAATAAACGATGTAGCCCTTTCTGACATTGTCATTATCAATACCTGCGGGTTTATAGAGTCAGCGAAGAAAGAAGCTATAGATGCGATACTTGAGGTGGCGGATTATAAGGTTCCTGAAGGCAATGTAAAGAAGATAGTTGTCTCGGGATGTCTGTCACAGAGATATCCGGAAGACATTCTGAAAGAGCTCCCTGAAGTCGATGCGGTTCTGGGAACGGCTCACTACGGGGATATCGTTGATGTTGTCGCAAGGCTTGTAAAAGAAATTGATGATCCTGACGCTGATAAGATCAATATTACTTCAGGAAAGGGCGGATTCAGCCACCTTGTTACTGACAGGGAGATATCCACTCAGGGTTTTGCATGGATCAAGATAGGGGAAGGGTGCCTTCACAGATGCAGTTTCTGCGCTATCCCGCTGATCAGAGGAACCTTTGTATCCCGGCCCATGGAGGAGATCATCGAAGAGGCAAAGATTATTGCTTCCAAAGGAATTAAGGAGATAGTTCTTGCTGCCCAGGATACTACAAATTACGGTATCGAACTGTATAAGGAAAGACGTCTTGCGGAGCTTTTGAAGAAACTCTCGGAGATAGACGGTATCGAGATGATACGTGTCATGTACGGCTATATGGACGGCATCACACCTGACCTGATAGAAGAGATGGCTAATAACCCGAAGGTCACTCATTACCTTGATATCCCGATACAACATGGTTCGGATAAGATCCTCAAAGCCATGTACAGGAGAGACAATGCAGAACTCATAACGTCCAGGCTCGAGATGATCAGGAAGGCAATGCCGGACTGTATTATCAGAACTACTGTTATGGTGGGATTTCCGGGTGAGACCGAGGAGGACTTTCAGATAATGAAAGAGAACCTCAAAAAGTGGAAGTTCGACCGGCTCGGATGCTTTATATTTTCGCCGGAAGAGGGAACTCCCGCCTATGACTTGCCTGACCAGGTTGATGATGAGACCAAGCAGAGAAGATATGATGAGATATATGAGCTTCAGAAGAAGATCTCTGCCGAACAGTCCCAAAAGCGCCTCGGAACAGTTACAAAAGTCAATATCTGTTCTGTATCAGATGACGGAATCTTTTATATCGGGAGAAGTTATGGCGAATCTCCCGAAGTAGATCCTGTCATATTTATTGCGTCTCAGGAAGGCGAACTCAATATAGGCGATATCGTTGAAGCAAAGATCGTAGACTGTTCTGACGATTACGATATGACAGCTGTCACGATTTGACGGATATTTTTTTTCGTATATTATTATGATGATTTCTTTAAAGAGATTAATATTTTGTAATTAAGGAGCGGTCAGGTCATGAATCTTCCCAACAAGCTTTCGGTCCTGAGGATCATTCTTGTCCCGGTAACTCTCCTTTTTATGTTGCCTGTTGATATCTTCGGCTGGCAGCCTCAGGGATGGAACAGTTTCATCAATTCCAACGGCATGCTGGTTGCTGCAGGGGTATTCATCCTGGCATCGCTTACTGACGCTGCTGACGGAAAGATCGCGCGAAAGTACAATCTTATTACCGATCTGGGCAAGTTCCTTGATTCGCTTGCCGACAAGATCCTGGTTATCAGCATAATGCTCGGATTTATTGCACTCGGAAGGCTGTCTGCCTGGGCTGTAATGATAATCATTTTAAGGGAATTCGCGGTTTCCGGTCTCCGTATGATCGCAGCAGCCAAGGGTGAGGTCATCGCGGCAAAGATGATCGGCAAGATCAAGACTGTAACACAGATGGTCGCCCTGATATATCTTATGTTTGAACCCCTGCTTATGAAGATAACCGGGTCAGGCTTTGACGGGTATCCGTTAAGGGTCTGCGCCGTGACGGTGATCGGAGATGTGCTTTTCGGAATATGTGTTATTATGACGATAGTTTCGGGTGTTGATTATCTTATTAAGGGAAAACAATACCTTAAAGGGTAAATGTCAAAGAACTTCGACAGTCAAAATAACCTATTGACAAAAACCTTAACTTACATTAAAAACAGTTTGTGGATTTATTTAGAATCGTACGGAGGTACTAATTATGACAAATGAAGAACTTTTCGAGTCGATTAAGCAGATGATCGTTGATCAGCTCGGCGTAGATGAGGATACAATTACAGAAGATTCCTCTTTCGTTGATGATCTCAACGCAGATTCTCTTGATATGGTTGAGCTCGTTATGGCTATGGAGCAGGAATTCGAGATCGAGATCCCTGATGACGTAGCTGAGAAGGTTGTTACCGTCAAGGATGCAGTCGAGTATATTCAGAGCCTCACAGAGGGCTAATATACCGGAGATCACTGATCTCTGAATTAACTTTGAAGTTTGGACGGCTGGGTGCGTGTTAATGCATTCAGCCGTTTCCCGTAAATAAAAAATATGGTTGATTATTCGAATTTAGAAAAAGATCTGGGATATGTCTTTAATGACAAGTCGCTCCTTGAGACGGCTCTGACCCACACAACTTATGTTTTCGAGAACGGAAGAGGACACTGGGAATCCAACCAGAGACTTGAGTTTATCGGAGATGCCGTTCTGGATGTAGTCGTAGGACAGATGATCTATGAACTGAAGCCTCAGGCTGATGAAGGCTACCTCTCGAAAATGCGCAGCGTCTCTGTCTGCGAGAAATCCTTTTCGGAGGTGGCAAGAAGACTCCATCTGGGAGACTATCTCCTTCTTGGCAAGGGCGAGGCGCAGAGCGGAGGAAATGACAAGGATTCAACGCTGGCTGATTGTTTTGAATCGGTCATAGCGGCAGTTTATTTTGACGGCGGATTCGAACAGGCCAGAAAATGTATCCTGAAAAATCTTACCGAGACGGTTCAGAAAGCGGTGAACGGCGAGATCTTCCTGGATTACAAGAGCAGGCTGCTTGAACTTGCGCAGACCAGAGGCTTCCAGCATGCTATCAGGTTTGAGGTTACAGGCGAGCGCGGTCCCGCGCATATGAAGGAATTTGATGTCAATGTCTACTCGGATGATGTCCTCCTTGCCAGTGCGACCGGTCACAGCAAGAAAGATGCCGAGCAAAAGTGCGCGGAAAAGGGCATAAAGGAGTATATGCGCCTTTACCCGGAGGGCTGCTGAGCATATTGTCCTACAAAAAGATCCTGTTTGGGTTATAATGCTTGCGTAAAAAGCAGGATCAATACGGAACTTATTAAGGAATGTATCTTAAAAAACTGGAACTTCAGGGGTTCAAATCCTTCCCCGATTACACTTGTATTGAATTTGACCGCGGTCTGACGGCCGTGGTCGGTCCTAATGGAAGCGGAAAGTCCAATATCAGTGACGCGGTCAGGTGGGTATTAGGCGAGCAGAGCGTAAAGCAGCTCCGCGGCGGCAAGATGGAAGACGTCATTTTTAACGGTACATCAGCCAGACGTTCCATGAATTATGCCGAGGTATCCATAACCTTCGATAACTCGGACGGATATATCGATTACGGTTTTCCTGAGATCTGTATTACCAGAAGGCTTTACAGGTCGGGAGAATCCGAGTATCAGATCAATAAGGTCAACTGCCGTCTTAAAGACATTACGGTCCTTTTCCTGGATACGGGTCTCGGCCGCGACGGTTATTCGCTTGTCGGTCAGGGACGAGTAGACGATATCCTTTCCACAAAATCCGAAGACAGAAGAAGGGTCATCGAGGAAGCATCCGGCATCGTCAAATACCGTGTCCGCAAGGACGAGGCACAGAGAAAGCTCAATACCACCGAGCAGAACCTCATAAGAATCAATGACATTCTGGGCGAATTAGAAGAGCGCAAGGGACCTCTTGAAGAGCAGGCCGGCAAGGCTCGCAAGTTCAATGAGAATTACGAGGAATTAAAGAAGCTCGAGACATCGCTTCTCGTTCACAAGATCACCGAAGCCAACAAAGAGATGGGTGATTCCGCCGGTCTTAAGGAGCAGCTCGAGAAAGAGATCAAAGAGCGTGAAGACGAATTCAACCAGTTGAGAAAGAGCAATCAGGAGATCGTTGCAAAGAGCGAAGCCCTGGATAATGAGATCGAAGACAGACGTCAGGATCTCTCAGACCTCACAGAGTACGAGCACGAAGCTCAGACAGATAAGAAGGTATCGATCGAGCGCTTGAACCAGACCAACCAGAGGATCGAAGAACTCAAATCTGACTTGGAATCAACTGATGATACTGTTGCCAAGCTTACCGGTGAGCTCAACGAGAAGAAGGAGAAGGCTGACAGCTTATTGAAGGCAGCCAACGACGCCAAGGTCTTAAGTGAAGAACTCGATAAGGAGCGTCTTGCCAAGTTCGAGGAATATGAGGCCAGCAGAAAAGAAGCCGGCAAAGCGGATTCCAAGGTAAAGGCAAAGACGGAAGAACTTTTCGAGACCAGAAAGAAGCTTACAGAATGCCAGGCAGGCATTACTGCCCTTGATGACAAGATCAGGGAGATGCAGGAGGCTAGAGCTCAGTCCGAGAGCGGTAAGGCTGAACTGAGCACAAAGCTCGGGGAAGAAGAGAAGGCTCTGTCAGAGATAAAGAAGATCAAGGATGATGTTACAGGTGACATTGAAGCCCGCAACACAAAGTTCGAAGAATTAAGAAAACGCCAGGGAGAACTCAACCAGTTCTTCGAAGTAAATAACAAGAAACTTTCGGCAGAAGAGTCCAAACTCCAGACGTTGAAGGACATCGAGAGACGTAAGGAAGGTTATCAGGAATCAGTTAAGCGCCTGCTCGATGAGGCAGATGTCGACAGATCAGTAAAGCGCCTCATGGTAGGTGTCTTAGGTGACCTTATCAATACTGACAGCAAGTATGAGACGGCGATCGAGACGGCATTGGGCAATTCACTCAACAACGTTGTTACCAGGAGTGAAGCTGATGCAGCCGAGCTTATCAGCATCCTTAAGGATAGAAGACTCGGAAGAGTTACATTCCTTCCTATTGAGAATATCAGAGCAAGATATGTTGATGATGATGATCTCCGTAAGGCAAAGAGCGTTAACGGATATATCGGTGTCGCTTCTGACCTTGTAAAGAGCAGCCGTGATCTTGAAGACATCGTTGCCAACCTCCTGGGCAGGATTATCGTAGCCCACGATCTGGACAGCGCAAGAATGATAGCTTCCAAGACGGGCCGTGCCTATAAGGTAATGACTCTTGAAGGTGACTCTGTTAATCCCGGCGGATCTCTGACGGGCGGTTTCTTGAGAAAGACAGGCGCCGGAACGGGTATCCTCGGAAGAAGAGCGGAGATTGAAGCGCTTACCAGGACAGTTGCAGATCTCGAGAAAAAGCTTGCTGATTCAGAAGACCAGCGCCAGGAAGTCGATGACGGCATCGGAACGATCAGACGTGAACTCGCCCAGCTCGGTGAACAGCTCAAGTTTTACCAGTTAGAAGAAGTTAAGGCAGAGGGCGAATATAACAATACAAAGACAAGACTTGAAGATACAGAGAAGATACTGTCTAATTTCGATGAGAATATGCAGTCCGTATCCAAGACCAAGATAAGACTTGAAGAAGATATGGAAGAACTCTCGCGCATCGAGAATGATATAAACGGCGAGCTCACTGATTATCAGGAAGAGATCGAAGCACAGCAGAAGATCTCCGAAGAGCAGGCTGTAAAGCTCGAGCAGATCGTTGCCAAAGTAAGAGAGGAAGCATCTCTTGCTGAGCGCAAACTCACGGAGAGAAGCGGTATCTTAGACCTCATCGGACATATCAAGAAGCAGATCGAAGAGGCTAACCAGGGAAGAGACAAGTTCGATTCCCAGATCAAGGAAGCCAAAGAAACAGTTAACAGCATAACCAAAGAGATTAATGAACTCGATGCAAAGCTTGGCGAGAATGAGAAGCAGCAGAAGGTATTGGAGGAGAAGATCGCAGAACTCTTCGAGAAGCGGTCTGCCATCTCAAATGACCTCGCATCCTTCGGTGACAGACTGTCTTCAAGCACTAATGCGATAAATGAGCTGCATTCAAAGCTCAATGCTCATGTCTCCAAATACGACAAGATCATTTTCGAGATCGACCAGAACAAGAACAGACTCTGGGAAGATTACGAGACAACATATGACAACATCAAGGACAGCGTGGAGCCTGTTGAGAAGATCGGCGAGCAGACAAAGAGGATCCAGACTCTGAAGAATTCAATCAAGGCACTGGGCCCTGTAAATCTCGGCGCTCTCCAGGAATTCAGCGAGCTGTCCGAACGTCTTGAGTTCATGACCAGGCAGAGAGACGACATCGAAGCTGCCAAGAAGGATCTGGAGCAGGTAATAGAAGATCTCCTCAATAAGATGAGATCCGAGTTTACCGGGCATTTCGATACTATCAATAAAAACTTCAGTCAGGTCTTCACGGATCTGTTCGGAGGCGGTACGGCAGAGATCGTTTTAGGCGACGATTCAGAGGATGTCCTCGAGTGCGCCATCGACATCAAGGCCCAGCCTCCGGGAAAGAAACTGCAGAATCTCTCACTCCTTTCAGGCGGTGAGCGATGCCTTACAGCCATCGGACTTCTTTTCGCTATTCAGGAATTGAAGCCTTCTCCGTTTGTCATTCTCGACGAGGTCGAGGCGGCATTGGATGACGTAAATATCACGAGATTTACGGACTTCGTAAGAAGACACTCCGCTAAATCCCAGTTCATCCTTGTTACACACCGAAAGGGTACTATGGAAGCGTGCGACCAGATGTACGGTGTTACCATGGCCGAGCGCGGCGTATCGAAGATATTATCTATGGAGCTTAAATAATGGGACTTGCTGATCTTTTTAAAAGAGGACTCGAAAAGACAAGAAATTTCTTTGCGGAAAGCTTTACAAAGCTTGCTGCTTCAAGCGGCAAATTTGATGCGGACATGCTCGATGAACTTGAAGAACTTCTCATCAGAGCCGACTGCGGAGTTCAGGCGAGCGAAGACATCATGGACTATGTCAAGGAAAGGATCAAAAAGACTGGCAACGACAGCAAGGAAGCTGTCCTTGACTCGGTCAAGGAGAGAATGCTTGAGATCCTCGGAGAACCTCAAAAGATCGACATCGAACCCGGTAAGCTCAACATCATACTCATGATCGGTGTTAACGGCACCGGCAAGACCACCACATCCGGAAAACTGGCCGCAAGATACAAAAAGGAAGGCAAAAGAGTCCTTATGGCTGCCTGCGATACTTTCCGTGCGGCTGCGGTAGGACAGCTTAAGACCTGGGGCGAGAGAACCGGAACAGCCGTTATTGCCCAGGAGCAGGAGGGAGCGGATCCCGCGTCTGTTGTTTTCGATGCGGTACATGCCGCACAGGCCCGTAATACGGATGTTCTTCTTGTAGATACTGCAGGCAGACTACATAACAAGAAAAATCTCATGGAAGAACTCGCGAAGATCAGAAGGGTTATAGAGAGGGAGGCACCGGATGCTGTCATTAAATCATTGCTCATAATCGATGCCACCACAGGCCAGAATGCCGTTATCCAGGCGGAAGGCTTCGGTGAAGTGACGGGTCTTGATTATGTCGGTATCACCAAGCTTGACGGCAGTGCCAAGGGCGGAGTCGCAATAGCCGTTGCCTACCAGTCAGGAAAGCCGATAGTCCTCGCAGGTCTTGGCGAGAAAGTGGAAGATCTTGCCGATTTTGACCCTGAATTGTTTGTTGATTCGCTGATCAAAGAATAAAACTGTAAAAATCGCTGTTTTATACGGAAAAAACAGTATTGTTTTGATTGCCAAAGAATTTGATTATATGTATAATCTGTTCGGTTTGCACTGAGCATGGGTTTACTATGCCCGAATGCTTCACTAATCTATATTAAATTCTTAAAAGAGAGGGGAACCGGTATATGTCTTTACTTACGACTTCCTGGTTAATCGTACTCGGCGTAGTATTCCTTGCACTTATCTATGTCGCGTTCAATTACTTCCGTATTAAGAAGATGCCTGAAGGAACACCCGAGATGATCGAATTATCTGGTATCATCCGTTCCGGCGCGCAGACCTTCCTTAAGACGGAATTCAAGAGCATTGCCATTGTTGTGGCTGCGGTAGCAATTATCTTCACACTTTTTGTTGAGAAGACAAGTGGTATCACATTCCTCATGGGTGCTCTGATGAGCTCCATCGTTTGCGTACTCGGTATGCAGAGCGCTACTTACGCTAACGTCCGCACATCGAACAAGGCAAAAGAGAGCCTTTCAATCGGAGAGACCGTCAAGGTAGCTCTCTGCGGCGGTTCCATCAGCGGACTTGCAGTTCAGGGCTTTGGTATGCTCGGACTCCTTGCAGTCCTTCTCTGCTTCGGCGGCGTAAAGCATGATGCAACAAGTTCAGGACTTCTTGCAGGTCTTACATGCAACCCCTACATCATGAGAATATCCACATATTCCTTAGGCTGCTCCATCGTTGCTATGTTTAACCGTGTTGCAGGCGGTAACTATACAAAGGCTGCAGACATTTCTTCCGATATCCTTGGTAAGCTCAGACATGACCTTCCTGAGGATGACTCAAGAATCCCTAACACGATCGCAGACTTCATCGGTGACAACGTTAACGATATCGCAGGTAACTGCTCTGACCTTCTGGAGTCATTCGTTGCCACAATGTCAGCTTCCATTATGATCTCTGTTACTCTTTATCAGACACACGGCGGTAAGGTTGCTGATTCAACATTCAACGCTACTATCCTTTTCCCGATCATCCTCGCAGGCTGCGGCCTTGTAGGATGTTTCATCGGTCTTGGCCTTGCCAATATCAAGAAGATGGGTGATAACCCGTCAAGAGAGCTTGACCTCTCCACATGGATCTCAGCAGGCTGTACAGTCATTTTCGGCGGCATCGCTGCTTATCTCATCTTCAAGGATGTTCCTCTCTACGACGATTTCAAACTCGGCTGGGCTTCCCCCTGGGTTTCATCCATAATGGGTATCGTTGCAGGTATTGCTATCGGTATCATTACTGAGTATTACACATCAACAGATCATAAGCCTACACAGAAGATCGCCGAGATGTGCACGGAAGGTGAGGCTTTCGTTGTTACAAAGGGTGACGCTGTTGGTTCAAGATCAGTTCTTCTCCCTGTACTCGTAATCATTGTCGCTTTGATCGTATCCGGTGTTATCGGCGGTTCCTATGGTATTGCGATCTCCGCTCTCGGTATGCTCGCATTCGTAGGTGCCACAGTTTCCATTGATGCTTTCGGTCCTATCGCAGACAACGCAGGCGGTCTTGCAGAAGCTTGCCACCTCGCACCTGATGTCCGTAAGATCACGGATAAGCTCGACGCAGTCGGAAACACAACAGCTGCTATCGGTAAGGGCTTCGCAATCGGTTCCGCAGCATTCGCAACAGTATCACTCATTATGGCTTACGTTGGTAACTACACAACTATCGGTGAGCCTTTGACACTTAACTTCGCTTCATTCTTCGTTGTTGCCGGCGGTATCCTTGGCGGCGCACTCGTTGAATACTTCTGCGCTATCCTTACAGATAACACGATCGACGCAGCTAAGATCATGGCTGATGTCGGCGA